>Ga0209600_1000023_pt1 | contig 110421 bp, 125 predicted proteins | sample COGITO_mtgs_1104_FD_185518 | JGI IMG/M metagenome (GOLD analysis project Ga0209600, IMG submission 185518) | Pelagic marine microbial communities from North Sea - COGITO_mtgs_110421 (SPAdes) (version 2) | ecosystem: Environmental > Aquatic > Marine > Epipelagic ... | reverse complement strand
TGCTCCGTCAGGCTTTCGCCCATTGCGGAAAATTCCCCACTGCTGCCTCCCGTAGGAGTCTGGGCCGTGTCTCAGTCCCAGTGTGGCTGATCGTCCTCTCAAACCAGCTACTGATCGTCGCCTTGGTAAGCCTTTACCTTACCAACTAGCTAATCAGACGCGAGCTCCTCCTTAGGCAGATAAATCCTTTTACTTTTCAGCATATGGAGTATTAGCAACCGTTTCCAGCTGTTATCCTCCTCCTAAGGGCAGATTCTCACGTGTTACTCACCCGTCCGCCACTAGAGTTAAAAACTCTCGTGCGACTTGCATGTGTTAAGCATACCGCCAGCGTTCATCCTGAGCCAGGATCAAACTCTCCATGATATCCAATATTTATATTTTTTGAACTAAATCTAATTTTTAAAACTCAATTGTGTTGAGCTCGGTGGACTTATTGATTTCAAATCCTGAAAATACAGTAGCTTTTTACAAACAGAATTGTCAACCCCGGATAGAAGTAATTTTTTCCAAAATAAATTTTACTTTTATTTGCTATACATTTGTATCATAGAGAACAATTAAGTAATGATCTGTAAATTGAATTTAAATAAATGTTGAAAAGATTGTTGATTATTCTATGATTAAGATATTGTCTGTACTTAATTATAATAGGTAATAAAATATGATCAGTGATACTCAAATCTTTGTTGCACTTATACTAGCACTAGCATCTTTAGTTCTAGCAATTAGATTAGGAAGAGCTCTCTACGAATAAATATTATTCTTTTCTAATTCTCAAGTATTATATAAGCTTCATTTCAATAATATTTGAAACGAAGCGACGATAAAGTTTATATGTACACACACATAATTACAAATTGATAATATAAATTAATTAATTTAATAAAAATAATACCGTGACAGCAAATTTAGAAAAATCCAGCGAACGTTTAGTTTTTCCTTTTACAGCAATAGTTGGCCAAGATGAGATGAAGTTAGCTCTCTCTTTAAATGTTATAGATCCTAAAATAGGTGGTGTCATCATAATGGGAGATAGAGGAACAGGTAAATCAACAACAATACGAGCGATAACAGATATACTACCTAAAATTAAAGTTGTGAAAGACGATCCTTTTAATTCACATCCTACTGATTTTGATCTAATGAGTGAAGATATTCGTAGATTAGTAGAAAATGGTAAAGCAATCGAAATTGTAGACAAGAAAGTATCAATGATTGATTTACCTTTAGGTGCAACTGAAGATAGAGTCTGTGGAACAATTGATATCGAAAAAGCGCTAACAGAAGGTGTAAAAGCTTTTGAACCTGGTTTATTAGCAAAAGCTAATAGAGGAATCTTATACGTTGATGAAGTTAATTTATTAGATGATCACTTAGTAGACATACTATTAGATTCAGCTGCTTCTGGCTGGAATACAGTAGAAAGAGAAGGCATATCTATTAGGCATCCTGCTAGATTCGTTTTAGTAGGATCCGGCAACCCTGAAGAAGGGGAATTAAGACCACAACTGTTAGATAGATTTGGAATGCATTCTGAGATAAGAACAGTACGCGACCCAGAATTAAGAGTGAAAATTGTAGAACAACGCTCTTCTTTTGACGCAAATCCACAAGAATGTCTTAATGAATATAAACAAGGACAAGAAGATTTCAGACAAAGAATAGTAAAAGCACAAGAAATGTTACCTAATGTTATATTAGATTATGATTTGAGGGTTAAAATTTCTCAAGTATGTGGAGAATTAGATGTAGACGGATTAAGAGGAGATATTGTAACGAATAGAGCCGCTAAAGCTTATGCTGCTTATAACAGTAGAAATGAAGTAACTGTTCAAGATATACAAAGTGTTATTACAATGTGTTTACGTCATCGACTAAGAAAAGATCCTTTAGAAACCATTGACTCAGGAGATAAAGTACAAAAGGTGTTTGATTCAGTATTTAATGCAGTATAGAAATAAATAGGCTCAGTAGGATTCGAACCTACATTAGAGACTTAGAAGGTCTCTGTCCTGATCCCTTAGACGATGAGCCCTGAGTACAATTTATTAATTTTTTATAGCTTCTTTGTTTTTATTTAAGTGGGCGGTACTGGATTTGAACCAGTGACCACCTGCTTGTAAGGCAGGCGCTCTACCGCTGAGCTAACCGCCCATTTTTCTAACAAAAAATTATTTGTTTTTTCTATTGTAGTTATATTAACATCATAATAGTGTTTTATGCAACTGCTTTTTTAGAATATTTTTTGAATAAGTCAATAAAATGATTTATTTATCCAAAATTTTTAATACAACAACACAACTAAATCACGTTGATATCCCTAAAAAATATAAAAAGAATAAAAATCGGTTATTAAAAGCATTATTTTGTGCTAACTATCAAAATAACTATCCACACTAATTAATTTCATAATTTTTTTTCTTTATATCTTCTCTTTAATAAAAGAAAACATATAAACAAATCATAATTTCAATAAATCTCATCAACAATGTTCAAATTAAGCAAACTTAGAAAGAAATATCATAATCCTAGTGGAGTAAGAATCTTATTGAATAAAAATTTAAAAATTATCTTAGCTAATAAAGAGGCTCTAAATTTGTTGGAGTACAATAATCAATCAATCATTGGTACTAATGTTTTGCTTCACTTACCGTATTCAATACGCTCAAAGATTCTTCCAGTAATTAAGACAATGTTAGTAAATAATAACGAAGACAATGATTTATTGCCTACTGTTAGTGTGAATCTAAGCCATTATCAAAAAACAAAGTTAAGTGTTACGTTAACACCTTTATTGGAAGCTAAAAATAAAAGTTTAAAAAATATATTATTGTCTCTAAACGATATTATTACTCAAAAAGAACACAATTTATTAACAAACCACCCGATCAATAATCTATCGCATGAATTACGTGCACCCTTATTTAATATCAGATCTTTCTTAGAAACCTTATACGAATATAATAATGAATTAGACAATAATCAGAGATTAGAGTTTTTAGAAATAGCGACGAATGAGACAAATAGATTGAATAAATTGGTAAACGATATATTAGATTTTGCTGAAATAGAAAATAAAAAACACTGTCAACATACAAACTTGTCTTTAGACAATATCTTAGAAGAGAGCTTGCAACTGAATCGAATAACAGCAATTAAAAAATATTTATTATTAGTAAAAAAGATAGATTTGAATAACATGGATATTATTATTAATGACGATTCAATTTTGAGAATTTTATCTAATTTACTCAATAACTCTATAAAGTTCACTTACCCTCATGGTGTTATTCACATAAAAGTGAAGATTATTCAATCATTCTCGCTGCACCAAACATACAATAATTCTTTTCTTAGATTGTGTATCGTAGATAATGGGATAGGAATACCAAGAGAAGATACTATTGCTGTTTTTAATCGCTTCACGAGAGTGAGCAAGCAGAAAAACATAGTGACAGGATCAGGATTAGGCTTGCCTATAGTTAAAGAAACTTTAGCAAGAAAATGTCAAAAACTAAATTTGTCTACATATCCTCATAGGGGGACTAATGTCTCTTTCAACTTACAGTTTTAAATTTTAAAAAGCTGGAGAAGGGACTTGAACCCGCAACCTACTGATTACAAATCAGTTGCTCTACCAATTGAGCTACACCAGCTATCTTTATGATCTATAATTACTATACAATAAAATCTTTAATATAGTAAAGTACTTTTTCATTTATTATCTTTAAATTAAGATATATACTAGGTCGATATTAAATACTTAATAAATAAAAAATTTTATATAGTAAGAATGATTTTACTATATAAAAACTGAAACAAAATAAAAGTTTACGGAGAAAAATATACACTATGTCCCGATATAGAGGAGCTGTAGTAAGAATTGTACGTCGTTTAGGAGAATTACCTGGTTTAACTAGAAAAACAACAAGAAGAAATTCACGCCCAGGCCAACACGGTGACCAACCTCGAAAGCCTTCAGAATACGCTATCAGATTAGAAGAAAAACAAAAATTAAGATTTAACTATGGTCTAACAGAAAAGCAACTTTTACGTTACGTAAAAGATGCTAAAAGAATTAAAGGTTCGACTGGTGAAGCATTACTACAATTGCTAGAAATGCGCTTAGACAACATTGTGTTTAGATTGGGTATGGCTCCCACTATACCTGCAGCTAGACAAATTGTGAACCATGGTCATATTTGTGTTAATGGTAAAAGAGTTTCCATACCTAGTTACCAATGTCAAACTGGTGACATTATAACCGTTCGTAGTAATACTAGATCTAAGCAACTTGTAGAGAACTATTTATCTTTCCCAGGTTTAGCCAATATACCAAGTCACTTAGAAATAGACAAAAACACTTTAATAGGAAAAGTTAATGGAATAATTGAAAGAGAGTGGGTTGCTCTACAATTAAATGAATTACTAATTGTCGAATACTACTCTAGAAAAGGATAGAAAAAATCTTTCATTAGACATTATATGTAAAGAATTGAGTTACCAAGAATTATCTTCACTAGGTAAAGTATCGGAAGTTAATAACCAAACAATACCTTTGTAAAATCGTTGAAAAGATTTTACTTGGGTAGCAAAATATTTTTCGAATGACTCTTGTATTGAAACCGTTTTGTCTGTTTTAGATTTCTCTACTAAAAATTTCGAATACCTGTATGATTCATAAGGTGGAACAAATGTAATATTTTCTGTTGATAATATATCGCTTTTTTCTAGATCAAGCAGATAATTTTCTAAATTATAAACTTCTAGAGTAGGTTGTTCAGGTAACTTTAAATTTTGGTATTTTGATCGATATAAGTTCCATATTTTATATGCATCTTCACGTTTAAATAATAATATTTTTTGGGAATTAGAAGAAGAATCTAAATTGTATTTTGATAAACTTATTTTTTTTTGATCTACCTCACTTACTTGCTCATTAACTCGTATCATATATATTGGATTACCTTGGAACCATTGCTTCTGATGTTTCTGTTTAGGATGAAAATCTATAAACTTATTATTGCAATATTCATTTAACAATAAATCGATTTCTTCTAAATCAGCAATTAATCTTGCTTGCATCTTAGGCTGAGAAGTTCTATTTAATTCGTAAAATGTATCTAACCCAACAGTTTTCACTCCTAATCCTATTGTTTCCGCTCCTCTAGGATCTTTTTTACAAATTTCTTGCATATATGTTTCAGCATCTTCTTTATTAACGAAAAATAAGCCCAAACTTATTGCACCTTTATCTTCTTTCCATAAAAAATTATCATGATATTTATCATATAGCCATTCCATTGAATTCCTAGGTGGCATAACTCTTGGAGAAGCTATAACTATTTCATTGTATCCGTTAACTACCGTATAAACAGGCACTGTTTTTAATTTTGAAAGAATAACTTTTTGGTGTTGAGTCGGAAAGTTATTCTGTCTTTTATTACTAAAAATATCTGGGATTTTTGACGGCTTAGAAAATATTTTCAAATCTTTGTCAACATTGACATTAATAGAATTAGTTCTCTTACCCTGGAAAAAATCTTCAATAAAGACATCATCTTTACTTTTAAGATTAACTTCAATTCCTCGAGAGGAATGCAAAGAAGATAATAATTTTGAGACCGGATCTTGGTCACTTTGTATCGAAATATTATTTAACGATGGTGGAAACAAAAATTGATTGATTTGTTCTGAAATATTATTCATTATTTTTGAAATGTTAGTTTTTAAAGTTAATTCAAAAATTTATAACTTGATAAACTTCACTTTAGTAGTAAAAATGATAAAAATTTATAACTTAAATATGATTTATTACATATTTAATCTTATATACCATCTTCGGCTCTACTGATCTATAAAAAAAAGATTTTATCTAAGACAAATAATATACATAAATAAACAAAAGAAAAAAGTAACTATAAGTAAAACTTATAACTAATATAAATAAATTAAGTTGAATGACTTTTAATTTCCTGATAACATATTTTTTAAGTATAAAATAATAAGTTCATTAATCTATAAATTATATAGAATAAGAACTATAAAAAATTATGTCTACTCAAGAAATTTTGTATACATATAATTAAACTCTGTATTGACTATAACCTTTAAAGGAGGAATGTATGTCTCAATCCGTAGAATCACGGACTCGAATCAAAAACGAACGTTACGAATCTGGCGTTATCCCTTACGCAAAAATGGGTTACTGGGATGCTGATTACCAAATCAAAGACACTGATGTTTTAGCAATGTTCCGTATGACACCTCAAAAAGGTGTGGATCCAGTTGAATGTGCTGCTGCAATTGCAGGTGAATCTTCTACAGCTACATGGACTGTTGTATGGACTGACCTTTTAACAGCATGTGATCTTTACAGAGCAAAGGCTTACCGTGTTGACCCTGTTCCAGGTGCACCAGACCAATACTTTGCTTACATCGCATACGAATTAGATTTATTCGAAGAAGGATCTTTAGCTAACCTAACAGCTTCTATCATCGGTAACGTATTCGGTTTCAAGGCAGTAAATGCTTTACGTCTTGAAGATATGCGTATGCCAGTTGCATACTTAAAGACTTTCCAAGGTCCAGCAACAGGTGTAGTTGTAGAACGTGAAAGACTTGATAAGTACGGTCGTCCTTTATTAGGTGCTACTGTTAAGCCTAAGTTAGGTTTATCTGGTAAGAACTACGGACGTGTTGTATACGAAGGTCTTAAAGGTGGTCTTGATTTCCTTAAGGATGATGAGAACATTAACTCTCAACCATTCATGAGATGGAAAGAGCGTTTCTTATTCGGTATGGAAGGTGTTAACAGAGCAGCTGCTGGTACTGGTGAAATTAAAGGTCACTACTTCAACGTTACTGCAGGTACAATGGAAGATATGTACGAGCGTGCTGAATTCTGTAAGGAAATCGGTACTGTTATCTGTATGATCGACCTTGTAATCGGTTACACAGCTATCCAAAGTATGGGTATCTGGGCTCGTAAGAACAGTATGATCTTACACTTACACCGTGCTGGTAACTCTACGTACTCTCGTCAAAAGACACATGGTATGAACTTCCGTGTTATTTGTAAGTGGATGCGTATGGCTGGTGTTGACCATATTCACGCTGGTACTGTTGTAGGTAAATTAGAGGGAGATCCTCTAATGGTTAAAGGTTTCTACGATACTTTATTAGAAGTTCAAACAGAAGTTAACTTAGTTGAAGGTTTATTCTTCGCTCAAGATTGGGGTTCATTAGCTAAGTGTATGCCAGTTGCTTCAGGTGGTATTCACTGTGGTCAAATGCACCAATTAATTAACTACTTAGGCGACGACGTAGTTCTTCAATTTGGTGGTGGTACAATCGGTCACCCTGATGGTATCCAAGCGGGTGCTACAGCTAACCGTGTAGCTCTTGAATGTATGGTAGTTGCACGTAACGAAGGTCGCGACTACGTAACAGAAGGTCCAAACATTTTAAGAAATGCAGCTAAGAGCTGTGGTCCTTTACAGACTGCTTTAGATCTTTGGAAGGATATCACTTTCAACTACGCTTCAACTGATACAGCTGACTTCGTAGAAACAGCTACAGCTAACCGATAATTATAAATTCCAATAGCTCCATTTTTTATAAAGTGGTGCTATAAAATAATATTAAACCTAAAGGAGTATCAATCGTGAGATTAACACAAGGTGCATTTTCTTTCATGCCAGACTTAACAGACGAGCAAGTAGTTAAGCAAATTCAATACGCTATCAACAAGAACTGGGCTCTTAACGTTGAATGGACTGATGATCCACATCCTCGTAACTCTTACTGGGAATTATGGGGTCTTCCATTATTCGGTGTTAAAGACGCAGCTGCTGTAATGTTTGAAGTTAACGCTTGTCGTAAAGCTAAGCCTTCTTACTACGTAAAAATCAACGCTTTCGATAACTCACGTGGTGTTGAAAGTTGTGTACTATCTTTCATCGTACAAAGACCAACTTCTAACGAACCTGGTTTCCAATTAATGAGAATTGAAGAGCATTCTAGAACAATTAGATATGCTATTCAACCTTATGCAACTGCTCGTCCTGCTGGAGAGCGCTACTAAGCTGAATAAGCTTTAGTCTAAAGTGTAGATATTATAAACAATTCTTACGTTTATAGTATCTACACTATTTATTTATAAAAATTAAAATTTAATATGAGTCAATTAGTTAACCTCCAAGAAGAATACGAAAAGAGAGAGATACAAGAAGTGCTAGATCAACTCGATAGAGATCTAGTAGGCTTAGCACCGGTAAAAGCGAGGATCAAAGAGATCGCAGCTCTTTTACTAGTACATAAATTGAGAAGCTTACTAGGATTAAGTTCATCAAACCCAGGATTACACATGTCTTTCACTGGAAGTCCTGGAACAGGAAAAACGACTGTTGCATTAAAAATGGCAGATATCTTATTCCGTTTAGGATATGTAAAAAAAGGACACTTAATTACAGTAACAAGAGATGATCTTGTAGGACAATATATTGGACATACAGCTCCAAAGACAAAAGAAGTATTAAAGCGTGCAATGGGAGGAGTCCTGTTTATAGATGAAGCTTATTATTTATACAAACCAGATAACGAAAGAGATTATGGCGCAGAAGCAATTGAAATATTATTGCAAGTAATGGAAAACCAAAGAGATGACTTAATTATTATTTTTGCTGGATATAAAGAAAGAATGGATAGTTTTTATGAATCTAATCCCGGCTTATCTTCTAGAGTAGCGAATCACGTAGATTTTCCAGATTACAGTGCAGAGGAACTTTTATATATTGCTAAAATGATGCTTGCAGAACAACAATATCGATTAACTCCGGACTCAGAAACAGTATTATTAGATTATATTGCATTAAGAAAACAAGAGCAGCATTTCGCTAACGCTCGAAGTGTACGTAATGCAATAGACCGAGCAAGAATGCGTCAAGCTAATAGAATGTTTGCAGCTGGAGCTAAAGTCTTAACTAAATCTGATTTAGTTACTATTGAAGCTGAAGATTTCCTAAAAAGTCGTATTTTTAGGAAGTAAAAATATTTATAATATAGAACTAAAAAAGTTCTATATTATAAACATTCTTAAAAAAATATGTACGTAAAAAGAAAAATATACTATTATTAGATTTATAAGAAGAGTTTGGCGGTATAGCCAAGTGGTAAGGCAAGGGATTGCAAATCCTTGATCCCCAGTTCAAATCTGGGTGCCGCCTAATCGGATAATAGACATCAAAGGGGGTGTGGTGGAATGGTAGACACAACAGACTTAAAATCTGTTGACTTTACGGTCGTGAGGGTTCAAGTCCCTCCACCCCCAGAAAATTAAACAAAATTAAGCTCTAAGATATTCACTATTAACTTTTGAATCTCTGACTAAAGAAATTTTTCCTGTACGTGCAATTTCAAATATTCCAAATTTAGATAACACTTGCTCTATTGCATAAATTTTGCCAGGGTCTCCAGTTACTTCTACGATTATAGAATTTTCGGATAAATCTACAACCTTAGCACGGAAAATTTGAACAATATCTAAGACTTCAGAACGATTCTCTGCGCTAGTGTTAATCTTCATTAACATTAGTTCTCTTTCTACAGAAGGTAGATGAGTAATATCTTGAACTTTTAAAATATTAACTAATTTGTATAATTGGTTAGTTAATTGTTCAATAGTCCTATGATCTGATGGAACCACCATTGTTATTCTAGAAATACCAGCTTTTTCTGTAGGTCCCACTGCTAAACTATCAATGTTAAAACTACGTCTTGCAAATAGACCAGCAATACGAGTTAATACTCCAGACTCATCTTCTACAAGAACAGACAAAGTATGTTTCATAATTAATTATTTTTTAAAATTCTACACAATTCGATAAATAATATTGGTAATACAAATTTAATCTTCTACCATTTTAGAATAGATATTTTTATATAACAATAATTTTTTTTATTAATACACCTGGCTGGGTTTGAACCAGCGACGTCTTTACAGATACGGATTATGAGTCCGGTGCCTTCGACCGCTCGGCCACAGATGCAATCTTTTGGAGCTGGTGGGATTTGAACCCACGTCCATTTTAGCTCATATAGTATACTCATTCACAAGTTTATCTTTGTGCATTATCCAAAGAAAACATATTTTCAGATTCAGTTTTGTTTATTTGGAATTGTATTTTTTAAGCTCAAATTTTTTCCACAATTTTTTGCTTATAAAGTTTTGTATAGATTAATCTTGTTCTAATATTTAAAACTAATCTTTAAGCGATAGCGACCTTACGAGAAAAAGGTACGATATTATTTACATTTATTTTTAATGAGTTTTATTAACAAGAAATACTCAATCTTGACTTGCATCATAATACTACTCTTTCTAAAATGTCGATACCAATAACAGCCCCTATTAATGTATATACACTGTATAGCATAAAAAAATACTAATTTCCAGCTTTATTGCCAAAAAAACAATTATTTATGATTAGGCATGGCGGGAATTGAACCCACGACTACCAGGTCCGGAATCTGGTACTCTATCCACTGAGTTACACGCCTAAGTTAAATTTAATATAACAAGATTTTAATACTTTTAGATAGAATAAATAGGAAAACTTTGTAAAAATAAACCATCCACAACACAATTTAGAGCAACTATCTTTTTTTTGTATTGATTATTTGTTGGACGTAATGAGAAATAAGAATTAGAAACAAATAAATCAGACAAACTTTTACCTTGTCTTTTTCTTGTTAGTTCCACTAGTCCTAACTCTGACAATTGGATAATTTTAGGTTTACCACTGTCTTGTCTTAAAAATGAATCAAAATACAATAATAATTCTAATTGATCTTTTTGATATTTCATGTCGATAAAGTCTACAACAATTAAGCCTGATATATTTCGTAAATTCAATTGTCTCGCAATTTGTTTAGCAGCTTTACGATTAACAAGAAGTATAGTTTCTCTAGGATTACTTAGATGATTAAATGAACCGGAATTTACATCGATCGTTGTTAAAGCTTCTGTCTTTTCTATCATTATGTATCCACCTCTTAATAAGTTAACACGTGGTTGTAATAACTCATAAATAACTAAGTCTAAATTATAATCACGGATCAAGAAATTATGATTATTATAGTACTTTACTGAAAAAATTAAATTAGTCTGCTGTGACCACTTGCTAATTGTGGAAGCTATTTTTTTAGCTCCTTTATATGAATCTACCGTAATGTTATTAACTTTATGATTATAGACTTTTTGCAGAATTTTGGAAATGAAGTTCTTACTGCTACTAATTAAACAAGGAGCTGTATTAGAATGAATTTTTTTGCTAATTAAATCCCACTGGTATAAAAGAATATAAAAATCTTGAATAATGCTATTTAGCATAGCATGCCTAGCGATTTTACTTACGATAACACCTACTTTTTTAGGCTTGAGTAAAACAACAAGAGCTTTAAGATACTGCATCTCATCATTGTCTTCAATATTTGTACTTAAGGTAATGTTCTCGCTAAAAGGTAGTATGGTTATGTACCTTCCTTTTAAGGTAATTACACCAGTAACACTCGGTCCTTTGTTACGACTTGGTTCTTTTAATATTTGAACCATTGCAACAGATTGGGCAGACAAACTTGCACCAATATGTTTATTATCTTTATTTTTTCTTAAATGTCCTAGATCCCCAACATGTATAAAGCCATTGCTCTCACCAATATCAAGAAGAATAAAGGCAGCGTTTATGCTAGGTAATATTGTTTCCACAATGCCGAGGTAAATATCTCCTACCTGGTAAATACCTCGTTCTACTATTAAATCTGTAATGACTTCGTTTTTATCATAAACAGAAGCTATTTTATTTTGTTCTGCAATAACAATTGTTTTAACCATTTTAAATCGGTGATTAAGCTATTGAATTAATTAACCATATGAAAGACAAATAATAAAGTAACATTTTAAAGTAAAAATAGTCTGAAATATCTTTGCAATAAAGCAAAAATATTTCAGACTATTGAAAAACATGAGATAAGATTAATAGTAAATCTTTCCGCCACCCCATTTTTCTGAAGATAGCTTTGGTTGAAGTAATATGTGACCAGCCATATCGAATAAGTCTTCATCACTTAAACTACGCATTTTAGGGAAAATATCTGCACTCTTGATACTAGGGTGTAACTCAGCAATAGACTCTAATCCGTCATAACTTGTTGGATTTTTCATGTAGTCAACTAAAGCGTTAATATTGTCTCTTGCAGGTGTAGCTAAACTTAGAGCGTCTGGCTCTAAACCAAGGTTAGGGTTAGTTTTAGTTCCCCCTCCTACGTGACATTGACCACAAGAGTTATTAAATAATCGCTTTCCTCTTTTAACTTGGTCTGTAGTTAAGACAACTGTCGTGCCAGAAGAATCTAATGGAAGTGTTCTTGTATTTTCATCTAAGTCAATAGCCGAAGCAGAAGTAGACAAGAAAATCACAGACATAAGACTGAATATGAAACCTAAAGAACTAATTTTTTTTAACATAAAGTAATTAAAAAAGTATATAAATTTTTTTACGAAGCTAACTTTACTTCTCATGTAAACAATAGACATGAGTAACCCTTACTTAGGTTACTGGTACTTAACTAATTGTAAATTGATAAGTATGCCAATTTGATTTATTAAAAGTATCTTAATAATACCAAACAGTGTCCATTGATTAACTAAAAATGTAGAACTATTAAGAAAACCAACTTTCTAAAAAAATCTTCTAGTATGTTGCAATAGTTCTACAATTAGGTCATGAAATTAATTTCGTGTTAGTCTATCAGATTGACTTACGATTAATAAAGCTGTACCGATAGGTATAACTACAATGAATAATCCTGATAATAAGCTATTAATAAAAGCTGATAAAGATGGAGTCATAATAATCCTATAATTTTTACTATGTTAATACTTTTCGCCTTTGATAAAGACGGTGATATACTTGTGTATTAATTAATAATGTTACCATCTAAGTTTGAAATAAATATATTAATTATAATTATTTTAATGACAAAAATAAAAATACGATAGCGAAATATTCCATAAAATAACCTGGATTACATCAGTAATAAAGTTTTTCTCTTGCTGCTATCTTCCGATCCTCGCATTAGTAAGAAAATTTATTATATGTAACCAGGATTACTTTTAACTATACCATTTTATAAATAGGCATGCAACTATTTCATTATGAATGAATGAAATAGATTAGCTTAGTTCTATATTTATAAAATCTATAAGGAAAAAATCACTTATAAAGGGAAATATAGCATATCTGGATAAAATCTATTTGCTTCAATAACTAAAGCAGCTGTAAAAGAAAGCCAAACTGTTAAAAGAACCGGTGCTGTTGATAAATACTTTAAAAAGTTATTGTCCATAATCTTATATATATAATATTAATATTAAATTTTACTATCTAGGAGAAACTGTTATTTCATCAGCAGGAACTATTAATTTACCACTAGTGAACTCTTTGAAAGCAGAAAATGGCCAAATAAATCCTGTAGTTACAAAACTTAGTGCAACTGGAACGTCAATAATAATTTCTTTTTCAGTTGGTTTATCGCATTTACTTGCAAACTGAACATAAGAACGACCAACCCATCCAATCCAACCTGCTACATATAAGAAGAATAAACCAGGTATTACGAATTCTCCACTGTGACTCCATCGACCATCTGTAATTAAATGTGGTAATCCGTCCGTTCCACATAACAGACCTGCTTTACCGTAACGATCAAATCTATTTTTAGTCTTGTCAATTTGTTTTTGTAAAGCTAAAGCCGGTGGTGTACCTGCTTCATATTTAGCTATGCGTGTTTGTAATTTTTTTACACTTCCATCTAATCGACGTGCAAACTCTTTAGATTCTCCACAAGGAGTTAATCCAGCTACATCAGCTTTAGCTAAAGATGGAAATGCTAGAAACGAACATACTAAAAGCATTGAAACCCAGTTCTTCACGATAAATCTCCATTCTATATTTGATTCAAATTATACCATTTCTTTTACAAAATAATTAAGACATATGTAAAAAAAAGTTTTATTGAAATATATTATAAGGAAAGAATCTAGACATTCAAAAAATGGTGTGGTATGTTGATTATTAATAAGAACGGGATGTAGCGCAGCTTGGTAGCGCGCCTGCCTTGGGAGCAGGATGTCGCAGGTTCAAATCCTGTCATCCCGATTATTTAGTTCTTCTTTTTAGTAATTGTAACCTATTTGTTGCTACTTCATTGTCTTCATTGTAAGAGATGACAGCTTTATATGTTTTTATAGCTTCTCCAAAATTTCCCTGTTTTTCATATGCATAACCAAGATTATTCAATGCCGTTGTGTAATTAGACAAGTTTTTAATTGCTTCACTGTAGTAATAAATTGCTAAATCATATTGATTACTTTCTGAATAGGTAAATCCCACAGTATTATAAAGATTAGCTATACCTTCACGATCATTCTTATCCCATAGTTTCAGAGCATAACGAAATTGGATAATAGCTTGGTCAAATAATTTTTTTGATAAATATATAGTACCAAGAAGGTAATAGTCTTCACTAGTCGCGTTTTTCGATCTGACTTTTCTTTGCAATTCAGATAAAGCATCTTCTACCTGTTTTTTTTGGAATATTTGCCTGAATAGAAATATAACTAACAAAAGTAATACCGTTAATAAAACAGTAAGATAAAGTAAAGGTAATAAATTGTCCATACATTGTAATTGTAATTAATTCTTTAAACTTTCATAATATATGTAAAGTAATTCTTTTGAATCGAAGCCTAAAAAAATACGAACACACGTAAAAAAAGTTGACAATAGAAAAGAACTCATATAAGATTGGTTCTAATACCATCACGTAGCCCCCATCGTCTAGAGGCCTAGGACATCTCCCTTTCACGGAGGTAACGGGGATTCGAATTCCCCTGGGGGTATTGTAAAAAAGAGAATCAAACTTTGCCTATGAGTTTGGTTCTTTTTTTCATTATTTTTAACATAAAAGGAATACGTTCATTACAAAAAAATAAAAAACGAAATTACTTCAAATATTATAAAGAAATATAAAGGTTTTCCATCTACTCTAAATAAATGTGAATCAATGTTTTTATTATTAGTCTATGTAGTTATTTATCTTAAATAAAAATAGTACAAGATTTCATTATTAGTTGTGAAGATTATAATTAAAATATTAAGTTCAAACTCATTATAATTGGACTGCCCGGGATTCGAACCCGGAACTAATCGGTTAAAAGCCGAGTACTCTACCATTGAGTTAGCAGTCCTTATTCATTTACACACTTATATCTTGTACATACAAATATCATATTTTATGAAGAAAGACAAGCATTGTTACTGATAATTTCAATAATTATTTCTCATCTAGATTTAAATTTAAATCTAAACCCCACTTAAAGAGTTTTACTGGAATAAATTCAATAAACCTAAAATAATTTTTAATATCTGTAAATAAATAGGTAAAAATTCTACATTTAAAGAGTTTTTGCCAAAATATAAGAAATAGGCATAGAAAATATTACAATATAAGTTATACTCGTGCGATTCGTTCTTGGCTGAAGATAGTTCAGAAATAAATTCGACTAAGTGAGTAATTCTTAATAATTTTATTATATTCATATAGAGGTTTTTAGCATGCCTAATTTAACAACAGTTGCTCAATTATTTTCACTTTTTCTAATCATTGCCTCTGGCCCGGCAATTATAGTTCTAATTGCTTTAAGAAGAGGTAATTTATAATTATCTTATCTTAAAGCAATTAGGAGAGTAGTAAGAGCACGTGCTATTATGCATGTGCTCTTACTACTCTCCTGAGATAATTATAAATTACCTCTTAGAAACGTTTCATCAATAGTTTGCTCCAGCCCTGCAAATTCGTTTTCTGGCGTCAAAAAGAGCATGCAATGGCATTCTTTACGTTCTCTCATTGGAACACAAGGACAATTCCAATAAGCAGATGACACTTCCGCTTCTTTATCGTCGTAATGACGACATGGGCATAAGGGCGCACCATATTCTTCTTTGTGCTTTGCCAACCCCTCGATTACAACTGCCGTTATACTAGGGTCTGAGCAAAAATATGTGTTTGTTCTTTTTGCATAGGTTTCTGAAAATTTATGCATTGCTTGTAAGCTAGATGATAATTTATGTTCCATTAAATTGTTCGTAAATTCTAATTTTCTAAAAATTGTCTTTCTCAAAGAAATTTTTAATTTTTGTCTTTAATTTATAAGTAGGACAATCGAGGATTATAATATTTATATAAATAGATATAAACCTTAGTTATTATAAAACTATTTACTCAACATATTACTAATACAAACTTATAAATTATGACAGCAGCATACTTACCATCTATTCTAGTACCTTTAATTGGGTTAATCTTCCCTGGTTTTGTTATGGCTTTTGCATTTATCTATATTGAACAAGACGAAATTGCTTAGTATTAGAGCCTAGCACTGATCCCCCTTTTTCTCTTCCATATGGAAGAGAAAAAGGGGGATCAGTGCTAGGCTCTAATACTAAATAAGTGCATTATATTATAATGATGAACCTACACCAGAATATGAACCATAAAAGAATAATCCTACTACTGTTAAAGCAGCGATTCCACCAACCGTTGCAATTAACCATAGAGGAATTCTACCTGTGCTAGCCATGTGTCATATCTCCTGATTTGATAAACATTTAGAAAAACTGGAATACTAAAATAGTAAAAACTAATTAAAGAAGTAACTAGAGAATAACACTGCGAGTACAAAAATTAATAATAATCCCCAAAATAGAGATGTACGATTTAACTCAACAGGTTGTTTGTTAGGGTTAGGACCGCTCATATTAAGTTCCTATCGTTGAATAAATTGCATAGATGTGATAGCACCAAGGAAAAATACTGTTGGGACAGCAATACCGTGAATAGCTAACCATCGGAAAGTAAAGATTGGGTATGATACGGGTTGTTTGATTTTACTCATGATACACTCCTCTTTATGTTTATAGACCTTTCGTTAAATCTTCTAGCTCTTGCTTTGCACTGAATCTGTCATTTACAAGTGGAACTTGTTGACGTTCTTGTGTAAAGTATTCATTTGGTCTTGGTGTACCAAAAATATCGTAAGCTAATCCAGTACTAACAAAAAGCCATCCAGCAACAAAAAGAGCAGGAATCGTAATACTGTGAATAATCCAGTATCTGATACTAGTGATTATATCAGAAAAGGGACGTTCTCCTGTTGAACCTCCTGACATATACGTTACCTCCTAAAAAAGTAAGTGAAAAAGGGATAAAAACTGTGTTTAATTAACACTTAATAAAAACTTAAACCTACGGTTTAATATCTGTTCATAGTCTTTATAATTACAACGTATTGTTATTTATGTCAAACTATGTTTTTTAATCAAGCATTTAACTAAAATTTATAATTACCTGACATATACATTATACTTAACGTAAATTGGATTAACTTATTCCAGGATAAATCAACACAATTCTATATGTATTATAAAGTATTATTTCGATAGTAATTGACTTGTGAACAGAACCACAAACAAGAGTAAGTTGAAATTTTATCTTAACTTATAGTAACCAAAAAAATCGTCAAAGTAATAAATTAAAATAAATATTTCTTCTACTGCAAAGACATTTCATATATATTGGCCTGAATTTATATGAAAAACAAATTCTATGACAAGATTTTTAGTATTTTTTACTTATACGAAAATACTATGTTTTATATTAATCCACTATTTCTTCAATATGGATATCGTAAATATTGATTATCACATCTGTGTTTGAACTGCAAAAAGAACTTTATATTTCTCAATCACTTTGTCTAAAAATGAGAAGCAGATATTAATCTTTATAGGACACGACTTGTGTAGAAATGAACAATTCAGAAAATAAGCGGGCAGAGGGAATCGAACCCTCATCATTAGCTTGGAAGGCTAAGGTTTTACCACTAAACTATGCCCGCTAGGAAGAATGTTTATTTTCTTCTTCTTCTTTAAATCAATATAACATAAAACCATTAAATCTATCTATATTTTTTATAAACCTTCTAAAGGAATATTCAAAAAATTAGCTAATTCTACAGCTTCTTCTTCAATTTGCGATAAGAGTAATGGTTCACCTACTCTTGTTAAAGGAATTTGTCTTTGATCTTTTGTTTGTAAATATATTTCCCTTTTTGGATTTAAACCTTCTGCAATACTTAATTTTATAGATTTTATATCTTTAAACTTATATCGTAATAAAATTTTTCTTCTCTTTCCAGGAAACCCTAAACGGAAAATTTGAATAATTCCATTATTTTTATCGTAAGAATTGTATCCTCCACCTATATTTAAGGTTATATTTAGCATTAAAAAGATACTTAATAAAATACCAATAGTTCCATAAAAAGTCATTACTATACCTTGTGGGATAAAAACAATAGTTTCTGTGTTTCCAAAAGGAAGTAATTGAAGTCCTAAGTAACTTGACAATCCAGCTAATAAAAAACCACCTCCACCCAAAAGTGAAAGTATAGACCACAAGTAATTACTAAATCTACGAGATCCTAAGATTAAATCATATCGAATTTGCATACTTTTTATATATCCCTAGAAATAATTTTATTTTTTTAGAAATATGTTTAATTGATAAAGTTAGTGTGTTACCGACTAGTAATCTTTATCAATTAAACATAAATAAACTAAATCATTTTTACTAATGAAAGACCGAAGAATAAACCTGCAGCCAATGCGAATGCACACGATAGTAGAATTACGTAACCAATTAATATACTCATTTTATTTCAACATGTTAAACAGGTTTTTAGTAAGTTCTAGTATATCTTATTAATTACTTAGATGTTTCTATGTATCTAAATAAATTTATAGATTTTTCTTACAACCTTATTCGAAGAAGTAAAAAAATGGCTAATCTAAGCTATTATAAAAGGATAAAAATAATTATTTCAACTTTGAAATTTAGACTACTATGTCACAATTCATCAAACCATATAATGACGATTCCTTTGTAGGACACTTAGCAACTCCAGTTAGCACATCTAGTTTCACTAAATCTCTACTTAGCAATTTACCTGCCTATAGAAGCGGTTTATCACCTCTATTAAGAGGTGTAGAAATTGGTTTAACTCATGGATATTTTTTAGTTGGTCCTTTTTATAAATTAGGCCCCTTACGTAATTCAGATGTAGCTTTATTATCTGGATTCTTCTCTGCTCTTGGCCTTATTGTTATCCTTGTAGCTTGTTTAACTATATATGGTGTAGTTTCTTTCGAAGAGACAGAAGCTAAAGACCAATTACAAACAGCGAAAGGTTGGAGACAATTTACATCTGGTTGGTTAGTGGGTTCTATTAGTGGAGCTAGCTTTGCTTATATACTAATTAGTAATATTCCTTTTTTACAAACATCTGGTCTTAACTTAATGAAGTAAGTTTGGTGTTAACATGCCAATAAAAGAGATAGCCAGCGATACTGTTACACAGTGTTACTGGCTATCTCTTTTATTGGCATGTTAACACCAAACTTATTCGTTCATATCTTTGTAAGTTGCCACTGCTGAAGGTGATACTTGATTTAAATACCTAAAGATCCAATATTTAAAGACTGTGTCTAAAACCACAGGGAAAGTTGCTATGAACAGGAAAATTAAATCTCTGTTTTCTGGTAATCCAAAATGACGTAAACCATTTTCCAGTACTACTTCCCATCCATGAGTAGAGTGGAATCCAACAAATATATCTGTAAAAAGAATTATTAAAAAAGCTTTTGCAGTATCACTTAGACCATAAATGAGCTCATTAACAAAAGATTTCAACACAGAGATTTGTCTTCTACCGGTTACTATTAAATACACAAAAGTAACAAAAGCTAATACATCTGCAAGTAGATTCTTCATTGCATCTGTACTTTCTTGTACGTAATACTGTGCTAGTTCAACAGCTTTATGTTTAATCTCTTTATCAATAGATTCTTGTGATAAGGGTGGTGATTGACCAATCAATATTTCAAAGTGAATTTTTTCTTCAAATCTTTGTAATTCACTAAATGCTCTCTCTTCTTGAGACTCATTCAAAAATATATCATTTTGGTTATCATTCCAAAAATAATCTACAAATGGTGAAAATACAAAACTCTTCGAAATTTGGTTAACTATTAAAGGTACTGTTACTAGTAACAATAAATATTTAATTGATGCCGCGGTTTGATATCTAGAGACTCTAAATTCTTCAATTACTTCTGATTCAGAATTAGGGTCTAACTCTTTTTTAAATTTTTCGAAAGTTTTGGTAATAGATCTAGGAATTGGTCCTGTCTTTTCAAATGCGGAAGGAGTTACATTATTTAAACGCCAGTTTTTCATTGTAAGTAAATGTTTTTCTAACAAATTATAGTTAGTTATTTTCATTGCAATACTATGTCGTAATGCATTTCTTTAATTATTGAAATAAGTTCATATATTATTGGTGTTACTTTGATCCAAGTAATACATAATAGAAATATATTTTTATAAAAAAGAATAAGCTTAATTCTTATAATACAATCATAGCAGATCTAATGAATTGACATTTATTATATTTTCCATAAAAGATGGAGCTATAGTAGGTACTATGAGCTCCCTTTTAAGAGGCAATTATTAATCTAAATTTGTTTAGTAATTACTCTAAGTCTTTTCTGTTTGGGTTTCTAGATGCATCATTTGATAAGAAACCAAAAGTGAAAAGAGATACGAAAAGAGTCACTGTAGTGTAAACGACAATTTTTAAGGTGAACATGGTTCTATCTCCAAAGAATATTTTTCTATCTACTAAAAGTAGTCTCTGATTTATTTAATTATATCTCTACTTTCTAATTAAAGCTAATTAGAAAAATAAAAAATTTATGAAAACCTACTAAAAGATTAACTCTCTTCTATTTTTTATAATGATCTTTCCTTTTCATCACTAAGTTCTTTTAATCTTCTCAGTATTCTACCGAAATAATCTTGCATATAACTTTCTAAAGTTATTGTTTCTTCTGTCTCAAAAGCAAATGTACTATAAGTGCTCGTCATTTCAGCCGTAAAATTATTTCCTGTTGCCAGTACTTCAGCAAAAGATAATCTCTCAGATATGTTAATTCCCCATTCAAAAAAACCTGTAATTTTTTTCAATAATATCAGAGCAGTAAGAGGTATTTGTGTAATCTTAGCAGGTTGGCCAGATAATCTTTCGCAAAGTTGAATAATTTCTGTTGAATTCCAAGCTTTTAAACCAACTAATGGAAATTCTTGACATTCGGCTTGCTTTAAGGCTAAGCTCCTTAAAGCAAATTTTGCTACATCATTAGTATCAATATAATTAATATCTGTTGATTCACTTGTAATCCAAATGGGTTGTTTCTCTAAGATGGGAATAGCGTATTGACTAATTAAGCCTTGGAAAAATCCACCTAGGTAAAATATTGTATATTTTATCTTTGATTCTTTTAAATAATTTTCAATCTTTAATTTTAAGCTTATTAAAGGGACTTCAGGGTAGTTTTTACCATTTAAGACCGAAAAGAAAATAAATCTTTCTATGCCAGCAACTTTGGCTGCTTCTATTAACGCAATTTTTCCTTTTAAATCTATAACTTCAGCATTATAAGGATCCGAAGGTCGTGCAGTAGATGCATCAATAATGGCTGTCGTATCTTTTAAACTTAAGGGTAAAGTTTCTGGTAAGCTCAGATCTCCATAAATGAGTTCAGCTCCCCATTCTTTTAAAAAATATGCTTTTCGTAAATTTCTCACTAGACATTTTACTGAATAACCTTCATCAATTGCTCGTCTAACAATTTGCCTGCCTAAAGTTCCAGTTGCTCCAATTATAAGTAAACTCATGTAATTAATTCTTTGTGTTGACTCTTTTTATAAGAAGTCTATCAGATTATTTAAATTAGTATAAAAGTTAATTTTTGTTTAACTGAGTAGAAAGGGACTTGAACCCTCATGGTTAAAACCGACACATTTTGAGTGTGTTGCGTCTACCGTTCCGCCATCTACCCTATGTGATATTATCTTAATTTATAATAACGAGATTCTATGTTACATATTATTGCTTTTATTCATTTAATAACTTTTAAATGACAGTACAATCTAAATATTTCATAAAGATAATAGAAAATTAATTAATCCATTTTTTACTTGAATAGCATATTGTTGTTACAATATTATCAACAATCAAATTAGTTTATATATTGACGAGATATGGAAGAAATACAAAGAAGTGCTAATACCCGAACAGAAGAGTCTGATTTCAATGTAAAAAAATTAATTGCTCAACCATATAAATATGGCTTTACTACTAATGTAGAAAATGAAGAATTTCCCAGAGGGATTAATGCAGATATTGTCCGACTAATCTCCGAGAAGAAAAATGAACCTTCTTTCATGTTAGATTTTAGATTACGTGCTTATGCTCAATGGTGCAAAATGATAGCTCCTGAATGGGCATGTGTAAAACATAATAGTATTGATTATCAGGATATTATTTATTATTCTGCACCTAAGTATAAGAAAAAATTAGATAGTTTAGATGAGGTTGATTCCGATATTTTAGACACTTTTGAAAAATTAGGAATACCTTTAACTGAGCAAAAACGTCTTGCTAATGTTGCTGTTGATGCTATCTTTGATAGTGTTTCAATAGGAAGTACATTTAGAGAAGAATTATCTAACGTGGGTGTAATCTTTTGTCCAATTTCTGAGGCTCTTGCTAAATATCCTGATTTAGTTAAAAAATATTTAGGAACTGTAGTACCAATTGGTGATAATTATTTCGCTGCATTAAACTCAGCTGTTTTCAGCGAAGGTTCTTTTTGTTATGTTCCTGAAGATGTAGTGTGTCCATTAGAATTATCTACTTATTTTAGAATCAATAACCAAGATTCAGGACAGTTTGAGAGAACACTTATAATTGCTGATAAAAATAGTAAGGTTAGTTATTTGGAAGGTTGTACAGCACCACAATTTGATAAAAATCAATTACATGCAGCTGTAGTTGAGTTAATAGCTTTAGATAATGCTGAAATAAAATATTCTACAGTGCAAAACTGGTACGCAGGAGATACAAAAGGTTTAGGAGGAATTTATAACTTTGTAACTAAAAGAGGACTATGTGCAGGTAAAAAATCAAAAATTTCTTGGACTCAGGTAGAAACTGGTTCTTCTATAACTTGGAAATATCCGAGTTGTGTTTTAGTTGGTGAAGAGTCCAAAGGAGAGTTTTATTCTGTAGCTCTTACGAATAATTACCAACAAGCTGATACAGGCACAAAAATGATTCATGTTGGCAAAAAAACAAAAAGTAAAATTATTTCAAAAGGCATTTCTGCAGGCAACTCACGTAATACTTATCGAGGACAAGTTAAAATTAGTGGTAAAGCTGAAAATAGCATTAATTATTCTCAATGTGATTCTATGTTAATTGGAGACAAATCTCAAGCGAACACTTTTCCATATATTCAAGTAAGTAATGCTACTAGTAAGGTAGAACATGAAGCATCAACATCGAAGATAGAAGAAGAACAATTGTTTTATTTTCTTCAAAGAGGAATTGACTTAGAATCAGCTATCAGTCTTTTGATTAGTGGTTTTTGTAAAGATGTATTTAGTGAACTTCCTATGGAATTTGCCCTAGAAGCTGATCGTTTGTTAAGTTTAAAATTAGAAGGGAGTGTAGGATAATTATGATTTCTGATTCAAGTAAAGTTATTTTAAATATTAAAGATTTAGTTGCTACAGTTGGAACTACACAAATAATTAATGGTTTGAATTTATCTATCAAAGAAGGAGAAATTCATGCGATTATGGGTAAAAATGGCTCTGGAAAAAGCACACTAGCAAAAATCATCGCAGGCCATCCGGCTTACAATATTAATTCTGGCGATATATTTTTTGAAGGTAAATCTGTATTAGAAACTCCTCCTGAAGAAAGAGCTCAACAAGGCATTTTTTTAGGTTTTCAGTATCCAATCGAAATTCCTGGTGTTAGCAATGCAGATTTTTTAAGATTATCTTACAATTCAAGACGAAAGTTTCAAAATTTACCAGAGTTAGAACCACTGGAGTTTTTCGAATTTATTACTGAGAAGCTTGAAGTAGTAGGAATGGAACCAAGTTTTCTGAGTAGAAATGTTAACGAAGGTTTCTCAGGAGGAGAAAAAAAACGCAACGAAATTTTGCAAATGGCTGTACTAGATACTAAAATAGCTATCTTAGATGAGACTGATTCTGGATTAGACATAGATGCTTTGAAAACAGTGGCTAGTGGAATTAACAAATTAGCAAGTAAGTCTAACGGAATTGTTTTAATTACACACTACCAAAGACTATTAGACTATATTACACCTGATTACGTTCACGTTATGCGTAATGGGGCCATAGTCAAAACAGGAGATAATTCTCTAGCTAAAGAACTTGAATTAAAAGGTTATGACTGGATAGAATAAATTAGAATGTGAGCTCTCTTAATATTTTTAGAGAGCCCACATTCTTATTATGTCTTTACAAATTATACACAAAATTCATAATGAATATTATCTATGCTTATGCAAAACTTTGTTTAAGAGCAGCAATAGTCTCTTTTACCATTGCTTCAGCTTCTGGAGTGAAAGCTTTAGTATCACGTACTATTTCACCATATTGAGGCTTAGAATTTTTTAAGTTAGAGCGTAATTGTGTTACAAATGCACTTACTTTATTAACTGGAATGTCATCTAAGAATCCATTAATTCCAGTGTAGATCACAGCTACTTGCTCTTCTACAGAAATCGGAGAAGAAGCTGGTTGCTTTAAGATTTCACGTAATCTTTGTCCTCTAGCTAGTTGGTTTCTAGTAGCTTGATCTAAATCAGAAGCAAATTGTGAAAATGCTTCTAATTCAGCGAATTGTGCTAATTCTAGTTTTAATTTACCAGCTACTTGCTTCATAGCTTTAATCTGAGCTGCAGAACCTACTCGAGATACAGAAATACCTACATTAATAGCAGGACGTATACCTGAGTTAAATAAGTCTCCAGATAAGAAGATTTGTCCATCTGTAATCGAAATTACGTTCGTTGGGATATAAGCAGATACGTCACCAGCTTGAGTTTCGATAATAGGTAGAGCAGTCATACTTCCACCACCTAATGCATCACTTAATTTAGCTGCTCTTTCTAATAAACGTGAGTGTAGATAGAATACATCGCCAGGGAAAGCTTCACGTCCAGGTGGTCTTCTTAAAAGTAACGACATCTGTCTGTATGCGTTAGCTTGCTTACTTAAATCATCATAGATAATTAATGTAGCTTGACCTTTGTACATGAAATACTCTGCAATAGATGCACCTGTATATGGAGCAATATATTGTAAAGTAGCTGGATCATCAGCACTTGCACATACAATTACAGTGTAATCTAGAGCGCCTTTCTCTTCAAGTGCAGTAACTACTGATGCTACACCGGCAGCTTTTTGTCCGATAGCTACATATACACAAACAACATTTTCTGTTTTTTGGTTAATAATAGTGTCAAGTGCTACTGATGTCTTACCAGTTTGTCTGTCACCAATAATTAATTCTCTTTGACCACGACCAATTGGGATCATAGAGTCAATTGCAGTAATTCCTGTTTGGATTGGTTCACAAACAGATTTTCTTGTGATAATACCAGGAGCTACAGATTCAATTAATCGACTTTCAGAAGATTGAATATCTCCTTTTCCATCAATAGGAATACCCAGGGCGTTTACTACACGTCCTAAGAATCCTTCACCTACAGGAACTTGTGCGATTTTACCAGTAGCCTTTACAGAGCTACCTTCTAAGATGCCTCTTCCTTCACCCATTAATACAACACCCACGTTGTCGCTTTCTAAGTTTAAGGCGATACCAACTGTTTGATCTTCGAATTCAAGTAATTCTCCGGCCATTACTTGGTCTAACCCGTATACACGAGCGATACCGTCTCCGATTTGTAAAACAGTTCCAACGTTTGCTACTTGTACGCCTTGGTCATACTTGTCTATTTGTTGACGGATAATGCTGCTAATTTCGTCAGGTCTAATATTTACCATATCAATGCTCGGCTATTTTTGATAAATTATAATTTTAATTGGTGATTTCTTCAGTTATACTGAAGCACCTAAGTAAGAAGAAAGTTGTCTAAGTTGATTCTGAACACTTGTATCAATAATTCTAGACCCTATTTGTACAGTAAAACCACCAATTAGGCTTTCATCTACTGTTAGTTCTATTTTTATTTGTTGTGCTTTAGTCATTGCTTTCAGTTTTTCAACTAAGCTTTCAGTTTGAGACGAACTTAATTTAACTGATGAAGTTACATAAGCTATTTCAATAGAAGCCTTTTTATAAGCTAAAATTAAAGCCATTTCAGTAATTGAATCTAGGAATTCAATTCTACCTCTATCACAAAGAACCATCATGAATTTAATAGTATTCGCATCTACGTTTTCTGAAAATATCGACTTAATGATATCTTTTTTTGCTGTAGACGAAACTAATGGATTCGCGATAGCTTTTTTCAAATCTTTAGACTCAGATAAAGCTGTAGAAATACAAGTTAAATCGTTAATAACATTATCTAAAGTTTTTTGACCGCTAGCTATTTCAAGGAAAGCATCTGCATAAGGTTTAGCTACTTTAGCGTTTTTCGAACTCATAGTTGCCCTCCTAGATTAGCTATATTAGAATCTATGACTTTAGATTGTAGATTAGGAGTCATGTATTCTTTTAGTTGCACTGTAACTTTTTCAATAGCAAGATCAGTAATATGTTGTTGAATTTGCTTTTTAATTTGTAATTCAGCTTTTTCTATATTAGCCTTGCCATTATTTGTCAGTCTTTGAATATCTAGTTTTCCTTGTGCTAGAATACCCTCTTTTACTGTACGAGCAGTTTTAGCTGCTTCTTGTTTGATTGCTTCGATAACAGATTGTGCTTTCGTTAGCTGCTTTTCAGATTCTACTAATCTTGTATTAGCCATAGCCAATCTTTCTTTTGCTTCTTGTATAGCTTCAGCTACTTTTTGTTGTCTTACTTCCAGAGAAGAAGTTAAAAAGCCGCGACCTAAGTAGATAACACCTGAAAGTAATATAACAATGTTTATAACATTTGCTTCTAAGAAGTTTGTATTAAAACCAAATCCTCTTGGTGTTTCTGAAGACAGTTCAGCCAGGCTGCTAATCAATAAAAAATCATTCATAATTTCCATAATTCATAAGCTACGTAATAATTTTTTTACTCAATTTTCAATTTAATGACTTCATGAGATTTATCAAAGTTTAGCCTGCTAATTGACCACTTAAAAGTTTAGTTTTAATTTGCTCACTTAAAGTATTCACTTGTTTTTCTAAAGCCTGTAAAGCTTTATCTTTTTGTGAATTAAGTTGAGTAGTAGCTTCGTTAACTAAGAACTCAGTGTCTTTTTGGGCTTGTTTAATTTCCATTGCAACTATTTCTTGTGCTTCTTGTTGAGAAGAAGCAATAATCATTTGTGCGTCTCTTCTTTCTTTAGCCAAATCTTGCTCATACTGTTTGGTAATAGCTTCCGCTTTAGCTAAAGTCTCGGATGCCTGAGTAAGATTTTTACGTATATATTCATCTCGTTCATCTAGAACCTTTGCAATAGGTGTATAAAATATAGCATTTAATACAACCATTAGTAATAAAATTTGCAGTGCCATCAATGGCAGAGTAGCATTAAAGTCAAATAAGCCACCCTCAGCCAGTAAGAATAGGGAGTTTGTCATTGTAATTATTTTTTTAGTTGACCCTTAAAAAAATGAAATCCATATATTTTTGACCACTCTATAACAGAGTGGTCAAATTTACTAAAAAATATTTAGCTTGTAAAAGGATTAGCAAATAATAGAGCTAATGATACAACTAGACCGTAAATAGTTAATGATTCCATGAATGCTAAACTTAAAAGTAAAGTACCACGGATTCTACCTTCAGCTTCAGGTTGACGTGCAATACCTTCAACAGCCTGAGCAGCAGCTGTACCTTGACCAATACCAGGACCAATAGCAGCTAAGCCTACAGATAAACCAGAAGCAACAACGGAAGCAGCAGAAACAATAGGATTCATAATATTTGTAAGTGATTTGATTTATGATTGATTTAAAAAATTTCAGATTCGTTTATACATTAGTTAAACAGTAATCCAAACTGTATTAATGATGATCTTCTAAAGCTTCTCCAATGTAAGCAGCAGATAAAGTTGAGAAAATTAATGCTTGTACTGAACTCGCAAATAAACCTAATGTCATTACAGGTAATGGAATGAAAATTGGTACTAATAACGCAAATACCGAAACAACTAACTCATCAGCTAGTACGTTACCAAATAAACGAAAACTTAAAGATAAAGGTTTTGTAAAATCTTCAAGAATATTAATTGGTAATAAGATAGGTGTTGGGCTCACATAACGTGCGAAATACCCTATACCTTTCTTGCTTAGTCCTGCATAAAAATATGAAAGCGAAGTTAATAATGCCAAAGCAACTGTTACATTAATGTCGTTAGTTGGTGCAGCAAGTTCACCCTCAGGCAAAGTGATTAGTTTCCAAGGAATTAAGGCACCTGCCCAGTTTGATCCAAAAATGAATAAGAATACAGTGCTTACGTAAGGTACCCATGGACGATAGTCTTCTTCTCCAATTTGGTTCTTAGCAATATCTTGTAGAAATTCGTAAACGTATTCCATAAAATTTTGTAAGCCTTCAGGAGATTCTTTAAGATCTCTAGTACCGGCTATAGCAAAAGTTAATAATGCACCTAAAACTAACCAAGATACTATAAATACTTGACCATGTAGCTTCAGTCCTGCGATTTCCCAATAAAGGTGCGTTCCTACTTCTATCTCTGATAAAGAGAAAGCAGAATTTAAAATATAAAAACTATCTTGATACATACTTAATTACAATTTCTTTAAAGTGTCTATTATTGTATTTTGAAGGAAAAGCATGAAATTTACTTAACACATAATAAATTATACCTTTCAAACTTACATATAAGAATATTAATAAATCAGAATTGAAAGAAATTTATATATCTAAAATATTTCTATTCCCTTACAAATATTATGCAATAAAGAAAATTAAACTGTATCAGTGATATATGTATCTTTATACCTTGAAATCAGCTATTTTTTATTTGCCGATGACTGATATTCTTGTGTACTATTTATCGAAATATTTTATATATAAGTAATATCTTAATAGCTTTCTTACTCTTTTTTATTGAACTAATTAAATTTCGTAGTCCTTATAGTCTAGTTATAATATTATATTCGATTTAATTAATTCGTTTATTGGCTAATTTTTTAGTTAATTTTATTAATTTAAATTATTAATTTAGATCTATTCTTTAACAAATAGATCTATTACAGATTTTAAGATGAGGTAATGTCATATTTATTTGTTGCCATTTATCTCAAAGATACCAAAGTTAAAGATCATTGTTATTGCTTGATAACCAATGTATTCTTTTATAACCAAGTTTTTCATCTATTTATCGATTTCGTGCAATTTTTTTCTTATCTTCCAAAAGAATCATCCCAATAATTTCTGCTCTGATATAGAGTTATATATACATCATATTATTTTTGACAAAAAAGTAATATCTCAAAGCGGTAGAAACACCGCTTTGAGATATTAAGAAGAACTTACCATTTTGGCTACTTCATCACTGAAGTTATCTTGACGTTTTTCTAAGCCTTCACCTAGATTAAATCTTTCAAATCTACGAATTTGTATGTTTTCTCCTAAAATTGAGATATTTTGTTTTACTAATTCTTCTATAGTAATTGCTGAATCACGTATGAATGATTGTTCTAACAAGACTATTTCTTTCAATCGTTTCTGTATTCTTCCTTCTACAATTTTTTCTTTTATATCTTGTGGTTTATTTCCTAAGTCATCTTTTTCTAGTTCCACCTTTTTTTCTTCTTCTACGACACTTTGAGGTATATCTTTCAAACTAATAAATTTAACGTTTGGGCACGCTGCTATCTGCATAGCGATATTTTTAGCTAATTCTTGGAATTCTGGCCTTCTAGCTACAAAGTCTGTTTCACAATTAACTTCAATCAATACTCCTAGCTTTCCTCCCATATGTATATAGGATTCTATAATGCCTTCAGTAGCTATTCTGCTAGATTTTTTATTAGCAGATGCTAATCCTTTTTTACGTAAACTCTCCATTGCTTGTTCAAAATCTCCATTAGATTCTTGCAAAGCCTTTTTACAATCCATCATACCAGCTGCTGTTTTATCACGTAGCTCTTTAACTACTTTGGCAGAAATTTCTGCTGTCATAATATGCCTCTCTCAGTAATTTTATAAATGATTATTTTTATTGAACAGTTTCTAATTCTTCACTTTCATGTTTTTCTAGGGAAATTTGTCCATTATTTCCCTCACAAATAGAATCAGCAATTTTTCCAAGAATTAGTTTGATAGATCTTATAGCATCATCATTTGCTGGAATTGGAATGTCAGCAAATTCAGGATTACAATTAGTATCTAATATTGAAATAATAGGAATTCCTAATTTTCTACATTCCTGTACTGCTGTGCTTTCCCTTTTCTGATCAACAATCACTACTAGATCAGGTAAACGTTTCATGCTTTTGATACCATCTAGATTTTTACGTAATTTTTCTAGTTCTCTTCGTAAGAGAGCCGTTTCTTTTTTGGGTAATTGATCTAGATAACCACTTTCTTCTTTATTTTCTAAATCTTTTAATCTTTCAACCCGTGTTCGTATTGTGAACCAATTCGTTAAAATTCCTCCTAACCATCTTTGATTGACATAATGTGCTCCACATCGTTCTGCTTCTTGTGATACAACAGCCGCAGCTTGACGTTTGGTACCAACAAATAAGAATTTTTTTCCTTGTTCTGATGATTTACGTACAAATTCACAAGCCTGTGTTAAAAGTTGTGCTGTTTGTACTAGATCAATAATGTGTATTCCATTGCGTTCAGCATAAATATATGGAAACATTTTAGGATTCCATCGTCTTGCTTGATGTCCAAAATGAACACCTGCTTCTAATAATTCGGCTAAAGTAACAACCGCCATAATATTTACTCCTAGTAATGTTATAAAAAAACTTTTTTAGGTTGTACATAATATAGATAATCTTTATAAATATCTGATTTTAAATATCTTTACTTATATTAAAATTTTGGTCTATCGTATCAAAATTATTAACTGGATTATTTATCAAATTATAATTTCTCGCTATGCTATCATCTAATATAATATTTTCTAAAGCTTGATCATCATTATTATTTTTGGTATTTTCTTCATATGCATCTGAAATTTGATTTTTTTTATCTGATACAAAATTCTTAGAGACATCGTTATAAGAATTAAAACCAGTACCAGCTGGAATTAATCTTCCTATGATAACATTTTCTTTTAATCCACGTAACCAGTCTGCTTTGCCTTCTATAGCAGCTTCTGTTAAGACCCTAGTTGTTTCTTGGAAGCTTGCTGCCGATATAAAACTATCTGTATTTAAAGATGATTTAGTTATTCCTAAAAGTACAGGAGAATATTTAGCGGGAAGCCCTTTAGTCAATGTCATTGCTTCATTAATGTTTTCAATCTGTTGTAATTCTACCAATTCTCCTGGTAATAATGTTGTGTCTCCTCCATCTTCTACTTTAACTTTCGACGTCATTTGCCTCACAATGACTTCTATATGTTTATCTGATATGTCTACATTCTGAGATTGGTATACATTTTGCACCTCATTTACCAAATAACTTTGTACCTTTTGAAGTCCTAATTTAGCTGCTTCGTACAATGGCATTCTTTCTTTATAAAAATTAAAGAATAAACCTAACATTTCATGTGGATTAGGTGCACCATCTGTTAAAGGCTCAGCTAACAATATGTTGTCACCATTAGAGACTATCATTTTCTGTAAACCGCTCATTATGTACTCGTTATATTCACCATTAGAGCTAAAAATTCGTATACATTTATTGTCTTCAGAATCATAACTTAAAGTAATTTTCCCTGGTCTTTGAGCCAATTTAGACGGCTCTTTAGGTTTTCTTGCCTCTAATATTTCTTCAATTCGAGGTAATCCTTGAACAATGTCACCAGTTTTAGATCTTTCAAATACTAAAATCGCTAATGTGTCTCCTCTTTCAACTAAACTATTGTTTTTTACTTGCAGTATGGCATTTGATGATACTAGATAAGGATTTCCGGCTCTAACTTTAATAGTATTTTTATTTATATCAACGATTTGTCCAGAAGTTTGGGAAACGATATTAGTGGCTATTTGATCACCTGATCTGATAAAATCTCCTTGCGAAACCTGGGGAGTTTGACCATTTATACTGATATTTCTTTCATCTGTCTCTGTAAGCATAAGGATCTTAAAAGTTGATTGATCAGTTTTATTAATACTTTGAATAAAACCATCAGAATTCGATAATAAATGAGTCTTTGCCACTGTACTTCCTGATTCAATCAGCTGATTTTCTGTGACTGATAAATTAGTTACAGTAATTCTTTTGTTAGCTTCCCCAAAATCATCTTGTTTAATTTGTAATGTTTCTAATACTGTTAGTTGTAACTTATAAGTTTCATTATCTCTAATCGGTACAAACTCAACATCAGCAGATAAATGTGGTTGATCCGAATCCACAGACATAATGAGATAAGTTTTTAATAAATCAACACCATATTTTGATTTAACTCTTTGGCCATCTTTGAATAAAACTCTTTTGGTTGTTTTTATGGTAATGATTTTATTATCTTCATTTAAAAAAATTTTAGACAACTTAGTCTCATTGTTATCAATTTTAAACTCCGTAACTGGTCGAATTAGTAACTTTTTCTCCTGTCTATACTCAAAAGGCTCCAAAAAGAGCGTACCGCTAATATTATATTTTATATGTATTGGATCATCTTCTTTGATAATAGTAGGGTAATCTTGCTTAAAATCTGTATCAAAATTGAATGGATATTCTTGGCCCGGTTTAATAATAACTTCCTTAACTATTTCATTTTCTTGAATAATTTGAACATATCCCTCAGTTATGTTAAATACTTCTTTAACTATTTCTGTACCTGAGTTAATAAATTGTCCCTCTTCCACTAATAATAAAGAAATATCTTTATTAATCTCATGTGTTTCTTCTGGAATCCATAATAAAGATCCCTCTCCTAATATTTCATAACCTTTTTTACTTTTATTTTTTTTGCTGACTTCAAAATTATTGTATTTGATTATTCCACCAGTTGTAGTTTGATAGTTAGAATCAATTAATTCAGCTAAGAATTGAGAGTTTACTATCTTATTTCCTGGAGAACATAGCATCGTAAACTTTGCGCCATCTTCGAATTCTAAGATGCATGGATTATCTGAATTATTACTATGAGGATTTGTATCATTCTCTTTTGTTATAATTTTTGCGTTGTCTATGCATACGGATGATGTAACTATTTGCAGTTCAGTTACATGGCCATAGTTGTTAGGGGGATTTAATCTTACAAGTCCTCCACAATCACTTATTACTTTACTAGTAGCCAGAATTTCATTAGCTTTTACATATTTTTTTTCTTGTACTTGTATTTCTGCATAGGAAGGTAAATTGTAGACTTCACCTGATAAAATCCAAAGGCAACCTCCTTTAGGAGTGTTCACTATAACATTGCCTTGTCGATCTATTTTTTCCTCGACATATAGATTAGAAAAACAGACTTCACCTGAATTTTCAGTATTAAGATCTTTCGTGACTCTTTCTGTTATTACATTACCCTTTGTACTAATTTCTCCTATTACTTGAGATTCTTTGAATTGCTCATTATCATTAAGAAATAAAATTGTTCCTTGCTTAAATTCCATTTTGTGCTTGAAATAAGAGCTATCGTACAAATCTAATTTATAGCTTTGTTCTAAAATATAAGCTTCTTCTCCGTGCCGAGTTCTAATAAGCCTAGTACGAAAAGATTTAGGAATTCTTAAAACACCATTGAAAGGAGCTTTAATTTGCTCTGCCAATTCTCCAGTAAAGACACCACCAGTATGGAAAGTTCTCATTGTGAGTTGTGTTCCAGGTTCACCAATTGATTGTGCTGCTATAATTCCTACAGCTTCACCTAAATCGACTAAAGCTCCATGGGCTAAGTTCCAACCGTAACAAAATTGACACACAGAACGAGAGGATTCACAAGTTAATGGAGATCTAACTATTACAGATTTTATTCCTGATTCGACTATAAACTCTGCAGTATTGTGATCAAGATCTTGATTTATATGAGCTATAACATTAGCGGTCTCTGGAGAATAAAGAGTTTCAAAAAGAACACGACCTAGTAATCTATTTTGTAGTGGTATTAATGTTTGGTTGTTACTAACCATATCTTTCAGTAATATTCCACGTTCTGTATCACAGTCAATTTCTCTAATTATTATATCTTGTGCTACGTCAACCAATCTTCTAGTTAAATATCCAGAATCTGCTGTTCTTAAAGCAGTGTCTACTAAGCCTTTTCGTGCTCCATAAGAAGATATAATATAGTCTGTTACAGTTAAGCCTTCTCTAAAATTACTCTTAATCGGTAAATCTATGATTTGCCCTTGTGGATCTGCCATTAAACCTCTCATCCCCACTAACTGTCTTACTTGAGAAATATTACCTCTAGCTCCTGAAAAAGCCATTATATAAATGGTATTTAAAGGATCTGTTTCCTTAAAGTATTTGATCACTTCATTTTTTAATTCTTCGCTAGCGTTATTCCATGTATCAATAACTTTTTGAAATCTTTCTATTGTAGTTATTTCTCCTCTTTCATATTTCTGTTGTGTTAAATTGATTTCTTCATTTGTTCTCTTTAATATTTCTCTTTTTGTTGGTGGTACTCTTAAATCTTCTACACTTAAAGATAAACCCGCTTTAGTTGCATAACGAAATCCTAAATCTTTTAATTTATCAGCGAGATAAGAGGCTCGTCCAGTCCCGTAATTACTAAAAGCCCAAGCCATTAGTTTTTTTAATTCTTTTTTATCGATAGTTTTATTAGTAAACTTCGGTTTAGGTGGAATAAATAAGTATTTTTCTTTCATTGTTTATTGTTTATTTACAATGTAATTGGATTATGAGTGTACAGAATTATTCTTCATTTAAGTAGAAAGTGTCAAAGAGTCAAAGAGTATCTTGTTTAACAAAATTCTTCCTGTCGTAGTTAATAAATATTGAGCTACTATTTCTTTGTTTTCATCTTCTTTAATAATTCTTTCAGTAAAAGTAGTTAGCGTATATTTGTCTTTTAATGGTTTTGTGCTAATTTTTATGTTTTCGTCTTCTACTTCTCCATCAAATCTTACCCATACATATGAATGTAAAGCAATTTTATTACAGTCATACGCTAAAATAGCGTCTTCTAAATTAGAGAAATAATAAGCTTGCTTCTTTTGCTGTGATGGGTTATGAGTCGTTAAATAATAACAGCCTAAAACCATATCTTGACTGGGCATTATGATAGGTTCTCCAGTAGCTGGCGAAAGAAAATTATAAGGAGCAAGCATTAATAATCTTGCTTCAGCCTGCGCTTCTAAAGACAAAGGTATGTGCACAGCCATCTGATCTCCATCAAAGTCAGCATTAAAAGCAGGACAGACTAAAGGATGCAATTTAATAGCTCTTCCTTCTACTAGTATTGGTTCAAAAGCTTGTATTCCTAATCTATGTAGTGTGGGAGCTCTGTTTAATAGTACAGGATGACCTTGAATAACATCTTCTAGTACGCTCCAAATTACAGCCTCATTCTTTTGGATCATTTTTTTTGCTGCTTTAATATTATTCACTAGCCCTTGGTGTATTAATTTATGAATAACAAAAGGTTGAAATAATTCTAATGCCATTTCTCGAGGAAGACCACATTGATTTAATTGTAAAGTTGGTCCAACAACAATAACTGAACGACCTGAGTAATCAACTCTTTTTCCCAACAGATTCTGTCTAAACCTTCCTTGTTTACCTTCAATAATATCTGATAAAGATTTTAATGGTCTATTATTGGCACCAACAACAGTTCTTCCACGTCTACCATTATCTATAAGAGCATCGACCGATTCTTGTAGCATTCTTTTTTCGTTACGTATTATTATCTCCGGTGCTAATATTTCCTGTAGCCGGATTAATCGATTATTACGGTTTAGTACCCTTCTGTACAAATCATTAAGATCAGAAGTAGCAAATCTACCACCGTCTAGCTGAACCATTGGCCTCAGATCAGGAGGTATCACAGGAAGTACAGTTAATATCATCCAAGCCGGATCTGATCTAGTTGCAATAAAATTGTCTATGACACGTAATCGTTTTATTGCTTTATCTCTCTTACTTCCTTTAGTAGAAAGAACATCTTCCCTAAGACTTTCCGCTTCTACTTCTAAATCAACATCTTTGAGTAGTTTTTGAATAGCTTCAGCACCTATTCCGACTTCTACTCCATATAAATTTGAATCTTCTTGATATAGTTGATCTTCTATTTCAATCCATTCATCTTCGCTTAATAGTTGTTTATACCTTAAATTCGGACAGTTGCCTGGGCGTGTAACAATATACGAATTAAAATACACTATTTGTTCAACGTCTTTTAATGGTATATCCAATAGGATAGAAATATAACTAGGAAGACTTTTAAGGTACCAGACATGAGTAACTGGAGCAGCTAATTCTATATACCCCATTCTATGTCGTCTAACCTTAGACTCAGCTACTTCTACACCACATCTTTCACAAATAATTCCCTTATAACGTACTCGTTTGTATTTTCCACAATGACATTCCCAGTCTTTTACCGGGCCAAAAATTCTTTCACAAAACAAACCATCCATTTCTGGCTTTAGTGTTCTATAATTAATCGTTTCTGGCTTTGTAACTTCTCCAACTATTTGACCGTTAGGTAAAGCTCTTTCTCCCCATTTTCGTATTCTTTCAGGAGACGCTAAATTGATTTTTACATAATCAAAATATTGTTCTAACTTAGCCATATTTTTAGTACTTGTTCCTATTTAATTGAATTATGTGTTTAAAGTCTGTCTTTTGTTACTAAGCAAAAGAATTTTCCAAGTCCTCACGTGTTATCGATTCGTAAGTAGGTCTAGAAGGAATACGTCTATTATGCAGATTTGACATTAAATCGACCTCAATTCCTCTTGTTTGACCATCTGGTAAGTTTTCTATTTTATAAGCTCCAATGTCTAGTCCTAGTGACTGTAATTCTCTCATCAATACTTTAAAAGACTCAGGAGTACCAGGTCTTGGTATAGGTTTGCCTTTTACTATTGCATTTAATGTCTCATTTCTACCTTGCATATCATCAGATTTAACCGTAAGTAATTCTTGTAATGTATATGCTGCTCCGAAAGCTTCTAGTGCCCAAACTTCCATTTCTCCTAATCTTTGCCCACCATGTTGTGCCTTACCACCTAATGGTTGTTGTGTTACAAGCGAATAAGGTCCAGTTGATCTAGCATGTATTTTATCGTCAACAAGATGGACTAGTTTTAACATATATGAAATGCCTACAGTCACTGGGTTATCGAAAGCCTCACCTGTTCTACCATCGAATAATTTACTTTTCCCTGGATGTCTTAAATCAAATATCCAGTCTTTTTCTGTTAAATTGCGAGCTTCTATTAATTTTTCATTTACTAATACTCGTGATGCTTCCGCACCATTCATCTCATCAAATGGAATGATCTTAAAGCGTTTATCTAAGTTTTCTGCAGCTAAGCCAAGCAGGCACTCGAAAATTTGTCCAACATTCATTCTGGATGGCACACCTAGGGGATTTAACACCAAGTCAACTGGTGTGCCATCTGGTAAATATGGCATGTCTTGTCTAGGTAGAATTCTTGAAATAATACCTTTATTACCATGGCGACCAGCCATCTTATCACCAACTTGAATTTTTCTACTTTGAGCTACATACACTCTTATTACTATATTTGCACCTGTAGGTAACTCATCTCCTTTTTCTCTAGTAAAAATTCTCACGTCTAGAACTCTACCACGACCACCATTCGGTACCCTTAGTGATGTGTCTCTTACATCTCTTGCTTTTTCTCCAAAAATCGCTCGTAATAATTTTCCTTCTGGAGGTTGATCAGATTCTCCTTTGGGTGTAACTTTACCGACTAAAATGTCACCAACTTCTACCCAAGAACCAATCACTATAATTCCATTGTCATCGAGCTTACGCAAGGAGTATTCTCCTATATTAGGTAACTCTCGTGTTATTTCTTCTGATCCCAATTTTGTTTGTCTAGCTTCTATTTCATATTTTTCTATATGAACTGAAGTGTAAACATCGTTATAAACCAATCTTTCACTTATCAAAAATGCATCTTCATAGTTATATCCTTCCCATGGAAGGTAAGCAACTAATATGTTTTGTCCAAGTGCCAGTTCACCTCCTTCAGTAGCTGCTCCATCAGCAATAACTTGGCCTGCCACAACTTGCTCTCCTAGCCATACAGATGGTCTTTGGTTGATACAAGTGTCTTGATTAGACCGTTGGTATTTTTGAAGATAATAAACAACTTCTTTTCCTTCTGCATCAGTTACACAAATTTTATTTGCAGAAACATAAGTGACTTTACCATTGTGGTAACTAACTACAACCATTCCAGAATCTCTTGCAGCTTGTGCCTCTATGCCGGTTCCTATTAGAGGACTTTCTGGATACAATAGTGGAACTGCCTGTCTCTGCATATTAGATCCCATTAATGCTCTATTCGCATCATTGTGTTCTAAGAAAGGAATCAGGGATGTTGCGATGGAAATTACTTGAATAGGAGATACTTGAATATAATCAATTTGTTCTGGTTTAGTAATTGTAAATTCTTGTCTATACCTTACGGGAACAATTTTATTGTTTATATAGTTATTCTCATTAATAGAAATATCACCAGGAGCTATTCTAAAATTATCTTCTTGGTCAGCAGTTAAGTATACTGGCAAACTATCTATTTGAACTATACCTTCTGTTACTTTATAAAAAGGCGTTTCTATAAATCCGTAAGTATTTACGCGAGCATGTGTCGCCAAGACACCGATTAAACCAGCATTTGGACCTTCAGGTGTTTCTATTGGACATATTCTTCCATAGTGACTGGGATGTATATCTCTAACAGCAAAACCAGCTCTGTCTCGGTTTAGTCCTCCTGGCCCTAGGGCACTAATTCGTCTCTTATGAGTTAACTCAGCTAATGGATTAGTTTGATCCATAAATTGTGATAATTGGCTAGAACCAAAAAACTCTCTAATAGCAGCGATTATAGGTTTAGGGTTAACTAAAGTATTAGGTGCTAAAGATTCACTATCACAAATCGTCATTCTTTCTCGAATAATTCTTTCTAAACGATTAAGACCAACACGTACTTGGTTTTGTAATAATTCTCCTACAGAGCGTACTCTCCGATTTCCTAAGTGATCTATATCATCTACCTCACCTATATTAAATTTTAAATTAATTAAATAATCTATAGCAGATAAGGTGTCTTGTGGTGTTAGTACTTTTATGTTTTCTGGAATGGATAAAGCTAGTTTTTTGTTAATCTTATAACGTCCTACTTTTCCTAAATCATATCTTTTAGGATCAAAAAATCTAGAATATAGTATTTGTTGGCCTCCATTAACAGTTGCTGGTTCTCCTGGCCGCAGTTTTGTATACATTTGTATAAGAGCTTCTTCTGTTGTATAATTCCCCTCTATCTTAAAACTTTTCTTTAGATATTCTGGGTGTCTTAACCCATTATAAATATCACTATCACTTAATCCCATAGCTTTTAAAAACACATGTGCTGGTATTTTTCTTGTTTTATCTATTCGTACCCACACCAAATCATTTTTATCGGTTTCAAATTTTACCCAAGCTCCGCGATTTGAAATTAGACTACCATTATAAGTTCTTCTTCCCTGCCTATCCGTTTCTGATTTATAATAAATACCTGGACTTCTTACAATTTGGTTAACGATAACTCTTTCTGCTCCGTTAATAATGAAAGTTCCTCTATCAGTCATTAATGGCAGATCACCAATGAATACTTCCTGCTCTTTAATTATTCCAGTGTCTCTATTAATTAACCTTGCTGGTACATAAACCTGTACTGAGTAAGTTGCATCTCTTCTTTTGGATTCTAAAAGATTATATTTTGGGCATTTAAGCTTAAATTGGTCACCAAAAAAATGTAATTCTAGATTTCCAGTGTAGTCAGTTATTGGTGAGAAGCTTTTGATTTCTTCTGCTAGTCCTTCTTCAAGAAACCAACAAAAACTGGCACGTTGAATTTCTACTAAATCAGGTAAGATAGATGTAGAAAGTTTAGTGCTTGGCATGAGAATTGTATCTCCTTTGATTTTGAATTTTAATGATATAAATAGTGAAAACTATCTTTGTAAAATAAGAATAATAAAAATAACAGAATTTATAAAATCACAACAAATTGAAAACTCTAGTACAAATTGTATATTAATATGTATAAGTTGTAAGTTAATTATTAAATAAAAAGCATTACAACTTATAGATAACATTATTAAGATTGCATTAGATAAAATTATTTTTTATCATAACTACCTTAAAGTGAACGAACTTTCTTCAAAGCTTTAGCCAAAGATGATTTTTTTGATGCTCCTGTGTTAGGATGTAAAATTCTTTTCTGAACAGCCTTATCTATTTTGCTGTAAGAAAGAGATAAAAGATCCTTCACAGTCTTCTCATTATTATCATCTACATTATTTATAGCAATAAGACATTTTTTATAAATAGTTTTTATAGATGATTTGTATGCTTTATTTCTAAGGCGATTACGTTCATTAATCTGGATGCGTTTCTCTGCAGATTTAGAATTTGCCACTGATAATCCTTTTAAATCTTAATTTATGAATTAATATCTTTTCTCTAAAAGCTTTACTAATAACGATTAGTGATTATAACATAGAACAAATTATGAATAAAAAGATGCTGCGAAAAATTATCTTTTTTTATAAGCATTTTTATAAAAAATAAAAAATAAAATAGTAAATTAAGAATGGCAAAAAGTAAAGGTGCCCGTATAGTTATAACGTTAGAATGTAGATCAGCAGAAGGAGTATATAGATACACTACAACTAAAAATCGTAGAAACACTCCAAATAAGATAGAAATAAAAAAATATTGTCCTCTATCTAAAAAACATGAAATTTTTAAAGAAATAAAATAAAAAATATATGGCAATTTACCGTCGTAAAGTATCACCGATTAAAGTTGGTGAATCAATTGATTATAAAGATGTAGAGTTATTAAGTAATTTTTTAACTGAGCAAGGAAAAATACTACCTAAACGATTAACAGGATTAACTAATAAGCAACAAAATAGAGTAACTAAAGCCATAAAAAGAGCAAGAATGCTGTCTTTATTACCTTTCGTTAACCGTGAGGCCTAAAGCATTATTATAACCTTTTGTTAGAAAAAGTTAAATCATATATGAACTAGGCTTTTTTATTAGTCCTAGTTCATTGTTCTATTAATCTCTACGTTTTTTTAGTATTAGTTCAAAAGCTTTAATTGTGTCCTTTTCTTGCCAACTATCAAATTCCTCGATAAAAAGTCCGCATTCTGTGTCTTCAATAGCTTCAACAATATCTTCCTTAACCTTTTTTAAAGATGTGATCTCACCTTTAAATACCACTTCTTCATTTCTAATGACTTCTATATATGAGTCTTTCGTGATTTTACCTTGAATTATTTTTAAGCCAGCTACAAAACTTTTAGCTAAAGGAAAAACTCCTTTCACAATAGCCTCACCAAGAATGTTTTTATCATACTCAGGTCCAGTGATTTCTTCAATCATTATTTCGATATCATCTAATAAATCATAAATAACATCATATTCCTTAACAATTACATTTAAATGACGAGCTGCTTTTCGAGCTCCAGTTGCAAGATTTGTGTTAAATGCAAGAACAACAGCACCACTAGTATCAGCAAAATCAATATCTGTTTCTGTAATTTCTCCAGGAGAAGCGTACAAAATTTTAACTTGAACCTTATTTTGTGGAATTTTGTGTATTGTAGTGACTATAGCTTCGGCAGATCCTTGAATATCAGTCTTTATTATTAAGTTGATTACTCCTTTCTTATCAGAATTAGACACGCTATAATTTTCTGAAATGGTATTAAGTATACTTTGGTTTTCTTTATTATTCTCTTGAGCTTTCTGAACTGCTAATTTTGCTTGTTTTTCATCATCAAAGATTTCAAAGTGCTCACCACTCATTGGTAATTTAGATAATCCCCAGATTAAAACAGGAGAAGAAGGAAGACACTCATCTACTTTTTCACCAGCTGAATTAATCATTCCTCTGATTTTTGCCATGGAAGTTCCAGCTGTTAATATATTACCTATTTTTAGAGTTCCATTTTGCACGAGTAGAGTTGCAACAGATCCTTTTGTTTTATCAACGTGAGCTTCAAGGACTGTTCCTTGAGCTTTACATGTAATATTAGCTTTAAGATCTTCTACTTCTGCTACTAAAATAATCATTTCTAATAAATTGTCTATGTTAGTTCCTTTCATAGCACTAATAGGAACCATCAGTGTATCACCACCCCAGTTTTCTGGTATTAGGTTATATTGAGTTAATTGTTGTTTTATATTTTCTATGTCTGCATTTTCTTTGTCAATTTTGTTAATTGCTACAATAATGGGGACATTAGCAGATTGTATATATTTAATAGCCTCTACAGTTTGTGGTTTAACTCCATCATCTGCAGCTACAACTAATACAGCTATATCCGTAACTTGCACACCTCTAGATCTCATACCTGAAAATGCTTCATGACCAGGAGTATCTAAGAAAGTTAACTTTTTAATAGTATCTTTATACTCAATCTCTACTTCATAAGCACCAATTTTTTGCGTAATTCCTCCTGCTTCTTTTTGTGCTGTTTGTGCTTTGCGTATTTTATCTAGTAAAGTTGTTTTACCATGATCTACATGTCCCATCACAGCAATTACTGGGGGCCTTCTTTGTAAGGATTCAGATGTGCTTTCATATAACTTAATTTTTTTATTATCATCAGTAGACTCTTTGACATGCTCAATCTGAATCCCTAAATCCTCACCTACTGTCAAACAAGTATTTACATCAAGAACTTGATTAATAGTTACACCTATGCCTTTTAGAAAGAGACTTCTGATAATTTCAGTGTCCGTAACAAATAATAAAGAAGCTAAATCTTGAACTGAAATAGGACCAGAGATAGATATGTTTTCAGGCTTGTTATTATAAAACGTGTCTAAATCTTTGTTTTTAGCGTTGCCATCTTTTTTATTTTTCTTACTCGACGATTGTTTATTATTCTTTTTGTTGAATTGACTACTAACTGTAGATATTTTTTTGATTGGTGCTTCTGGTCTAGCCAACGGTAAAAGAGATACATCATTTCCCTCTAATTCATTAGCTCCTCTTTTCATAACATCATAATCATCATCAGTTATAAATTTAGATCTTTCTTTCTTTTTACTTTTTAATTTAGTCTTAATTACATCTGAATCCCTAAGATCTGTTTTTTCATTTTTCTTATTTTTTCGGTCGATCTTCATGAAAGGTTTTTCATTCAAATCTGGTGTAAAAAGATTAATTTTTTCGCTATCATTGCCTACGTCAGAATAGTCTCTAGAATTATTTATGCCGTTATTTTTTGTATCTAGAATTAGAGGAAATGATAATTCCAATATATTCTCATTAGTTGTTAGAATTTTATTATTCATTATTGAATTTAGTATTTAAAAAAAGTTACATCTTTGTAAGTTATGACAATAGTTTTGAAAAAAGTATTGTTCCCAATGATTAGATATGAAGATAAAAATATAAAATGCTATTTATCGATAATAAATACATAAGAGATGGGGAGATTAATAATAAGCAACTATTTGCTACTTCCGTAGAAAAAGTGCATTTTTATGCTTTTTTTTATGAACTACAAGATAAAGTTATAATAGTGGAAGAAAAAAGACTCTGCAAAAGATATTGTTTTTTTTTAAGAAATACATATATATTTTATAAAAATGCCTAGATTCCAAAAAAATGATAACTTTATCGATAAAACCTTTACAGTTTTAGCTGATATTGTTTTAAAAGTTCTACCAGCAAGTAAACAAGAAAAAGAAGCATTTTCCTATTACAGAGATGGTATGTCTGCTCAATCTGAGGGGGAATATGCTGAAGCATTAGAAAATTATTATGAAGCTTTAAGACTTGAAGAAGATCCTTATGATAGAAGTTATATCTTATATAACATAGGTTTAATTTATGCCAGTAATGGAGAATATATTAAAGCATTAGAATATTATCACCAAGCGTTAGACTTAAATTCAACCTTACCACCTGCTTTAAACAATATAGCAGTTATATATCATTATCAAGGTGTGAAAGCATCAGAAAAGAAAGACTTAGAAACAGCAAGAACAATGTTTGATAAAGCAGCTGAATATTGGAAACAAGCGATACGTTTAGCACCTAACAATTATATAGAAGCTCAAAATTGGCTAAAAACTACTGGAAGAATGCCTTCAGAAAGTCTTTATTAATTTATGATTTATGCTTTTAAGTGATTCAAACTAAAAAGATTATATCTTTCCATCTTATGTTGCAAATTAAACCCATTAATTATTCTTTATTACTATATTTGATGATACTGACAGTAAATAATGCAAGAATTTTTATTTATTGTTATTATGAGGTTTGTATAAAAAGCATATACAATAGTTTTATGTTTAGATTGTTTTTAAACATCTAACACAGCTAATCTTAATTTATTACGAAACTTCTTTTACTAATTTTATATTAAAGATATTAAACTTATTTATGGTTAATACTGCAACGAATACTGGTTTTATAACGCAAATTATTGGTCCTGTTCTTGATATCGAGTTTCCTAACGGTAAAATTCCAAACATTTACAACGCTGTTGTAGTAGAGGGTGAGTCTCCAGTAACTTGTGAGGTTCAACAACTTTTAGGTAACAATCGAGTACGTGCTGTTTCAATGACTTCGACTGATGGTCTTAAGAGGGGCATGTCTGTAGTTGATACTCAAGATTCAATTAAGGTACCCGTAGGTAAATCAACTTTAGGTAGAATTTTCAACGTATTAGGCGAGCCTGTAGATGAAATGGGCGATGTTAACACAGAGATTACATCATCTATCCACAGAAAATCACCTAAATTTACTGATTTAGAGACAAAGCCTTCGATCTTTGAGACAGGTATTAAGGTTGTTGATTTATTAGCACCATACCGTCGAGGTGGTAAGATTGGTCTATTCGGTGGAGCTGGTGTAGGCAAAACTGTACTTATCATGGAATTGATAAACAACATTGCAAAAGCACATGGTGGATTATCAGTATTTGGTGGTGTAGGTGAAAGAACACGTGAAGGTAATGACCTTTACATGGAAATGAAAGAATCTAAGGTAATCAATGAATCTAACTTAGGAGAATCTAAGGTAGCACTAGTATATGGCCAAATGAATGAGCCTCCTGGGGCACGTATGAGAGTAGGCTTAACAGCTCTAACTATGGCTGAATATTTTAGAGATGTTAACAAACAAGAAGTATTACTTTTCATTGATAATATCTTTAGATTCGTACAAGCTGGTTCAGAAGTATCTGCATTATTAGGACGTATGCCTTCAGCTGTGGGTTACCAACCTACATTAGCTACTGAAATGGGTGGTTTACAAGAAAGAATTACATCAACAATTGATGGTTCTATCACTTCTATTCAAGCTGTATATGTTCCTGCGGATGACTTAACAGATCCAGCTCCTGCAACTACTTTCTCTCACTTAGATGCAACTACAGTACTTTCAAGAAATTTAGCTGCAAAAGGTATTTATCCAGCAGTAGATCCATTAGATTCTACTTCAACAATGCTACAAATTAATATTGTAGGCCAGGAACACTATGGTACAGCTCAACGTGTGAAACAAACTTTACAAAGATACAAAGAATTACAAGATATCATTGCTATCTTAGGTCTAGACGAATTATCTGAAGAAGATAGATTAGTTGTGGCACGTGCTCGTAAAGTAGAGCGTTTCTTATCACAACCATTTTTCGTAGCTGAAGTATTCACTGGCTCTCCTGGTAAATACGTATCTTTAGCTGATACTATTAAAGGATTTAACATGATCCTAGATGGTGAATTAGATGAGTTACCAGAACAATCATTCTATCTTGTTGGTAATATTGATGAAGCTATCGAAAAAGCAAACAAGCTGAAAGGATAAGGTTTAATAATGGCTCTACATATTAACATAATAGCACCAGACAGAACTGTTTGGGATGCTGATGCAGAAGAAGTAATTCTTCCGAGTAGTACTGGACAACTAGGTATATTACGTGGTCATGCTCCATTGTTAACAGCACTGGATATTGGAGTAATGAGAGTACGTATTGAAAAAGATTGGACACCTATAGTACTAATGGGTGGTTTTGCTGAAATTGAAAATGATAAATTGACTATTCTAGTTAATGGTGCTGAGGAAGGAAGCAAAATTGATAAAGAAGCAGCTCAAAAAGAATTAGAAGAAATGACTCTCTTATTCAACGAAGCAACAGGTAGCAAGGAAAGAATACAAGCTACTCAAAACTTGCGTAAAGCAAGAGCTCGTGTACAAGCAGCTACTGCATAAAAAATGGGAAGCATAGAAACTTCAAAGTTTCCATGCTTCCCATTTTGTATAAAAGAATAGATTAATTGAAAAAAGGTTAGAAAAAAATTGATCTAGGTTAAAACAACGCTAAAATTTATTAAAATAAGAAGTATTAATAAATTTACCTAAAAATTGTAATAGTTGAAAACATTATGAACACAAAAGATTCTACTTTGATACCTTACTCTTTCAGCTTTGAGCAAAATGAAGCAGAAATGTCACTTACGGAACATTTAGAAGAAGTTAGACAGCGTGCTTTTTGGTCTTTAAGCTCTCTATTATTAGCTGTGGGGGGATGTCTAATTAGTGTAAAAAATATAGTTAAATTATTACAAGAGCCAGCGTTAGGTATTAAATTTCTTCAGTTTGCTCCTGGTGAATATTTTTTTGCATCTTTGAAAGTAGCGACTTATAGTGCACTTTTAATATCTAGCCCTTTCATTATTTATCAGATCATTCTTTTCGTATTACCTGGGATGACTAAAAATGAAAGAAAAACTATTTTACCAGTAATTGTAGGTTCTATTTTGCTATTTGGTTTTGGTTTGTTATTTGGGTATCTAGTTTTGGTCCCTGCGGCATTAAATTTTTTTATTAATTATGGGGCAGAAGTTGTTGAACCTTTTTGGTCTTTTGACCAATATTTTGAATTCATTATAGTTTTATTATTTAGTACAGGAATTGCATTTCAATTGCCTGTAATTCAAGTAATGTTGGGACTTTTAAAAGTCGTTTCTGGCCAGACAATGATTTCGGCTTGGAGATATGTTATTTTAGGTTCTACGGTAATAGGTGCGGTCTTAACACCTTCGGTAGATCCATTAACTCAATTACTAATGTCTGGAATTGTTCTCTTTTTATATTTTAGTGGAGCCGGAATAGTTTTACTTTTAGAAAAGAAGTAGGAAAAATATTAATTATGAAAACAAGTTTTAGGTTAGAATACAATATATAAAGAAGTGTGATTCGTTCTTAGCCTAAAATAATTCAAAATTATATTAAGTTAAGGTATATAAGATTTGTCTCGATATACAGGCATAATAAATTATGTATGATCCTATATACGTCTGAATGTTAATAGTTGTTAAAGCCAAGTCCTAACGGACAAAGGTGATGCGTAAAGTAATATACAAAAAGCATCGACCCAACCTAATATTCTTACTTTTTAATCAATGAAAATTGTTGGTTTGTCTATTTCATAATCATTGGTAAAAAATGATAACAATATTAAGTCATTTTTGTGTCTTAGTATTGAAATTCCCATAGAACAAAAATAATCTTTGATTATTTTTGAAATACTTACTCTGAGAACTAGTCTAAAGAAAAATGAAAAATAATTATTTAGTGAATTTTATTAAAACATTACAATCTATTTTAGTATCTGTAATTTTAGTATCTCCTTTACTGTTTCCTTCAACAGCTGATGCTTTTCCTGTATTTGCACAACAAGCTTATGAAAACCCTAGAGAAGCTACAGGTCGTATAGTTTGTGCTAATTGTCACCTTGCACAAAAGCCAGTTGAAATTGAGGTTCCTCAAGGTGTTTTACCTGATACAGTTTTTGAAGCAACTGTTGAGATACCTTATAATTTATCTGTAAAGCAAGTTACAGGTGATGGTACAAAAGGACCTTTAAACGTAGGTGCTGTACTAATTCTTCCAGAAGGCTTTAGTTTAGCACCTAAAGAGAGACTTTCTGCAGAGCTGAAAGAAAAAACAAAAGGAGTAGTTATTTCACCTTACAGTGATTCTAACAGAAGTATCTTAGTTGTAGGCCCAATACCAGGTGCACAACATCAAAAGATTACATTTCCTATCTTAGCTCCAAATCCTGCAGATAATAAGAATGTTCATTTCGTTAAGTATCCTATTTTTGTTGGTGCAAACCGAGGAAGAGGACAAGTTAACCCAACAGGAGATAAGAGTAATAACACGTTATATAGCTCTCCAGTTGATGGACAATTAACTAAGATAGAAAAAGGTGAGAAAGGTGGTTATGCCCTTATTATTAAGAGTAAGAGCGGTGATAGCATTACTATAACAGTACCTGCTGGCCCTGATCTTGTTGTAAAAGAAGGACAAAAGATAGCAGCTGATCAAGCGTTAACTATAGACCCGAATGTAGGTGGTTTTGGTCAAACAGAAACTGAAATTGTTCTACAAAGCCCAGCGAGAGTAAAAGGATTAATAGCTTTCTTCTTTACAGTAATTCTTGCACAAATATTATTAGTGTTAAAGAAAAAACAATTTGAGAAAGTTCAATTAGCAGAGATGAATTTCTAAATAATAATAAGCATAAATCATAATGATTTATGCTTATTATTATTTAGAAATCTATTCTAATAATTAATTAGAAGGGCTTATCAAAATTTTGAATGAATTTGGATCAATAACTGCCAGTTGAGCTAACATTTTACGATTAATACCAATCTTAGATTCTTTCAACAGATTAATTACTTTACTATAATTAGTTCCATTGATTCTAGCAGCTGCATTTATTCGAGTAATCCATAAACTACGAAAATCACGTTTTTTTCGTTTTCTACCTATATATGAATATCTTAAGGCCTTCATTACTTGTTCGTTAGCAATTCTAAAGAGTCTCGAATGTGCTCCTCGAAATCCTTTTGCTCTTTTTAGTATTTTTTTGCGACGCTTAATAGCTACATTTCCTCTTTTAATCCTTGCCATAAAATTATTCTCTCCTTGTTAATATTTCTATAAGTATGGAAGTAAACTAGGTAAAACTAAAGAATGACCAAAAGATACAACTGCTTTCTGTGAAAGACATCTTTTACGTTTTGATGATTTCTTTTCTAAGATATGTCCTTTACCAGCTTTTTTTCGCATAAATTTACCGTTGACTGTTCTTTTAAAACGCTTGAGAACAGATTTTTTTGTTTTTAACTTTGGCATGTTTCTTGTTTGTAGTATTTTTTATCTATTTGGTAATGTTATTTCGATAGGCATAGTATACCTGATAAATATAAAGATATAAGTGACATTTTATGAAATTTTATATGTTTTTATATCTCTATATTTATTAAAACACTAGATACTCTTAGTTTGAGGATTATTGAAATTTTCTATAGATGAAGTTATAAAATTGCTTATTACTGAAATAAAGATTTTTATAAAACTAGCCTCTAATTCCTGGAACATCTTCATGTTCAAATTAAACGCAATATTAGCTTCTGCTACTATTTTGTTGCTATCATCAATTGGTAAATTATCTAGAGCTAATTTATAATTGTTTTTAAATTCTTGCTCGTCTTTTACTTGATTAAAATTATAAAATGCTAATCCCTGATCATCTTTTAGATTCATTGCTCTTTGAGCAATCTTTTTTAAGATTTGGCCTCCAGATAAATCTCCTAAATACCTTGTGTAAGCATGAGCTACTAATAACTCCGGTTTTCTTTCACTAATTTCGTTAATTCTTGCAACATAAGCTTGTGTTGCCACAGAAGGTGATATTTTATTTTTCCAATCTTGGCCAAAGTAAAATCCAAGATCTTCTTCTAAACTCTTACGTCTATCTAATTCTGTAAAAAATATTGGTTCAATACATGGATGTGTTTTATTTTTTTCCATTGCATCTTCAATTGCTACATAAACGAAATACAAATTGGAAACCATTTTTTGGTAAGATACTTTATCAATAACTCCCCCTAGGAAAGATTTAACAAAGCTTACATTTTCTGCCATACTGTGAGACTTGCTCGTACCTTCGCGTAATTGAGTAGCTAACTTAGTAACCATCTTGTTTTATTAATGTACTTAATTTAAGAATATATTAACTATAATACTAGTCTAAAAACTTAAATAACTTATTGATAGCAAAATACTTTACATCTAAAAAATAATTATAAAGTTACTTTGTCAATCAATTTTTTGCTTATTAATCTTCTACTACCATATAGTATAATGTCCTACTAACTCTAAATAGGTCACTCATTTTAAATTGGAGTACAAAATTCTATTAAAAATGTCTATTTCCAATATATGCAATAACAGTTCAGGTATAAGATAAAGGCTTCATATAACTCAATGTTATGACTGGTACCATTAACCTATGTTGGGTACTAAAAAAGTAATGAACTGTTGATATTAGATACCGAATTTACAAAAATTCTTTCTTATTGAGTTAATTATTCATATTTATAATCCAAAAGAAATGAAAAAATATTGCATTAACGAAACTTGCATTATTTATTCCTTGGAGTGAATTTTTAAATAAGATATAGGGATGATTTTTCAGACAAACTGGATTTTGATTCAGCACCTATAATAAATCGAATAATATCCGTATATTCATATCAAAGTCTTTTAGAAAAAATATTCTGTAGCTGAGCTCTTCTCGTTATTGAAGTTTTACTTGTATATTTTGCAAGGTGAAATAATCAACTAAATACAATTGATCATGATCATAAGACGAGCCATACAATACTTAAAAGAATATATTGTGGATGGTATAATTATCTTCAGTATTAAAATATTTTGCCACTACAGTTCTTATTACTAAATCGATATATAAGAATGGTTGTACAAAAAATTCAATTTAATTACCTAACTTTTGAGTGAAGCAATATGCTTTGTTTTTAACACCATTAGTTATCTTATCTATGTTGTGATTGGTTTCAATCATAGTCAATTTAAATATAATAATTTGCGGCTAGATTTCAAGCCAAGTTGTATATAAAAGTTATGAATTTTTTTTATCAAGGCTTAAAAACTATAATATATTGTGTATTGTGACTCTGAGTTGTATCAAAATTTACTTAAATTAAGGCATTACAAAGTAATCTGTGTTACATATTCTAAACACCAGTTTTAATCAAAAAAAATTTTAACATTTGGAACCAGTGTTTACTGGGAAAAATTGCCTAGTTTATTCGAATTCATATACATTCTTACCGATTGTTACGTGGTTCATTCATCAGGAAGGTACTGTTTTATTAAAGAGTATCGATCCAAACATATATCTATTGCCTTGTAATAAGCCAAGAAATATATTAAGAAATCAATAAATATTATATAAATAATTTGTTATGGACATAATTAGCTTAGGTTGGTCTTCAATAATGGTTGTTTTTACTTTCTCTCTAGCTTTAGTAGTTTGGGGAAGAAACGGCTTTTAAAGATAAAAAAAAGTCGAATTTTATAATTCGAGTATTACAAAAATAAAATTAAGGAGTAAACATATGGGAAATGAAATGATAGATGCCGCTGTTGTTAGTTTTGTTATAACTCTTGTAGGTTTAGCACTAGGATTTGCTTTACTTAAATTACAAGGAGAATAAAGCATTCTAATCTTTGTTAGGGGGAGGTGATAAAATTTAATTAAAACCTTACCCCATAAAAATAAAATAATAAAATACAAAAATTAAATGATACAAAATCTCTGGATATTTTGTTCTATTTTCTTAATCATTTCAATAATGATCCATAATCCTAAATCTCAGGGGATGGGAGGGCAAAATCAAATACTAAATGGTACTAGAAGTGCTGAGGAAACACTTAATAAAGTAACTTGGACACTAATCACTATTTTCTTTTCATTAACTATTTATCTTGCTACACTTAGTAAGTTAGATTAGTTCTTCTATAAATTGCTTATTTTATTAAAATTATATGAATTTCGAGAAATATATATGTCCCGTACCACAAGAACAAAGGCCTATAAATGAATACTTAGTGTTAAAAGAATCTTTTGGATTTTCTTGGACGGCTAAAGAAAAGATAGAGTATTTGACAAGTTCAATCAAAATGTATTTGATTACACTTAGTCTATGTTTTTTCCTTTTCAATTCTAATTCTGATTCTTTATTAAATAACATTTCATATTCTATATTGGGCTCTACTCTCATATTATTCATAATTTATATGAGAATTTATTTAGGCTGGAATTATGTTTATACACGATTAATGCAAAGCACTGTTGCATACGAAGAATCAGGTTGGTATGATGGGCAAATCTGGGTAAAAACACCAGAAATTCTAATAAAAGATAAATTAGCCGGGCAATACGCAGTAAAGCCAATTATAACTATATTAAGAAAAACTTTATTCACTTTTCTTTTATTAATAGGAACTAGTACATATTTGATTGTCACATCAAATTCAATATAGTTGTATAAATAAATTTATGTATGTTATATTATATTTACTGGAACGAATTGATAAAAAAACATACGCGGGGTAGAGCAGTCTGGTAGCTCGTCGGGCTCATAACCCGAAGGTCAATGGTTCAAATCCATTCTCCGCTATATATATATTTATTTACTTATTTAATCTACTAAAAAAGAATGTTATAATAATAATGATATGTAGATAAATAAATTTAGGAAAAATTTACTATATGGCTGAAACATTAAATTTACAAATACCATCGCCTACTTTTGAAGGTAGTACAGGTGGATGGCTAAGAGCCGCAGAGGTCGAAGAGAAATATGCAATTACTTGGACAAGTCCAAAAGAGCAAGTTTTCGAAATGCCTACAGGCGGAGCAGCTATCATGCGTCAAGGTGAAAACTTACTTTATTTAGCCCGTAAAGAGCAGTGTCTGGCTTTAGCGACTCAAGTAAAGAGCTCATTTAAAATAACAGATTACAAAATTTATCGTATTTTCCCTAGTGGGGAAGTGCAATACTTACATCCTAAGGATGGTGTGTTCCCTGAAAAAGTTAATTCAGGTAGAGTAGGGGTAGGAAACGTATCTCATTCTATTGGTAAAAATTTAAATCCTGCTGAAATTAAGTTTACAACTAAATCATTTAGTGATTAAATATAATTAATTGATTACAAACTGCAAATAACTATTTATATAGTTAGCAGTTTTTCTAGGAGAGGTGGCAGAGCTGGTCGAATGCGTCTGATTTGAAATCAGAAGAAATTTAACGATTTCCGTGGGTTCGAATCCCACTCTCTCCTTTATTAATTCTGATATTCAAGTGAATAAGAATAAAATGACATTCAATTTAAATTTTTAAATTGAATGTCATTTTATTCTTATTCACTTGAATATTATATAAGCGGGTGACGCGATTCGAACGCGCGACATCAACGTTGGCAACGTTGCGCTCTACCACTGAGCTACACCCGCTTTTTAAGCTCTTAAATTATATTAAGTAAAAAAGTTATTTCTGTCAATAGTACAAATTTCACTTTAATTAGAAAAATAGATAACAATAATAGTTAAAAAAAGGTAATAAGGTTTTGTAAAAACCTCATTACCTAATAGGATCTTTAAATAACAAAAGAGTTAAACGCGGCTGTCATTATAACAAGCCCGAACCATAATCCTGCAGCAGTATAAACAAGACCTTTTGACTTCTCCCATTCTCCAGGAGAAACTAACACTACTGGTACACCTACCACTAATGCGAAAGAAAGCAGTATTAAAAGACTAGCAAGTAATTGTAGAATAGCAACCATATTCTTTTTCCTCAAACATAAAATTCAACTTTTAGAAGTATGCTTTTTTTACTTTAAAAATAGATTTTTAAAATATCTTAGAATGAATCGCAGTTCAAGCATCTCTCTATTACATGTTATAATATCACCTTTTTTTTTTTACGAGTATTTAATAAATTAAACACAATAGTAAAGAAAAGAAAATAAATTTTAAGAACAAATCTGATAAGTTAATTAACTTTAAATTAAAGTATGTTGTAAACTAATATTCAAATGTGTATGAAATGAAATTTCTTATATTTCACTTTATTACATAGTCTTAAAATATTAGGACATAAAACATTTTTCCTTACGAAGGGGTTAATTAAAATATGGAAGGAATTTTATTACTAGCTAAGTTACCTGAAGCATATGCTATGTTTAAGCCAATTATTGATGTAGCTCCAGTTATTCCTGTATTCTTCTTGCTATTAGCTTTTGTTTGGCAAGCTGCTGTTGGTTTTAGATAACAAAGTGATTTTGAAGTACATTATTTAATGTTGTACTTCAAAATCATTTTTTTTATATAGGATTTATAGAGTTAAATAGTGCATTACTTTATTAAAAAATAATAAGTCGTTCGAAATGATAATATTTCAATATTTCTAGTTAACCTTTTTAATCTTTATACTGAAAAATTATATAGTATCATATACTTATGGATATATTAGATAATTTTTCCATAACTCATTTCGTTTTAGTTATAACATAGTATAAAATTATAAGAAAAAAATGATAGAACCTCTTTTATTTGGACTAGTGTTAGGATTCGTACCAGTTACATTAGCTGGACTCTTTGTTGCTGCTTATTTGCAATATAGAAGAGGTAACCAATTCGGTTTATAAAAAAATCATACTAAGCAATATATTGTATATTGCTTAGTATGATTTTTTTATAAACCAAATTAATTACCAACTAGATTTAACTACTCCAGGTAATAAACAAGCATGAGTCATTTCTCGTAGAACATGCCTAGAAAGTCCAAAGTCACGATAATAACCTCGACTTCTTCCTGTTAACCAACAACGATTTCTTAATCGTGTAGGAAAAGAATTACGTGGCAAAGTTTGTAACTTTGCATATATATCTACCTTCTCTTTGTAAGAAGAAACCTGTTTAAGAGATTCTTTTATTTCTTTTCTTTTTTTTTCGTATTTAAGAACTAGTTTTTCGCGCTTTTTCTCACGCTGAATCATACTCTTTTTAGCCATATTGATCTAAAGTTTTTATTTATTCAATTATTGCATTTTTTACCTAATTTCTCACCATAATAGCATTTATTTTTAAAGATTGTATAAAAATTACTCAGGTTTTATCTTATAAGATAAAACCTGAGTAATTTTTATTTATTTAATTTTGACTTAACAAATTAAATAAGTTATCCGAACTTACCAGTAGTTGATGCTATTACAAATGCGGCATAAGTAAATATGTAACCCACAGTAAAGTGTATTAAACCTACTAAACGCGCTTGTACGATAGATAAAGCAACTGGCTTATCTTTCCAACGCACTAAGTTAGCTAGAGGTGTACGTTCATGTGCCCAAACTAATGTTTCAATTAATTCTTGCCAGTAACCTCTCCAAGATATTAAGAACATGAATCCAGTTGCCCAGATTAAATGTCCAAATAAGAACATCCAAGACCAAACAGATAAACTATTCATTCCAAATGGATTATAACCATTAATCAGAGGAGAAGAGTTTAACCATAAGTAATCTCTTAACCAACCCATAATATATGTAGATGATTCGTTAAATTGACCAGCATTACCTTGCCAAATAGTAATGTGCTTCCAATGCCAGTAGAATGTTACCCAACCTATTGTGTTTAACATCCAGAACATAGATAAGTAGAAAGCATCCCAAGCAGAGATGTCACAAGTACCTCCACGGCCAGGACCATCACAAGGGAAAGAATAACCAAAATCTTTCTTATCTGGCATTAACTTCGATCCTCTAGCATCTAACGCACCTTTCACAAGAATTAATGTAGTAGTGTGTAGTGCTAAAGCAATTGCGTGGTGAACTAGGAAATCACCAGGACCAATAGGTAAGAATAGTGAATTTTTACCACTATTTATAGCTTCTAACCAGCCAGGTAACCAAATATTACTACTTGCGTTAGCTGCTACACTATTAGTAGATGATAATAACACATCAAAACCATATAGTGCTTTACCAGAAGAAGCTTGAATCCATTGTGCGAACACTGGTTCAACTAAAATTTGTTTTTCAGGTGTTCCAAAAGCAACTACTACATCATTATGTACATATAGACCTAATGTGTGGAAACCTAGGAATAAAGATACCCAACTTAAATGAGAAATAATAGCTTCCTTGTGATCAAGAATTCTTGCTAGTACATTATTCTTATTTTGTTCAGGATCGTAATCTCTAACAAAGAATATAGCTCCGTGTGCGAACGCACCTACCATCAAGAAACCGGCAATATATTGATGATGAGTATATAAGGCTGCTTGAGTTACGTAATCTTTAGCCATAAAAGCATATGAAGGCATTGCATACATATGTTGAGCCACTAAAGAAGTAATTACACCTAACGAAGCTAAAGCTAAGCCTAGTTGGAAGTGTAATGAGTTAGTTAGAGTTTCAAAAATTCCTTTATGTCCAGCGCCTAATCTACCTCCTGGTGGTCTATGAGCATCTAAAATCTCTTTTAAGCTATGACCAATACCCCAATTAGTACGGTACATATGACCAGCAAATATGAAAACAACACCAATAGCTAGGTGATGATGTGCAATATCTGTTAACCATAAAGCTTGAGTTTGAGGATGAAAACCACCTAAGAAAGTTAGAATCGCAGTGCCTGCACCTTCAGACGTACCAAAAATATGATTACTCGTATCAGGTGAAGCTGAGTAAGCACCCCAATTTCCTGTGAAGAAAGGTTGAAGGCCTGCTGGGTGAGGTGCTACTTTTGTGAAGTTGTCCCAACCAACATGTTGTCCTCTTGCTTCCGGAATAGCAACATGTATTAGATGCGCTGACCAAGCTAATGAGCTGAAACCAAATAAACCAGATAAGTGATGGTTTAATCTTGATTCATTATTCTTGAACCAAGACAGTCCTGGACGGAACTTAGGTTGTAAATGTAACCAACCTGCAAATAAGAATACACCTGCTAAGAATAGTAGGAATAATGAACCTGCATAAAGATCAGTATTACTTCTCATACCAATTGTGTACCACCAGTGGTAAACTCCTGATGTAGCTATGTTTACTGGGTACGAAACTCCACCTTTTGTAAACGCTTTTACAGCTGGTTGACCAAAATGTGGGTCCCAAATAGCATGTGCGATTGGTTTAACTTTTAAAGGATTTAACACCCATTGTTCAAAGTTACCTTGCCAAGCTACATGGAAAAGGTTTCCTGATGTCCACAGGAAAATAACAGCTAAATGACCAAAATGTGAAGCGAAAATCTTTTGGTATAGATTTTCTTCAGTCATGCCATCGTGACTTTCAAGATCATGAGCCGTTGCTAGTCCATACCAGATTCTTCTAGTAGCTGGATCTTGAGCAAGGGCTTGACTAAACTTAGGAAATTTTGTTGCCATACTTGTTCCTTAAATACACTTTCTTCTTATCCTACGGAAATAATTCTTGCTAGGAAGAATGCCCATGTTGTGCCTATTCCTCCTAAAAGATAATGAGCTAAGCCTACAGCACGCCCTTGAGTAATACTAAGAGCTCTAGGCTGAATAGCTGGAGCCACGTTTAACTTATTATGAGCCCAAACAATTGATTCGATTAATTCTTGCCAGTAGCCACGACCACTGAATAAGAACATTAGACTAAATGCCCAAATGAAGTGAGCTCCTAAGAAAATTAATCCGTATGCAGATAATGCAGAACCATAAGATTGAATAACCTGTGATGCCTGCGCCCAAAGGAAATCTCTTAACCAGCCGTTGATTGTAATAGCACTCTGTGCGAAATTACCACCTGTAATATGAGTTACAGTACCATCAGCTTGAACAGTTCCCCAAACATCAGATTGCATTTTCCAGCTAAAATGGAAAATTACAACAGAGATACAATTGTACATCCAGAAAAGACCTAAAAATACTGAATCCCAAGCAGAACTTTGACAAGTACCACCTCTACCAGGACCATCACAAGGGAATCTGAATCCTAAGTTTGCTTTATCTGGAATTAAACGCGAGTTTCTAGAGAATAGAACACCTTTTAATAAAATTAATACCGTTACGTGGATAGTAAAAGCATGAATGTGGTGTACCATAAAGTCTGCTGTTCCTAATGAAATAGGCATCATAGCTACTTTGTTTCCAACAGCTACGACATCTCCACCGAAAGCATAACTAGCTGTAGCTAATGCGTTAGGTGTAGTATTACCAGGAGCTAATGTATGAATACTTTGTACCCATTGAGCAAATACTGGTTTTAATTGAATTGCCGTATCCGAGAACATATCTTGCGTTCTACCAAGTGCTCTCATGGTATCATTATGAATATATAAACCAAAACTATGGAATCCTAAGAATATACAAATCCAGTTTAAGTGTGAAATAATTGCATCTCTATGTCTTATTACACGATCTAATAGATTGTTGTAATTCTGTGCAGGATTGTAGTCTCTTACCATAAAAATGCCAGCATGAGCTGCCGCACCCGTCACACAGAAGCCACCAATCCACATATGATGAGTGAATATTGATAATTGTGTAGGATAGTCTGTAGCAATATAAGGATACGGAGGCATTGCGTACATATGGTGAGCTACAATAATACTAACTGAACCCAACATAGCTAAGTTAATAGCTAATTGTGCGTGCCAAGATGTTGTTAGAATTTCATATAAGCCTTTATGTCCTTCACCAGTAAAAGGACCTTTATGTGCTTCTAAAATTTCTTTCATACTATGGCCAATACCCCAATTAGTACGGTACATATGACCAGCTACAATAAATAATACAGCTAAAGCTAAATGATGATGAGCTGTATCGCTTAACCATAAACCACCAGTTACAGGATTTAATCCACCTTTGAAAGTAAGAAAATCTGAATATTCACTCCAATTTAATGTAAAAAATGGAATTAATCCTTTACTGAAACTTGGGTAAAGTTGTGCCATCAAATCTCTATTAACAAGAAATTCATGAGGAAGAGGAATTTCTTGAGGAGCAACTCCTGCATCAAGTAATTTATTGATTGGTAAAGAAATGTGAATTTGGTGTCCTGCCCACGATAAACATCCTAAACCAAGTAAACCTGATAAATGATGGTTTAGCATTGACTCAGCATTCTGGAACCATTCTAATTTAGGAGCAGCCTTATGATAATGGAACCAACCAGCAAATATCATTAAACCTGACATTATTAGACCAGCTAGAGCACACCAATATAATTCAACTTCACTAGTAATTCCAGATGCTCTCCAAATTTGGAAAAAACCTGAGGTAACTTGTACGCCTTGGAATCCTCCTCCTACGTCGCCATTCAGAATCTCTTGACCTACGATAGGCCAAACAACTTGAGCACTAGGCTTTACAGCTGTTGGATTACTTAACCAAGCAGAATAATTAGAAAATCTAGCACCATGGAAATACATTCCACTTAACCATAGGAAAATAATTGATAATTGACCAAAGTGTGCACTAAAAATCTTACGAGAAATATCTTCTAACGAACTTGTATGACTATCAAAGTCGTGAACATCTGCGTGTAAGTTCCAAATCCAAGTTGTTGTTTTTGGACCTTTTGCTAAAGTACGAGAAAAGTGACCAGGTTGAGCCCATTTTTCAAAAGAAGTACTAACAGGATCTCGATCTACTGTTATAGAAACTTTTTTTGCCTCTTGCTCTTTGGAGCTAATTGTCATTGAGGTTCTCCTCTCTTGAGACAAGCAATTAACAACTCTTGCTCATTTTGTATACCGTATTGATTTATATAAATATATAAACTGTAATCGGTTGAGTAAGTTTTTATTGTATTTCAATATACTATTATAGTTATGACTACTGAATAGTTTTCATTCTGTTAACAATAGTTAAGATCTTTATTAAAAAGAATTAAACATTTAGATCACGTTTATAAACATTTATGACAAATATATAATGAATCGATAACATATTGTCATAGTATTTAATCAGGTTGATTATTCTTTAGTAATAACTTACCTTAAGTGTAAGTTAGTGATTTTGTATATATAAGGTACTAAAAATGAACGAGCAAGAAATATTTGAAAAAGTTCAGACAATTATTTCTGAACAGTTAGGTGTTGAAAAAAGTCAAGTGACTAAGGATGCAAATTTCGCGAATGATTTAGGAGCAGATTCTTTAGATACAGTAGAATTAGTAATGGCTATTGAAGAAGCATTTAATATTGAAATACCAGACGACACGGCTGAACAAATTTCAAATCTTCAACAAGCTGTTGATTTTATTAGCCAAAAAGTAGCTGCATAAAATAAGTGAATAATGATTTATGACTAATTAATAGATTTATATAATTAGACGCAAATCATTTTTCGCTTTTTTGTTTTTTTATTTGTTTGTACTATGAGTAATACTGTTATATATACAAAATCACAATTTTTATTTTCTTATTTAAAAATGAACAAAAAAGATTTAGTCGAAGTTGTTGCTAAAAAAGGAAATTTAACTAAAAAAGAAAGTGAACAGATAATTACTATAATTCTAGAAACAATTATTGAAACAGTTTCAGAAGGAGAAAAAGTTGCATTAGTCGGTTTTGGATCATTTGAGGCACGTGAGAGAAAAGCTCGTGAGGGAAGAAATCCAAAAACCGGAGAAAAACTATTTATTCCTTCTACAATAGTCCCCACTTTTTTAGTAGGTAAATTTTTTAAGGATAGAGTCAAAAAGAAAATAAGTAATACATAATTTTTCTTATTGATGGAAATATAAATAAGATAATATTAAAAATAATAGCTATAAACAAACGAAGTAATTATAAATAAATAATCACTAAAATCTAGTTTTAGTGATTATTTATTTATAATTACTTCGTTTCAGAAAAATCAGCATCAATTACTGAATCATTATCATTCTGTTTTGCTTTATTAGAGTCTTCTGTCTTATTATTATCGCTAGCTGCATAAACTTTTTTGCCAATCTCCATCAACTCATCCTGTAAAGTCTTATTTAACATCTTCATTGTCTCAAAATCATCTGCTACAACAGCTTCTCTCAATTTTTCAATAGAACTTTCTATTTTGTCTTTATCTTCTGCCGTTACCTTATCCCCAAGCTCTTTAATTTGTTTTTCTGATTGATAACATAAAGAATCAGACTGATTTTTAAGATCTATTTTGTCTCTTTTTTCTTTATCTTCACTTGCATTCTTTTCAGATTCGCGAACCATTCTATCAACTTCATCTGAAGCCAAAGTGGATGCACCAGTAATTGTAATAGACTGTTGTTTGCCAGTTCCTTTATCTTTTGCTGTTACTGATAAAATACCGTTTGCATCTATATCAAAAGTTACTTCGATTTGTGGTATTCCTCTAGGCGCTGGAAGTATTCCATCTAATCTGAAAGTACCTAAGCTTTTATTGTCTTTTGCGAACTCACGTTCTCCTTGAAGTACATGTATTTCCACATTAGGCTGATTATCTACTGCAGTAGAAAACACTTCTGATTTCTTTGTAGGAATTGTTGTGTTTCTTGGAATAATTCGAGTAGTTACACCACCTAAAGTTTCTACACCTAAGGATAGAGGAGTAACGTCTAATAATAATATATCTTTAACTTCTCCAGCAAGAACACCAGCTTGTACAGCAGCTCCAACCGCAACTACTTCGTCTGGATTAACCGTTTGGTTCGGTGCTTTTCCAAGAATCTTTTTAACAGCTTCTTGAACAGCAGGTATTCTAGTAGAACCTCCTACTAATACTACTTCATCAATTTTAGATGAATCTAATTTAGCATCTGATAGTGCACTTTCTAAAGGTACCTTGATTCTATCTATAAGCGAAGAACATAATGATTCAAATTTACTTCTACTTAAAGTTCGTTCTAAATGTTTAGGTCCTGTCTCAGTTGCTGTTAAAAACGGTAGATTAATATCTGTTTGAGTGACATTCGATAACTCTACTTTAGCTTTTTCAGACGCTTCTGTTAGCCTTTGCAGAGCTTGTCTATCTTTTGCTAAATCAATACCATGCTCTTCCTTAAATTCTTTTAATAGCCATTGAACTATTTTATTATCGAAATCATCTCCACCTAAATGAGTGTCGCCAGAAGTAGAAAGTACTTCAAATACCCCGTCACCTACTTCTAGAACAGATACATCAAAAGTTCCACCACCTAAATCAAAAACTAATATCGTTTCATTATTTTTCTTATCAAGTCCGTAAGCAAGCGATGCTGCCGTAGGCTCATTAATGATACGTAATACTTCAAGCCCAGCTATTTTCCCGGCATCTTTTGTTGCTTGTCTTTGTGAATCATTAAAATAAGCAGGTACTGTAATAACAGCTTGTTTAACGGTTTCACCTAAGTATTTACTAGCGTCATCAGTCAATTTGCGTAAGACTTCAGCTGACATTTCTTCCGCGGAAAATTCTCTTTTCATCGCTGGACATTCTAATTTGATAGTACCATTACTATCATTTTTTACTATGTATGAAACTTGTCTTAGTTCTTCAGCTACTTCTTCAGATTTTCTACCTATAAATCTTTTAACTGAATAAAATGTATTATCTGGATTAATAACAGCTTGACGTTTAGCAATTTGTCCAACAAGTCTATCTCCACTCTTTGTGTAAGCTATAACTGAAGGTGTTGTTCTAAAACCTTCTGCGTTTTGAATAACCGATGGTTTTCCTCCTTCCATTACTGCCACAACTGAGTTTGTCGTTCCTAAATCAATACCTACAACTTTTCCCATTTTTCTTAAATATAGTAATTTTTTGAATTAAATTTAATCTCTTTTTTTTCTTCTAGAGATTTATATACTTATATAATTATACGAAGTTTACTCTTACATCAAGTGCGGTAAACCGAACATTAATAATTTGTGTAAAAATATAACAACCAATTTTCAATAAAAAAAAGAGAATAGTGAGCTAAATTTTTATTAAAGTTGTTGTATACTAGTATCTTAGAATCTTTTAACATTTAAATACTACCTATTTCAATAGGTTTACTCGTATTTAATTGCTGCCATTTGTATATTTATAAACTATAAAAAAAGTACATATTATGATTCCAGGTATTTTAGGAACAAAATTAGGAATGACACAAATTTTCGATGAATCAGGTGTCGCTATTCCAGTCACAGTAATAAAAGCAGGACCTTGTATTCTTACACAAATTAAAGCAAATGAAGGCCACAAATTTCAATCAATACAAATAGGTTTCTCGGAGGTGAAAGAATCACTTTTAAATAAGCCACTTTTAGGTCATTTAAAAAAGTCTCAACTTCCTGCTTTGAAATATTTAAAAGAATATAAAGTGACATCTTTAGAAGGGCTAGAGGTCTCACAAAAAATCACTGTGGATTCCTTTGAAGTTGGAAAAAAAGTTTCAATTTCTGGTAAGACTATTGGTAAAGGATTTCAAGGTACAGTCAAACGTTTCAATTTCACAAGAGGACCTATGACTCATGGATCAAAAAATCATAGAGAACCTGGTTCTATTGGTCAAGGTAGTACTCCAGCTAAAGTTCATAAAGGTAAAAAAATGGCAGGACGATTAGGTGGAAAACAAAGTACAATAAAAAATCTGCAAATAATACATGTGAATGTTAATAATAACATTCTGGTTGTTAAGGGAGCCGTTCCAGGAAAAAAAGGCAATATTCTCAGTATTCAAAGAGAAGAAAATTAAAAACATTCAAATACATTAATGTAGAGACAACCAATGGCATCTAAACAAATATTAAACTATAAAGTACATACTTTAACTGGAGAAACAAGTTCAGAAACTTCTATTACTTTGAATGTAAAAGAAGTTAATCCTAAATATTTATTACATAGGGCAGTTGTAATACAAAATAATAATGCAAGACAAGGTACTTCATCTTGTAAAACAAGAAGCGAAGTAAGAGGTGGTGGAAAAAAACCTTGGAAACAAAAAGGCACTGGTAATGCAAGAGCTGGTTCTAGTAACTCTCCTTTATGGAAAGGTGGAGGCGTCGCTTTTGGTCCTAAACCGCGTTCGTATTCAAAGAAGATTAATAATAAAGAATGGCGTTTAGCGTTAAATACAGCTATTCAAAAAAGTTTTGATAAAACTATTGTTGTAGAAGATTTTACTGGTCAAATTGATACCCCTAAAACAAAAAAAATTGCAGAAGTATTAAACAAGATTGTCAATATTACAGATACTTCACAACGCACTTTAATTATTCTTTCAGATATTAATAACAATGTTAAATTATCACTGCGAAATTTAAGTAATATTACTGTATTGCATAGTAATACTTTAAACGTAAAGGATATATTGCTTGCACATAAAATATTAGTAACTGATAAAGCATTAAAAAACATCCAAGAGGTATACAGTGAAAATTAAAGGTAATACAAGAGAATTAGTAGATTTAATTAAATATCCGATTATTACAGATAAAGCGACAAGACTTCTAGAAGCTAATCAATATAGTTTTGCTACTGATAAGAAAACGAATAAAGTTGATATTAAAATAGCAATCGAATATCTTTTTAATGTAAAAGTAGTTTCAGTAAATACTTACCTTTCACCTAAAAAGACAAGAAGAATAGGTAAGTTTATAGGTGCAAAGCCTAGATATAAGCGTGCAATTGTAACTCTAGCTGAAGGCAATTCCATTAATCTATTCTCAGAGAGTTAAATATTTTGTTTCGAAGATAAATTAGATAAAAATAAATGTATGGCAATTAGAATTTACAGATCATATACTCCTGGTACACGTAACCTCACTACTTCTGATTTTGCAGAAATTACGACTAACAAACCAGAAAGAACTTTACTGGCTAAAAAAACTAGAATAGCAGGTAGAAATAATAGAGGTGTCATAACAGTAAGACATCGAGGGGGAGGGCATAAACAAAGGTATAGAATCATTGATTTTAAAAGGAATAAATTCGATGTAACTGCAAAAGTAGCTTCTATCCAATACGATCCTAACAGAAATTCAAGAATAGCATTATTACACTATAAGGATGGAGAAAAGAGATATATTCTAGCTCCCAAGAATCTTGTTGTAGGTGCAGAAGTTATGTCCGGTGAAAATGTTGCTCTAGAAATTGGCAACGCGTTACCATTAAGTAATATACCACTAGGTACTTCTGTACATAATATAGAGTTAATACCTGGACGTGGTGGTCAGATTGTAAGAGCAGCAGGAACATCTGCGCAGATAGTCGCTAAAGAAGGAAATTTCGTTACTATTAAACTTCCTTCTAGTGAAGTAAGAATGGTTTATAAACAATGTTATGGAACAATTGGTGAAGTTGGCAATGCTGAACATAAAAATCTTACCTTAGGTAAGGCAGGTAGAAAAAGATGGTTGGGTATCCGTCCTACTGTCAGAGGTGTCGTTATGAACCCAGTAGATCATCCTCACGGTGGTGGAGAAGGTAGATCTCCTATTGGGCGTTCACATCCAGTAACTCCATGGGGAGCGCCAGCTCTTGGTGTAAAAACTAGAAGAAAAAATAAATATAGCGATTTTTGTATTATTCGTAAACGTAAATAGAGTAATTTACTTACAATAAAATTCATTAGATAAAAAATAAAGAATAAACAAATTATATAAAATGACTCGTTCACTACACAAAGGTCCGTTTGTAGCTTCGCATCTAGCCAAGAAAGTAGATGCTGCTAAAGCAACTAACAGTAATAATATTATAAAAACTTGGTCTAGGTCTTCAACTATTTTGCCTACAATGGTTGGACTAACAATAGCTGTTTATAATGGCAAACAGCATATTCCAGTTTATGTTTCTGACCAAATGGTTGGACACAAATTAGGAGAATTTTCGCCAACGCGTACTTTCAGATCACACATTAAGAGTGACAAAAAAACGAAACGTTGATATTAAAAGTTTATATAAAAAAATTCAAACATATTATGAGTATAAGTGTAAAAGAGATAGAAACTCATGCCATAGCTAAGTACATTAGAATGTCTCCTTTTAAAGTAAGACGAGTATTAAAGCAAATTCGCGGTCGATCTTACAAAGAAGCATTAATGGTGCTAGAGTTTATGCCGTATGCTGCTTGTAAACCAATCTTACAAGTGCTACAGTCAGCTGCAGCGAATGCACAAAATAATTATGGCTTGCAAAAAGATAACATGGTAGTCAATTACGCATTTGCAGATCCTGGTCCGGTTCTCAAAAGATTCCGCCCAAGAGCACAAGGCAGAGGTTTTAAAATCAAGAAACCTACATGCCACATAACAGTATCATTAAAAGAAATTTCATAAAAAATTGCCAAAATATAAATAAATTATGGGACAAAAAATTCATCCATTGGGCTTCCGCCTAAGAATTACTCAAACACATCGTTCATCTTGGTTTGCAGCAAGTAGAAACTACCCAGCTATTTTGGAAGAAGATTATGCTATACGTAATTATCTAAAAACAAATTTATCAAGTGCAGGAATTTCAAAAGTAGAAATTAATCGTAAATCTGATCAAGTTGAGTTAGAAATTTACACATCGAGACCAGGAATCATAGTAGGTCGATCAGGCAGTGGTATTGAGACAATTAAAGAAGACTTACAGAAAATTGTTAATAGAAATAACCAAATTAGAATCAACGTAACGGAATTAAAAAATATTGATGCAGATGCTAGCTTAATAGCTGAATTTATAGCACAACAATTAGAAAAGCGTACAGCTTTCCGTAGAGCAACAAGACAAGCAATACAAAAAGCACAAAGAGCTAATGTGCAAGGTATTAAGGTTCAAGTTTCAGGTAGACTCAATGGTGCTGAAATTGCACGAAGTGAATGGGTTAGAGAAGGCAGAGTTCCATTACAAACATTGAGAGCTGACATAGATTATGCTACTAAAGAAGCAAACACAACTTATGGTAAATTAGGTATTAAAGTTTGGGTCTTTAATGGTGAAAAAACTCCTTCTATGCCTTTACCAACTGCATAAAGTTTCAACAATTAAAATTATATTAAATGAAAAATAGTAAAAATTATGCTTAGCCCTAAAAGAACAAAATTTCGTAAACCTCATAGAGGAAGATTTCGTGGTACAGCTACAAGAGGTAACCAAATAGTTTTTGGTGATTATGCATTACAGGCATTAGAGCCTGTGTGGCTAACCTCTAGGCAAATAGAAGCAACTAGAAGATCTATAACACGTTTTGTAAAAAGAACAGGTAAATTATGGATTAGAGTTTTTCCAGATAAGTCTATATCATGTAAACCACCTGAAACTAGAATGGGATCAGGAAAAGGTGCTCCTGATTATTGGGTAGCTGTGATTAAGCCTGGCCATGTACTTTTTGAAATTACTGGTGTGTCACAACCTATTGCTTACAATGCATTAAAAAATGCATCTTATAAACTTCCAATAAAAACAAAATTTATCTCTAAGGAGTTATTATAATGGCTTTGTCTAATTTTCAAGATTTAAAAGAACTAGATAACAATAAGATCGAAGACGAAATAATAAATTCTAAAAAAGAATTATTTAATTTACGTTTACAGAGGGCCACTCGTCAGTCTTTTAAATCTCATAATTTTAAGCATTTAAAACATAAGGTAGCTCAACTTCTAACTTTAGAAACTCAAAGAAAACAAAACATAAACTAAAAATTCATTAAACCAATAAAATAATGCCCATAAAAGAAAGATTAGGAGTCGTTGTTAGTGACAAAATGGATAAAACTATTGTCGTTTCAATAGAAAATAGAGTTACACATAAAAGATACGGTAAAATCATTTCCAAAACAAAACGTTATAAAGTTCATGATCAAAATAATGAATGTCAAATAGGAGACTACATATTAATTGAAGAAACTAGACCATTAAGTAAAACAAAAAGATGGAAATTAAAAGAAGTTAAACAGAAATCTTTAAAATTAGATACTAGCGAAATTGGAGAATAATATAGTCATGATACAAACTCAAACATATCTCACTGTAGCAGATAATAGTGGTGCTAAAAAAATAATGTGTATTAGGGTACTAGGTGGAAATAAAAAATATGCAAGTATAGGTGATGTTATTATTGGTGTAGTTAAAGATGCTACTCCTAATATGCCTGTAAAACGTGCTGATGTTGTCAGAGCAGTCGTTATGAGAACAAAAAAAACTATAAGAAGGCAAGACGGAATGTCTATTCGTTTTGATGATAATGCAGCTGTGCTTATTAATAAAGAAAATAATCCTCGTGGAACGAGAGTATTTGGTCCTATTGCTAGAGAATTACGAGATAAAGATTTTACAAAAATTGTCTCTCTGGCACCGGAGGTACTGTAATGAACAAGAAACAAAAAAATTCGATTCACGTTAAGCAAGGAGACACAGTTAAAATTTTAACTGGTAAAGATAAAGGCAAAATAGGAGAAATCACCAAAATCATTAAAAATACAAATAAAGTTATAGTTCAAGATATTAATATAAAGAAAAAGCATGTTAAACCTAAACAAGAAGGCGAAATAGGTAAGATTTTACAATTTGAAGCTCCAATAAATAGTTCAAATGTTATGGTTTATAACTTAGACAATAAAATAGCTAGTCGAGTTTCTTACCAAAAAGATGAATCAGGAAAAAAAGTACGTGTTTTTAAAAAATTATTAAATACAAATTAATTATATGAGTCAAAACTTAAAATCTCACTATAAAGAAAAAGTTGTACCTCTATTAATGGAAACATTTGAATATAAAAATATACAAGAAGTTCCAAAAGTTACAAAGATTACAATTAACAGGGGACTAGGTGAAGCATCTCGTAACAATAAAGCTTTAGAAAGTACTATACAAGAACTTGCTATGATTACAGGGCAACAACCTCTTATTACTAAAGCAAAGAAATCAGTTGCTGGCTTCAAAATCAGAGATGGCATGCCTGTAGGTATAGCCGTTACATTAAGAAGTAAATTAATGTATTCCTTTCTAGAGCGTTTGATTCACTTAGCACTACCTCGTATCAGAGACTTTAAAGGTATTAGCGTTCAACTTTTTGATGGTCGTGGTAATTATAACTTGGGATTAAAAGAGCAATTAATTTTTCCAGAATTAGAATATGATAAGGTTGATCAGATTAGAGGAATGGATATTGCTATAACAACTACGGCTAAGACTCAACAAGAGGGAATAGCTCTTTTAAAAGCTTTAGGAATGCCTTTTAATGACAATTAGTACAAAAGATAATCAATTTTTAATTTTCAGGAGTTATCGTGGTTAATGATACAATAGCAGACATGCTAACTAGAGTGCGTAATGCAAATTTAGCTAGACATCAGGTAGTACAAGTTCCGTCTACTAAAATGACTAAAAATATAGCTAATGTTTTATTGGAAGAGGGATTTATACAAAACTTCGAAGAAGTAGGAGAAAATATTAATAGACAACTATTATTGTCTCTAAAATATAAGGGAAAAGAGCGTGAACCTGTTATTACTTCATTGAAGAGAATTAGTCGTCCAGGTTTACGTGTTTATGCTAATAGAAAAGAACTTCCTAGAGTTTTAGGAGGATTAGGCATTGCAGTCATTTCAACATCCCAAGGAGTCTTGACGGATAATAAAGCTCGCCATGAAGGACTTGGTGGCGAAGTCTTGTGTTACATTTGGTAATAAATACATATTCTTTTTTGATTAGATTTAAAAGATAGATCGATAACAGATTATATATAAAAACATTAAACGTTTTAGAAAATAACTTTTCTATTAAATCAATGTACAAAGCAAATTAATGTTTACTAATTCTAGTTATTAGACAACAGATAATCTTAGTTGGTCAATTTTATTATAAAAAAAGAAATAGTTTACAAACTTAATTATAAAAATAAAATCTTAGGATAAAATATGGCTCGTTTAGGTAAAATTCCAGTAACAATACCCGATAAGGTCGAAGTTAATATAAAAGATAATCATGTAAAAGTCAAAGGACCCAAGGGTGAATTATCCTTACAGTGTTCTGATACAGTTACTTTAGATATTGTAGAAAATACAATTGTAGTTAAACCACAATCTAATAGTAGAGTAGGCGAACAGCTTTATGGTACATACAGAAAATTGTTATTGAATATGGTAGAAGGTGTTAGTAATGGTTTTCAAAAAAAACTAGAGCTACAAGGTGTTGGTTTCAGGTCTCAAGTTCAGGGCAAATCATTGATACTAAATGTAGGATTTAGCCATCAAGTCACGATTGAATCTCCACTTGGTATTAGTTTTTCTGTTGAAAACAATACAAATATTACAGTTACTGGAATAGATAAGCAATTAGTTGGGCAAACAGCTGCTAACATTAAATCAGTACGACCTCCTGAGCCGTATAAAGGTAAGGGAATTAGATATCAAGGAGAATACGTAAGAAGAAAAGTAGGTAAAGCAGGTAAATAAAAAGATATGAAAAAAAATCCATTACAATCTTTAAAGAAAGTACAAAAGAGAATTCGTGCCAAAGTACGCGGTACTGCGGAACGTCCAAGATTATCTGTTTATCGTTCTAACGATAACATTTATGCGCAAATAATAGATGATGTTCAAGGAAAAACTCTTATAGCTAGTTCTACGGTTGATAAAGATATTAAGGCTTTAATCAAATCAGGTAATACATGTGACGCTTCTAAACTTGTAGGTGAAGCTATTGCGAGAAAATCTTTAGAGAACAAAATACAATCAGTAGTTTTTGATCGTGGTGGTCGACTATACCATGGCAGAGTAAAAGCTTTAGCTGATGGAGCTCGTGAAATAGGACTTCAATTTTAATAACAATATAATCCAATATGTCTAACCGTAGAAAGTCAAATAAATCAAAAGAAAAAGAGAGCGATTGGCAGGAAAGAGTTGTTCAGATAAGACGTGTAACTAAAGTTGTGAAAGGTGGAAAAAAATTAAGCTTTAGAGCCATCCTTATTATTGGTAATGAAAAAGGAGAAGTAGGTGTTGGAGTGGGGAAAGCTAGTGACGTTATAGGTGCAGTCAAAAAAGCTGTATCCGATGGAAAAAAGAAAATTGTTACTGTACCAATTACAAAAAATAATTCTATACCTCATATTGTAAAAGGAAGATCTGGTGCTGCTAAAGTAATCATGCGTCCTTCAGCGCCTGGTTCAGGAGTTATTGCTGGAGGTTCTGTTCGTACTATATTAGAATTAGCTGGTGTTAAAAATATATTAGCTAAACAGTTAGGATCTAATAATCCTTTAAATAACGCTAGAGCCGCTACAGATGCTCTGTTAAAGCTTAAAACTTTTGCCCAAGTATGCGAAGATAGAAATTTAGCATCTTAAAAATGCAATAATGCAATTAATATAAAAGAATTATAAAGGTATGGATTCTTTTATATTAATTGCATTAGAAACGTAATGACGAGTATATATATACATACAAAGATAGAATTTTATGCAAAGTTTAAGAAAAAATGCAAAACAAGATGGAATAAAGGAAAGGATATTCTTGACGTTAAGTTTATTAATATTATCACGACTAGGGACTTTCATTCCTGTGCCCGGTGTTGATCATGATGCATTTTATCAAAGTATTTCTAGCAATCCTATAGTTAGTTTTCTAAACATTTTTTCAGGAGGTGGTTTCGCTTCCATTGGAATATTCGCTCTAGGTATTGTTCCTTATATAAATGCTTCTATCATTATACAATTAGCAACAACATCTATTCCTAGTTTAGAAAAATTACAAAAAGAGGAAGGAGAAGCAGGAAGGCAAAAAATCTCTCAAATCACAAGATATATAGCTTTAGGTTGGGCTACGATACAAAGTATTGGAGTATCGTTTTGGGTGCGTCCTTATGTCTTTAACTGGGATACTCAGTTTGTGATAGAGATGACTTTAGCATTAACTACTGGATCAATGCTCATCATGTGGTTCTCTGAGCAAATTACAGAAAAAGGTATAGGCAATGGTCCCTCATTACTAATTTTCATTAATATTATTGCCGGATTACCAAAATTAATTCAGCAAAAATCAAATATTATTAATGCTAATGGACAAACTACAGAACTATTTGTATTAGCATCTATTTTCTTGATAATGATTGTAGGTATAATATTTATTCAGGAAGGAACTAGGAGAATACCAATTATTTCAGCTCGACAATTGGGTAAAGGACAATCACAAAATAAAACAAGTTATTTACCTTTAAGATTAAACCAAGGTGGTGTAATGCCAATTATTTTTGCATCCGCTATTTTAGTTTTACCAGCTTATTTAAGCCAAATAGTCAAGAATGAACTCTTATTAAAAATTCTTAGTTTATTATCTCCCACATCGGGTGATAAAAATTTATACTTAATATTTTATTTTTCATTAATTTTATTTTTCAGTTATTTTTATGCATCTCTAATTCTGAATCCTAGTGATGTATCACAAAACTTAAAGAAAATGGAATCAAGTATACCTGGCATTAGACCAGGTAAAGCTACGACAGATTATTTACAAAAAACATTGAATAGATTAACATTCTTAGGAGCTCTGTTTTTGGCTTTCATTGCAGTAATTCCTAGTGTTATAGAAAATATTACAAATATATCGACATTTAAAGGATTAGGAGCCACTTCATTACTTATTTTAGTTGGGGTTGCTATAGATACATCAAGACAAATTCAGACATATTTAATTTCTAGAAACTACGAAAATATCATGAAGTAAGCAAGAGCCATTAAATTTTTATATCATCTTTATAAGCTCCCCTAAATAAAATAAAGAGTTATTAAATTAATTGCTGATTTAATCTATTACCCATGTTTTTAGAAAAACAAATTTTTAACATATATCATCATGAAAGTAGTTAGTTCAATAGGTAGTTTGAAAAACCGTAGTAAAGACTGTCAAGTAGTCAAACGCAGAGGCAGGCTGTATGTAATTTGTAAAACAGATCCACGTCTAAAAGTTAGACAAGGTGGAGCAAGAATGAAAAGAAGATAACAATAATCATGACTAAACTAAACAATATTTAGGAGACAAAACAAGTGGCACGTATAGCTGGAGTAGATCTCCCAAGAAACAAAAGAATTGAAATAGGTCTAACTTATATTTACGGAATAGGTTTAACTAGTGCTCAAAAAGTATTAAGCAAAGCAAATGTAGATTTTAATATACGCTGTAAAGATCTTGAAGATAGTGACGTTAGTACAATAAGAGCTATTATTGACGAAGATTACTTAGTAGAAGGTGTTGCTAGAAGAATAGAAACTATGAGTATTAAACGATTAATGGAAATTAATTGTGTTAAAGGTCGTAGACATAGAGATGGTTTACCTCTAAGAGGACAAAGAACTAGGACAAATGCTCGAACACGTAGAGGCGGTAAAAAAACTGTAGCAGGTAAAAAGAAAGCTGTAAGATAACTTATAGCTTGATATTAGTCATATTAATAGAATCATTTGAACCCATAACATAAAATAAAATGGCAAGACAAATTAAAAGGTCCGCTAATAAAAAAAATAAAAAAACAGCGCCATCTGGCGTTGCGCATATTCAATCTACATTTAATAATACTATTGTGACTATAACAACAGTCACAGGAGAGACAGTTTCATGGGCATCCAGTGGAGCTATCGGTTTTAAAGGTGCGAAAAAAGGTACTCCTTTTGCAGCTCAAATAGCAGCAGAGAAAGCAAGCAAAGAAGCAATTAGTCAAGGTATGAAGAAAGCAGAAGTCCTTGTAAATGGGCCTGGAGCAGGAAGAGAAACAGCTGTTAGAGCTTTGCAAGCTGCTGGATTAGAAATTACTTTAATTAGAGATATTACTCCAGTTCCTCACAATGGCTGTAGACCTCCTAAAAAACGAAGAGTTTAATACAATTAATTTAAAAGAGATAACAATTATCTTGAACAAATATTTATGACTAAATTCGAAATAGAGTGCGTTGAATCAGTAATAGATGGAGCACGTGATCACTTTAGTAAATTTATTTTAGAACCTTTAGATCCAGGACAAGGAATTACTTTAGGGAATGCGTTACGTCGTACTCTTTTAGCTGATTTAGAAGGAGCTGCCATAGTTGCTGTAAGAATAGCAGGTGTTAGCCATGAATTTTCTACTATTCCTGGTATTAGAGAAGATGTATTAGAGATTTTATTAAATTTAAAAGAAGTAGTACTCAAAAGTCAAACTGATGCTCCTACTGTTGGGCGTCTAAGAGTTCAGGGGCCAGCTATAGTAACGACTAGTAATTTAGATTTACCGCCAGATATTGAATTAGTAGATTCTAACCAATATATAGCTACAATTTGCGGTAACAATGTGTTAGAAATGGAGTTTCGGATAGAAAGCGGCAAAGGTTATCACCTTATAGAACGCAGTGCTGATGAAGCTTCTATAGATTTTTTACAAGTAGATGCTATATTTATGCCTGTGAAAAAGGTAAATTACATAGCGAAAGATATCAGATCTAGTGATAATTTAATCCAAGAGCAATTAATTCTAGAAGTGTGGACTAATGGTAGCATTACTCCGCAAGATGCTGTCAGTCAAGGAGGAAAAATATTAACTGAACTTTTAAACCCTCTTAAAGAAATTAATTTTAAATCTGATACTGAAGAAACTTTTACAGAAGATTCAAAAGTAAATCAAATCATGATTGAAGAATTACAACTCTCTGTAAGAGCATACAATTGTCTAAAACGTGCACAAATACATTCTGTAGCAGATCTTTTAGATTATTCACAAGAGGATTTAATAGAAATAAAAAACTTTGGACAAAAATCAGCCGAAGAAGTTATAGATGCTTTGCAAAAACGATTAGGGATCAATTTACCTAAGGAAAAAACTGTAAAAGCAAATTAATAAAAATAATGTATTGAAATATAGCTATCTCATGAATAAAACATTAGTAAAGTCAACGAAAAACGAACCATATGAATGGTATATCATTAACGCACAGGATATTCATTTAGGACGTTTATCCACAGAAATAAGTAGAATCTTATTAGGAAAAAATAGCCCTCATTTTCATCCTAGTCAGAAAATTAACCACGCTGTTATCGTAGTAAACGCAGAAAAAGTACAAGTTACAGGCAAGAAAAGATACGATAAATTTTATAAACGTTATTCTGGATATCAAAGTGGTTTGACTATTGAAACTTTTGATGAACTACAGAAAAGAATACCCAATAGAATAATAGAAAAAGCAGTCAAAGGAATGTTACCCAAAGGACCTTTAGGTAGAAGCTTATTCACTAAATTAAAGGTCTACGCTGGTGCTGATCATCCGCATACAGCACAAAAACCGCAATCTATAAATTTTTAAATTTAATTGAAAATGGATAATAGTAAAACAATTTATTTTGGAACAGGACATAGAAAGGAATCTGTTGCTAGGGTACGTTTGGTACCAGGATCTGGTAAAGCAACTATAAATGGTGTCCCAAGCGAATCTTATCTTCAGTTTAGTCCTACTTATATGAGAAGTGCTAAATCTCCTCTTAGTAGTTTAGGTTTAGAAGACAAATACGATATTTATGTGACTGCACACGGTGGTGGCTTAACTGGACAAACAGAAGCAATACGATTAGGACTTGCTAGAGCTTTATGTAAGGTTAATCCAGAAAATAGAACTGCGTTAAAATTTGAAGGTTACTTAACAAGAGATTCTAGAACTATTGAGAGAAAGAAATATGGATTGAGAAAAGCTAGAAAAGCTCCACAATTCTCTAAGAGATAATAATTTGCTTAATTTGAAAATAAGAGAAAATCTATGCCTAAGAAAGATATACATCCAAAATGGTATGATGATGCCAAAGTGTATTGTGATGGACAGTTAGTTATGACAGTAGGGTCAACAAGACCTGAATTGAGCGTTGATATCTGGTCTGGAAATCATCCATTTTACACGGGATCTCAAAAAATGCTTGATACCGAAGGTAGAGTAGAGCGTTTTATGAGAAAATACGGTATGTCAAGTGAAGCTTAATACAAATATTAAATATGCCAACAATTCAACAATTAATAAGATCTGAACGTACAAGAATTAAGAAAAAAACAAAATCTCCTGCCTTACAAAGTTGTCCACAACGTAGAGGCGTGTGTACAAGAGTGTACACTACTACACCTAAAAAACCTAACTCAGCTTTGCGTAAAGTAGCAAGAGTTAGATTAACTTCAGGTTTTGAAGTAACAGCCTATATACCCGGTATTGGTCATAATATACAAGAACATTCTGTTGTTCTATTAAGAGGAGGAAGAGTAAAAGATCTACCTGGTGTTAGATATCATATTGTGAGAGGAACACTTGATGCCTCAGGTGTAAAAAATCGTCGTCAAGCACGTTCTAAGTATGGTGCTAAAAAACCTAAAGAATAATCAAATTTCGTTTATTTGAATATAAGAATTAAAATACATTACATATTATGTCAAGACGTACTACCGCAAAAAAAAGATTAGCTGTACCAGATCCTATTTACAATAGTCGCTTAGTCTCGATGTTAACTGTAAGAATACTTCAACAGGGAAAAAAACATTTAGCACAAAGGATTATATATCAAGCATTAGATATTATTAAAGAAAGAACAGGAGAAGATGCTCTAACTATATTAGAAAATGCTATCAGGAAAGTAACACCTTTAGTTGAAGTAAAAGCTAAACGAATAGGTGGATCTACGTATCAAGTGCCATTGGAGGTTAGAGCTTTTAGAGGCACTAATCTTGCATTACGTTGGATCACAAAATATTCTAAAGAACGTTCTGGGAAAAGCATGGCTATGAAGTTAGCAAATGAGTTAATGGATGCAGTTAATGAAACTGGAAATTCTATAAGAAAAAGAGAAGAGGTTCATAAAATGGCTGAAGCTAATAAAGCATTTGCACATTATCGTTTCTAAATGCAATAATAGCTATAAACAAAAGCAACAATAATGTATAACATCAAATAACAAAATTAATACTAAAAATAATTATGGCTAGAGCTAAATTTGAACGATCTAAACCGCATGTTAATATTGGCACAATTGGTCATGTGGATCATGGTAAAACGACATTAACAGCTGCTATATCGGCTGTTTTATCAACGCTTAGCGGTGGTTCATCTAAGAAATTTGATGAGATTGATTCAGCTCCTGAAGAAAGAGCTAGAGGTATTACTATTAATACTGCACACGTTGAGTATGAAACACCGAAGAGACATTATGCGCATGTAGATTGTCCAGGTCACGCTGATTATGTAAAAAACATGATTACAGGAGCGGCTCAAATGGACGGAGCTATTCTAGTATGTTCAGCTGCTGATGGACCAATGCCTCAGACACGTGAGCATATTCTTCTAGCTAAACAAGTAGGCGTACCTCATATTGTTGTTTTCTTAAATAAAGCTGACATGGTAGACGACGAAGAATTACTTGAATTAGTTCAATTAGAAGTTCAAGAATTATTATCTAAATATGACTTTCCTGGTGATGATATTCCATTCGTTTCAGGTTCAGCTCTTTTAGCTTTAGAAACAGTTGTTGGTAACCCAGCTATTACTAAAGGAGAAGATAAATGGGTTGATACGATTTTCGAACTAATGGAGAAAATTGATGAATACATACCTACACCAGTAAGAGAAGTAGATAAGAGTTTCTTAATGGCTGTTGAAGATGTATTCTCTATTACAGGACGTGGTACTGTAGCAACGGGACGTATTGAAAGAGGTGCAGTAAAGGTTGGTGATACTATTGAAATTATTGGTTTAAGAGAAACTAGAACAACTACTATTACTGGTTTAGAAATGTTCCAGAAAAGCTTAGATGAAGCTATGGCAGGTGACAACGTAGGTATCTTAGTTAGAGGAATACAAAAAACCGATATAGAAAGAGGAATGGTACTCGCTGCTCCTGGTTCTATTACTCCACATACTAAGTTTGAAGGTGAAGTATACGTCTTGACAAAAGAAGAGGGAGGCCGTCATACACCATTCTTTACCGGGTATAGACCTCAATTTTACGTAAGAACTACGGATGTAACAGGAACAATTGCACAGTTTACGGCTGATGATGGTTCTGCAGCAGAAATGGTTATGCCTGGTGATCGTATCAAAATGACAGCTCAACTAATTCATCCAATTGCAATTGAAAAAGGAATGAGATTTGCTATCAGAGAAGGTGGAAGAACTGTTGGTGCTGGTGTTGTTTCAAAAATTTTAGAATAACTAAAAATGCAAAAACAGAAAATTCGTATACGTTTAAAAGGCTACGAAGTTGCACTGTTAAATGATTCATGTAATAAAATTATAGAAACTGCTTCTAGAACAGATTCATTAACAATGGGACCTATACCTATGCCTACTCGAAGAAAAATCTACTGTGTATTAAGATCTCCACACGTTGATAAAGATTCACGAGAACATTTCGAGATGCGTACACATAAAAGAATAATTGATGTTTACGAGCCTTCTTCTAAAACTATAGATTCTCTAATGAAACTAGATTTACCATCTGGTATAGATATAGAAGTAAAATTATAACCTTTTGATTATGGTCTTGGATATTAAGTAATATCCAAGACCATAATCAAAAGGTTATAATTTTACTTCTATATTTATAATTAATTACTTAATTATTAGTATAATGATTCTTCTTGGTGAACTAAGATTGTAGCATCAGATGTTGGATAAGCAACACATGTTAAAACGAAACCATCAGCAATTTGGCCATCATCAAGGAAAGATTGATCTGATTGATCAATTGTTCCTGCTGTAACTTTACCAGCACACGTAGAACACGCACCAGCTCTACAAGAATAAGGAAGGTCAATTCCTTGCTCTTCAGCTGCATCTAATAAGTATTGATCATCTGGACATGTGATCGTTGCATCTACACCGCCACCTGATAACTTAATTGTATAACTTGCCATAATTAAATCTCCGTTTTTTTATATATTAAATTAAGACTATGTTTTTGTAGAGTATTAAAGTTAATACTTCATATGCGCAATTCCAGTGCAGTTATGTTAATTAAAATCTTACTACTTGTAGCGAGTTTAGTAAATATAAAAAAATTATTTTTACTATCTCAATATTTATAATACAACATATGACGAAAATTAACTCGAAAATAATTTACTTTATATTCAAGACTATATTAATTCTTGTATAATTTACTATTATACATAGTAAGAAAGCTAAAAAATAATTTTTTATATTAAGGAGCGTAGTCAAATGGGACTACCTTGGTATCGTGTACACACAGTTGTACTTAATGACCCCGGACGCCTTATCGCAGTTCACTTAATGCATACTGCTTTAGTTGCTGGTTGGGCTGGATCAATGGCACTTTATGAACTTGCTGTGTTCGATCCATCTGATCCAGTGCTAAACCCAATGTGGAGACAAGGAATGTTCGTAATGCCATTCATGTCACGTATCGGTGTGACTGACTCGTGGGGTGGATGGAGTATTACTGGAGAGAGTGTGTCTAACCCAGGTTTCTGGAGTTTTGAAGGTGTAGCTTTAGCTCACATAGGTTTATCTGGTTTATTATTCCTAGCTGCAGTATGGCACTGGGTATACTGGGATTTAGAATTATTCAGAGATCCTCGTACTGGTAACCCTGCTTTAGATCTTCCTAAAATATTTGGAATTCACTTACTTCTTTCTGGTGTTTTATGTTTCGGTTTTGGTGCTTTCCACGTAACTGGAGCATGGGGACCAGGTATATGGGTTTCCGATGCTTATGGAATTACAGGTAAAGTTCAACCAGTAGCTCCAGCTTGGGGACCAGAAGGTTTCAATCCATTTAATCCAAGTGGTGTAGCTTCACACCATATTGCTGCTGGTATTTTAGGATTCGCAGCTGGTGTTTTCCACATAGCTGTGCGCCCTCCTCAAAGACTATATAGAGCTTTACGTATGGGGAACATTGAAACTGTACTATCTAGTAGTATAGCAGCAGTATTCTGGTCTGCTTTCATTACAACTGGAACTATGTGGTATGGATCGGCAACTACTCCAATCGAACTTTTTGGACCAACTAGATATCAGTGGGATAGTGGATACTTCCAACAAGAGATTGAAAGAAGAGTTGAGAATTCATTAAATGAAGGATTATCTTTAAGTGAAGCTTGGTCTAGAATTCCTGATAAATTAGCTTTTTATGACTACGTAGGTAATAACCCAGCTAAAGGTGGCCTTTTCCGTGCTGGTCCTATGAACAAAGGTGATGGAATTGCTGAAGCTTGGTTAGGACATCCAATTTTCCAAGATAAAGAGGGTAGAGAGTTAACAGTTCGTAGAATGCCAGCTTTCTTTGAAACTTTCCCTGTGATTCTTGTAGATAAAGATGGAATAATTCGTGCTGATATACCATTCAGAAGAGCTGAATCTAAGTACAGTATCGAGCAAGTTGGTGTAACGACAAGCTTCTATGGAGGTAAGTTAAACGGCCAAGTATTTACAGATGCTCCTACTGTAAAGAAATATGCAAGAAAAGCACAATTAGGTGAAGTAATGGAGTTTGATAGAACAACTCTAGAATCTGATGGTGTATTTAGAAGTAGTCCAAGAGGTTGGTATACTTATGGTCATGCTAACTTCGCATTATTATTCTTCTTAGGTCATTTATGGCACGGTGCTAGAACTCTATTTAGAGATGTTTTCAGCGGTATCGGTGCAGAAGTTACTGAGCAAGTTGAATTTGGTGCATTCCAAAAGCTTGGTGATAGAAGTACTAAGAAACAAGGTGCTGTATAATTTAATCTTGTGAATAAAAACATAAGATTAACTAAGTAGAAAATAAAGGAGTCTTTCAATGGAAACATTAGTTTACACATTTTTATTAATAGGCACTTTAGGTGTTATTTTCTTTGCAGTGTTCTTTAGAGATCCTCCTAGAATTGCAAAAAAATAAATAAAATTATTGTCTATATATTTAGACAATAAAATATAAGTGGGAGCATTGAATTCAATGCTTCCACTTATATTTTTTTTAATCTTCGTGGTCTTCAAAAGGATCTCTCAAATCTTTAGAATTAGGACCAAAAGCTGTATACACGGAGTAGGAAGTTACTCCTAAGAGCAAGCTTGCTATAAAAATAATAAGAACTGTTGCAGTTTCCATAATAGATCGAACATTTAAATCAGTTATTTTTTAATACTTTTTAAGTATGTGCGATTCCTTTTGACATAAATGCAACCGAATCAAATTTGCAATAAACTTAAGTAATGACTTGGGTTTATACCAAAGTCAATTATAACCTAAATTTCGTAGAGCTGGGAGGCTTATCTTTTTGAAAATGGGTTTACTGGATAAATAGTAATCTTTAAGATACATTTTTCTTACGGAGTCGATTCAACTGAAACTTTCGTCATTTTTTAGCAAGAGACTCTTTAGTACTATTTTACTAGTGTATGTGTCTAATAACAAAATATGATCCTTGTATTCTTAGTATGAATTTGAAGTTTAATTTATAGATTTATTATAAAATTAGAAGATATATTAAGATAAAACATAATTTTTTTAAGTTTATTATTTCATTTAGATATTGAAAAGAAAAGAAAATTAACAGTCTTTCGTTAATAAGACAGACCGTATGTTCAAGATTTTTACAATCTGAGAAATGTTTATAATGTGGGTTAATATTTAAGGAAGGTGATATAATCGAAGTAGATCATAGGATTCTTAAGACTTTATCTTAGAATTCCTCTACTGACAATATTCAACTTCTTCATCGACACTGTAGTGATGTAAAGACTTCTCTAAATATAGAGTCTAAAACGGCCTCATATCAGGAAACGCTAACAAGCCGGATGAGGTGAAAATTTCATGTAAAGTTTTGGGAAGAGGATGAATATGTAATTATTCTTCTTACTTTCATAGTACTGTAAAAATAAAAAAATTTCGTTACTAAAGTATAACAATGGCATTAAGAACAAGATTAGGTGAACTTTTAAGACCTCTTAACTCTGAGTACGGAAAAGTGGCTCCAGGATGGGGAACAACTCCAATTATGGGGTTTGTTATGTTATTATTTTTCTTATTCCTATTAATTATTCTACAAATTTACAACTCATCTCTAATTATTGAGAACGTTGATGTAGATTGGGCTAGTCTTGGAAGTTAAACGATATTATTTTGATGTCCAACTACGTATTGTATATATTTGAATACTAATGTTGAATTTCATAGATAAAATGAATGTGTAAAAATAAAGAATAGAATATTTCATATTCTATTCTTTATTTTTACACATTTTAATTCGTAACTACTTCTACAACTTCGTCTAATGAAAAGTTGTTAGTATTTACTCCACTGTAACTTACTTTTTCAAAACGAACTACAACGGGATATCTGATACCACTAGTATCAATAGTAGCAACAGTACCTATATCTTGATACCAATAAGATTCTTTCCGTAAAACTCTTACTTTAGATCCACGTTTAACCATATTTTTTTTCTGATTAACTTATGTTATATAAGTAATTCTCTACTTTTATTTAATAAAAAAACTAATAAAATTAATTTATGTAACCAAAAAAAATATCGTTTTCTTACAATAGTATCAATTTGAACGAAAATACCTATCAATAAAGCTAAACACTTTCTATATGCAGATACTTGTTACTAAAAGAATAGAATGATATATCTTTAGTTAGTTTTATTCAAATAGAATAATAAAATTAAAAACAATAAAGAGTTTTAAAGATAAATAAAAATAGCAGATTATGAAAATTTCTTGGAAAAGTATTTTACTTTGGTGTTTACCTGCTTTTGTCATAATATTCTTCTTGTGGCAAGGCTTTGTATCGTCAAACAACACAGAATTTGGCAAAAATATAGCTAGTTCTAGAATGACTTATGGAAGGTTCTTAGAGTACCTAGATATGGGATGGGTGAAGAGAGTGGATTTATATGATGATGGACATACTGCTATTGTAGAAGCAATCGGTCCTGAATTAGGTAATAGAATACAAAGAATAAGAGTAGAGCTGCCTGCCACTGCACCAGAATTAATTACCAAATTAAAAAAAGCTAATGTGGACATAGATGCACATCCAGTTAGTGAAGGAAATTCAACAATTGGATTAATAGGCAATTTAATCTTCCCTATTCTTTTAATAGGAGGTTTAGCATTTCTATTTAGAAGATCCAATAATATGCCAGGTGGACCAGGGCAAGCAATGAATTTTGGAAAATCTAAAGCTCGTTTTCAAATGGAAGCTACAACTGGTGTAACTTTCGATGATGTAGCAGGTGTTGATGAAGCAAAGGAAGAATTTGAAGAAGTTGTTTCGTTCCTAAAAAGACCTGAACGTTTTACAGCAGTGGGTGCTAAAATTCCTAAAGGTGTTTTACTTGTAGGTCCTCCTGGTACAGGAAAAACATTATTAGCTAAGGCAATTGCTGGTGAGGCAGGTGTCCCATTTTTTAGTATTTCTGGTTCGGAATTTGTAGAAATGTTTGTTGGTGTCGGAGCTTCTCGAGTTAGAGACTTATTTAAAAAAGCAAAAGAAAATTCTCCTTGTATAGTTTTTATTGATGAGATTGATGCTGTTGGTAGACAAAGAGGCACTGGAATCGGTGGTGGTAATGATGAAAGAGAGCAAACTTTAAACCAGCTATTAACAGAAATGGATGGTTTTGAAGGGAATACTGGGATTATAATAATTGCAGCTACAAATAGAGTAGATGTGTTAGATTCTGCTCTATTGAGACCAGGAAGATTTGATAGACAGGTCACTGTGGATGTTCCTGATGTTAGAGGAAGACTAGAAATTCTAAATGTTCATGCACGTAATAAAAAATTATCTGATGAAATTTCATTAGAAGTTATTGCTCGTAGAACACCAGGCTTCTCAGGAGCAGATTTAGCTAATCTTTTAAATGAAGCTGCGATTTTAACAGCTAGACGAAGAAAAAAATCAGTTACTATGTCAGAAGTAGATGCTTCTATTGACCGAGTAATAGCTGGTATGGAAGGAACAGTTCTAGTAGATAGTAAAACTAAAAGATTAATAGCTTACCATGAAGTTGGCCATGCGATAGTGGGAACTCTTTTGTTAGAACATGATCCAGTGCAGAAAGTAACTTTAATTCCCCGAGGTCAAGCTAAAGGGTTGACTTGGTTTACGCCATCAGATGATCAATCTTTAATTTCTAGATCACAAATACTAGCTAGAATAATGGGAGCTTTAGGTGGTAGGGCTGCAGAAGAAGTTGTGTTTGGTTACCCGGAAGTAACCACAGGTGCTGGTAACGATTTACAACAAGTAACTTCAATGGCTAGACAAATGGTAACACGCTTTGGAATGTCCAATATAGGTCCACTTGCTCTAGAGGGACAAGGTGGTGATCCTTTCCTAGGACGTAGTATGGGAGCTAGCTCTGAATATTCGGAAGACGTTGCTTCGAGAATAGACATGCAAGTTAGATCAATCATACAACATTGTCATGATGAAACAGTTCAAATTATTAAAGACAATCGCGTAGTTATAGATAAATTGGTAGATGTATTAATTGAAAAAGAAACTATAGATGGTCAGGAGTTTGCTGAAATCGTTGCAGAATATACTCCTATACCTAAGAAGGCTGAGTATAAAGCTCAACTGTAAGTGATCTTATAGAATAAAAATAATCGGGACCGACGGGACTCGAACCCGCAACTTCCGCCGTGACAGGGCGGTGCTCTAACCAATTGAACTACAATCCCTTTGATTTATAATTAACACATTCTACTTTTTTCTTTTTTTTGTCAATATTTTTAGTTAAGGTAGGAGAGGAAGAGATTCGAACTCTCGGTACAATTACTTGTACATCGGATTAGCAATCCGACGCTTTCGACCACTCAGCCACCTCTCCTTTAAGACTATTTTTTATTGATTAGAACTAAGAAATCAGTATTTTTTTAGTCTTCATTGGCTCAGGCGGGATTTGAACCTGCGACCTTGGGCTTATGAGTCCCCTGCTCTAACCACTGAGCTACTAAGCCATTGATGTTATTATACATCATATCATCTTAATCATATTCAATCAACATAATTTTTTTCTTTTTGTTTACTAATTATTTATTCTTATTACTCTTAATCTATTAAAAGTAATAAACAATATTTCTTTTACATGGAATGAAGCTAATAATTTCTTGTTAAAAATGTTTCAATATAGGAAAACAATTAGATACATTTCTGCAAACAAAACATGATTCACAACTAGTTAATTTTATCATGATCTATATCATATATAAACTCTTTTTTACTTGATGTAAATGAGTCAATGTTTAAATAGAGGGACTAATTATAATAATAAAAAAAATGCTTTTTTGTAAATTATAATTGGTTTAAGCATATAGGAAATAGCAACAATTATTCTGTTTTTAAACCATCTTCACAGGAGAAGTAACACTTGAATACACGCAATAGATGCTAATTTGTATCAACTAAGATTATTTATTTCTTTAACTAATTAGAAAAAGATATTAATCTATGTGATTGTAAGTACTATTGTGTAAAGTCTGTGAACATCAAATAAAAATATTTTAGTTTGAGTTATTCTTTGTGTAAAAATATTATTCATTTAATTTATGTAGCATAGTGAAAAAAAGTAAATAAGATTTTATTTTGAATAACAATAAAAAGCTCTAGAAATACTATTAAGAAGTATAAAATAACTAAATGTTATTCATTTCACTATTATTTCAAGAATAAACTTGAATCTCATAATTTAAATACTTTCTTCAATGCAATAATAAATAGATTTTATCCATATTAAGAGAAATAAATATATCTATTACAATAATTCAGTATAGACAGATCTATTTTGGGGTTAAGAATCAAAAAAAACTTATCACCAAAAGCTTTAAGCGACAATATTTTCAATAAATTAACACTCATGTTTTTTTAATTTTTTATAAAAAATAAGTATTAATATGCCTGATTTTTGGGAAAATGTATTCCGGTACCCAAGATTTTTTATTTCTAGTGTAATTGGTTTATTACTTACAATCTTGGGTCCACTTTTAAATCTATTAAATCGTCCAAAAACAACAGTTATTTTTATTATTTTATCAATACTGTCTATAACTTTACTAACTTTCACTTTGCGATTAATGTTAGGCATTAATAATTAGTTCGAGTTATAGTGTTTTTAAATAAAATTATATTTCATTTCAAACTTATTATTGCTACCAAAATTCAATAAAATTATCGAGGCAATGATCAAATGCTTTCAAATACTTTAAAACAAAGAGATACAACTGGTGCTTTTGCATTAATGGATAGTTTAGTACGTCACAGTGTAAAACATATATTTGGTTATCCAGGAGGTGCTATCCTACCAATTTATGATGAATTGTATGTATGGGAAAAAGAAGGACTGATTGAACACATATTGGTTAGACATGAACAAGGAGCTTCACATGCTGCTGATGCATATTACCGATCAACTGGAAAAGTAGGTGTCTGTTTTGCTACTTCTGGACCAGGTGCAACTAATTTAGTTACTGGAATAGCTACAGCACATATGGATTCAGTTGCAATGGTCGTGGTAACCGGACAAGTAGGTAGATCATTTATCGGTACAGATGCATTTCAGGAAGTGGATATCTTTGGAATTACTCTTCCTATTGTAAAGCATTCATATGTTGTACACGAATCAAGTAAAATGTCACAAATCGTGGCTGCAGCATTTTTCATAGCTCAATATGGAAGACCTGGACCTGTTCTTATTGATATACCGAAAGATGTAGGATTAGAAAAATTTAATTATACCCCTATAGAGCCAGGACAGGTAAGTTTGCCTGGATGCCCAGATATTATTAAAGATAATTCTAAACGAATAAAGCAAGCCGCAAATTTAATTAAACAATCCAATCAACCTTTATTATATATAGGGGGCGGAGCTATAATATCAGATGCATATAAAGAAATTGCTGAACTCGTAGATTTATTAAAAATCCCTGTAGCCACTACATTAATGGGGAAAGGAATTATTGATGAAGAAGATTCTTTATGTTTAGGAATGTTAGGCATGCATGGTACAGTATATGCTAATTATGCTGTGAGTGAGTGTGATTTACTAATTGCTCTAGGTGCTCGCTTTGATGATAGGGTTACAGGTAAATTAGATGAATTTGCTTGTCATGCACAAGTAATTCATATTGATATTGACCCTGCTGAAGTAGGCAAAAATCGAATGCCTCAAGTTGGAATCGTAGGTGATGTTAGAGAGTCTGTTTCCGGTTTATTAAACATTTTTAGAAGCGAAAGTAATTTTGATTCAGAACAGACGCAGGCTTGGAGAAATCGTTTAGAGAGATGGCGTAAAGAATATCCATTATTAGTACCAAAAAGTGCACAAAATCTTTCTCCACAAGAAGTTATAACAGAGATAAGTCAACAGTCAACAGAAGCTTATTTTACAACAGACGTTGGACAACATCAAATGTGGGCAGCACAATTCATTAAAACTAGCCCAAGAAGATGGATAACCAGTGCAGGATTAGGCACTATGGGATATGGTTTACCAGCAGCCATAGGAGTTCAAGTAGCTCATCCTAATTCACAAGTTATTTGTATTTCTGGAGATTCTAGCTTCCAAATGAACTTGCAAGAGTTGGGCACAGTAGCACAATATGGATTACCAATAAAAATCTTTATCATTAATAATAGATGGCAAGGAATGGTGAGACAATGGCAACAAGCATTTTACGGAGAAAGATATTCTCACTCTAATATGGAAAAAGGAGCACCTAATTTTATTCAATTAGCTGAATCTTGGGGGATAAAAGGCGTAGCAATTAAAAATAGAAAAGATTTGAATAAATCAATCAAAGAGATCTTAGAATATGATGGTCCTATTGTAATAGATATTCAGGTAATTTCTGATGAGAATTGCTATCCTATGGTTGCTCCTGGAAAGAGTAATGCACAGATGATGGGTGTATAAATCTAATTAAGCTTTCATCTCTTTTCATTTAATCTAAGATGAGCACAAAGAAAAAAAATTCTTTGTGCTCATCTTAGATTAAATGAAAAGAGATAACAAATATTGTGTATTTTGTAAAATCTTTTACATCGATAATGTGTAATGGGCCGAGTTGGATTTGAACCAACGTAGGCGTAGCCAGCGGATTTACAGTCCGCCCCCTTTAACCACTCGGGCACCGACCCTGTTTTTTATTTACAGAACAAATATAACATTTTTTTATACAAAACACAATCAAAGCTACAATTTTATTATATAAGTATGGATGCAAATAACCTTTAAACAATAAGTTTCATCATTATTAATTTCTAACGATCTTAGTTATGCATCCTTACTTAGTTCTATATACTATTTTATTTAAATTTTTGTTGTAATCTTGTTGCTTTACCAACACGAGAACGTAGATAGTATAATTTAGATCGACGTATTTTAGAACTTCTCAAAATTTCAAAACTTTTAAGCTTAGGAGAATTTATTAAATAAATTCTTTCTACACCAATTCCCTGTACAACTCTTCGAACAGTAACAGTTGTGTTTAAACCATTGTTATTTCTGCTTATAACAACACCTTCCGAAAACTGTACCCTTTCCTTATTTCCTTCAGTAATTAACACACCAATTTTAACTGTATCTCCAACAGATATGTCAGGTAAGTTATTATTAATATATTTTTGTTCTAATTGTTTAATATCAATAGGGTTTAGAGAAATTTTTAATTCCATAATTTAATTTATCTTTGTTTTGTATTTGTTTTTATATTTTAAAATAATTTTATCTAAAAAACCTCATTTCTATTTTAAATATGCATAAAAATAGAAATATAAATTAGTAAACAGAATGCTTTAGTTTTAATTTAATTAAAAACGATTGATAAATAGACATAGTATGTCTATTTATCAAAGGTAATCGTATAGTAGAGCAATAAATTTTATGTTTGAACGCTTTACTGAAAAAGCTATTAAGGTAATAATGCTAGCTCAAGAAGAAGCTAGAAGATTAGGTCATAATTTTGTTGGAACAGAGCAAATTCTTCTTGGTCTTATAGGAGAAGGAACTGGAATTGCAGCAAAGGTACTTAAATCAATGGGTGTCAACCTTAAAGATGCACGAGTTGAAGTAGAAAAAATTATCGGTAGGGGATCTGGTTTTGTTGCTGTAGAGATACCATTTACTCCTAGAGCGAAAAGGGTCTTAGAATTATCTTTAGAAGAAGCTAGACAACTAGGGCATAATTACATAGGAACTGAGCATCTTTTACTTGGACTTATCAGAGAAGGTGAAGGCGTTGCAGCCCGTGTATTAGAAAATTTAGCACTAGACTTATCCAAAGTAAGAACTCAAGTAATACGTTTACTTGGTGATACTGCAGAAGTTACAGCTGGCGGTGGTCAGAACAAAGGTAAAACACCTACTCTAGAAGAATTCGGTACTAACCTAACTCAAAAAGCAGCTGAAGGAAAATTAGATCCAGTTATCGGTAGACAAAAAGAAATTGAAAGAGTTATACAAATATTAGGACGTAGAACGAAGAACAATCCTATTCTTATTGGTGAGCCAGGAGTAGGTAAAACAGCCATAGCAGAAGGATTAGCTCAACGAATAAATAATAGAGATGTACCAGATATTTTAGAAGATAAGCGAGTGGTAACTCTAGATATTGGTTTACTTGTTGCTGGTACTAAGTACAGAGGTGAATTTGAAGAAAGATTGAAGAAAATTATCGATGAAATAAGAGTAGCAAACAATGTAATTTTAGTGATTGATGAAGTACATACACTAATTGGTGCGGGAGCTGCCGAAGGAGCGATTGATGCTGCGAACATACTAAAGCCAGCTCTAGCCAGAGGAGAGATGCAATGTATTGGAGCGACGACTTTAGAAGAGTACAGAAAACATATCGAAAAAGATTCTGCTTTAGAAAGACGTTTCCAGCCAGTAATGGTAGGTGAACCAAGTGTTGAGGAAACTATTGAGATTCTTTATGGTCTTAGAGATAGATACGAAAAACATCATAAGTTAGTTATATCTGACGAAGCGCTAACTGCTGCTGCTAAATTTGCAGATCAATATATAGCAGATCGTTTTCTACCGGATAAAGCGATTGACTTAATTGATGAAGCTGGGTCAAGAGTTAGATTGATGCATGCACAATTACCTCCTGCTGCGAGAGAATTAGACAAAGAATTGAGAGAAGTGTTAAAACAAAAAGATGAAGCTGTAAGAGGGCAAGACTTTGAAGTAGCTGGACAACTACGTGATAGAGAAATGGAGATAAAAGCTCAAATTGCTGCAATAGCTCAAAGTAAAAAAGGTGATGAAGATACTTCAAAAGATGTTTCAGTAGTGACAGAAGAAGATATTGCTCAAATTGTTGCAGCCTGGACAGGTATTCCTGTAAATAAAATGACTCGTAGTGAATCAGAAAAATTACTTCAAATGGAGGACACGCTACACGGTAGAATTATTGGGCAAGATGAAGCTGTAGTAGCTGTATCTAAGGCTATTCGTAGAGCTAGAGTTGGATTGAAAAATCCCAATAGACCTATAGCCAGTTTCATATTCTCTGGTCCCACAGGAGTGGGTAAAACAGAACTAACAAAAGCTCTTGCTTCGTACTTCTTTGGTTCTGAAGAAGCAATGGTAAGATTAGACATGTCAGAATATATGGAAAGACATACCGTTTCTAAGCTAATAGGTTCTCCTCCGGGCTATGTTGGTTATAACGAAGGTGGACAACTCACAGAATCTGTAAGAAGAAGACCATATACTGTAGTACTCTTTGATGAAATTGAGAAAGGGCATCCTGATGTATTTAACCTTTTATTACAAATTTTAGAAGATGGAAGATTAACTGACTCAAAAGGCCGGACTGTTGATTTTAAGAATACTTTATTAATTCTTACTTCTAATGTAGGTTCTAAAGTTATTGAAAAAGGTGGAGGAGGACTAGGCTTTGAATTTTCTGAAGATCAAGCAGATTCTCAGTACAGTAGAATTAAGGCTTTAGTTAATGAAGAATTAAAACAATACTTCAGACCTGAATTTTTAAATAGATTAGATGAAATAATTGTGTTCAGACAATTAACTAAAGATGAGGTTGGAGAAATTGCAGAAATAATGTTGAAAGAAGTATTTACAAGAATTTCAGAAAAAGGAATACAATTAGAAGTAACAGCTAGGTTTAAAACTCATCTAATTGATGAAGGATACAACCCTATGTATGGTGCTCGTCCTCTTAGAAGAGCTGTTATGAGATTGCTTGAAGATACTCTATCAGAAGAATTTTTATCAGAAAAAATCAAAGAAGGCGACACTGCTGTCGTTGACGTTGACGATGACGGTAAAGTACAAGTTTTATTAGGTGAAAAACTTGAACTAGCTACAAATTAAAGAAGAGTCCCTTCAGTTAATATAGACTGGAAGGGACTCTTCTTTAATATAAAAGCTTGTCAAAATATATTAGAGCAACTATGATATTTATATCAATAAAAAACATAAAGCCGGGATAGCTCAGTTGGTAGAGCAGTGGATTGAAAATCCACGTGTCACCAGTTCAACCCTGGTTCCTGGCATAACATAAAACTCAAAACATAAAATTGTTAAAAGTTACCGTCTTTGGATCAAAAATTAAATTAATAGTTCCTACTGGACCATTTCTATGTTTTGCAACTATTACTTCTGTGATATCATCATTAACATTTTCTGTATAGTAACTATCCCTATAAAGCATTAAAACTAGATCAGCATCTTGTTCAATTGAATTATGTACACATGAATTGTTAATAAAATAATTATTGTAACTCGGTACCCAAAGATCGTATGAGAGATTGTAGCCATCTACATCGATGCTTTTAATAATAGCAAAAGACAAATTAGGAATTAACCTTTTCCTAGGACTGTTATCAAACAAAGAAAAATACAAAAATTTTGATAAATTAGTGACATCAAGTGATGATAGCAAATCTTTTGAACATAAATTGTCTAATGAAATCCAGCCTCTTAATGTTAGTACTTTGTGTTTGATAGTCAGCTTTAACACATGATTACTGAATAGTTCTAACCTATATAATAATCGTATACCGGTAGAAAAGCCTCGTTTTATACTAACTAAATGACATAAATAAGAATGGTTCAGATGTTTTAAGACTAAAAGAGATTTTTTAATTTTATTTTTAAGAAAATTTTCAATAGTTGTGTATTTATTATAGTCATGCAAATACAATCTCATGTCTCCAGAAACACATCCACTCTCTCGTAAATCAGATAATAAAGGTCTTTTATTGACTCTAGATTCTACGCTGCGACTAAGTTGTGACAAAACAAGAATTGGTGTGTCAAATTCTTTAGCCAATATTTTAAGACCACGTGTAAGACGTGATAATTCTTGGACGCGACTATCTCGGGCGTTCGGATCACTAAGTAATTGTAGGTAATCTAAAACAATCATACCTATACCACCATGTTTTATATTTAAAGCATTTACTTTAGTCCGAATAGAAATTAATGAAAGATTAGGGGTGTCGTCAAGATAAATTTTTAAATTAGCAAGTACGTTAATAGCTTTACTAACTGCATACCATTCATCTCTATTCACATTTCCAGTACGTAATTTAGAGTGTACAACCTGTGATTCTGTTGATAGCAACCGATAAATCAATTGTTGCCTAGACATTTCTAAACTAAAAATAGCTACTGGCAAATCTTGTAGTTCAGCTACATTTCTTACTAGATTCAATGCGAAAGCAGTTTTGCCCATAGACGGTCGACCAGCAATTATAATTAAATCGGATTTTTGAAAACCTTGTGTAAGCATATCAAGATCAAAAAAACCAGATTTTATTCCTGAATAAGTACTTTGCAATGACCTTTTTTCTAAATCGACAAAAGTTTCCAACAAAACTTCTGAAGTAAGTAAAAGATTACTCGTGGGTTTATCTTGAGTAATCCGAAATAGTATTGTCTCAGCTTCATCAAAGAGTGATTCAATAGAGTCAAACGATTGATATGCTAGTATTTGTATTTTATTACCTGCGTCTATGACTTGTCTTCTCAAATACTTATCAATAAGTAAAACAATATAAGTCTCTATATCATTTGTTATGACTATCGTATTTATTAAATCAATTAACGTTTTAACACCTCCGAGAGGTTCTAATAATCCTGCTAATTTTAAACGATCACAAACAATATCAATGTTTACTTCTGTTTTTTCGTCATAAATCTGTTTCGCAGCTTTAAAAATATGCTTATGACTTTCTACATAAAAAAATTCTTCACGAACTTTGTAGAAAATAAGGTTACTAGTATTTTTATTTAAAAGAATTTCGGCAAGAATAGTTCTTTCAATACTTAAGTTATAAGGAAATTTCCCATCCATATGCAAAGAATGATATTCAGAATTCACACTATTATGTTAGTAAAGTTTATTCGTAGCAAAACGTTGATCTCAAGATTGTATATCATAAATATATTTTTTTTGTTATTATATAAGTCAAGGGAGAGATGGCCGAGTGGTTTAAGACGCAGCACTGGAACTGCTGTTTAGGGGGAACTCTAACGAGGGTTCGAATCCCTCTCTCTCCTTGTATTATAATTTGCAATATCCACTCTTTATTTCTCTTAAACCTTGACTTGTTATAAGTTTTCGCGGTATTGTGTTATTAGCGCTTTTAGTTCAGTTGGTAGAACGCAGGTCTCCAAAACCTGATGTCGTAGGTTCAAGTCCTACAGGGCGTGTTTTTAATATCAAAATATATAAAAAATCTAATTATAAATTATATTTTAACCTTTAACATAATATATAATGTTTTGGAATTGATAATAAATAATTGTCACTAGATTTTTATAATTGTAAAAAAAAAGAAAAAAAACATATGGCTAAAAAAGTAGTAGCTCTAATTAAATTAGCTTTAGATGCAGGAAAAGCTACTCCTGCCCCACCTGTAGGTCCAGCACTAGGACAACGTGGAGTTAATATTGTTATGTTTTGCAAAGAATATAATGCTAGAACTTCTGACAAGATTGGTACAGTTATTCCAGTAGAGATTACTGTTTATGAAGATAAAAGTTACACTTTCGTCCTAAAAACTCCACCAGCATCTGTTTTATTATCAAAAGCAGCTGGTGTTCCAAAAGGGTCAGGAAACCCCAAAACTACTATAGTAGGAACGATTACAAAAGAACAACTTTTAGAAATTGCTGAAATAAAGTTACCTGATTTAAATACATCTAATAAAGAAGCCGCTATGAGGATCATAGAAGGAACTGCACGTAATATGGGAATAAAAATTGCTTAATAAAGTAAAGAAACTAAGAAAAATACAAGATTATGCCAAAAATATCTCAAAGAGTAAAAAGTATTCGTACTAAGGTCGAACCAAAAAATTATAAAGGTAAAGAAGCTTTAGAACTTCTAAAATCACTTGCTACAGCTAAATTTACAGAAAGTGCTGAAGCTCATATTAGTTTAAAATTAGACACAAAATATGCGGATCAACAATTACGTACAACATTAGTTTTACCAAAAGGAACTGGAAAAATAGTTAAAATAGCAGTGGTAGCTCAAGGTGAAAAAATTAATGAGGCCTTAGCTGCTGGAGCAGAAAGAGCTGGTGCTGAAGACCTAATCCAAGCTATTATGAAAGGAGATTTAGACTTTGACAGATTAATTGCTACACCAGACATGATGCCAGCTATAGCGAAACTTGGTAAGATTCTTGGTCCACGAGGTTTAATGCCTTCTCCTAAATCAGGAACCGTAACTTCAGACGTAAAAGAAGCTATAGATGAGTTCAAAAAAGGTAAATTAGAATATAGAGCTGACAAAAGTGGCATAGTACATATTCCTTTTGGTAAAACAAATTTTTCTGCTGATGATCTATTAGCTAACCTAGAAGCAGTACAAGAATCTATTGACAAGAATCGTCCTTCAGGTGTAAAAGGTAGATACTGGAAAAGTTTTTATATTTGTAGCACAATGGGACCATCTATACAATTAGACATATCGGATTTCAGAGACAAGGTATTTTCATAAATATTTACTAAAAACATTAGTTTATATAACTCACTCGATTCTTAAGTAAAAATCTAATCATATTTATCATGAGTAAAGTTGACGAAATCATTGAACAATTAAAAACTTTAACATTATTAGAAGCATCTGAACTTGTAAAACAAATTGAAGAAACGTTTGATGTTAGTGCTACAGCAGCAGCAGCACCTATGGCTATGGGGATGATGCCAGGTGCTGGCGGAGCACAAGAAGCAGAAGAAGAAAAAACTGAATTTGATCTAGTACTTGAAGAAGTTCCAGCAGATAAGAAAATTGCTGTGCTAAAAGTGGTTAGAACACTTACTGGTTTAGGTTTAAAAGAAGCTAAAGATTTAGTAGAATCTACACCAAAAAATATTAAAGAAGGAACATCTAAAGAAGATGGAGAAGCAGCGAAGAAGCAAATAGAAGATGCTGGAGGTAAGGCTAGCTTAAAATAAGCTTGTCTTTTCTAATTAATTCTATCAACGAAATAAAGTGCCACCTAAACTGATAAAAAGTTTAGGTGGCACTTTATTTCGTTGATAGAATTAATTAGAAAAGACCTAATGTCAATGCTTGATTAATAGGTACACATGCACCAATACCTAACCAAATAGAAACTACAACACTAAATAAAAATAGTGCCATTGCAATTGGACGTCTGAAAGGGTTTTGGAACTTATTAATACTCTCAATGAAAGGAACAGTAATTAATCCAGCTGGTACTGCAGCCATCGATAATACACCTAATAACTTATTAGGAATAACTCTTAATAGATTAAAAGTTGGGAAGAAGTACCACTCAGGAAGAATTTCTAGAGGAGTAGCAAATGGATCTGCTTTTTCTCCGAAAGGAGACGGTGACATTACAGATAATCCAACAACGCATGCTAAAGTACCAAGAATCACGACAGGGAACATATAAAGTAAATCATTAGGCCAAGCAGGCTCACCATAGTAATTATGGCCCATGCCTTTCGCTAATTTTGCACGTAATTTAGGATCAGCTAGATCCGGTTTTTTTAACACAGACATATTAAATAACTCCTTAGTTTTTATGTATTAGGTAACTTAAAGTTATTAAAAATTAAATCGCTTATAAAGGACCAGAAATTCCTTGCTTACGAATCATCAAGAAATGAGTCAGCATTAGAACAGCTGCAGCAACTGGTAAAACAAAAGTATGTGCACTATAGAATCTTGTTAAAGTAGCTTGTCCTACACTAACACTTCCTCTTAGTAATTCCACTAATAAACTACCTACTACAGGAATGGCTTCAGGTACACCAGTTACAATCTTACATGCCCAGTAACCAACTTGATCCCAAGGAAGAGAATATCCAGTTACACCAAAAGATACAGTAACAACAGCTAATGTAACTCCTGTAACCCAAGTTAATTCTCTAGGTTTCTTAAATCCTCCTGTTAGGTAAACACGGAAAATATGTAAGATCATCATTAACACCATCATACTCGCAGACCATCTGTGCATTGAACGAAATAACCATCCATAATTAACTTCAGTCATTAAGTACTCAACTGAAGCAAAAGCTTCTGCAACAGTAGGTCTATAGTAGAATGTCATAGCAAAACCTGTAGCAGCTTGGATTAGGAAACAAGTAAAAGTGATTCCACCAAGACAATAGAAAATGTTCACATGTGGTGGAACATACTTACTACTAATATCATCCGCAATAGATTGTATTTCAAGACGTTCCTCGAACCAGTCGTACACTTTACCCATAAAATATAATTAAGTAAAAAAGATTAAATAAAATAAAAACCAAATTTAAATATTAGAAGACTATCTTTCTAAAGTTACCAATATTAATTATAAAGTAAAAAACAATAAAACTTCAATTTTCTATGTTAAAAAATACAAATGTGACGGTAATGTTAATAGATGATGAAAAAAAACTATTAGAATCTTTATGTAAATACTTAGAATCTAAAAAATTCAAAGTTCTCACTGCGCAGTCATCAGAAATAGCATTGTCTATTTTAGAAAAGATTATTCCTGATATTTTAATTGTTGATATTATGATGCCTGAAAAGACTGGATACGATTTCATAATATCTATAAAAAATAATAGACGACTAAAAGCGATTCCCTTTATTTTTTTGACAGCCAAAGGCATGACACAAGATCGTATTAAAGGATATAAACTGGGCTGTCGTGCATATATTACAAAACCTTTTGATCCTGAAGAACTTATAAGTGTAATAAATAACAACCTATCTCAAAATAAAAATATTAATAATATTCGAACTATAACAACTGAAATTAAACGTATACGTCTAATTATTGAAAATAAAAATATGATTCACATCAGTTTTACTTCCCGTGAAAGAAGTATTCTTGTTCACATTATTAATGGAAAAACCAATAAAGATATAGCAAAAAATATAAAAATTGGAGTCAGAAATGTAGAAAAATATGTTACTAGACTTTTGGATAAAACTCATTCGAGAAATCGTACAGACCTAGTAAAGTTTGCATACAAATTTTATAAAGAACTAAGGGCGAACGACGGGAATCGAACCCGCGAATAACGGAACCACAACCCGTTGCCTTAACCACTTGGCCACGCTCGCCTTAATTATATAATCACCTAGTTTTAATTATATAACAAAAAAATATCTCTGAACAACAAAATAAAAAAATTATTCGACTGATTTTAAATAAACATTTTCTATCTAAAATCAATCGAATAATTTTTTTATTTTGTTTAAGAAAAATTTAACACTCTACTAAACGGCATTTGATTTTGTAAAAGTTAAACCATTGTCCTCTGAATATCTTTCCATAAATCTCATAAATCGATCCCAATCTTCTTTACTTTGCATTATATGAACAGCTTCAATTCCTTGAGGCTTACCATTTACGAAACGAGCATTTACATCTCGAGTAATTATTTCACCTTCTTCATCTACCAAATACATACCAGTTATTGTCCCTTTATTAGTAGTACTAGCCTCCAGTACTTGTGGATTCGCAAATCTAAATGTAGCTGTGCCAGTGCTACCATCTCGTGAACGAGTTAAACGTACATCAGGTATAACATCTTCATTGACACCTTGAATAAATTGTATTACAGCCATGTTTATCTTTTTTATTTTTAATAACTTTCGATACATTTATAGTATCCAAAAAATGTCTAAAAAGCAATTTCATTAATTACCTGGGGCGGGAGGATTCGAACCTACGAATGGCGGAGTCAAAGTCCGCTGCCTTACCACTTGGCGACGCCCCAAAAAATATATATAACATTATAATACCAGCATGTTAGGTCATGTCAAGCATTATTAAAATAGGTCTGGATTCTTGTGCAAGGAGGGATTCGAACCCCCGACACCGTGGTTCGTAGCCACGTGCTCTAGTCCACTGAGCTACAAGCACTTAAATTCTTTATTCCTAAAGGATTATAACATAACCTTTCTCTAATTATCAACAAACTCTTAGATTTTATTTATACTAATTCGAATATATTTCACTCTTAATTTTCTTGTATTGAAGTGATTTTCTATATTTTTTTTTTTCAACTTTCCGCTTCTTTAGTTGATTTTCCAATACAAAAGTAGTCAATGGAATCCAAAATTGATTAAATTTATTACTTCGTTTAGTTTCTAACAACTGACTTAATAATGTCATCAGATTTTGACTATGCATATAAGAATTATGATTATTGCTAATAAAACTTTTTACCACATTATTGTATAATGCACAAAATATCTGATCTTCATCCCATTGATTGAATTGTATATAATCTAGCAGAGATAAAAAATCAATTAGGTTAGAATTGCAGGTTTTCTCAAACAATGAATTAATTATACAAAATGAAGGAATCTTATACTTGTTCGTTAAATCAGCCATTGTAATTAATTTTTCATCTATACAAAGTGTTTCGACAATGCTTAATGCATCCCTAAAGCTGCCTTTTGTTAGGTTAAGTAAGGATACCATTGCTTGATTTGTTATTTTTATTTTTTCATTATGCAATATTTTACTTATAGCTAATGTCAATTCTTGATTTCTTATAGGCTCTAAATAAATTTTTTGACATCTAGAAATAATTGTATTCGGAATCTTATGGATAATTGTAGTTGATAATATAAAGATCGTATTTAATGGTGGGGATTCTATAGTTTTTAATAAACTATTAAATGCACTAGTACTTAACATATGTGCTTCATCAATTATACAAACTTTATATTGGCCCATTATGGGAGTAAATTGTATTCTTTCAATTACATCTCGAATATGTTCTATACCTGTATTTTTTGCAGCATCTATTTCATAGACATCAAAAGACTGTCCTAAGTGAATATTGATGCAATTTTGACATATGTTGCAAGGAATATTTTTCATGTCAATACAATTTAAGGCTTTAGCTACAACTCTCGCTAGTGTTGTTTTCCCGCTTCCGTGTTGCCCAATCAACAAGTAAGCAAAAGTTAATTTTTTTTTCTTAATGGCTATCTGTAAGTTTTGTGTTGCCTTGTGTTGGCCAATAATATTTTGAAAATTTTGTGGTCTATATTTCAAATGAAAGGGTATGTATTTTTTATTCATTATATATTTTTAGAGGTTGTGGAATATAAGCTCTACTATACTTACCTTAATAGATAAAATAGTGTGCAAGTTATTAAATATCTTTTATACTACTAAGCACATTTAGAATATAGTTTTTAGAGTAATTTTTAGATTAACAATCTCTCAATATACACAAGATTTAAATTCATCATGAGTAAAATTATCTTATATCAAGAAGATGCAAGAAGAGCTTTAGAAAGAGGAATGGATATTTTAGCTGAAGCAGTCTCAGTGACTTTGGGGCCAAAAGGAAGAAATGTGGTTTTAGAAAGAGTGCGATTCGTTCTTAAGTAAACAGTTATCAATGGAGCTTAAGATGTGCCGAAAATTACAATAATCTTTTTAATAATCATTAAAGGTTATTTCTGCATATAACTGAATATTAATGTTGGTGAAAGTCCAACCCCTTTGGGAATAAGGTGGTGCCAATTGTGCCCGCACAGAGATTGATTATCAAAGTGAAGCCGGGAAATCACGGGAGAATTAGAGATTTCAACAACAAGTCACACTACTCCTTGGTAAGTAATAATGGTTAAGTTAATCTGAATCTTCTAAAAAAGCGTCTTAAAAACCTTAAGCATGTTGTTTAAAAAATTGCTTTAATAATGATTAATACTTGTATCGATATTCTTTCGTTAGATGCATTCCTAAGTAAATCATAGGCGAATTGAAGGAACCTAACATTACAATCAATTAATATTCGGAACGAAAAAAAACGCCAAACATCTTCCTTTTAAATTTTGGATAGAGATTTTCATCAATATCTTTTTATGGTGAATGGCGGGTAGGATGAGCGTAATTGCTCAACGGTTTACGATAATTTATTTTATTTTTGGAGATATTCAAATGACAGTTAAATCACTTCGTGATTATGCTGATGAATGGGAAAAAATTCCTTGGAAGCAATTTCAAGCAATTCTTTCCCGTCTTCAACGTAGAATACATAAAGCAGCTATAAAAAATGATAATACTAATGTAAAACGATTACAAAGGCTTTTACTCACTTCTCAGTCTTCAAAATATCTTGCTGTAAAGAATGTTGTTGAATTTCAGCAGAATCATAATGTTTTTAAAGGTAATTGTACTAAGTCTATAAACGCAAAGCAAAAACTCAACGTAGTTAAGTATCTTAATAGAGTAATGATTTTCCGATCAGATTTTGACAAACATAATGTTTCGTCGAATTCCAAAGATATTCGTTTGATAGAACAGATACAAAAAAAAGCTTTACAAGATCTTTTTTATTATTCTTTATTACCGCTAGATAAAGCTTACCGTTTATCAAGCAATGAGTATTCTAAAATACCAGCTAGCGTAAAATATATACAATCGAAAATTGAGACTCATCTTAGAACTCAAAATCCTAAGCAGATGACAAAAATTCTTATATTTGATATAGATGAATGCTTCGACACTTTTAGTATAAAAACATTTTTGAAAGCAGTTACATTACCAGCAAGTTATCTAAAAGCTTTTAAGTATCTACTAAAAAAAGATGTTTCTCAATTTTCAGACAACCAAAGTAATGTAAAAAGAAAGAATATTACAGATATAGTTTCACCTTTATTAATAAAAATATTATTCTTTGATGTAGAAAAGATAAGGATGGACACTCTAACTCAAATTAGAAAATCTTCTTTGACTATTCAAGACGGTTGTAAAATTGTATTTATAGTTGATAAACAGCAATGTGAATTCAATATAAGAAAAGAAATGATTTCTCTCTTATTAGCAAGAGGGTTGGGGACTGAGAAAATAAAGTTGAGTGTAATTAGTTCCACTCAAGGTTTTGATTTTCTTGAATGGCATTTAAAAATGCAACAAAAAAATACTAAATTGATTGCTTCTCCTACAAAGAATAGCCGCAAAGAAATAGTAAAGAGAATCAAATCTATCATGAGAAATCCAAAGTATAACTTAGAAAATCGCCTTAAAAAAGGAAAGTTAATACATAAAAAATGGATGGGATACTATTCCACTTGTAACAAGCTACAAACCCATAAATGGCAGATTTCTCAATGGTTGTATAAATACATCAAAAATCACACTAATTATTCTAGGATAGATACAATTAATCAAGTTCGTAACTTTGTCAGTTTGTATCGTTAGAATTTATTTTACTATTTACTTTAATAATGAAAAATAGTAGAAATCCTAATAAAAATTGCTTGATTAATTAGATGTCTACATTAGTATAAACTTATTCTATTTAACACCCATTTTATACAATGTTTAAGCTTAAATTAAGCTTTGAAATAAGAACTAGAATTAAGACTCTTAGTATAATGGATTCCATTATTTCTTATCATTCATATTAAATCTGCTTGTTTAGCAAGCTCGTAAGCTGAGAGCCGTATGCGGTGAAAATCGCACGTACGGTTCGGACGAGAGGTATCTATGAAAAATTGTAGTATCGACTCAAACAAATATGGTTCGCCTCAAATTGTTAATGATGGTGTTACTATTGCTAAAGAAATAGAATTGGAAGATCACATTGAAAACACAGGAGTAGCTTTAATACGACAAGCTGCATCCAAGACAAATGATGTAGCAGGGGATGGAACTACAACTGCAACTGTTCTTGCTCATGCTATGGTTAAACAAGGTATGAAGAATGTAGCTGCAGGAGCTAACCCTATTGCAATAAAACGTGGTATTGAAAAAGCAACTCAATTTGTAATAAGTCAAATTGCAGAGTATTCAAGACCTGTAGAAGATACTAAATCAATTACTCAGGTAGCTTCTATTTCAGCTGGTAATGATTTAGAAGTAGGGCAAATGATAGCAGATGCAATTGAGAAAGTAGGCAGAGAAGGTGTTATCTCTTTAGAAGAAGGTAAGTCTACAATAACTGAATTAGAACTAACAGAAGGAATGTGTTTTGAAAAAGGCTTCATTTCACCATATTTCGTAAGTGATACAGATAGGATGGAATCTGTACAAGAAAATCCATATATTTTAACTACAGATAAAAAAATTAGCTTAGTTCAACAAGAATTAGTTCCACTATTAGAATTAGTTTCAAAAACATCAAGACCTCTGTTAATTATTGCGGAAGATGTTGAAAAAGAAGCTTTGTCTACTTTAGTTGTAAATAAATTAAGAGGAATAATTAATGTAGTCGCTGTAAGAGCTCCTGGTTTTGGTGACAGAAGAAAAACTATGCTGGAAGATATAGCGATCTTAACTGGAGGACAAGTTATCTCCGAAGATGCTGGATTTAGTTTGGAAACTGTACAGTTAGATATGTTAGGACAAGCTAGAAGAGTTACCGTAACAAAAGAAACGACCACTATCATAGCTGAAGGTCATGAACGAGATGTTAAGTCAAGATGTGAGCAAATACGGAGACAAATTGAAGCAAGTGAGTCTTCATATGAAAGAGAGAAACTTCAAGAAAGATTAGCTAAACTGGCTGGTGGGGTCGCTGTTATAAAAGTTGGTGCAGCAACAGAAACAGAAATGAAGGATAAAAAATTACGTTTAGAAGATGCCATTAATGCTACTAAAGCTGCTGTTGAAGAGGGGATTGTGCCTGGTGGAGGATCGACACTAGTCCACTTTATTGATGACTTAGCTGATTGGGCAGAAGACAATCTTGATGAGGATGAATTAATCGGTGCATTTATTGTACAAAAAGCTTTATTGGCACCTATGAAACGAATTATAGAAAATACTGGAATCAATTCTTCAATTATCATAGAAAAGATAAAAAATGAGGATTTCTCTATAGGCTATAATGCAGCTAAAGGTAGAATCGAAGATATGTACGAAGCTGGAATTATTGATCCTGCTAAAGTAACAAGATCGGGGCTCCAAAACGCTGCTTCAATAGCAGGTATGATTCTTACAACTGAATGTATAGTTGTAGATCAACAAGACGAATAAAAAATAGTAATATTTATTGGTTAAATCTAATTTTAGACTAAATTTAACCAATAAATATTACTATCTTGATGAATTAGTACACTATCTTTATTTAACATATTACTCACTTGCTTTTCTAGTATGTGATTAAGACATCTCAAGTTTGTTGGTTTGTAGCCTATTATTTTACCATCTTTTGTAATGGTTAATTGTGTCAAATATTTAGGTTTGTTTTTGTTTAATATGTCATGGAGATTTAAATCGGAATAGACTTTATTTTCCAGATCATACAAATTTTGTTTAAGATTTTTTTTTAAAGTATTAGTGTATTGAAAATAATTATATTCTTGATTATTTAAATGTTTTTTTGCATTTAAATTCATAGGAACAGGAAACGAAATAATAATCATACTGTAAACACAAAAGAAAGTAGTAAATTGATTGATATACTTAGCTAACTTTAATTTTGACTTATTATTCATTATTATTAAATTCACTAATTGCATATAAGTTGTTCAAAGCTAAAGTATTTAAGTACTGATTATCATTAATAACGTATTCTGGAATAGTTAAAATATTCGTTTTTTTTCTTACTGATTCATAGGTTATTTTAAAATAATTACTGATCAGTCTATTGAAATTTTTCTGACAAAATTTTTTTTTAAAATTTAATACATATAAAATTTGCATAACAAGTAAGTTGTAATAATCTTCATATTGTATTTCTTGCTTTATATTGGCTAAATTCTTATTATTAGACATGTTTCTAAAATTATGAAATGTTTTCATTTGCGATAATAATAGAATTTGATCTAATGATTGCTTACTAGTTGTAATATTTACTCCAACTAGTCCTTCTAAAGTTAAAAGAATAAATTGTTTATATAGTCCCATATTGATTAACAAATAAAATGTACTAAGATTATTTGAATTAATCTTAGTACATTTTTATTAGCTATTACCAGCAAAAATAAAATCTGGGAATTTAGATTGAATTTCTTTAAAAGAGTATTTTTTTCCTTGTTCTTGCCAGTAATTAATGATCTCAGTAGATTTATTTAATATTTCAACCTTTTCACGTTCTGAAATCCAAGGTTTTGCTTCAAGTTCCGCTTTGATTTGTTCCCAAGCGTCATTTCTAGGCCAAAAGAAATAGCATGTTAATGGACTTGTTCCATTTCCTACTACTTGATCTACCGCCAATGCTACATTATTTTCTAACCACAGAACTTTTAAAGTAAATTTAGGCACTATATATTCTCCAAAGCTTAATTGTTTTCTATTTAAAATGTGATATTTCTAACTTAATACTGCTGCTTTTTTTAATAAGTTTCTTACAGTTTCTGTTGGCTGTGCGCCTTGTTGTAATCGTGCTTGAATTCTTGAAACGTTGAGATTAGTTTCGTTTGTATGAGGGTTATAAAATCCTAATTCTTCAATAGATCTTCCATCTCTTTTAGTACTACTTGGCATCACAACTATTCGATAACTTGTTTGTCTTTTTCTACCGTATTTTTTTAATCGAAGTTTTAACATATTTTTTTTTATTATTTTCTTAATTATTATATTTAATATATTTTTGATATAAAGATAATACTACTAGTTATATAGTACATTTATTATAAAAAATTCAATTTGTTGTTAATCCAACATTACTCACAATTTGCATAATACACTGTAATAAAATAAAACCAAGAATAGGAGATATGTCGATTCCTACTAATGGCGGTACAATTCCTCTAAACATTTTTAAATATGGGTCTGTTAATCGACTTAACGAGTAAAACGGCTGTCCGTACCAATTTACATTTGGAAACCAAGTCAAGGAAACACGTACTAATAATAATATTAAATATATTTGTAAAAAACCAATAAAAGAGGAAAATAAAAGAGTTAAAGGATTAGTCATATAATTTTTTTTATTTATTAACTTGATATAAAAGTAGTAACTTTTATCTAAAATTCCATAATTTAATTTACAAACATTGTAATGCTATTTTTCTACTGAATACATTCTCTGTGAAAATATCCTTGTCGGATATACTTTTCTGATCAATTCTGACCAAATCATAGATTACAATATTCTAATAAGCGCATGTATTTTTTCAAAAAAGGAGTGATTTAATTATGCAAAACAATGATAAGGAAATGGTTCCTTGGACTTGGGGATTTACCTCTTCTGCAGAAAACTGGAATGGTCGTTTTGCAATGATAGGTTTTTCTCTAACCTTGATTATTGAATTTCTTACTGGAAAAGGTATTCTTCACTTCATAGGTTTAGCTTAATAAAATGTTGTTGTGTTCTTTACATAAAAAGACTTTCCTTTGTCTTAACAAGACAAAGGAAAGTCTTTTTATGTAAAGAACACAACAACATTTTGCTAAAACTTAGTCAATAGGTCGTAGTGATAATACAGGTTCGTTTTCACGATTGATACCTTTTTCGAAACCAGCAGCAGCAGCTCTTGCTCTACCAGCGTGCCAAAGATGACCGATATAGAAAGCGAATCCTAAGAAGAAATGAGCACAAGTCAACCAAGAACGAGGTGACACGAAGTTTACAGAGTTAATTTCTGTAGCTACACCACCTACTGAGTTTAATGATCCAAGAGGAGCATGAGTCATGTATTCAGCTGCTCTTCTTTCTTGCCAAGGCTGAATATCATTCTTAATTTTGTTTAGGTCAAGACCGTTAGGTCCTCTTAAAGGCTCGATCCAAGGAGCTCTAAGGTCCCAGAATCTTTGAGTTTCACCACCTAAGATGATTTCTCCACTTGGCGATCTCATTAAGTATTTACCTAAACCTGTTGGACCTTGAGCAGATGCTACGCTAGCACCTAAACGTTGATCTCTTACAAGGAAAGTAAATGCTTGAGACTGCGATGCTTCTGGTCCAGTAGGACCGTAGAATTCACTAGGATAAGCAGTGTTGTTATACCAAGCGTATTGACTAGCAATGAAGCCCATTAAACTTACAGCTACTAAACTGTACGAAAGGTAAGCTTCTCCAGACCAAACATATGCACGTCTAGCCCAAGCAAAAGGCTTAGTTAAAATATGCCAGAATCCACCAGCAATACAAGTGAATCCAATCCAGATGTGACCACCTACAATGTCTTCCATATTGTTAACGCTAACTATCCAACCATCACCACCCCATGGAGATTTCAGAACGTATCCAATAATTACAACAGGGTTTAAAGTAGGATTGTCGATAATACGTACATCTCCTCCACCCGGAGCCCATGTATCATATAATCCACCTACATAAAGAGCTTTGATTACTAATAATAGAGCTCCAAATCCTAGTACAACTAAGTGGATACCTAGAATAGTAGTAATTTTGTTCTTATCACGCCAATCATATCCGAATGCTGGGAATGATTCTTCTAAAGTATCAGGACCAATCAGTGAATGGTAAACACCACCGAATCCTAAAACAGCAGAAGATATAAGATGTAATACACCTACGACAAAGTAAGGATAGATATCAATAATTTCTCCACCTGGGCCTACACCCCAACCTAGAGTAGCTAAGTGGGGAAGTAGAATCAGACCTTGCTCATATAAAGGCTTTTCAGGAATGTAGTGAGCAACCTCAAAAAGAGTCATGGCACCACACCAAAAAACCATTAAACCAGCATGCGCTACATGCGCACCTAGGAGTTTACCAGATACGTTAATTAAACGAGAATTTCCTGACCACCATGCAAAACCAGTTGACTCAATGTCACGACCAGCTATGCCTAAATTTGAATTAAAGGGCGTTTCCACGTGGTAAAACCTCCTCAGGGAATATAAAGTTTTCATGAGGCTGATCTTGAGCAGCCATCCAAGAGCGAATACCTTCGTTAAGAAGAATATTTTTAGTGTAGAAAGTTTCGAATTCAGGATCTTCTGCAGCTCTAAGCTCTTGAGATACGAAATCGTATGCTCTTAAGTTTAGTGCAAGACCTACAATTCCAATTGCACTTGTCCAAAGTCCAGCTAAAGGTACAAATAGCATAAAGAAATGTAACCAACGCTTGTTAGAGAAAGCCACACCAAATACTTGTGACCAGAATCTGTTAGCTGTTACCATTGAGTAAGTTTCTTCAGCTTGTGTTGGAGTAAACGCACGGAAAGTGTTTGCAGCATCACCATCTTCGAAAATAGTGTTTTGTACAGTAGCTCCATGAATAGCACACAGAAGAGCAGCACCTAGAATACCAGCAACTCCCATCATATGGAACGGGTTTAAAGTAAAGTTATGGAATCCTTGAATGAATAATAAGAATCTGAAAATTGCAGCTACTCCTAAGCTAGGAGCGAAGAACCAGCTTGCTTGTCCTAATGGATACATTAAGAAAACAGATACGAAAATTGCAATAGGTCCTGAGAATGCAATAGCATTATAAGGACGGATACCTACAAGTCTCGCGATTTCAAACTGTCTTAAACAGAAACCGATTAAACCAAATGAACCATGTAAAGCACAAAATGCCCATAATCCACCAATTTGGCACCAACGAGTGAAATCGCCTTGTGCTTCTGGTCCCCATAATAATAATAATGAGTGACCCATACTGTTAGCAGGAGTAGATACTGCTGCTGTAAAGAAGTTACAACCTTCAAGGTATGAACTAGCTAAGCCATGTGTATACCAAGAAGTAACAAATGTTGTACCTGTAAACCATCCACCTACTGAAAGATAAGCTGTAGGGAATAAAAGTAGGCCAGACCAACCTACAAATACGAATCTGTCTCTTTTAAGCCAATCATCAGCTAGATCAAACCAGCCACGTCCTTCTTCTTGTCCAATTGCTATGGTCATAAATTAAATCTCCAAAGCTTTTTATATTAAGTATTATTTTTACATTTAGATACCAATGTTTTAGCATGATTTGTAAATGAATTTTACTTGTCTTTACAGTTAATATATATATTATAGTTAGTATTGTAAAAAAAGTAACATTTAACTTTTTATTTGTTCAAAAAATTCATTCGATGAAATTTCAAAACTATCTTAAATCAAATGCTACTGAGCATAAAAATAAATAAAATTAATTAACTTTTTTCTCAGAGAAAAGTTAATTAATTTTATTTATATCTGTAATCCTTTGAAATAAATATCCAGTACCACGTGCAGTTAATATCAAATCTGGGTTACTAGGATCATCTTCTAACTTTGCCCTGAGACGAGAAATGTGAACATCGACTACTCGAGTATCTACGTGTCTCTCTGGCGTATATCCCCAGACTTCTTGCAATATTTCAGCTCTGGAAAAAGCTTGACCCGATTTACTTACAAGCAATTCTAATAAACTAAATTCCATACCAGTTAAACGAATCCGGTTACTGCTTTTATAAACCTGTCTCCTGTTCATATCTATAGTTAAAAAACCTATGTTCATTACTCCAGAAGTTGGTATTCCTGGATTAAAATTTACTCTTTCAACTCTTCTTAGAACTGATCTTATTCTAGCTTCAAGTTCTTTAGGAGAAAAAGGCTTAATCACATAATCATCAGCTCCTAACTCTAAACCTGTTATTCGATCAGCAACATCTCCTAATGCAGTTAGCATTATTATTGGAACATCAGATTCTTTGCGAATTTCTTGGCACACTCCATAACCATCCAATTTTGGCATCATTATATCTAGTACTACAAGATTAGGTACTTCTTTCCTTAACAAACTGATGGCTTCTTCGCCATCTGCTGCTGTTACTACATTGTAACCTATCATGGATAAACGTGTTTCAAGAATTCGACGAATACTTGCTTCATCATCAACCACTAGGATTTTTTCTTTGTGGTTTTCCAAAATGTTGATAACTCCCAAAAAAATTAAATTATAAATACTGGAACGAGAGCATTCTTTATTTTGCTTGAAACAGTGTGTTTCGAAAGCAAGCACATTTCATTTGATACCTACTCTTTGAGAAAAACATATTTAATCAATTAAATTGAGAAATTAATGATTAATATAATCCTGATATAAATACGTTAGTCATATAAAAAAGGTTTATCCATATAAGACAATAATATAAACTAAATATGTAGACTAATCTATTCATCTAAATTAAAAAATAAAAATCTATATATGCTACAAAAAATATAGAAACGTTTAAATTATCAAGGGGTTGACAATCCTGTTCGTAAAAAGCTACTGTATTTTCAGGATTTGAAATCAATAAGTCCACCGAGCTCAACACAATTGAGTTTTAAAAATTAGATTTAGTTCAAAAAATATAAATATTGGATATCATGGAGAGTTTGATCCTGGCTCAGGATGAACGCTGGCGGTATGCTTAACACATGCAAGTCGCACGAGAGTTTTTAACTCTAGTGGCGGACGGGTGAGTAACACGTGAGAATCTGCCCTTAGGAGGAGGATAACAGCTGGAAACGGTTGCTAATACTCCATATGCTGAAAAGTAAAAGGATTTATCTGCCTAAGGAGGAGCTCGCGTCTGATTAGCTAGTTGGTAAGGTAAAGGCTTACCAAGGCGACGATCAGTAGCTGGTTTGAGAGGACGATCAGCCACACTGGGACTGAGACACGGCCCAGACTCCTACGGGAGGCAGCAGTGGGGAATTTTCCGCAATGGGCGAAAGCCTGACGGAGCA
>Ga0209600_1000020_pt1:0-112500 | contig 120851 bp, 136 predicted proteins | sample COGITO_mtgs_1104_FD_185518 | JGI IMG/M metagenome (GOLD analysis project Ga0209600, IMG submission 185518) | Pelagic marine microbial communities from North Sea - COGITO_mtgs_110421 (SPAdes) (version 2) | ecosystem: Environmental > Aquatic > Marine > Epipelagic ... | reverse complement strand
CACGTCTAATACGTTCAAGAGATAAACCTTGGCATGCTCGAGTTAAACTTTCTAAAACTTGTGGCTCAATTTCAATATTTAACGATTCAATTAATCGTTTTAATTCATAATTAATTTCACTTTGAACAGGTAATTGAAATTGTAAAATTGTAATCAAATCATATAATTCTTTTGGGATATTTAATTCTGATCCAATAATAATTATTGTTTTGGGTTGAAGTTTTAGAATTCGACTTATATTTTTTAATTTTCTTGAAATTGAAACATCTGTTAGAAATCTATTGAAATCTTTTAATAAAAATAATGCCGGTGTTTGAGCTGTTAACTTTTCAACCAATTCAAGTGCTTGTACTGGGTTTCGCTTTGCAAACCCTTCATTGTTTGGATTATTTGTATAGCCATCAATAAAATCCCAACTGTAAATACTTCGATTTAAACTTGTTTTAATGTATTTGCGAATAATATATTCTACACGATCTTCTTCAATTGTATTAATATAAATTATAGGATACCTAGCTTTTAATAAAAGTGTTAATTCATCAGTAAATTTCATAAAATTGTTCGATCAAAATTCTATTTAATAAAGTACTATTATATTAATTTTACATAAAAAATTGTTTATTATTAGAGCAAACAAAACTGATTAACTCTAATAATTTGATTCATTAACGTGGGATTGCTAATTTCTTTCGACCTTTTTTTCTTCGATTTCGTATTATTTTTTTTCCTTGAGCTGTTGCCATCCGAGCACGAAAGCCCGACACTTTTAAAACAGACGACCGAGTTTTATTTGAGAGAGTACGTTTTGTCATAAATATATTTATTTTTTTTAATAAAAACGAATTTAACCTTTATAAGATAAAAGAATGTAAAAAATCACGAATTAATAAATGTCTTATCGTTATATTTCGATTTTGAAATAAATTATAAGCTTCTTCTTTAAATTCAAACAATGGATTACGTTGTCCATAACTTCTCCATCCTACAGCGTCACGTAACAATGCAATTTTTTGTAAATGTTCTTTCCAAGCAATATCTGTATAATAAAGGATTATTGTACGTTCGAATGATCTGATTAACCCAATTTGACATATTTCAAATTCTAGAACTTTTGCTTCATAAGATAACCAAAATTCTTGAAATAAATAAGTTTTTAATTCAAATGGGTCTATAATATTTAAATTCTCATTTAAACTGACAAATCTTGTTTTAAATAATTCTTCGATTAAAGAACTATTTTTTGTAAATTTTGGATCTTTCAATAAATTTATAAGATCTTTAATAACTTGCTCACCATAAGCTAAAATTGTTTCGCGAAGAGATTGACTTTCTAAAAGTTTTCTTCGTTCATAATATACTATATTACGTTGTTTATTTAATATATCATCATAATCAAATAAATATTTCCGTCCATCATAATCTCTTTCTTCTACTCGTTTCTGAGCCGCATCTAAACTTTTAGTTAGTAAATTTGATTCTAATGGTAAGTCATCTAAAAGTTGATTTTGCATAAAGTTTTGAAGTTTTGAACTTCCAAAATTTCGAAACAATGAATCTTCTAAACTTAAGAAAAATCTAGAAGTCCCTGGATCACCTTGACGTCCACATCTACCACGTAGTTGATTATCTATTCGACGAGAATTATTACGCTCAGTCCCAATAATATAAAGACCACCTAAATTTTTAACAATTTTATTGTTAATATTTTGGTTTTTTTTCTCAAGTTTTGTTAATTCACTGAGTAAAAATTTAATTGAACATTGATAAGGAATCTTAGGAATTCTAATTTGATCAATTTCATTTAGAAATTTTAAAATTTCAGTTGATGATAAACTTAAGAATTTAAAATCATTAAGTAATGAATTTAAAACACTTAGAAATTTTTGCGAAGTAAAATTAATATCTTTTGTTAAAGGAAAAATATTATTTACTCTTGTTGAAATACTTTGGCTTTTATAGGAAACTAGAATATTATAAAGTTGTTTTCGAACTTTAAATGTAATATTACCACCTAAAATAATATCTGTTCCTCGGCCTGCCATATTTGTTGCGATTGTAATACTCCCAATCTCTCCAGCTTGTGCAACAATTTCTGATTCTCGTTTTACATTTTCGGGTTTGGCATTTAATAACCTATACGATAAGTGATATTCTTTTAATAAATCTGCCAACATTTCAGAATTTTCAACAGTCGTTGTTCCAATTAAAATTGGCTGTTTTGTTTTTGCAATCGATTTGCATTCTCGTGCAATAGCAGTCCATTTTGTTAAACTATCTTTATAAACAAAGTCAGGTAAGTCCTTACGGAGATTTGGTCGAGCTGTTGGTATTTCTTCTACTGGTAAGTTATAAATTTTTTCAAACTCTACCTCAGACGTTTTAGCCGTTCCAGTCATACCTGCTAATTTAGGATATAGCAAGAAAAAATTTTGATAAGTAATTGATGCGGCTGTTTCTGTATTTTGCCTTATTGGAACACCCTCTTTTGCCTCAACAGCTTGATGTAAACCTTCATTCCACCTTCTATCTGGCATAATCCGGCCGGTAAATTCATCAACAATAATAATTTGATTGTTTTGGACAATATAATGCACATTTTGGAAGAATAAAGCAGTTGCTTTAATAGAACTCAAAAGATAAGGTATCCAAGGATCATTTGGATTATATAAATCTTCAACCTGTAAAATTTTTTCAATTTGAGCAGTTCCTTGTTCTGTTAAAATGATATTTCTATTTTTTTCATCTACTTTAAAATGAACATTCACCTCTAAATATTCAGCAACTTCAGCTGCAACAATGTATTTATCAATACAAGTTTCTACTGCTTGGGAAATTATTAATGGAACTTGTGCCTCATCAATAAATATTGAATCAACTTCATCTACAATACAATAATTAAATGGTGGTAGAACAACTTGGTTCAAATTTGATGCCATATTGTCACGGAGATAATCAAAAGCTACTTCATTATTTGTTACATAAGTGATATCAGCTTTATAATTTTGTTGTCGTTCTAAAAAGGCCATGTCTTCCTGAATTAAACCTGTGTCTAACCCTAAAAACCGGTATATTTGTCCCATTAAAATTTGATCACGACTTGCTAAATAATCATTTACCGTAACAACATGAACACCTTTATTTGTTAAAGCATTTAAATAAGCGGGTAATGTTGCGACTAATGTTTTTCCTTCACCAGTTCGCATTTCACTAATTTTTCCACTATTTAAAACTAAACCTCCAATTAATTGAACATCAAAATGACGAAGACCTAAAGTTCGTAAACTTGCTTCTCTTGTAATTGCAAAGGCTTCAGCAATTAATGAATTTAAATCTTGTTCTTGTTGGTACTGTTTCTTTAATTGAAATGTTTTATTTCTTAGTTCTGTATCAGTTAATGTTTTTAAATTATTTTCTAGAGCATTAATTTGATTAATTAAGGCTTGATATTGAGTTGTGACTGAATCTTTAATAAATGGATTTTTTAGCATTTTGAAAAATTTATAAAGTTCGACTAAGTAATAATATTTACTCGTTTATGTTGAGTATCTTTATAATCAAATTTTACAGTTCCATCAACTAATGCAAATAGAGTAAAATCTTTTCCATATCCAACATTAGAACCAGGTTTAAATTTCATTCCTCGTTGTCGGATTAAAATAGTTCCTGCTTTTACTTTTTCACCTCCAAATCTTTTAACACCTAAGCGTTTTGCATTTGAATCACGACCATTTTTTGTACTCCCTGCGCCTTTTTTATGTGCCATGTCTATATTCCTTAAGTATTAATTAATATTTATTTCTTCAATAAGAACTCGAGTTAAATCTTGACGATGCCCTTGCTTTTTACGTGTTTTTTTCTTAGGGCGCATTTTATATACAATAGTTTTACGACTACGTAAATGTTCTAAAATTTTTCCTTTAACTTTTACACTTTCTAAATAAGGGTTTCCTATTAAAAGTTCACCATTATCATTAGCTAGTAAAACCCTATTTAATGTAATTTCTTTTCCAAGTTCTGTTGGAATACGATTTAAATCGTAATATTTTCCTGTTTCAATCCAAAATTGTCTTCCACTAATTTCTACAATTGCGTATTTCATACTTTAGAAGATTTTTTCTTTTTATAAAATAATATTACAAAATAAATTTCAGTTAAGTCAACTTTAATTAGAACTGGATAAATTTATAAATTTTTGAGTAACCATAATTCATTATAAAAAAAGTCAAAAGCTTTAGATCGGTGAGAATCTATATTTGTAATAATGGATAATGTTCGCGTTATTTTAATATTTTCAATTGTTATAATTTCAACTGTTTTTAATTCAATTTCCTTTTCTATTGCTGACGAAGAGACAAAAGCAGCGCCTAAGCCAAGACTGACTGCGGTCTTTATAGCTTCAATCGAATTTAGTTCCATAACTATATTGAATTGTTTAGTCTGAATGTTATTTTGAATCAAAATATTATCAATAAATTTATGGATTGTAGAATTTGAATTTAATGTTATAAAATTTAAATGATAAAGATCATCTCGACTAATTTTCTTTTTTTTTTTCCTTGCGAATGGATGTGATTTAGGTATTATTAAAATTAATTCGTCTTCAACAAAATTTTCAATTTCTAAATTTTTTTTTAAACCAGTGGGAATATCACCTCCTACAATAGCAATATCAATAAGTCGATCAGCAACTTTTTTTGCAATAATTCGAGTTGAATCAATATCAATATTTAAATTAATTTGCGGGTAAGTTTGAGCGAATAAAGTCAAAACACGAGGCATTAAATATGCGCCAATAGTTTGACTTGCACCAACTTTTAAATTCCCTCGTTCACCGTCTTTTAAGTCATTTAAAGCCCGACAACTTTCTTCACATAATGCAAGTATTCGTTCAGAATATTGAAGAAAAACATCACCTGCTTCAGTTAAAGATATTTTATTACCAGTTCGATTTAACAATAAAATTCCTAAACGATTTTCTAAAGTTTTAATTTGTTTACTTAATGATGGTTGTGAAACAAATAAAATTTCAGCGGCTTGAGTAAAACTTTTTTCAGAAGCAATAGCTTTAAAAATGCGTAATTGTTGTAAAGTAAACGGAAGAACCATATAACAAATATTCAAGAAGTTAATTAAAGAATTTTTTGATTGCGGATGGAGAGACTCGAACTCTCAAAACAAAAGTTACTAGGACCTAAATCTAGCGCGTCTACCAATTTCGCCACATCCGCTAATTTTGTTTTATTAATATAAAATGACAAATTAAATTTTAATTAAGATCCAGAAATTAAAATTTATGTATCGTCAATATTAAGTAAATTAGAAATTTTCTTAATATATATTTAAATTTATACTAAGAAAATCTCAAAGTTATTCATCAACGTAAAGCCGATATACAAAACTTGTCGTCTTACCTCGTAATATCGATTTTGCTAATGATAAAGATTTTTGTGCAGATTTTGCTGCTTTTCTTTTCCAATTAGCTTTACGACTATTTTTTTTTGCTTTTGATGTCCGTTTTTTAGGTACAGCCATGATTTTTTTTTATCTTTATTTAAGATAACGTTTTAATTTAAATTTATTGTACAAGATACAATTTAATTTGTCTAGATCTGTTAATAATACATTTTAAAAGTCTAGTAAAATTTTTAAAATGACTTAGAATTAAATAAATTAAAAAACTTTGTAAATATTTCAAAAAAATAATTACAAGACTATTTTTGGTTTTTCTAGCCTTGTAATTATTTTTTAACGTGATAAACGTTGAAGTTGTTGAATTGCTAAACGACCAATATTAAATAAAGCCCATGATGCTGCAACTAAAACAGGCGCAGCAATTACTAGTAAACGAGTATCCATAACTGATAATCCTCTAGAAATGTTAAAAATTTAAATACAGAAAATAATGTTAATGACTAGTATTATACTTAATATTATATATAAAACTTAAAATATTTTTTAAGAATAATTTTTTTACATTGAATAAAAAATTCTTTAATTTAACTATTTTAAAACTTTGGCATTGAACTATCTTCCCAGGAGGTCTCCCCCCAAGTATTGTCGTCGATTTATAACGTTTCACAACTGAGTTCGAGATGGATCAGTGTGGTTCCGCTCAGTACACTAAAAACACCAAAGCAAAAAATCTTTAAGATATAAAAATATCTTAAAGATTTCTAAAATTCAAGTCCTCGGTCTATTAGGACATCTCAGCACATACATTACTGTACTTACACTTAATGCCTATCAAACGGTTAGTCTTACCGTGACCTTACTCACTTACGTGATGAGAATACTTATCTTGAGGTGGGCTTCCCACTTAGATGCTTTCAGCGGTTATCCACTCCATACATAGCTACCCAGCGTTTACCGTTGGCACGATAACTGGTACACCAGAGGTATGTCCTTCTCGGTCCTCTCGTACTAAAGAAGGCTCCTCTCAATATTCTAACGCCTACACCGGATATGGACCGAACTGTCTCACGACGTTCTGAACCCAGCTCGCGTACCGCTTTCATGGGCGAACAGCCCAACCCTTGGGACGTACTACCGCCCCAGGATGCGATGAGCCGACATCGAGGTGCCAAACCTCCCCGTCGATGTGAACTCTTGGGGGAGATCAGCCTGTTATCCCTAGAGTAACTTTTATCCGTTGAGTGACGGCCTTTCCACTCAGTACCGTCAGATCACTAAGACCGACTTTCGTCCCTGCTCGACTTGTAGGTCTCACAGTCAAGCTTCCTTATGCCTTTACACTCTATGATCGATTTCTGACCGATCTGAGGAAACCTTTGTACGCCTCCGTTACCTTTTAGGAGGCGACCGCCCCAGTCAAACTGCCCACCTGAAACTGTTCTTTAACCAGCTAATGGTTTTAAAGTTAGAAATCTAACATTACAAGAGTGGTATCTCACTGATAGCTCAAATATTTCCGCAAAAATATTATCAACGCTTCCCACCTATACTGCGCAAATAAAGTCCAATTTCAATTTCAGGTTACAGTAAAGCTTCATAGGGTCTTTCTGTCCAGGTGCAGGTAGTCCGCATCTTCACAGACAAGTCTATTTCACCGAGCCTCTCTCTGAGACAGTACCCAAATCATTACGCCTTTCGTGCGGGTCGGAACTTACCCGACAAGGAATTTCGCTACCTTAGGACCGTTATAGTTACGGCCGCCGTTCACCAGGGCTTCAGTTATGAGCTTCGTATAAATACTAACCAACTTCTTTAACCTTCTGGCACTGGGCAGGCGTCAGCCCCCATACGTCATCTTACGATTTAGCGGAGACCTGTGTTTTTGATAAACAGTTGCTTGGGTCTTGTTGTTGCAACCTTAATAAATAAGGCACTCCTTCTCCCGAAGTTACGGAGTCATTTTGCCGAGTTCCTTAGAGAGAGTTATCTCGCGCCCCTTAGTATACTCTACCTACCCACCTGTGTCGGTTATGGTACAGGCATTTTTTATTTACGATAAGACAAACTTTTCTTGGAAGTATGACATAGACTACTTCGATGTCGTAACATCTCCTACTCACGTCTTAGCTCAAAATGTTTTCACCATTTCTCTACACCTTAAACGCTTAAACCGGTAACCAACATCCGGCTAGTTTAGCCTTCTCCGTCCTTTGTTATCAATAAAAAATGGTACGGGAATATTAACCCGTTATCCATCGACTACGCTTTTCAGCCTCGCCTTAGGCCCTGACTTACCCTCCGCGGACGAGCCTTCCGGAGGAAACCTTGGGTTTTCGGGGTATAGGATTCTCACCTATATTTTCGTTACTCAAGCCGACATTCTCACTTCTGTTTTGTCCACATCCACTTACGTTAATGCTTCAACCTATAACAGAACGCTCCCCTACCGATATATAAATATCTCACAGTTTCGGCAAATTACTTAGTCCCTTTCATTTTCGGCGCAGGTTTACTCGATCAGTGAGCTATTACGCACTCTTTAAAGGATTGCTGCTTCTAAGCAAACCTCCTGATTGTTTATGCACTCCCACTTCCTTTACCACTTAGTAATTATTTTGGGGCCTTAACTGGTGATCTGGGCTGTTTCCCTCTTGACAATGGAGCTTATCCCCCACAGTCTTACTGGTTAACTGTTCATTTAGTATTCTTAGTTTGCCACGTTTTGGTACCGTTTTACCAGCCCGCAACGAAACAGTGCTTTACCCCTAAATTATAATATTAACCGCTGCGCCTAAACACATTTCGGGGAGAACCAGCTAGCTCCGAATTCGATTGGCATTTCACCCCTAACCACAACTCATCTGCTAATTTTTCAACATTAGTCAGTTCGGTCCTCCACTTAGTATTACCTAAGCTTCAACCTGGTCATGGTTAGATCATCCGGGTTCGGGTCTATAATTAGTGACAAACGCCCTATTCAGACTCGCTTTCACTATGGCTTCGGTATTCTCTACCTTAACCTGCCACTAACTATAAGTCGCCGGCTCATTCTTCAACAGGCACGCAGTCAGACGTTAAAGTCGTCCTCCTACTGCTTGTAAGTTTATAGTTTCATGTTCTATTTCACTCCCCTCCCGGGGTTCTTTTCACCTTTCCCTCACGGTACTATTTCACTATCGGTCATTCAGGAATATTTAGCCTTACGAGGTGGTCCTCGCAGATTCACACGGGATTACACGTGCCCCATGCTACTCAGGGTACAATCTCATGGTTCAAATTTTCGATTACAAGACTTTCACTTTCTATAGTTGAGTATTCCAACTCATTAATCTAATTATTCCCAATTTTAAAATTGCCCTACAACCCTTATAAAATAAGTTTAGGCTGTTCCCATTTCGCTCGCCGCTACTAAGGGAATCGTTTTTACTTTCTTTTCCTCTAGATACTAAGATGTTTCAGTTCTCTAGGTTCACCCTTACCTGTCTATATATTCAACAGGAAGTCTTGAAGTTTCCTCATTCGGAGATCTCCGGATCGAAGCTTGTGTCCAGCTCCCCGAAGCGTATCGTCGGTAACCACGTCCTTCATCGCTTCTGAATGCCAAGGTATTCCCTATAAACCCTTAATTCTTTGAATTTAACACAAAGTTTATAAATAAATTAAATTATTTATAAACTTTTGGGGTGGAGGTAAGCGGATTCGAACCGCTGACAACCGCCGTGCAAAGGCGGTGCTCTACCAACTGAGCTATACCCCCATGGGCCATTCTGGATTTGAACCAGAGACCTCACCCTTATCAGGGGTGCGCTCTAACCAACTGAGCTAATAGCCCTTTAAACTAATAACATTAATTTAAATTCTTTTATTCTAATCGACCCAAAATTTTATAAAGATTTTTCTTTAAAAAAGGAGGTGATCCAACCGCACCTTCCAGTACGGTTACCTTGTTACGACTTCACCCTAGTCACTAATTCTACCTTAGGCGCCCCCCTCCAAAAAGGTTAGAGTAACGACTTTGGGTATAACCAGCTCCCATGGTGTGACGGGCGGTGTGTACAAGGCCCGGGAACGAATTCACCGCTGTATAGCTGACCAGCGATTACTAGCGATTCCATCTTTATGTAGGCGAGTTGCAGCCTACAATCCGAACTTAGAACGAGTTTATAGATTAGCTAGCTTTTGCAAGTTTGCATCTCATTGTCTCGCCCAATGTAGCACGTGTGTAGCCCAGGGTGTAAGGGGCATGCTGACTTGACGTCATCCCCGCCTTCCTCCGGTTTATAACCGGCAGTCTTTCTAGAGTTCCATAAAGGCAACTAGAAATAAGGGTTGCGCTCGTTGCGGGACTTAACCCAACATCTCACGACACGAGCTGACGACAGCCATGCACCACCTGTGTATACGTTCCAATTGGCACTTTTTTCTTTCAAAAAAATTCGTATCATGTCAAACCCTGGTAAGGTTCTTCGCGTTGCATCGAATTAAACCACATGCTCCACCGCTTGTGCGGGCCCCCGTCAATTCCTTTGAGTTTCACTCTTGCGAGCATACTTCCCAGGCGGGATACTTAACGCGTTAGCTTTGATACTGCACAGGTCGATCTGTCCAACATCTAGTATCCATTGTTTACGGCTAGGACTACTGGGGTATCTAATCCCATTTGCTACCCTAGCTTTCGTCTCTGAGTGTCAGTAATAGCCCAGTAAAGTGCCTTCGCAATTGGTGTTCTTTCCAATATCTACGCATTTCACCGCTCCACTGGAAATTCCCTTTACCTCTACTATACTCAAGTCTAATAGTTTCAATTGCAATTTTGAAGTTGAGCCTCAAGATTTAACAATTGACTTATTAAACCACCTACAGACGCTTTACGCCCAGTGATTCCGGATAACACTTGCATCCTCCGTATTACCGCGGCTGCTGGCACGGAGTTAGCCGATGCTTATTCTTCAGGTACACGTCAGAACTTCCTCCCTGAAAAAAGAGGTTTACAACCCACGGGCCTTAATCCCTCACGCGGTATTGCTCTGTCAGGCTTTCGCCCATTGCAGAAAATTCCCCACTGCTGCCTCCCGTAGGAGTCTGGACCGTGTCTCAGTTCCAGTGTGTCTGATCATCCTCTCAAACCAGATACTGATCGTCGCCTTGGTAAGCCATTACCTTACCAACAAGCTAATCAGCCGCAAGCTTTTCCTTAGGCAGAAAAAATCTATTTTACTCGGAAGCATATGGGGTATTAGCAATTGTTTCCAATTGTTATCCCCCTCCTAAGGGTAAATTCTTACGTGTTACTCACCCGTCCGCCACTTGAGTTAAAAACTCACGTTCGACTTGCATGTGTTAAGCATACCGCCAGCGTTCATCCTGAGCCAGGATCAAACTCTCTTAAAAATATCCAGAAATTTATAGATGGTATTTAGAATTATTTTAATTATCAAATTATTCTTTTGATATCCACAAAACTAAGACTAATCTAAAGGTAAAAAAAATGTCAACCCTCAAATTGGAAAATTCATAGATAAAATTTAATTTTTTTAAAATTTTACTTAAACTATAAAGTAGAATTGTTTTATATAAATCAGCACATAAATAAATATATATATATATTAAAAAATTACATTTTAAAATTATGATTAGTGATTCTCAAGTTTATATAGCATTATTGTTAGCCCTTACTACAGGTTTATTAGCTATTCGTTTAGGTTCAACTTTATACCAGTAAGGTAAATTTTGTAATCTATTGAAAAATTCAATAGATTGAAAAAATTTAACAATTTAGATAACATATTAAGATATTTTAATTTGAATAGAACAAACAATTTTTATTTATGGTTACAACAGATTTGAAAAAATTTACTTCTCCAGTTTTTCCATTTAGTGCAATTGTAGGACAAGAAGAAATGAAACTTGCATTGCAATTAAATGTTATTGATCCAAAAATTGGTGGTGTTATGATTATGGGAGATAGAGGAACCGGAAAATCAACAACAATTAGAGCAATTGCAGATTTATTACCTGAAATTGAAGTTGTTAAAGATGATTCCTTTAATTCCCACCCAACTGATCTAGATTTAATGGGCAATGAGGTTAAAAAAGCTATAAGTAATGGAGAAATACCAGAATTATGTAATATAAAAATCCCAATGGTCGATCTTCCATTAGGTGCTACAGAAGATCGAGTATGTGGAACAATTGATATTGAAAAAGCATTAACGGAAGGGATTAAAGCATTTGAACCAGGTTTATTAGCAAAAGCTAATAGAGGATTACTTTATGTAGATGAAGTTAATTTGTTAGATGACCATTTAGTAGACATTTTGTTGGATTCAGCAGCTTCTGGATGGAATACAGTTGAACGTGAAGGTATTTCAATTCGACACCCGGCCCGTTTTGTATTGGTGGGATCTGGCAATCCTGAAGAAGGAGAATTAAGACCTCAATTACTTGACCGGTTTGGTATGCATGCAGAAATTCGAACAGTTAAGGACCCTGAATTAAGAGTCAAAGTAGTTGAAGAAAGAACATCATTCGATCAAAACCCTGAAGTATGGATTGAAAATTACGCTGATGATCAAGAAAATTTAAGAAACAAAATTGTCGCAGCTCAAAAGTTACTTCCAAAAGTTAAAATTGATTATGATTTACGAGTTAAAATCTCCCAGATTTGTAGTCAACTAGATGTAGATGGTCTTCGGGGTGATATTGTGACTAATCGTGCAGCAAAAGCTTTTGCTGCATATAATGAACGTGATGTTGTAACTAAAGATGATATTCAAACCATTATAACATTATGTTTACGTCATCGATTAAGAAAAGATCCTTTAGAAACTATAGATTCTGGGTCAAAAGTTTCCAAAGTATTTAATGAAATTTTTGAAATCAATTAATATCAATAAAATATTAATATTAACAAATTATTAATACAAATTCAAAAATTTTAGTTAATTTAAATTATGTTAAAAATTATTTGGTTAGGTAGCAATTTATTTTTAATTATTTTAATCTTACTCCAAATCCCTAGCAATAGTGGTTTGGAAAGTATAGCTAACAAAACAAACTTATTAGGTTCACCTAATTCAGCAACAAAAATAATAAAAATAATGACTTGGGTATTTATCATTGTATACTTATTATTAGCATGTAGATTTATTTTACAACCCTAGTAATAAGTATTAACTTATTTGTAGACAAAATAAATACAGAATTATATTATAATTATATGTTTTTATTTCGCGGAGTAGAGCAGTCTGGTAGCTCGTTGGGCTCATAACCCGAAGGCCAATGGTTCAAATCCATTCTCCGCTAGAAAAAATTAACTAAAAATACTTTTAATTTTTTTATTAAAATAATATAATAGATAGTAAATTAATTAAATTAAGTATGACATTAAACATACAAACACCTTCCCCTACATTTGGTGGCAGTACTGGTGGTTGGCTAAGAGCAGCTGAAGTTGAAGAAAAATATGCAATTACTTGGACAAGTAAAAAAGAACAAATCTTTGAAATGCCTATTGGTGGAACTGCCATTATGAGAAATGGTGAAAACCTTTTATATTTAGCACGTAAAGAACAGTGTTTAGCATTAGGGGCACAATTGCGTACTTTTAAAATCAATGATTATAAAATTTATCGGATTTTTCCAAGTGGCGAAGTTCAATATCTACATCCTAAAGATGGCGTTTTCCCAGAAAAAGTAAATGAAGGAAGAGAATCTGTTAATAGTAGAAATTTTTCTATAGGAAAAAATCCAAATCCAGCAACTATAAAATTTACAGGTTTAACAACTTACGAAACTTAATTTTAAATTGATTAGTTAAAAACTAGTCATTTGGCGAGATGGCAGAGTTGGTCGATCGCGTCTGATTTGAAATCAGATGAATCTTTATAGATTCCGTGGGTTCGAATCCCACTCTCGTCTTAAAAAACATAAAACTGAAGAATAAAATTTGCTTAACTGTTTTTTATTTTTCTATAAAATAATATGGGTAAAGTTTACGATTGGTTTGAAGAACGTTTAGAAGTTCAAGCAATTGCGGATGATATTTCAAGTAAATATGTCCCACCACATGTTAATATTTTTTACTGTTTTGGAGGTATTGTATTAACATGTTTCTTAGTACAAGTGGCTACTGGATTTGCAATGACGTTCTACTATCGACCTAGTGTTGTTGATGCTTTTGCATCTGTAGAATACATAATGACGAGTGTCAACTTTGGTTGGTTAATACGTTCAATTCATCGATGGTCTGCAAGTATGATGGTAATGATGATGGTATTACATGTTTTTCGTGTTTACTTAACAGGGGGATTTAAAAAACCTCGTGAATTAACATGGGTTACAGGCGTTATTTTAGCAGTAGTAACCGTATCTTTTGGAGTTACTGGGTATTCACTACCTTGGGATCAAGTCGGTTTCTGGGCATGTAAAATTGTTACGGGAGTTCCTGCAGCAGTTCCAGTGATTGGAGATACATTTGTATTACTTTTAAGAGGTGGAGAAAGTGTAGGTCAAAGTACACTAACACGTTTTTATAGTGCTCATACATTTGTATTACCACTAGCTGCGGCCGTTTTAATGCTTACACATTTTTTAATGATACGTAAACAAGGTATTTCAGGCCCCCTATAATAATTTTAAGATATTAAAATCATTATAGAAAACTAAATGATATTAAATATTTTTTATTAAAATATTAATTAATTTTAAAAATTATAAATATAAGGAATTATTATGTCGGTTATAAAAAAACCAGATTTAACAGATCCGAAATTAAGAGCAAAATTAGCGAAAGGAATGGGACACAATTACTATGGTGAACCAGCATGGCCAAATGATTTATTATATGTATTTCCAATTGTAATTTTAGGAACATTCGCTTGTTGTATTGGTTTAGCTGTCATGGCACCTACACAAATGGGTGAGCCTGCCGATCCATTTAATACGCCATTGGAAATTTTACCAGAATGGTATTTTTTCCCAACTTTTAATCTATTACGTGTTTTACCTAATAAATTACTTGGAGTTTTAGCAATGGCTGCAGTACCAGCAGGTTTAATTACTGTTCCATTTATTGAAAATGTTAACAAATTTCAAAATCCTTTTAGAAGACCTATTGCAAGTTTAGTTTTTATTTTCGGATTTATGTTTGCCGTATGGTTTGGTGTTGGAGCTTGTTTACCTATTGATAAAGCAGTTACATTAGGATTATTTTAATAAAAAAGTTATGATGCATTGTGCATCATAACTTTTTTTCTGCATCTGACTGGGTTCGAACCAGTGACGTTCTTATAGAAAACGGATTATGAGTCCGCTGCCTTCAACCACTCGGCCACAGATGCTAATTTTTGGAACTGGTGGGAATTGAACCCACGTCCAATCAATATTTAATAATTTATGTTTATTGTTAGGTGTTAAATACTTTTGTGGTAGTAATACACATATTAGTAATAATTATAAAAAATTACAATTAACAATCTATAAAAATTAGTTATTTTTAAGATTTCAAAAAACAAATTTAAGCAAAACTTAATTTTTTTTGATTAAAAGAAAAAATATTATTTAGATTTATTATATTTTCGTCATTTTTTCGGATATGACAACCGACCCAACCATTATATTATTAGCTATTAAATGTCGATACCTTTACAGCCCCTTATTTAAAAGCATGAAGGGAATCGAACCCTTGACACCCAGTACCGGAAACTGATGCTCTATCCACTGAGCTACATGCTTTAAAATTTAAATATACAGCTATTATAGTATATGTACTATAAAAACTTGTACTATAGAATTTAAATCATAATTATTTGAGATAATAAAAAAATTGAAATTGTCTGAAATTATTGAATTTTATATTTTAGATAAAATTCAATAATTAAATTTTTTTAATAGTATATTTTACCACCACCCCATTTTTCTGTCACAATTTTAGGCTGTAACATAATGTGTCCACCAATAGAAAAAAGATCTTCGTCAGTTAAAGAACGCATACGTGGATAAATGTCTGCACTTTTAATGCTGGGATGAACTTCAGCAATGGAATTTAACCCATCATAACTTGTTGGGTTTTTTAAATAATCAACTATTGATAAAATATTATCACGACGAGGTGTCGCTAAACTTAGCGCCTCTGGATCTAACCCAACATTAGGATTAGTTTTTGTCATTCCACCAACATGACAAGCTCCGCATGTTGCATTAAATAATCTTTTACCTCGTTTTACCTGTTCCGGTGTTAAAACCGTTGTTGTTCCTGATGCGTCAACAGCTACAGTTCTTGTTGCTTCATCTAAATCAATTGCTAAAACTGGGTTAAGCAAACAAAAGAAAGATAAAATTAAACTTATTGAATATTTTTTAAACATAATATTTTAGAGAAATTGTTTATAAAATTGTATATTCCAATTTTTGAATTTGAAATAATTAGAAGTAAAAATAAAAATTTTAATTTTTCTCAATGAAAAAAATATTTTTATAATTTTACTAAAAAATTTTTAATTATGATCTACTTATGCGATCATTTTTACTTATGATAACTAAAGCCACCCCAATCGCTAAAACTACGAACCCGCCAGCAACAAGACTTGATAAAAACCCTGATAATGAAGTTGTCATCTTTAATTCCGTTTTTTTTTACAAGTTAATTTTTATAAAATCTACTACGATATTAATTATATAAGTTTTTTAATAAAAAATTGAATTAATATTTTAATTAATAAAAAATAATTAAGTTTGAGACTTAGGTTTTATACTTAATGTTTACATAAAATTTAAGCTGCTATTTTTCAATTCTGACTTAATTGATCCTAAGTGCAACAAATATAAAATTCTAAGTCAATAAGCATTATAAATAAAATCTTTTATTTTTACAATAAAAGCTTGTTACATTTTTTAAATTATGTTATATTAATCCCAACAGCCTGGATAGCTCAGTTGGTAGAGCAGTGGATTGAAGATCCTCGTGTCCCCAGTTCAAATCTGGGTCTAGGCATTAAGTATGTTAGTAAATTTTGTAATTTTTGGTAAAAAATTTAATTTCACAGACCCAATTGGACCATTTCGATGTTTTGCGATTATTAATTCAGCAATATTTGGTTCGTCTGTATTTTTATTGTAATAATCATCACGATAAAGCATTATAACTAGATCGGAATCTTGTTCTATTGAACCACTTTCTCGTAAATCTGATAAAATAGGGCGTTTATTTATTCGACTTTCCACATTCCGGCTTAATTGAGATAAAACAATGATAGGGATGTCGAATTCTTTTGCTATGTTTTTTAATGCTCGAGTTATTTGAGATAATTCTTGAACACGATTTTCATTTTTTAAAGAACCACTTTCCATCAATTGTAAATAATCAATTATTACCAACCCAATTTTGTTATGTTCAAATATAATTTTTTTAATTTTTGAACGTATATCTGTTATTAATAAATTTGGTAAATCATCAATAAAAAAGGGTAAAGTTGCTAGTTTTTTAATTGTTTTATTTAAAATTTTCCATTCAAAATCTTTAATATTACCTACTTTTAATCTTGTATTACTTATGTTTGTTTCATTTGCTAATAAACGATAAATTAATTGCTCTTTTGACATTTCTAGACTAAAAATAATAAGAGGTAATTTTGTTTTTTTTATAATATTTGTAGCTGTATTTAAACAAAATGCCGTTTTACCCATAGACGGACGTCCTGCAATTATGATTAAATCCGATTTTTGAAACCCTTGAGTTAAGGCATCTAAATCATTAAAACCGGACGGATATCCTGGAAGATTTGTTTCGTTTGACCTTTTTTTTAAGTCTAAAATTACTTTTGTTAATAATTCTGCACTTGTCAAAATTGTATTTTTAGGATTTGTTTTCGTTAAATTAAATAATTCAATTTCTAAATCAATTATTATATTTTCTAATGAAAGATTTGTAACATAAGCTGAGTTTATTATTTGGTAACCTAATTTTATTAGAATCCTTCTAATAAATTTATCTTGAACTAATCCGATGTATTCATCTAAATGAGTTAAATCCGAAATTTGATTAAATAATTCTGTTAAAACTTCAGTTCCGCCAATAGAGTGTAATAAACCATTATCTTGTAAAAAAGTTGTAAGTGTTGTTATATTTATTGATACATTATTATTGTGTAATGTTAAAATTGCTTTATATAATTGTTGGTGATTTTTAAAATAAAACGCTTCAATTTTTAAAACTCTAATAATTATTTCAAAAGCACTTTCGTCAATTAATAGATGTGCCAATACAATTTTTTCTGCTAAAAAATTGTGCGGCAAACTTTTTTCAATTTCTAATTTATTTTTATTACTGTTTGTCATAAATTACTTTTAAAATTTATTTTTAAAAAATAATTGCCTTTTTTACTAGTTATATTATATGATTTATCAAGCGTCCTTAGTTCAGTTGGTAGAACGCTAGTCTCCAAAATTAGATGTCGAGGGTTCAAATCCTTCAGGACGCGCTTCCTAAAATAGTTAGGAGTTTATAGAATAATAAAAAGAATTTTAAAATATTTAAAGTAATTAAATGATTTTATGGCAAAAAAAATTACAGCATTTATCAAATTAGCTTTACCTGCAGGTAAAGCAACTCCAGCACCTCCCGTAGGTCCTGCTTTAGGGCAACATGGTGTTAACATTGCAGCTTTTTGTAAAGAGTACAATGCCAAAACTGGAGATAAAGGAGATTTAATTATTCCAGTTGAAATTTCTGTCTATGAAGACAGAAGTTACACTTTCATATTAAAAACTCCACCAGCATCAGTGTTATTAACAAAAGCGGCAAAAATAAAAAAGGGTTCTTCTAATCCGAATACAATTAATGTAGGTGTAATTAATAAATCTCAATTAGAAGAAATCGCACAAACGAAACTTCCTGATTTAAATACCAATAATATTAATAGTGCAATGAGAATTGTTGAAGGAACAGCTCGTAATATGGGTATTTCAATTGTTGATTAAATTAATTATTCATGAATAAATAATGAAAAAGATATCGATTCGACAACAAAAATTAAAAAATAAGATTAGTCAAGATTTTTATGAAATAAATAATGCAATTCAATTACTCAAAGAAACAGCAACTGCTAAATTTATTGAAAGTGCTGAATTACATGTGAATTTGAATATTGATCCAAAATACGCTGATCAACAATTAAGAACAACTGTTCTATTACCAAATGGAACAGGAAAAGAAAAGAAAATAGCAGTTTTGGCTGCTGAAGAAAATTTAACTAATATTAATTCTTCAATGGTTGATATTATGGGTAATTCCGATTTAATTGATGAAATTAGTAAGGGTAATATTAATTTTGATCTATTAATAGCAACGCCTGAAATGATGCCAAAATTAGCAAAATTGGGTCGGGTTCTAGGTCCAAAAGGATTGATGCCTTCACCAAAAGCAGGAACTGTAACTACAAATTTACTTGAAACATTAGAAGAATTCAAAAAAGGTAAATTTGAGTATAAAACAGATAAAACTGGTATTGTTCATATAAATTTTGGCAAAACTAATTTTACAGATTCTCAGTTAAAAGAAAATGTTGAAGTTTTATTAAAATCTATTGAACAAAATAGGCCGTCAGGTGTTAAAGGTAAATATTTTAAAAGTGTTTCTATTTGCAGTACTATGGGACCATCAATTTCTTTAGACGCAACAAAATTTAATTAAGGATTATCAATATATATGTCAGAACGTATAGGTGAAATTGTTGAACAATTAAAAAGTTTAACATTATTAGAAGCTTCAGAATTAGTAACAAAAATTGAAGAAACTTTTGGGGTTGATGCAAGTGCAGTTAGTGGTGGAGGTGGTTTTGCTATGGCTACCCCAGGAACAATAGACAGTGGTGAAGAAAAAACCGAATTTAATTTAATGTTGGATGAAGTTCCTAGTGATAAAAAAATCGCTGTTTTAAAAATTGTTAGAAGCTTAACAGGGTTAGGTTTAAAAGAAGCAAAAGAAATGGTTGAATCAGCTCCAAAATTAATTCAAGAAGGTTTAGCAAAAGAAGCGGCTGAAACAGCGAAAAAAGATATTGAAGATGCGGGTGGTAAAGCTTCTTTAACATAAAAACTTAATTTAAAGTTTAATATAACATAGGAAGATAAATGAATGAAGTTCAATCAATAGAAGTTCAGTATTTAAAAAAAGAATTACCGAATCTTAGGGCTGGTGATGGGGTTAAAATTGGGGTTAAAATTATTGAAGGTAGCAAAGAAAGAATTCAATTTTTTGAAGGAACAATAATTGCAATAAAAAATTCATCAGTAAATAAAACTATTACTGTTCGAAAAGTTTTACAAGGAATTGGAGTTGAAAGAATATTTTTAATTCATTCCCCTAAAATTGATTCGATTACGGTATTACGCTCTTCAAAAATCCGAAGATCAAAATTATATTATTTACGTAATTTATCTGGTAAAGCAAGTAGGTTGAAACAAAGTTTTAAATAAAAAATTTCTTTATTTTTATTTAAAATGTTATAATATAATTTAGTATAACTATTTTATTAATATATATTCGTTAAAAAAGGTTAAATATGGCTAACTATAAAGTACATTTATTAAGTGAAGAACATGATATTGACGTAACAATTGATTGTCCTGATGATCAATTTGTTTTAGATGCTGCTGAAGAACAAGGTGTAGAATTACCTTATTCATGTCGTGCGGGTGCATGTTCAACATGTGCAGGAAAAGTTGCAAGTGGAACAATTGATCAATCAGAACAATCATTTTTAGATGACGATCAAATGGGAGCAGGTTTTACATTAACTTGTGTAGCATACCCTACATCAGATTGTGAAATTTTAGTACATCAAGAAGATTCATTATATTAAAAAAAAAAGCTAATAATTAATTATTAGCTTTTTTTTAGTAATTTAATTCTGCAGCTTGAACTTTTTCAAATTGTTTTTTCTTTAAAATAAGTGAAACTTGAGTAAAAACAACAAAGAAACAAAAAACTAAATATCCTATGATTCTTACTGGATTTTGTAGAACAATTTCTGTTTCTTCCTGTCCAAACCCACCTTTATTTGGATCAAGGTTTAAAGATTGATCTATGGTTACAATATCTCCTTCTTTTACTATTAAGTCTAAACCACCAGGCATTGTTTGTGTAACAGAATTATTTTTCGAGTCTAAAATAGTTAGACTTGTTTCTTTAGAACTTGATTTGATTTCTGTTATTTTTCCTGCTGCGGTTGAAGTGAAAATATTTATATTACTTTTCTCACCAGTTGGATAAACCTGACCTCTCCCTCTATTACCACCAGCATAAATTGGATATGTTAAATATTTAATTTGTGAATCTTTTTCTGGATCTGGCGAAACTACCGGGAAAATTAATTCTTGGTGTTTTTTACCAGCTATAGGACCAACAACTAAAATATTATCTAATTCGTTACTATAAGGTGAAATGAAGACTCCTTTATTTTTTTCTTTTATTTCAGGTGAAATTTCATTTGGTGATGCTAGTTTAAATCCGTTTGGTAAAATAACAATACCCCCAACATTTAAGTCGACTTTTTTACCATTCGCGCTTGATTGTTTTAACGTCGTATCATAAGGTACTTTTACTCCAATCTCAAAAACAGAGTTTGGTAAAACAGCCTGCGGTGCTTCAATTTCAATACCTTTTTGATTTAAGTGACAATTAGCACAGGCTAATTTACCATTTGCAGCTCTTGGGTTTGCATAACCTTGTTGTGCAAACACAGGGTAAGCGTTTGAATTACTAATAACAAACCCAAAAATACTCATTGCTATTGTAAAACTCCCTAAAATATGTTTTAAAAACTTTTTAGTTATCATAGTTTTATTAATTTTTTAAGTGTACTTGATATTATTTTTTATTATAAATAAAATAAAAGCACCAGAGAAATAAAGTGCTAATATTGCTATTGATAACAATAATTGTGTTAATGGATCAGTCGATGGTGTTAATATAGCACCAATTACTGTAGATCCTAATATGACATAGCGCCATGCTTTTAGCATTTGTTCAACAGTTACAATTTTAAGTAACCCTAAAATAATTTGAATAATTGGGATTTGAAAAGCAAGTCCTGTACTATAAAAAAGAACTAAAATGAACTCAAAATATTCGTCAAATGACCAAAAAGGTTCAATAACTTCATCACTATAATTTAGGAAAAAATTTAGTGCTGCTGGAGTTAAAATATAATATGAAAAAAATAATCCAAAACAAAACAAAATTAAAGAACTTATCAACAAAGGTAAAATTATTTTTTTTTCATTTTTTGTTAATCCAGGTAATAAAAATAATAAAATTTGACCTAAACCAAAAGGACTACCAAAAAGCAACCCTGTATAAAATGAAATTTTTAAAGTTGAAATAAAATATTCGCCTGGCGATGCTTGAAAAAATTTAACTTCATTTACAGGTAATTCTAATATTTTTACTAACCATTTAACTTCAAAAAAAGCTACAGAAGTTAAAAATAAAATGACCCAAAATAATTGAAAACTTCGTTGTCTTAATTCTTCAATGTGTTCTGAAAATGGAAGTTCTAATGTAATATTAGAATTAGATTTAAAATTAAAATCGGAATTTTCAATCATTATATAAGTGATGATTTTGTTGTTTTAAATATTTTATAAATTTATGGTTAATTTTTAGAAAAAAAGTTCTTAGAAATTTCTAAGAACTTTTTTTTAAGATAAAAATGTTGCAGCTTGAACACGTGCTGAAGCTTTTTTCAGATTTTGCGAAGCTTCAATTTTTTCTCGATTTGTTTTAGCATTATTTAGATCAATTGTCGCGTTATCTAGATCAATTGTGGCATTATTTAATTTTAAGTTATCTGTTTCTTCAACACCGTTAACTAAAATGGTTATTTGATTTTGATCAACTTCTGCAAATCCCCCAAATAAAATAATAGGTGTCCACTTTTGATCTGTTTTTATTCTTAAAACACCAATATCTAATGCTGTGATTAAAGGTGCATGTCCGTCTAGAATACCTAATTGACCCGTAGTGCTTGGTAAAATAATTTCTTCTGCAATTGCAGAGCAAACTATTCGATCTGGAGTAATTACACGAATGTTAATAGTCATAATTCTTAAATACTCCTTATTTTAGAGTTTCAGCTTTTGCAATTGCTTCCTCAATATCACCTACAAGATAAAATGATTGTTCTGGTAAATCATCTAAATCACCTTTTAGAATCATTGTAAAACCTTTAATACATTGTTCTAAACTTACATATTTACCTGGTGAACCTGTGAATATTTCAGCAACAAAGAATGGTTGAGATAAAAATCTTTCAACTTTTCTTGCTCTTGCTACTGTTAATCTGTCTTCTTCTGATAATTCATCAATACCTAGAATTGCAATAATATCTTGTAATTCTTTATATCGTTGTAATGTTTCTTTAACAGATTCTGCAATACTATAGTGTTCTTCTGTTACAATGCCAGGTTGTAGCATAGTTGATGTAGAATCTAATGGATCAACTGCAGGGTAAATTCCTTTAGCAGCAAGATTTCTTGATAATACTGTAGTTGCATCTAAATGTGCAAATGTTGTTGCTGGTGCAGGATCTGTTAAATCATCAGCAGGCACATACACAGCTTGAATGGATGTAATTGAACCTTGTGTTGTAGAAGTAATTCGTTCTTGCAATGCTCCCATTTCGGTTGCTAATGTTGGTTGGTAACCTACTGCCGAAGGCATTCTTCCAAGTAAAGCAGATACTTCTGAACCAGCTTGCGTGAATCGGAAAATATTATCAATAAATAATAATACATCTTGTTTATTTACATCACGGAAATATTCAGCCATTGTTAATGCGGTTAAACCAACACGCATACGAGCACCTGGTGGTTCATTCATTTGACCATATACTAAAGCTACTTTCGATTCTGAGAAATTATTTTGATTAATAACTCCAGATTCTTTCATTTCTTCGTATAAATCATTTCCTTCACGAGTTCGCTCACCAACACCACCAAAAACCGAAACTCCACCATGAGCTTTTGCAATATTATTAATTAATTCCATAATTAATACGGTTTTACCTACTCCTGCTCCTCCAAATAGTCCAATTTTACCGCCCCTACGATAAGGAGCTAATAAATCCACTACTTTTATTCCTGTTTCAAAAATAGATGGAACTACTTCTAGTTCAGTAAATGCTGGAGCATCTCTGTGAATTGGTAATGTTTCGTCATTTTTTATATCACCTTGATTATCTACAGGTTCCCCAATTACATTAAAAATTCTACCTAATGTCGCTGTACCTACTGGAACAGATATTGGATTGCCTAGATCAGTAACTTCTAAACCGCGTTTTAAACCGTCAGTTGAACGCATAGAAACAGCACGAACTTTATTAGAACCTAATAATTGTTGAACTTCCGCAATTATTACGCCATCATTTGATGGAATACTTATTGCGCTATAAATTGGGGGAAGATTCCCAGACGGAAATACAACATCCATTACAGGACCAATAATTTGACTAATATAACCTTTATTTGTACTAGTTTCTAACATTTTTACTTAATATAATTTAAATTATTAAAAATAAAAGTACTTTCGAAAATTGATTTTAACCAATTTTAATATTTTATTTTATTTTATTCACTACATACAATTATATGATAAATTACTTTAAAAACAGTAATGAATTATCATTTCAATTAGAAATTGAAATTAGAATTTTTACGGCCTGTAGTTTTTAACCAATTTTGAGCTTCAATATAATTATTCGGTGCTAAAGCTATAGCTTGTTTCCAATATTCTGAAGCTTTATCAAATAATTTTTTAGCAATTTCTAAATTTTGTTTTTCTGTTGCTTTAACACCTTGGTAATGATAGATGACAGCAATATTATTTAATGCTTGTGGAAGATTTAAATTCAATTCTAATGCTTGGTGGTAATATTCTAAAGCTTGAATGTATTCCCCATTACTAGAATAGATTAACCCAATATTATATAGTATGTAACTTCGATCATAAGGATCTTCTTCTAATTGAAGAGCTTCATAATAATTTTCTAAAGCTTCTGCATATTCACCTTCTGATTGCGCGGACATTCCATCACGATAATAAAAAAAAGCTTCTTTTTCTTGTTTACTTGCTGGTAAAATTTTTAATAAAATATCAGCAACAACTGTAAATGTTTTATCGATAAAATTATCATTTCGTTGACTACGTCCCATTTATAACCTTAAAAAATTGAATTAATAATCGATTTAAAATAAATTATGAATTGACAAAAGGTAATAATGATAAAATTCGAGCTTTTTTTATTGTTTTTGTTAATTTCCGTTGTTGTTGTACAGTTACACCTGTAGCTCTACGTGGTAAAATCTTACCATATTCTGTAACAAAATTTTTTAAAAGTTCAATATCTTTATAGTGAATATCTTGATCAATTGATAAAGGTGATGATTTTCTTTTTTGCATAATCTTTTTATTATTTAATTTCTTTGTGTATTTTGTGTCCATTACAATGTGGACAATATTTATTCAATTCAATTCTATCGGGTGTGTTGCGTCGGTTTTTTTGCGATATATATCTTGAAATCCCTTGACTTCGTTTGTTGGTATTTGAACGACATTCAATACACTCTAATGTAATCAGAATACGAGTCCCTTTATTTTTAGCCATTTTTAAATCCTTTTTTAAAAAAGATATTTTTAATATAAACTACATGTATTATCTCATAAATTACAAATTTTGTAATTTTTTATTTTTTCAGTTGACAAAATATTAATGATAATTATATTTTATTTGTCATATAATACAATTACTTTTACATATTAGAAGAATTATGTCAAAATACACTCAATATGAAATGATTTTAATTCTTAATGAAGAATTAAATGAAAGTGAATTAAAAACATGGGCCTTCAAATACGCTCGTGAACTTAAAGATTTAGGTGCATTAGAAATTTCTGTAATCTCAAGAGGAAAACGTAATTTAGCATACTCAATAAAAAATAAAAATAAATGTAATTTTATTGAAATTACTTTTTCATTAATCCCATCATATTTGAATCAGTTTCAAGAAATCATTAATTTAGATAAAAATATTTTACGTTTTTTAACAACAAAAAAAGATATTCAAAAAGTATAAATATAAGAAAAATATACCTTTTATATTTTCTTATATTTGTTGAAATTATTAATTAAAAATAGTATTATAATTTTGTTATCCTCAGTAGCTCAGTGGTAGAGCAATCGGCTGTTAACCGATTGGTCGTAGGTTCAAATCCTACCTGGGGAGTAGATATCTATGTATATATTAGTAATATGTAATTATGATAAAAAATATCGAAAATTTGCAAATTGGAAATAAAAGTTTTAATTCACGTTTAATGTTAGGGACAGGAAAATACAAATCAATTCATGACACAATCGACAGTATTAACAATAGTGAATGTGAAATTATCACAGTTGCTGTTCGTCGTCTACCACCAAATTTAAAAAATGATAACCACACTTTTTTTAAGGATTTAAATTGGGGAAAACTATGGTTATTACCAAATACGGCAGGTTCACAAACTGCTGAAGAAGCAATTAGAATGGCATTTTTAGGGCATGAATTAGCATGCCAACTTGGACAAGTAGATAATTTTTTTGTAAAATTAGAAGTAATTTCAGATCCCAAATATTTATTACCAGACCCAATTGGAACTCTAAAAGCAGCTCAATTTTTAGTAAAAAACGGTTTTACTGTTTTGCCATACATAAATGCTGATCCGATGTTAGCACTTCATCTTGAAGATATAGGATGTGCTACGGTAATGCCTTTAGGTTCACCTATTGGATCTGGGCAAGGTTTAAATAATTTAGAAAATATTAAAATTATTATTGAAAATGCTAATATTCCGGTAATAGTAGATGCTGGAATTGGAAAACCTAGCGAAGCCTGTCAAGCTATGGAATTAGGAGCCGACGGAATTCTATTAAATACTGCTATTGCGCAATCTAATCATCCAGCAAAAATGGCAAATTCAATTAAACTAGCTGTTCAATCAGGTCGTTTGGCATATTTATCTGGGTTGATGCCGAAAAAAAGTTATGCTATTCCAAGTTCACCATTATATTAAATTACTCGTTTTTTCCGATATGAAGTTTAGTAGCATCTGTTACAAAAGGGACATAAGCATATTTATTAGTCATAGCAGAAAGCATCGCATAAAAAATGACAACAAAATTAAAGATAATTATACCTTGAGCAAATTCGTGTAAAAACATTTTTAAAACTCTATTTAAAGTTAAATATTGTACACATTCAACATATAAAAAAGTTAAAGGAACCTGAAGAAGCATTATTAAAATACTATGCATCACATTATAGCGTATAAAATAATCAATGTTTAATTTTTCTCCATTTTTTATTACAAAAAAATAAATAGCAAAAAAAGTAAAAAATGAAACGTATTCATTTAAATAACTTGCAATAATTGTAAAAATTGTTGGATCCGCTGCTATTGGTAAAATTGAATTGACATTCGCTTCTTGAATTGGAATTAACAAATTTAAAAAGGGTATTTTTAAAATGGCATAATGGTAATATTTTAAATTTTCATGTATAGCTAATAAATAACCTGAGCTAGCAAAAAAAGTAACCATACTACTTTTAACTGCTTTCGAAATAGTAATAGATTTTTGTTTTATTACAAGTAGTATAAAACGAGTTAATGCCATTAAAAATAAAAATGATAATATTCTTTCCATTTTTCCCTTTATTAAATTTATGATAATATAATATTATTATATTAAATAATAATAAATATTACAATATAATTTCTATTTTATTCAAATGTTTTTTAAATTAAAATGATTAAAAGTTTATTCAACCGTAAATTAAAAAAATATCAAAAGATTGTAGATCAAATTAATTTTTTAGAAACTGATCTTAAACAATTATCAGATATTGAATTAAAAGAACAAACCCTAAAATTACGAAAACAATATCAAAAAGAAAAATCTTTAAAAAATATTATAGCCCCTTCTTTTGCTCTTACACGCGAGTCAGCTAGCCGTAATTTAAATTTAAGACATTTCGATGTTCAACTCTTAGGGGGTTTAGTATTAAATGATGGTAAAATTGCTGAAATGAAAACTGGGGAAGGTAAAACGCTAGTAGCAACATTACCTTCTTATTTAAACGGGTTAACAGGTAAAGGAGTTCATGTTGTTACTGTCAATGATTATTTAGCTAATCGAGATTATAGTTGGATGGGTCAAATTCACCGGTCATTAGGTTTAGAAGTCGGGTTAATCCAAGAAAATATGAGTACTAAATTACGTCAACTTAATTACAATGCAGATGTTACATATCTAACAAATAGTGAAGTTGGTTTTGATTATTTACGTGATAATGTAACTTTAGACTCAAACGAGATTGTTCAGCGACGATTAAATTATTGTATTATTGATGAAGTTGACTCTATTTTAATTGATGAAGCAAAAACACCATTAGTTCTTTCAGATTATGCAAAAAGTGATATTAATAAATACATAACAGCAGCTCAGTTAGTTAAATATTTAGACGCCCAACTCGATTTTGAGATAGACGACAAAACTAATAATATTATTATTACTGAAGTAGGGATCATAAAAGTTCAAAAACTTTTGCAAATTAATAATTTATTTAACCCTCGCAACCCTTGGATACCTTTTATTATTAATGCTTTAAAAGCTAATTTTTTATTTTTTAAAGATATTGCATATATTGTAAAAAATGGGCAAGTAATTATTGTTGATGAATCAACAGGTCGTGTTATGCCTGATAGACGGTGGACAGGTGGGTTACACCAAGCAATTGAAGCAAAAGAAAATCTTCCAATTAGAGGTGCTGGTAAAACTTCAGGTTCAATAACTTATCAAAATTTTTTCTCTTTGTATGATAAATTATCAGGCATGACTGGAACTGCTAAAACAGATGAAACAGAATTTGAAAACCTTTATAAATTATCTGTTATTCCGATTCCGACAGCCCAACCATCAAAAAGACAAGATTTAAATGATCGTGTATTTGGAGCTGAATTTTTAAAATGGAAAGCTGTAGCTGACGAATGTCGTAAAATCAATGAAACTGGTCAACCAATTTTAATTGGAACAACAAGTGTAGAAAAATCAGAAATCTTATCTCAATTGTTGAGTGATTTGGATTTGTCGCATAAAATTCTAAATGCTAAACCTCAAAATGTAAAAAAAGAATCAGAAATTATAGCAACAGCAGGTGAAGAATTTAGTATTACAATTGCTACTAATATGGCAGGAAGGGGTACTGATATTATTTTAGGTGGGAATCCGTCATTTAAAGCAAAAAAAGAAATTTTTGAACTTTTAATTAAATTACAAACAAGTATAGATATTTTAGAACCTGATTATTTTTTAAATATATTAGACAACGGAGATTTGAAAATAATTAAAGACTGTTTTGAAACATTAAAATGTGACAAAAATTTTTTAAATTTAAAACCTTCTAATTTATTAAAGATATTAAACAAAATCGAAGATTCTAATATTACCGATTCTTTTCTTGAAATAACTATAAAACAAGTATTTATAATTATTAAAAATGTATTAACTAAACTTCAACAAATTCAAAATAAAAATATTAAAAATTTAGGTGGGTTATATATCATCGGAACAGAACGTCATGAATCAAGACGTATAGACAATCAATTACGTGGTCGATGTGGACGGCAAGGTGATCCAGGAACATCACAATTTTTTTTAAGTTTAGACGACCCTTTAATTAGGAAAAATATAAAAAATAACGTACTGGATGGTATTAAAAATCAGTTATTAGATGGTAAACCTCTTGAAACAAAAATATTAACAAAATCAATAGATCAAGCTCAGCAAACAGTTGAGAATAGTAATTACGATACAAGAAAAAATGCCTATGATTATGAAAGTATTTTAAATAAACAACGAATCTCCATTTTTAGTCAAAGACAGGTTCTTTTAAAAAAGCGAGAATTGACAGTAACAATTCTAAGTCATGGATTCGCATTTATAAATGATATGATGAAATTATATAAAATAGGAGGAGCTGAATTAATTGAAAAAATATGGCGAAATATATTTAACCATGATATCAATATTAATGAATATTTAAAACAAACTAAGAAAGGTTCAGTAAAATTATATTTAGAACAACAATTGTGTATATCTTATGCTCTTAAAACCTCTGATTTTAAAATTCGCCAACCAGATTTACTTAAAAGAGTTGAACGGATAACTTTATTAAAATATTTTGACGCACTTTGGAAAGAACATCTTATTATCATGTCAATTTTAAGAGAAAATGTTGGTTGGCGAGGATATGGTCAGCGAAATCCTCTTTTTGAGTATAGAGTTGAAGGTTATGAGTATTATCTTCTTTTATTCGAAAAAATAAGAATACTTGTACTTTCCGATATTTTTCATTTGTAATCTATCTAACTTATAAAATTTTTGATACTATTATAATAAATAAACAAATTAAGATTATGACAAAACGTACGTTATCTAATAAAAGTAGATTTTCAATATTAAAACTTTCAGGTTTTCGAAGTCGAATGAGTAATATAAAAGGAAGAAAAATTTTAAATAATAGACGTAGAAAAGGTAGACATAATTTAGCTATCAAAAATTAAAATTTTATATTTATTTAAATTATAAATTTATAATTTAAATAAATATTTCAAAAAAATTTAAATATTATGAAGTTTGCTCAAGAATTTATTACTTTATTAAAAGCTCGTTATCCCATTATTTATATTGATAGTAATGAAGAAAATCGTGTTGAATATTTAATTCGTAAAACAATAAAAGAGAATTTAAACCGTAGTATTTATACATGGGATTTTATTGACGGATATACTAATAATCCAAATAATCCAAATTTTGGTAAACGTAACCCATTACAAGCTTTAGAAATAATTGAAAAATTAGCACCAGAAACACCTGCAATTTTTATTTTAAAAGATTTTGATCACTTTTTAACTGATGTTTCAATTTCTCGAAAACTAAAAAACTTATTACGTATTTTAAAATTGCAACCAAAAACAATTGTTATTGTAGCATCCGAAATAAATATCCCACCTGAATTATATGATTTTATTACTGTTTTAAATTTTAAATTACCAACTAAAGAAGAAATTGAAATCGAATTATTAAGATTGATTGATTCTTTAAATTTAAAAGTTTCACCTTTTTTATTAGAACGACTATGTCGCGCCAATCAAGGATTATCTATGGAGCGTATTAGAAGAGTATTGTCAAAAATTATTACATTATACAAAACAATTGATGAAAAAAGTATTTCTATTATTTTAAAAGAAAAACAAGAAATAATAAAACAAACACAAATTTTAGAATATTGGCCGGTTGAAGAAAATATTGAGAATATTGGCGGTATGTCCTCTTTAAAAAATTGGTTAAAACAGAGAACATCTTCCTTTAGTCAAAAAGCCATTAATTATGGCTTACCTACACCAAGAGGTTTACTACTTGTAGGAATTCAAGGAACCGGAAAATCGTTAACATCTAAAATAATTGCATCGAATTGGCAATTACCGTTACTAAAATTAGATGTTGGGAAAATATTTGGTGGAATTGTCGGGGAGTCTGAAGCTAGATTAAGAAAAATGATTAATATCGCTGAGGTTTTATCCCCTTGTGTTTTGTGGATTGACGAAATTGATAAAGTATTTGCCAAAACTCAAAATAGTGGAGATAGTGGTACTAGTAATCGTGTTCTAGCTACTTTTTTAACATGGTTATCTGAAAAAAAATCATCAGTTTTTGTTGTTGCTACTGCAAATGATATTGATGTTCTTCCATTAGAAATTGTACGAAAAGGAAGATTTGATGAAATCTTTTTTTTAGATTTACCTACAAAAATGGAACGAGAAGAAATTTTTAAAATTCATCTGAAATACTTCCGGCCGGAAACATATAAAAATTATGATTTAAAAAAATTAAGTGAAAAATCACAAGGATTTTCCGGAGCTGAAATTCAACAGAGTATAATTGATTCTATGTATTTAGCTTTTTCAGAAGAAAGGGAATTTAGTAATGAAGATATCTATAATGCTTTAAAAGAAACAATCCCTTTAGCATATTTAAATGAAAATAAAATAAAAGAGTTACAAAATTGGGCTCTTTCAGGTCGAGTTAGACTTGCATCATAATAATAATAAAATATTTATGAATAATAATTTAGGTAAATTATTAGCTGATTTAAGATTTGCAATAATAATATTATTATTAATTGCAAGTTTCAGCATTATAGGTACAGTAATTGAACAGAATCAATCAACAGAAATTTATCAAATAAATTATCCAATTGAAAATTGTCTTTGGGGATTTTTATCTTGGAAATTTATTTTATTTTTTGGTCTTGACCATATATATAAAACATGGTGGTTTTTAAGTTTAATTTTAATTTTTGGGTTAAGTTTAATAACGTGTACTCTATTACAACAACTACCTTCTTTTAAAATTGCGAAAAGATGTCAATTTTTTAGAACACCCTCACAATTTCAAAAATTAAAAATAAAAACTCAATTACCATCCACATTTTTAAACAATTTTATTTTTAAATTAAAATATTTAAAATATTCAATTTTTCACCAACAAGGAATTATATACAGTTACAAAGGACTAATTGGAAGGATTGCGCCGATTCTTGTTCATGCTAGTTTAATTTTAATTTTAGTAGGGACGATTATTGGGTCAATTGGTGGTTTTAATTCACAAGAATTGGTTTCAAAAACTCAAACTTTTACAATTCAAAATATTTTGAACCGAGGTCGGTTTACTAAAATACCAAATATTACAACTCGTGTTAACGATTTTTGGATAACTTACACAAAACAAACAACTATAAATCAATTTTATTCAGATTTATCATTTCTAAATAAATCTGGTAAAGAAATAAATCATAAAATAATTTCAGTTAACCATCCATCGATTTATAAAAATATAACATTTTATCAAACAGACTGGGACTTATCTGCGGTTCGTTTAAAACTGAATTCAAATAATATTTTTCAATACCCATTAGTTATGGGAACAAAAAATCCCAAAAATAAAATTTGGGTTACTTGGATTGCTTTTGAAAATAACTCTAATCGTGGCATAATTCTATTAGTGAATAATTTACACGGGTACATTTCAGTCTATGATAAAAATGGAAAATTTATTAATAATTTACAAATCCATGAAAATTTAAATATTGGAAATTCTTTAGGTTTAGTAGACATAATACCATTAACAGGTTTACAAATAAAAGCTGATCCGGGTATTAATATTATTTATACAGGTTTCGGGTTTTTAATGCTAAGTACATTAATTAGTTATATCACATATTCTCAAATTTGGATAATTTCAAATAAAAACAATATTTTTATTGGTGGTAACACTAACCGAGCAAAATTTGAATTTGATTTAGAATTTCAAAAAATAATAAACAAAAAACGGTTATGAAACTTTATAGTTTCATAACCATTTTTTATTAAAAATCTTTACGATTTGGGTTACGTGAAGGATCACTTGATAATAACCCAAAAATAAATAAAGAAACAAAAAAAATAACACTTGTATATACTAGAATTTTTAAAGTTAACATTAAATTTTTCCTAGGAATTACTTCTACAATAATAATTATACTAAAATAAATACATTATAAATATTTTAATTTATTTAAAAAGGTAGTTGTTTATTATTTTTAAATTTAAAATCTTCATTTTTAAATTCATTTAAGATGAATGGGTATAATTTATTAACTGTAAATTCAATATATTTTTCATTTTTGTGAATATAATTCTGTTGATAATTTTCTTTTAATGAAAGAAATCCTTCAATTAAAACATAATCATCAATTTTATAAAATTTGTTTAAATCATAAGCTAAATTTCCCCAAGCCGAAATTTTAAAGACATCAATATAATTTTGATTTAAAAATTGTGGAAATTTAACCCAAGCTTCTGTTAAAGCTGTATCGTCTTCAAAAAAACTTTGTTCAGGCGTTTTAATAATTTTAACAATAAAAATCGAGTAATTCATAGTTTATTATAAAATTAAATTTTTTTGTTTTTGAACATCTTCAAAATTGATATCTTGTAATTTTTTAAGAATCTTAATAAAATATTCTTGAAAATAATCATTTAAAGATAATATTTCGTCGTCTTCAATTTTAAAAATTTTATAGATATTATTATTTGATTTAGGATTAACTGAAGTGGTATTTAATATTTCAATAAATGAAAGACGATCGGCAATATTTTTCCCCCATTCAAAAAAACTTAAAAATTGTTTTGTGAATGCTACTAAAAAAATAGGAATTGTACTAACTTTTGCGTTTTGTCCAGCTAGTTGTTCACATAATTCAATAATTTCCGCAGATAACCAATTTTTTTTCCCTGTTAAAGAAAATGTATTATTTTGAGTTTCAGGTATTATTAATGCTCGTAAACAAAATTTCGCAATATCTTGGGTATCCATATACGCAATCGACGTTTGCTCGTTTGTTACCCATATAGGTTGATTTTCTAAAATTGGTATAGCATATTGACCAATTAAACCTTGATAAAACCCTGTTAATCGAAAAATAGTATGCGGTATCTCAGATTGGCTCAGTTTAATCTCAATTCCTTTTTTCATTTTCATCAAAGGAATATGCAAGAATTTATCAATATTAATTATTGAACAAAAAATAAAATGTTTTATTTTTGCAACTTTTGCACATTCAATTAAGGCTAATTTACCATACCAATCAACTTTTTTAATTGAAGTTAAATTATTCGGACGACTGGTTGAAGCATCGATAATTGAGGAAATTCCTGTTAACGCTTGAGGAATTGTTTCTAATTTGCTTAAATCTCCGTAAACTAATTCAGCCCCCCATTCTTGTAAAAAATAGGCTTTTTGTAAATTTCGAACAAAACAGCGGACTTGGTAACCTTCATTTAAAGCTTGTCGTACAATTTGTCTACCAAGTGTTCCAGTTCCTCCAATTATCAATAAACTCATATTAATACATATATATATTTAATCAAATACCGTACTTTGTAATATATCTGAAGCTTCTAAACTTACTAATTCCTTTTTAGTTAAGATTTGTCCTTTTGAATCGAAAATCCGGTTAGCTTGTCTCATTCGTGCTCGATCTAATGCATTTTTTAAACTTCTTGCATTTGCAAATAAAGGTTTTTCCTTACGTTTTTCTAAATATGACCCTAATGCTTCTTTTGCACTTGTTGTCAATAAATATTGTTGATCTTGTAACATTAGATTAGAAATTTCAAGTAATTCTGATACTGAATAATCGGGAAAATCAATATGATTGGCAATTCGTGAAGATAATCCTGGGTTTGATTCATAGAAACGATCCATTGGTTCTTTGTAACCAGCTAGAATTAATACTAATTGATCACGTTGATTTTCCATGACTTGTAATAAAATTTCAATTGATTCAGAACCGTAATCTCTTTCGTTATCAGGTTTATATAAATAATAAGCTTCATCAATAAATAAAACACCACCCATTGCTTTTTTCAAAACTTCTTTAGTTTTAGGAGCTGTATGCCCAATATATTGACCCACTAAGTCGTCTCTTGTAACTGTTAATAAATGACCTTTTTCAATATATCCTAATTGATATAAAATATCAGCCATTTTTAATCCTACCGCCGTTTTACCAGTTCCAGGACTTCCTGTAAATGACATATGCAAACCAGGGTTAGCTGCTGTTATCCCTACTTCTTGTCTTAATTTGTCAATTAATAATAAAGCTGCAATTTCTCGAATACGAGTTTTTACAGGTTTTAACCCAATTAATTCTTCATCAAGGATATTTAAAAGCTTTGCAATATCGGTTTTTTTATATTCTTCTTGTAAATTTACACTATTATTCATGTTTTTTAATTTGTTAAAATTAATAAATATTTGGTACATTTAATAAACATACATAAGCAAATAAGGAACTTCCGAACCCCCCAATTAAAAATCCACTTTTGAATTCGTCCCACCCACGTTTTGATTGTAATTCATTTTTAGGTGAGTTATCATTCTGAAACGTTGCATATCCATAAATTGTTAATGCCAAAGTTAATATTAGAATTAATCCAATATTTGATAAAAACCCTGCTAATAACGCTATATCTGAATTTCGTAAAGGGCCTAAGTATGTGAACGGTCCAATTAAGAAGTACCCGTGAGCTAAACCAACTTCTAAACCTCGCAACAAGGGAGTTAATTGTGAACGGTAAGCTGGTAAATTACTTAAAATTGTTTTTGTAATTGCTGAAGAAGTTATTGGTGTTGCTAAATGTCCCACAAAAGGATCGTTGTTGTAGGGTTTAATAAAATTTGCCATAATTCAGTTGAACAATTGATTAAAATATTTAGATAATATTACTTAAATATTATAATTGATTTTTTAATAATATCTTTTTTATTTAAATTATTTCTAAATAATAAAAATTAAATTATAATTAACTAGTAGCTAACTTTTAAAATTATTTACACATGACGCTTATATTTGATTATTTACTATTAATAGCATTTTGTTTTAGCTTTGCTTCAGCTTTATTTTTAGGATTAAAATCTATAAAATTAATTTAATTATGATTAAATGAAACAAGAGATTCGAAAAGATACCATAACAGGGTCACAACGTTTTAGTAATTATTTTTGGGCCACTTCTCTTTTTACTGGTGGGTTCGGGTTTTTACTTGCTGGATTATCGAGTTATCTAAAAACAAATTTATTACCATTTACGAATTCAATGGAATTAAGTTTTATTCCACAAGGAATTGTTATGATTTTTTATGGTTCATTAAGTTTATCCATAAGTGTTTATATTGGTTTAACAATTCTGTGGGATATTGGTGGTGGATACAACGAATATAATTTAATAGATTTTACAATAAAAATTGTACGGAAAGGTTTTCCTGGAAAAAATCGAAATATTTATTTAACTTATCCAATTGAAAATGTTAAATCAATTGGTATAAAAATTAGCGATGGCTTAAATCCTAAACGAATTATTTTTCTTTGTTTAAAAGATAATAGACAAATTCCATTAACTCCTGTTGAAGAACCAATGTCTATATCTAAATTGGAAAATTTTGCATCTGATATCGCAAAATTTCTTAATATAAATTTAGAAAACTTATAATTAACGAATTGATTTTTTAAAATACATAATTATATAATATTTACAGAATAAATATATGTAATCTATGTGCGGGCATAGTTTAGTGGTAAAACCTTAGCCTTCCAAGCTAATGATGGGGGTTCGATTCCCCCTGCCCGCTTTTAAAAAATTTGAATGAGCAACAATTATTGTTTAAGGAGTAAATCTTATGTCTGGTGGTTCAACGGGAGAACGTCCGTTTTCTGATATTATTACGAGTGTGCGATATTGGATTATACATAGTATAACAATTCCATCATTATTTGTGTCGGGGTGGCTATTTATTAGTACTGGGTTAGCATATGATGTTTTTGGAACACCTCGTCCTAATGAATACTTTACACAAGATCGTCAACAAGTACCATTAGTTAACGATCGTTTTAGTGCAAAACAAGAATTAGAAGATTTAACTAAAGGTTTATAAAAGGTATTATTGTGAGTAGAAATATTAATCAACCCGTAGCTTATCCCATTTTTACATTTCGCTGGTTAGCAATTCATGGTTTGGCAGTGCCCACTGTTTTCTTTTTAGGTGGTATTACCGCAATGCAATTTATTCAAAGATAATTAACAGTTTTAAAATAAAATTTTTATGACAGGTCCAAATCCTAATAAACAAGCAGTAGAATTAAATAGAACATCTCTTTACTGGGGATTATTATTAATTTTTGTGTTAGCAGTATTATTTTCAAGTTATTTCTTTAATTAATAATTTTAAGGAGTTTAAAAAATGGCAAGTACAGGTCGAATTCCTTTATGGTTAGTTGGTTTAGTTGGTGGTTTTGCAGCTTTAACAGTTTTATCTCTATTTTTCTACGGAGCATATTCTGGGTTAGGTTCTTCATTATAAAAAGTCTTTGTGGTCATAAAACCACAAAGACTTTTTCATAATTAATCAATTGAATCTTGTTCAATGTATATAAAAAAAAGAGCCATAGCAAAAGCGGGAAAAATTAAACCTACTATAGGTACCAAAATTGACGGTAAATATGCAGCAGTCATAATATAAATAATTTATATAAAAGTAATTACTTCTAATTATATATATAAATTTGATAAAATTTAGAAATTTTTGGAATAAAAATATTTTAAATATTTGTATTAAAATTAATATCATTAGATAAATACAAATATTTAATTAATCTTATTTGTTAGTAAAAAGGATTTTAGAATGGAAGGAATACTTTTATCAAAATTACCGGAAGCATATGTTATATTTAGTCCTATCGTTGACATTTTACCTATAATTCCAGTTTTTTTCTTATTGTTAGCTTTTGTATGGCAAGCTGCAATAGGCTTCAGATAAAAAATATTTATTTTTAATAGGAAATTAATAATGGTTGAACCTTTATTATCAGGTATTGTCCTTGGAATGATTACAGTTACACCAATTGGTCTCTTTGTTGCAGCTTATTTACAGTACCGACGTGGAAATCAATTTGAACTTTAAAAAAAAGGTTATGCAGATTACTGCATAACCTTTTTTCTTACCAACTAGATTTTGTAACCCCTGGTAATAAACATTGATGAGCCATTTCTCTCATAACATGCCGTGATAATCCAAAATCACGGTAATAACCACGAGGTCGTCCTGTTTTCCAACAACGATTTCTGATTCGGTTCTTAGCACTATTTCGTGGTAATTTTTGAATTTTATTATGAATTTCTAATTTTGATTGATAATTATCTGTTTTTTTATAATCTAAAATTAAAATTTTTCGTTTTTCGGAATATTTATTATTTAATTTGATACGTTTTAGTTCTCTTTGTATCATGCTTTGTTTTGCCATTAAAATTATTTATTAATTATTAATTAATCATAAGATATCAAGATTTTATAAAATTGACAATATGTGAATTTTATAATTGTGAATTATATAAATTTTCTTTATTTGGTAATTCAGTATATTCATTTAATATTTTTCTGAATTCATTCCCATCAATTGTTTCCTTATCAATAAGGATGTCAACTAATAAATCTAGCGCAACACGATTATTTTCCATTATCTCGATTGCTTTTTGTTCACAATGAACCACAATTTCTCGCACTTGGTCATCAATTCTATCAGCAATACCTTCTGCAAATTCAGGTTTTCCATTTGCAATTCCACCGCCTAAAAAAACTTGACCTGTGTTTTCATTTTCAAGTGCTATAGGGCCTATATTTGACATTCCGTATCGTGTTACCATTTGTCTTGCTAAGTTGGTAACTTGTTGTAAATCACTACTTGCACCTGTTGTTATTTCTCCAGAGCCAAATATTACTAATTCCGCTGCTCGACCTCCAAGTGTCCCTATAATACGAGCTAATATTTCAGAACGTGAAATTAAACTTTGATCTTCACCAGGAGTAAACCAAGTTAATCCTCTTGCAGATCCTCTAGGAATTAATGTTACTTTTTGAACTTCGTCATGTGATTTTAGTAATGTTCCGACAATTGCATGTCCCACTTCATGATATGCTACTAAACGTTTACTCTTATTATCTAATAATGGTGAACCCTCTAAACCTGCAATTACACGATCAACTGCGGAATTAATTTCATCCATTGTTATTTCAGGTTTTTCTCGCCTTGCTGTAAGAATAGCTGCTTCATTTAATAAATTAGCAAGATCTGCACCAGCAAAACCAGGTGTTCGTTGAGCTATTGTTTCTAATTGAATTTTATTTGAAATACGTTTATTTCTAGCGTGAACTTTTAATATTTCTAACCTTCCTAATCTGTCAGGTGGATTTACAGTTACTTGACGGTCAAATCTACCAGGTCTTAGTAATGCAGAATCAAGGATATCTACCCGATTTGTTGCTGCTACAACAATGATTCCAGTGTTTCCTTGAAATCCATCCATTTCTGTTAGTAATTGATTTAAAGTTTGTTCTCTTTCATCGTTACCACCACCAACTCCAGCACCACGTTGTCGACCAACTGCATCAATTTCATCAATAAAAATAATACAGGGTGCATTTTCTCCAGCTTTTTTAAATAAATCACGTACTCTTGATGCTCCGATTCCAACAAACATTTCAACAAATTCAGATCCTGAAATACTAAAGAATGGAACTCCAGCTTCCCCAGCAATAGCTTTTGCTAATAAAGTTTTACCAGTCCCCGGAGGTCCTACAAGTAAAACCCCTTTAGGGATTTTTGCTCCAACTGTTGTAAAACGTTCCGGCTGTTTAAGAAATGAAACAACTTCTTCAAATTCTTCTTTTGCTTCTTCAATTCCAGCAACATCATCAAACCCAACTCCAGTATTTGCATCCATTTGAAATCTAGCTTTAGATTTACCAAATCCCATAGCATTTCCAGACCCACCGGGAAAATTTCCATTTGATCGTTGAAATAGAAATAATAGTCCCCCAATGAAAATTATAGGTACTAATAAATTACTAAGAATTGTGAAAATAAAATTTCCTGTTTCCGGTCCGTGAGCATCAAAATCAACATTATAATCACGTAATTTTGTTATCAATTGAGAGGCTCCTGCAGGTATTTCAACTTTTATTAATTGAGGTCTATTGCCTAATTCCGGACTAGTTGCTTCCACAAGCGCTGTTCGGTTATTATCAAATAAGTCTACACGTTTTACCCACCCCATTTCTAAATATTCCAAAAATCGACCATAAGTCATTTTTGAACTAGCCGAATTTTCATTAAGTTTGACAGTATTTATTTCAGTATTATTATTATTATTTAAATCAGTTGGGTTGACAAATATTTGCCAAGCAAAAAATCCAATAATACTTGTAATTATTGAAATTATGATTAAGATACGTTGTAATGATTTCATTTTTGATTATTTTATTATATTAATTTAATACTTGTAACTGTATATAACATTAAATATTATTTGAAAACAACTCTTAAATGTTTAAAATTTATGTTAGTAAATTTTAATTGTAATTTATATTATTAAATATAATTATTAAACGTAATAATATATCAATGGTAAGTCGTGGTTCAATTGTACGAATTTTAAGAGAAGAATCTTATTGGTTTAATCAAATAGGTACTGTTACTGTTATTGACCAAAGTGGGATCAGATATCCAGCTGTTGTTAGATTTGAGAATGTTAATTATGCTGGTACCAACACAACTAATTTTGCATTAAATGAATTGGTTGAAGTAGAAGCTCCTAAAAAAAAAAATGAAAAATAAAAAGAACGGATAAAAAATCTGTTCTTTTTATTTTTCATTAATCAATTGTTATTTTTCATTAATCAATTGGACGCATTGATAATACAGGTTCATTTACCCTGTTAATACCTTTTTCAAAACCAGCAGCAGCAGCACGCGCACGTCCTGAATGCCACCAATGACCAATCAAAAAGAAAAATGATAAAAAGAAGTGTGAACAACATAACCATGATCTTGGTGATACATAATTTACTGAATTAATCTCAGTTGCAACACCACCCACAGAGTTTAATGAACCTAATGGAGCATGTGTCATGTATTCTGCAGCACGTCTTTCTTGCCAAGGCTGAATATCATTTTTGATTTTATTGATATCTAAACCATTTGGACCACGTAAAGGTTCTACCCAAGGAGCTCTTAAATCCCAGAATCTCATTGTTTCTCCCCCAAATATGATTTCTCCACTTGGTGAACGCATTAAATATTTTCCTAGACCAGTAGGACCTTGTGCAGATGAAACGTTTGCACCTAATCTTTGGTCACGAACTAAAAACGTGAATGCTTGTGATTGTGACGCTTCTGGACCTGTAGGTCCGTATAGTTCGCTTGGGTAGGCTGTGTTATTGTACCATGCATATAAAGCTGCAGTAAAACCCATTAAAGAAATTGCTGCTAAACTATATGATAAATAAGCTTCTCCTGACCATACAAAAGCACGTCGTGCCCATGCAAATGGTTTAGTGAAAATATGCCAAATACCACCAGTAATACAAAGTACTCCAACCCATATATGCCCTCCAATAATATCTTCCATATTGTTTACAGCTACAACCCAGCCATCACCACCCATAGGTGATCTGAATACATAACCAAAAATTACAATTGGATTTAATGTTGGTGTTGTTATTAATCTAACATCACCACCACCTGGAGCCCAAGTGTCATAAACTCCGCCTAAATACATTGCTTTGATTACTAATAAAAAAGCTCCAGTACCAAGTAGACATAAATGAATACCTAATATTGTTGTCATTTTATTTTTATCACGCCAATCATACCCAAAAAATGGAAATGATTCTTCAAGTGTATCAGGTCCTAGCAATGAGTGATAAATACCACCAAAACCTAGGATAGCTGATGAGATTAAGTGAATAACACCAACTGCAAAATATGGAACTGTTGATGTTATTTCACCACCAGGTCCAATACCATAACCTAAAGTTGCTAGATGTTGAATTAAAATAAATCCTTGTTCATACAAAGGTTTTTCTGGAACAAAATGAGATACTTCAAATAAAACCATTGCACCAGCCCAAAAGACCATTAATCCAGCATGAGCTACATGCGCACCTAATAATTTACCTGAAACGTTGATTAAACGAGCATTTCCACTCCACCAAGCAAATCCAGTTGATTCTATATCTCGTCCGGCAATACTACTATTAAAGGGCGTTTCCACGTGGCAATACCTCCTCAGGGAATACAAAGTTTTCATGCGGCTGATCTTGTGCAGCCATCCATGAACGAATACCTTCGTTTAATAAAATGTTTTTTGTATAGAAAGTTTCGAATTCTGGATCTTCTGCAGCTCGAAGCTCTTGAGAAACAAAATCATACGCTCTTAAGTTTAATGCTAATCCAACAATACCTACAGCACTTGTCCACATACCAGCTACTGGTACGAATAACATAAAGAAGTGTAACCAGCGTTTGTTAGAGAAAGCCACACCAAAAATTTGTGACCAAAATCTATTTGCTGTAACCATAGAATATGTTTCTTCTGATTGTGTCGGTGTAAAGGCACGGAATGTGTTTGCAGCGTCACCATCTTCAAATAACGTATTTTCTACAGTTGCACCATGAATAGCACACAACAGAGCACCACCTAAAATACCAGCTACACCCATCATATGGAACGGGTTTAAAGTCCAGTTGTGGAAACCTTGTAAGAACAATAAGAATCTAAAAATTGCTGCTACTCCGAAACTTGGAGCAAAGAACCAGCTAGCTTGTCCCAGCGGGTAAAGTAAGAAAACAGAAACAAATACAGCAATTGGTCCTGAGAATGCAATAGCGTTGTAAGGACGAATTCCAACTAGTCTAGCAATTTCAAATTGTCGTAAACAAAAAGCAATTAAACCAAAAGAGCCATGTAAAGCTACAAATGTCCATAGTCCGCCGATCTGACACCAGCGTGTAAAGTCACCTTGTGCTTCTGGTCCCCATAATAATAACAGTGAGTGACCCATGCTGTTTGCTGGTGTAGAAACAGCAGCAGTTAAAAAGTTGCATCCTTCAAGATACGAACTAGCTAAACCATGGGTATACCATGATGTAACAAATGTTGTTCCTGTTAACCAACCACCAGTTGCTAAATAAGCTGTTGGCATTAGTAGTAAACCTGACCAACCTAAAAAGACAAATCTATCTTTTTTAAGCCAATCGTCAATAAGATCAAATAAACCACGTTCTTGGTCTTGTCCAATAGCAATGGTCATATGTGTAAATCCTTAAAAATAAAATTTTTTAATAAGTAAACCTTAAGATATTAGATAAAATAATTTTTACTTTAAATTTTTTCAACTTAATTTATATTATAAAACGAAATAACATTATTATTACAAAAAATTTTATTTTGATAATTATAGCGAATATATAATATATTTATTAGTACAACTATTTTAAAATATCTTTTATTTAAATAATTTAAATTTAATTTAATGTCACATACAGTTAAAATTTATGATACATGTATAGGTTGTACACAATGTGTGCGTGCTTGTCCAACAGATGTACTTGAAATGGTACCTTGGGATGGTTGTAAATCTGGTCAGATAGCTTCTTCACCAAGGGTTGAAGATTGTGTTGGTTGTAAAAGGTGTGAAACAGCATGCCCAACAGATTTTCTAAGTGTTCGTGTCTATTTAGGTGCAGAAACTACAAGAAGTCTAGGTTTAGCATATTAGTGAAAAAAGTTAGTAGTTACGCTACTAACTTTTTTAAGATAACCAACCATAACTATGTAAACCTTTTCCTAGAAAATTTACACCAAGATAACAAATCCATATAACAAAAAACCCAAGTGATCCTAAAATCGCCGTTTTTTTACCTTCCCAACCTTTTGTTATTCTTGCATGTAAATATGCTGCAAAAATTAACCATGTAATTAATGCCCAGGTTTCTTTTGGATCCCAACTCCAATATGAACCCCATGCTTCATTTGCCCAAACTCCACCTGCAATTATCCCTATGGTTAAAAACGGAAACCCTAAACCAATAATTCGATAACTCCAATTATCAATTATATAAAGTAATTTCAGTTTCCCTTCATTCGTTTCAGATTTCAATGTTTGCGAATATGTTTGACCAATATCACCACCCGTTCCATTTAATTTTAAAGAATTAGCAAAGCTTAATTGTTGATAATTTATTTCCCTACCTTTAGAAATAATTAAAAACAGAATAGATAATAATGACCCAATTATTAGTGTGCCGTAGCTAAGCATCATCATGCTTACATGCATCATTAACCAGTTAGATTGCAGTGCCGGCACTAATGGACTCGCTTTTTGCATTTCAATCGGTAATGTTAAATTTGCAAATCCATTTATTAGTAATGCTACTGGAATTAAAGTTGCTCCAATTAATTTACTTTTAGTTTTATGTTCAACGTACAAATACACGGATAATAAAATCCATGTTAAAAAGAGTAATGATTCATACAAATTACTTAAAGGAAAATATCCAGCAAAAACCCAACGCGAACCTAATATGAAAAATAATAAAATATTAGCAACAATTGATCCTATTTTTGTTATTTTAGTCAAAATAGAATTTTGTACTAAAATAACACTTACCCAATATAAAACCATTGTTAATAGTAATATTCCAAAAACAATATTAGATAAAAAATTCTGAATTAAATCCCAATTCATTAAAGTCTCCATTTTTAAATCATACCTATTTCTAATATTTAATTTTAATTAATTATTTAAAAATTTTAATATTATAATTAGTGTTTATAAGGGTTTTATTTTATATGCGTAACAGTAGTTAAATAAAAAAATAAAAAAAAATTAATTTTAAAAATTTATATTATCATTAATTATTAGAGAATCTACAAGATTCTTAGAGGATCTGCAAGAATTTTAAGAAAATAAAAACTTGTTAGAAAATCGAATTAAATAATTAAATAATTGTATGAAATTAGCAGTGTATGGAAAAGGTGGAATTGGAAAATCAACAACTAGTTGCAATATATCCGTTGCTTTATCTAAAAGGGGTAAAAAAGTTTTACAGATTGGTTGTGATCCAAAACATGATAGTACATTTACGCTAACTGGATTTTTAATTCCAACTATAATCGATACACTGCAAAGTAAAGATTATCATTACGAAGATGTTTGGCCTGAAGATGTCATTTATCAAGGTTATGGTGGTGTTGATTGTGTTGAAGCAGGTGGACCACCAGCAGGTGCTGGATGTGGAGGTTATGTAGTTGGAGAAACTGTTAAATTACTTAAAGAACTTAATGCATTTGATGAATATGATGTTATTTTATTTGATGTTCTAGGTGATGTTGTTTGTGGTGGATTTGCAGCTCCTTTAAATTATGCGGATTATTGTTTAATTGTTACCGATAACGGATTTGATGCTTTATTCGCAGCAAATAGAATTTCTGCATCTGTTAGAGAAAAAGCACGAACACATTCATTGCGATTAGCTGGATTAATTGGAAATCGAACTGCTACACGAGATTTAATAGATAAATATATTATGTCAGTGCCTATGCCAGTTCTTGAAGTTTTACCTCTTATCGAAGATATAAGAATTTCAAGAGTAAAAGGTAAAACATTATTTGAAATGGCGGATTCTGAACCCTCATTAAATTATGTTTGTGATTATTATTTAAATATTGCTGATCAATTAATTGCTGAACCTGAAGGAGTAATTCCTCGTGAATCACCTGACCGTGAACTTTTTAGTTTATTATCTGATTTCTATTTAAATCCTACAGATGATAAAAAAATTGATACAAACATAAATGAAAAAGAAGAATTATTAATTATTTAATCTTTTACATAAATGGTTATTAAAGAAAATGAAACGTTGTCATTTGAGTGTGAAACTGGTAATTACCATACATTTTGTCCAATAAGTTGTGTTGCGTGGTTATACCAAAAAATTGAAGATAGTTTTTTTCTAGTTATCGGAACAAAAACTTGTGGTTATTTCTTACAAAATGCTTTAGGTGTAATGATTTTTGCTGAACCACGTTATGCTATGGCTGAATTGGAAGAAGGGGATATTTCGGCTCAATTAAATGATTATCAGGAACTTAAAAGATTATGTTTACAAATTAAAAGAGATAGAAACCCAAGTGTTATTTTTTGGATTGGTACTTGTACGACAGAAATTATTAAAATGGATTTAGAAGGTATCGCACCTAAATTAGAATTAGAAATTCAAATACCTTTAATTGTTGCACGAGCAAATGGTCTTGATTATGCGTTTACACAAGGTGAAGATACTGTATTAGCAGCACTAGCTCAAAAAAATTATGACAAAGAATTAACACAAGCTGTAACAATAGAAGAAACTCAAACACCATTAATTCTATTTGGTTCATTACCAGATTCAGTTGCAAATCAATTAACTTTAGAATTAAAAAAACAAAACATTCATGTAAGTGGTTGGCTACCCTCAAAACGATATTCTGAATTACCTATTATTAATGAAGGTTATTATGTTTGTGGTGTTAATCCATATTTAAGTAGAACTGCTACTACATTAATGCGTAGGCGAAAATGCAAATTAATTTCAGCTCCATTTCCAATCGGCCCGGATGGTACAAAGTTATGGATTGAGAAAATATGCTCAACATTAAATGTTGTCCCCCAAAATTTAGAGTTAAGAGAAAAAGAAAGTTGGGAATCTTTATCAGATTACATAAAATTAATTAAAGGAAAATCTGTTTTCTTTATGGGTGATAATCTTTTAGAAATTTCGTTAGCTCGGTTTTTAATTAATTGTGGAATGGTCGTTTATGAAATAGGAATACCCTATATGGATAAACGATACCAAAAAGCAGAATTAGATTTATTAAAAAAAGTTTGTGAATCAAAAAATATTATGGTTCCAAAAATTATAGAAAAACCTGATAATTATAATCAAATTGATAGAATTCGAGATTTACAACCAGATTTAGTTATAACAGGGATGGCCCATGCAAATCCTTTAGAAGCTCGTGGGATATCAACAAAATGGTCCGTTGAATTTACGTTTGCTCAAATTCACGGTTTTACAAATGCAAAAGACATTTTAGAATTAATTACACGTCCATTAAGAAGAAATAAAGGATTAAAACAATTAGGATGGGAAACTTACAATACAAATTTTTAAAACTATAGTCTTATGAAATTAGCTTACTGGATGTACGCAGGTCCGGCTCATATAGGTACACTAAGAATTGCAAGTTCTTTTAGGAATGTTCATGCAATTATGCATGCACCTTTAGGAGATGATTATTTTAATGTAATGTCATCTATGCTAGAAAGAAAACGAGATATTACTCCTGTAACAGCTAGTGTTGTTGATCGACATGTTTTAGCTCGAGGTTCTCAAGAAAAAGTTGTTACTAATATTACTCGAAAGGATAAAGAGGAACAACCGGATTTAATAATTTTAACTCCTACATGCACTTCAAGTATTTTACAAGAAGATTTACATAATTTTTGTTATAGGGCATCACTAGAATCAAATTCAGACGTATTGTTAGCAGATGTAAATCATTATCGTGTTAATGAAATGCAAGCGGCTGACAGAACGTTAGAACAAATTGTTTCTTTTTATTTAGAAAAAGCAAAAAAAAATAACTCAATTCAATTAATAAAAACCAAAAAACCATCTGTAAATATTATTGGATCTTTCAACCTTGCTTTTCATAATCAACATGATATTGCGGAATTAAAACGTTTATTTAAAGATTTAAATATTTCTATAAATGAAATTATTCCTGAAGGTAACTCAGTCAAAAATTTAAAAAATTTACCTCAAGCTTGGTTTAACGTTGTTCCTTATCGAGAAGTTGGCAATTTAACTGGTGAATATTTAAAAAATAATTATCAAATGCCTTATATTGATACAACACCTATGGGAATCGTTGAAATTGCAAAATTTATTCGAAAAATTCAGCAAATTTTAAATTCAAATAATTTTGATGTTTGTTACGAAAAATTTATTGATAATCAAACACGATTTATTTCTCAATCAGCTTGGTTTTCGCGATCAATTGATTGTCAAAATTTAACAGGTAAAAAAGCTGTTGTTTTTGGCGACTCTACTCATGCTGTAGCTATAACAAAAATATTAGTAAAAGAATTAGGAATCAATGTTTTATGGGCAGGAACCTATTGTAAATATGATAAAGCTTGGGTTACATCTCAATTAAAAGATATTTGTGATGAAATTGTTTTAACTGATGATCATAATTTAGTTGGTGATTTAATTGCTAAAACAGAACCAGAAGCAATTTTTGGTACTCAAATGGAACGTCATGTAGGAAAAAGATTAAATATTCCTTGTGGGGTTATTTCAGCTCCTGTACATATTCAAAATTTTCCATTAAGCTACCGACCGTTTTTAGGGTATGAAGGAGCAAACCAAATTTCTGATTTAATTTATAATTCTTTTACATTAGGAATGGAAGACCATTTATTAGAAATTTTTGGTGGTCACGACACACGTCAAGTGTTAACACAGTCTTTATCTTCAGAATTAGGTGTGACTTGGTCAAAAGAAGCTCAATTAGAGTTAGAAAAAATCCCGGGTTTTGTTAGAGGAAAAATTAAACGTAATACAGAAAAATATGCTCATGATGAAAATATAATGAAAATTTCATTAGAAGTAATGTACGCTGCTAAAGAATCTGTAAATTAATATTAATTATATATATATATATAGAATGAAAATTATGAAAGGAATAACTTCACTAAAATCGCGAGTTAAAAATATTTTTATAAAATCTCGCAATAAAAAACGAAAACTTTTTTTAAATGTATCTTTATTAACATCGCTTTTGGTAGGCATGAGTGCACCTGCTAAAGCTTTAGATGATAATTATAATTTTGGTAATCAGGTCAAGCAGGAAGAGAAATCGTACGTCAATGATTATTCATATGAAGAAGATTATTCCTCAGATTCATCTAAAATAGAGATTGAAAAAAAAGAAACAACGAATAATGCTAGAAAATCAAAAAATAATAGAGTTCGAAATCAAAAAAAATCATCTCCTAATGTTATTTCTAAAAAAAATCCGGATTTAAAATCAAAAGCAGATGAAATAATTCATTCACTACCAAAACCGAGTGAAGATACTGCAAAAAATCCAATATATTCAGATACCCCAGAGTTCGTGAGCGCATTTTTACAAGATTTACGAACGCAGGTGAAAACTGGATTTTTGAAATCTGACATCGCACAACATCTTACAGCCCGACAACAATCTCAAATGGGTGCTAGTTTCGTGGAATTAAATGGAGAATTGAGATTCACTGATATTAATCTTTTGAGTGGGAAACAGCTGGTTGATGGGTACAGTTCTATCATAAAAGATTTAAAAGAGTTCGCTGCTCAAAACAACGTTGAAAACGTTGATTGGAAAATTTTAGATCGCGTTACAGCGCATTCGGTTTTTAAATGTAAGGATAGTATTCTGGGACAAAAGTTTGATTCGAACTTATATGAAAAGTCAAGTTTACCATTTGATTTTAGAAGACATTGTGCGAAGGTTAGAAATCTCAAATCTATTGACAAAATTATTGATAGATTTGAAAAGAGTCTAAAACTTGAAACGAGTTTACAAGAGAAAACGTTACAAGAATCAACAATTTTTGGTAAAATTCAAAACGGGGTAAATAGTTTAATTTCGAATAGGAATGCCTTAATTTCGTTTCTGGCATTAAATCTGATTTTAGTTTTCACGTTATTATTTTTAAAATACAGAAGAAATAAGGATAGACAAGATAAAAAATAATTATATTAATATTAATATTTATTATACTACAATAAAATTAAAAATGCAATATATTTATTATACTACAATGAGATTAAAAATGATAAACGTTAATTAATTAACGTTTATCATTTTTTTATCATAATGAATTTCGATAGTTAGTAACGATTACCTGCACCGTTACCTTCTACGGCATAACTTTTGATTGTGTAAGTAATACCTCGTCCATCACGTTCTTGACGGTCTAACCAGAAACCAGGTTCATTAGCTGGTCGGTTAACAATAAATGACATAACACAACTTTCAACACCATAACTGGCATCAAAAGCATTTATTCTGATATATGATTTAGAGATACCTTTACGAGCTTCTGCTAATTCGAACATTACAGATGCAACATCTTTAATGTCAAATAATGGTAAACCCCATAATTCCCAGTAACTGTTACGTGGGTGTGGATCATCTGTATATTCAACATTCATTGCCCAACCTTTTGAAATTGCGTAAGCAACTTGTTTTTCAATTTGAGCGTCAGTTAAATCTGGTAAGAAAGAGAAGCAACCTTGTGTAAGTCTCACTATTCAATACTCCTTGAAGTTAATTATAAATTTGTACGATTATACGTTTGCAGTTGGTGTTTCTGCGAAATCTGCTGTATCTGTAGAAGTATAGTTGAACGCAATGTCTTTCCATAAATCTAACGCAGTTTGTAATGGACCACATGATTTTGCTGCGTCACGTAGAATTTGAGGACCAACTTCATCATTGAAGTAATCAGCACCTTCATTACGTGCTACAACCATAGATTCTAATGCAACACGATTTGCAGTAGCACCTGATTGAATACCATCAGGGTGACCAATAGTACCACCACCAAATTGTAATACTACGTCATCACCTAGATAGTAAAGTAATTGATGCATTTGACCCGCATGAATACCACCAGAAGCTACTGGCATACATTTACGTAAACTAGCCCAGTCCATTTCGAAGAAAATACCAAATGGTAAATTAACTTCTAATTCTGTTAAAAGTAGTACATCGTAGAAACCTTTAATCATTAAAGGATCACCTTCAAGTTTACCTACAACAGTACCAGCATGGATATGATCAACACCAGCCATACGCATCCATTTACAAATTACACGGAAATTAATACCATGATTTTTTTGACGAGCGTATGTTGAGTTACCAGCACGATGTAAATGTAAAATCATATCATTTTCACGAGCCCAAATAGCAGCACTTTGAATTGCAGTGTAACCCATTACTAAATCGATCATAATAATAACCGAACCTACTGCTTTTGCATATTCTGCACGTTTATAAACTTCTTCCATATTACCAGCAGTAATATTTAAATAAGAACCTTTTATTTCACCAGAAGCAGCAGCAGCACGATTAATACCTTCCATACAGTTTAAGTAACGTTCTCTCCAACGCATAAATGGTTGAGAATTAATATTCTCATCATCTTTTAAGAAATCTAGACCACCTTTAAGACCTTCATAAACTACACGACCGTAGTTTTTACCTGAAAGACCTAATTTAGGTTTTACTGTCGCACCTAATAGAGGTCGACCGTAATGTTCTAAACGTTCACGTTCAACAACAACACCTGTTGCTGGACCTTGGAAAGTTTTTAAATATGAATGAGGAATACGCATATCCTCTAAACGTAGAGCAGATACGGCTTTAAAACCAAATACGTTACCAATGATTGATGCTGTTAAATTAGCTAAAGAACCTTCTTCGAATAAATCACATTCATATGCGATAAAAGCAAAATATTGGTCCGTTGTATTCGGTACTGGATCTACACGGTATGCTTTTGCACGGTAACGTTCACATGCTGTTAATAAATCAGTCCAAACAACAGTCCATGTTGCTGTCGAAGATTCACCTGCTACTGCAGCTGCAGCTTCAACAGGATCTACCCCTGGTTGAGGTGTAACACGGAATAATGCTAAAATATCAGTACTTTTTACTGAATATGCAGCATCCCAGTAACCCATTTTTGCGTATGGAATTACACCAGATTCGTAACGGTCACTTTTAATTCGAGTCCGTTCTGATACAGATTGAGACATTCATTTCTCCTTGAAATTAAAGGCAATAATATTAGAATTAATTAAAATTCTACCGGTTGGTTATTTATTTGACAACCTTAAATATTAATATAACATTAGTTCTCAAGTATTATATTACCTTTTTATTTTATAAATTAATAACTATTTATAATAGTTATTAATTTATCTTATATATTTACACATTTGAGTTTTTAAATTAAAATTTAATTAAGTTATTTTTAGAACACATTACATGAATAAAAATTTAAACACATTAATCAACGAACCATATAAATATGGATTTTCAACAAAAATCAATAAAGAAACTATTGCTAAAGGTTTAAATGAAAATATTATTCGATTATTGTCAAAAAAAAAGAAAGAACCTGAATTTATGCTTAATTTCAGATTAAAAGCTTTTAAAATTTGGAAACAATTTATTATTCCGAATTGGGCTCAATTAACTGTTCCTGAAATTAATTATCAAGATATTGTTTACTATTCAGCTCCAAAATTGAAAAAAAAAATTGACAGTTTAGATGAAGTAGATCCCGAAATATTAAAGACTTTTGAAAAATTAGGGATTTCATTAAGTGAGCAAAAAAGATTGACAAATGTCGCAGTAGACGCTGTTTTTGATAGCGTTTCAGTTGGAACAACATATCAAAAAGAATTAAAAGAACAAGGTGTTATTTTTTGTTCGTTTTCAGAAGCAATTCACGAGTATCCTGAATTAATTCAAAAATTTTTAGGAAGTGTTGTTCCTATAGGTGATAATTATTTTTCTGCTTTAAATTCTGCAGTTTTTACGGATGGCTCTTTCTGTTATATTCCAAAAAATACAAAATGCCCGTTAGATTTATCAACTTATTTTAGAATTAATGATCAGCAGTCAGGTCAATTTGAACGAACATTAATTATTGCTGAGGAAGGTAGTTATGTTAGTTATTTAGAAGGTTGCACAGCTCCTCAATACGATAAAAATCAATTACATGCAGCGGTTGTTGAACTAATTGCATTTGACAATGCAGAAATTAAATATTCCACTGTTCAAAATTGGTATGCTGGGAATGAGCAAGGGAAAGGTGGTATTTATAATTTTGTAACAAAACGAGGGTTGTGCTCAGGAATAAATTCAAAAATATCATGGACACAAGTAGAAACCGGCTCATCTATAACATGGAAATATCCTAGTTGTATTTTATTAGGTGAGAATTCTATTGGTGAATTTTATTCTGTAGCATTGACAAATAATTTTCAACAAGCTGATACAGGGAGTAAAATGGTACATATAGGATTAAATACAAATAGTCGAATAGTCTCTAAAGGAATTTCAACAGGAAATTCAAAAAATAGTTATCGTGGGTTAGTTAATATAAACAGGAAAGCAAATAATTCAAGAAATTATTCACAATGTGATTCTTTATTGATTGGTAATAAATCAAATGCAAACACCTTTCCTTTTATTTCAGTACAAAATTCAACTTCTAAAATTGAACATGAAGCTTCAACTTCTAAAATTGGTGAAGATCAAATCTTTTATTTTTTACAACGCGGTATTTCAGTTGAAGATGCTATAGGTCTTATGATTAGTGGTTTTTGTAAAGATGTATTCACCGAGTTACCTCTTGAATTTGCTGCGGAAGCTGACAGATTATTAACATTAAAATTAGAAGGAAGTATTGGATAATGATTTTAAAAGTTCAAAATTTAAACGTTACGGTTAATGATATTAAAATTTTAAATGATTTAAATTTAGAAGTTAAAAAAGGAGAAATTCATGCTATAATGGGGCCCAATGGATCAGGAAAAAGCACACTATCAAAAGTTATAGCAGGTCACCCTAACTATACTATTACAAGTGGTGATATTTTGTTTGAAGGTAAAAGTATATTAGAGTTAGAACCTGAGACTCGTTCGCATTTAGGAATTTTTTTAGCTTTTCAATACCCTATAGAAATTCCTGGTGTCAGTAATGAAGATTTTTTACGTTTATCCTACAATGCAAATCAAAAATTTAAAAATGAAAAAGAAGTTGACCCTATTGAATTTTTTACGATAATTACTGAAAAATTAAAATTAGTAAAAATGAACCCAGCATTTTTAAGTAGAAATGTAAATGAAGGATTTTCTGGGGGAGAAAAAAAACGAAATGAAATTTTACAAATGGCTCTACTTGATTCTAAATTATCGATATTAGATGAAACGGATTCTGGTTTAGATATCGACGCTTTAAGAACAATTTCAGAAGGTATAAACGACTTAATGAATAAAGATAAATCTATCATTTTAATTACCCATTATCAACGTTTACTTGACTATATTAAACCAGATTATATTCATGTTATGCAAAAAGGACAAATTATTAAAACAGGGAATTCTGAATTTGCAAAAGAATTAGAAATTAAAGGTTATCAATGGCTAAATAAATAAAATAACTTATTAATGTATAGAAAGTTATTTTTAGCAAAATTAAAACACTTATAATTATGAGTGTTCCTCTATATTTTTTAATATTGGGTTATTTACAAAATTAGCTAGATAACTATGTACTCCGATAATTTTTATTTAAGTACGTCTACATTTTTAGCGGAAGCAGAAGTAGGAAAACATTTTTATTGGAATATTGCTGGTTTCTTGGTACATGGTCAAGTATTAATAGTTTTATGGTTTGTTTTTGCCATTTTATTAACATTTGCTTTTTTAGGGTCTCAGAATATTGAACAAATTCCACGTGGTTGGCAAAATTTTATGGAATCAGTTGTTGAATTTGTTACCGATATAGCTAAAGATCAATTAGGTGAAAGTTTTTATAGAGAATGGGTTCCATTCATTGGAACTTTATTCTTATTCATTTTCGGTTGTAACTGGGCCGGTGCTATAATTCCTTGGAAATTGATAGCATTGCCAGAAGGAGAATTAGCAGCTCCCACTAATGATATAAATACAACTGTTGCTTTAGCATTATTAACTTCTCTTGCATACTTTTATGCAGGCTTAAGTAAAAAAGGTTTAGGATATTTTAAACGATATATTGAACCAATTCCACTTCTTCTACCAATTAATATCTTAGAAGATTTTACAAAACCGTTATCATTAAGTTTTCGACTTTTTGGTAATGTACTTGCAGATGAATTAACAATTACAGTTTTAACAGCACTTGTTCCTTTAATAATACCGTTACCAATTATGTTTTTAGGAATTTTTGCTGGTTCAGTGCAAGCTCTAATTTTTTCGACACTAGCGGCAGCATATATTGCTGAAGCTTTAGAATAAAAAATTATTATTTTTCTACAATTATTAATTAATTAATTATATTATTATGGATTCGATTATTTCTGCTGCTTCTGTTATTGCTGCTGGTTTAGCTATTGGTTTAGCTGCTATTGGCCCTGGGATTGGTCAAGGTAATGCTGCTGGTCAAGCTGTTGAAGGTATTGCAAGACAACCAGAAGCAGAAAATAAAATTCGTGGTACTTTATTATTAAGTTTAGCATTTATGGAAGCACTGACAATTTATGGTTTAGTAGTTGCTTTAGCATTATTATTTGCTAATCCTTTCAATGTATAAATTTTAAAAAAAATATCTAATTTTAAATTTTTAGATATTTTTACTTAAATAACAACATATATTTTTTATATGGTTAACTTTTCAATATTAATCTCAAATTTAGAAACAAGTGGCCCCGGGGGTTTATTTGATATTGGTGCAACATTACCTCTTGTAGCAATTCAATTTCTTTTATTAATGGTTATTTTAAATATTCTGTTATACAGCCCGTTGTTGAAAATAATAACGGAACGTAATGAATTTATTTTAGCTAATTTATCCAAAGCCTCACAAACATTAACAAAAGCTTCTGAATTAACGACACAATATGAAACAGAATTGAGTCGTGTTAGAAAAGAAGCCCAATCGGAAATTGCAAATTCACAAAAAATTCATAAAGAAATTTTAGATAATGAAATTAATATTTCACAAAAATCAATTGATAATTTATTAGATAACATTACTAAAGAATTCTTTGATAAAAAAGAGAAAATCTTAAATAATTTAGATAATGAAATTAATACATTAAGTAGTCAAATTGAAAACAAGTTATCAATTTAAATTTTTTGTTAAAAGTAATTTTTCCTTTTTATAAAATCATTGTTTATAAGAAACTATAAAATATGGAAAATTTCGATCGAATTTTTACTTTAATCTCTGAAACATCAACAATTCATTTAAATTTTGATGTTTTAGAAAGTGGTGTAATTAATATTGTTATTTTAGTTGGAGTTTTAATTTATCTTGGTCGTGATTTTTTAGGTTCTTCTTTAGAACAACGACAACAAGAAATAATTCAAGCAGTTCAAGATGCTGAAAATAAATTAAATGAAGCTAATTTACGTTTATCTGAAGCAGAAAAACAATTAACACAAGCCCAAGTGATTATTAGTGAAATACGAAAAGAAACATTAAATACAAAAAAAAGTTTATTAGAATCCGATTCAACTGATATAAATCAAGAATTATTAATTAGATTTAACAGGGCGTTAGTAACATTACGCTCAAGAGAACAACAAGTGTTTACCGAAATCAAACAACAAATTATCCGGTTAGCTTTAAAGAAAGTAGTTTTAAAAGTACAATCGAAACTAGGATCAGCAAAAAAAACTGAATTAATTAATTCGAATATAGCACAATTAGGGGGGAGTTTATAAATGGCTCAAGATACTGCAGCGATTAAAATTGCTAACCCCTATGCGGAAGCTTTATTAGATTTAGCAAAATCAAAAAATTTAATCCATACTATTACTTCAGATATTAATAATTTAAGAGAACTTTTAAATTCAACAAAAGAATTTAAAAATTATTTAAATAATCCCGTTATCAGGAATGATGCAAAACGTGAAATTATTGAAAAAACAATTAATTCTGAAGTTAGTGATGAGATGTCTAAATTTTTAATGGTTCTACTAGACAGAAATCGTATTTCATACCTTGATGTAATTGCTGAACGTTATTTAGAATTAGTATACGAATTAGCTAATATTAAAATTGTTGAAATTAATTCTGCAAATGAATTAAGTGATGAACAACAACAAAATTTAATATTAAAGCTTAAAGAAATGACAAAGGCAAAAGAAATTAAATTAGTATTAAAAATTAACCCTAATCTTTTGGGTGGGTTTTTGATCAAAGTTAATTCACAAGTAATTGATTTAACAATAAAAGGTCAATTAACAGAATTAGCAAAACATTTAGACAGTGTTTTAGAGCTTTAACAATAAAATTTTATTAACTTTTTTATCTTAAAAATAATACAATGATAAGTATTCGTCCAGACGAAATTAGTAGTATTATCCGTGAACAAATAGAAAAATATGATCAAGAAGTTAAAGTAGACAATGTAGGTACCGTCCTTCAAGTAGGTGACGGTATTGCACGTGTTTATGGACTTGATCAAGTAATGAGTGGGGAACTCTTAGAATTTGAAGACAAAACTATTGGGATTGCTTTAAATTTAGAAACTGATAATGTCGGTGTAGTATTAATGGGAACAGGCCGTCAAATTTTAGAAGGTGGAACTGTAAAAGCTACGGGTCGTGTTGCTCAAATTCCTGTGGGAGATAATTTTTTAGGACGAGTTATCAATCCATTAGCCGTTCCTATTGATGGAAAAGGAGATATCTCTCAAACTGAAACTCAATTATTAGAAGCAATGGCACCAGGTATTATTAGTCGTAAATCTGTTTGTGAACCATTACAAACAGGTATTACTTCAATTGACGCTATGATTCCTATTGGTCGAGGCCAACGAGAATTAATTATCGGTGATCGACAAACAGGAAAAACTTCAATTGCGATTGATACAATTATCAACCAAAAAACAGAAGATGTTGTTTGTGTTTACGTAGGTATTGGTCAAAAAGCTTCTACTGTTGCCCAAGTTGTTAATGTTTTAGAAGAAAAAAATGCAATGGCTTATACTATTGTTGTATCTGCAAGTGCTAATGATCCTGCTACATTACAATATATTGCTCCGTATGCCGGAGCTGCAATGGCAGAATATTTCATGTATAAAGGTAAAGCAACTTTAATCATCTATGATGATTTGACTAAACAAGCAATGGCTTATCGTCAAATGTCGTTATTGTTAAGACGTCCACCAGGTCGTGAAGCTTATCCGGGAGATGTTTTCTATCTACATTCTAGATTACTAGAACGAGCAGCTAAATTAAGTGATGAATTAGGTGGTGGTAGTATGACTGCATTACCTATTATTGAAACTCAGGCAAGTGATGTTTCTGCATACATCCCAACTAATGTAATTTCAATTACAGATGGTCAAATTTTCCTTTCAAATGATTTATTTAATTCAGGAATTAGACCTGCGATTAATGTCGGAATTTCAGTATCTAGGGTAGGTTCGGCTGCTCAAACAAAAGCTATGAAAAAAGTAGCTGGTAAATTAAAATTAGAACTGGCTCAATTCGCTGAATTAGAAGCATTCTCGCAATTTGCTTCAGATTTAGATGAAGCTACACAAAAACAACTAGCAAGAGGGTCACGTTTACGAGAATTGTTAAAACAACCACAAAATTCTCCATTATCTGTAGGGGAACAGGTTGCCTTAATCTATGCTGGTATTAATGGTTATCTAGATGATTTCCCTGTAAATTCTATAAAAGTATATTGTTCAAGCTTATTGAAATATTTAAATACAAATAAAAAATATCTTGAAATAATAGCAGATACACAACAATTTACAGAAGATGCGGAGAAATTATTACAATCAGCCATTGCTGAATCTAGTGAAAATTTTAAAGCAAGTTTATAAATTTTTTGTTATACTAATTTCAAGTCATTAAATTATAAACAAATCAATGCTAAAACTTAGATTAAAACGTATAGGTAGAAAACGTCAACCATCTTACCGACTTGTTATTATGACAAATGATACAAGACGTGACGGTCGGCCTATTGAAGAAGTAGGGTATTATAATCCTATATCAAAACAATCACATTTTGAATCTGAAAAAATTATAGATTGGTTAAAAAAAGGTGTAAAACCAACTAAAACAGTTAATAATTTATTAAAAAAATCAAAGATTATTAACTAAAAAAAATATCAAGTATCTACTTTGAAAGTAGATACTTGATATTTTTTTTAAAAGTATAACCCTAACATATCAGGAAAAAAACGATTTATTTCAATAATGAAACCTGCAGTAAAAGTCATCCAGATTGTTAATAAAACAGGTGCAGTTGATAAATATCTTTTAAAATTATCCATAAAATTTTTAATATTTTAGTTAACGAGGAGATACAGTTATTTCATCTTTTGGAGTAATTAATTCGCCACTTATTAATTCTTGCCATGCTGATACAGGCCATATATATCCTGTTAACATTATTTTAAGTGCTAAAGGAACATTAATAATAATTTCATTTTCAGCTGGGTTTTTTTCCAGGCTTACAGTTTGTACGTATTTTCGACCTACCCATCCAATCCAACCTGAAATATATATAAATCCAAATCCAGGTATAATAAATTCAGCAGCATGTGACCATCTTCCATCTGCTATTAAATGAGGTAAACCGTCATTTCCACAAAGTAAATCTGAACGTCCATATTTATCAAATCGATTTTTAGTTCGCTCAATTTGTTGTTCTAGGGCTAATGCAGGCGCTGATCCAGACTCATATATTTTTAAACGTTGTTCTAATTTCTTAACACTGCTTTTTAGTCGTTTTTTAAATGCAGGTGATTGTTCACAAGGAGTTAGCCCACCGATATCTGCATTTACTGTTTTTGGTAGTAGACCACAAATACAAATAATTAAGATAATCAGATTTTTTAATTGTCTCATAAAATATTAATATAAATTCTTAAAATTATTTTGAATTTTATTTTCAGTTAAAATTATACTTTATTTTTAAAATTAAAATATTTTTAAATTATCGACGTGAATAGTATTCAATAACTAATAATTCATTTAAATTTAATGAAACATCATCTCGGTTACAAAAATTTGTGACAGAACCTTCCATTTTTTTTTCTGAAAATTCTAAATGGTTTGGTAGAGTAATGTTTTTATTTTTTAAATTATTTTCAATTAATGTTTTTGAACTAACTTTTGGTTTAATTGATATGATATCAGATGGTTTACACTGAAAACTAGGAATATTTACTACTTTGTTGTTAACTAAAATATGACCATGATTTACGATTTGACGAGCACCAGACATCGTATTGGAAAATCCTAAATTGAAACAAATTGAATCTAATCGCATTTCTAGTAATTGCAATAAAATTAAACCAGTAATACCTTTTTTTCTTCTTGCTTCTTTAATGTATCGGTATAATTGACTTTCTGTTACACCGTAATTGAATTTTAATTTTTGTTTTTCTTGTAATCTTATTCCATATTCAGTTGGTTTTTTTTTAGTTTCACCATGTTCACCTGGCCTACTTGTTCGTTGTGTAATTTTTGTAGTTAACCCAGGAAGATTACCTAATCTTCTAACAATTCTTAATTTTGGACCTCTATAACGTGACATATCAATTTTTTGATTATTTTAATTATTTTTTAAGGCGAACGACCGGACTTGAACCGGCGAATGGTGGAACCACAACCCACTGCCTTAACCACTTGGCTACGCCCGCCAAATATTTACATTATAATTAATAATATCAATTTCTATTCTTTGAAGTCTAGTTTAAAAATTTTTATTATGAAATATAATTATGAATTTTATCTAAATAATAGTAAGTATGTTTGTTCTAAAGAAATAACATTAAAAATTTTACTAATCTATTTTAATTATACTTCCAAATTGTTTGTTTTAGAATATAATGGGGTAGTTTGTTCTAAATCAAAATGGGATACTATTTTTCTTCAGAACAATGACAAAGTCGAATTGATCACTATTGTTGGTGGTGGTTAAATTACTTTTCAATAATAAAATTTAAGAAATAATATTAATTGGCTTTAGTAAAACTTAAGCCATTACTTTTACCATATCTTTCCATGAAACGCATAAACCGGTCCCAGTTTTCAGGACTTTTCATAATATAAACAGATTCAATTGATTGCGGCTTTCCATTTATAAATTTTGCGTTGACATCTTTTGTTTCTAATGTGCCCTCTTCATCAACTAAATACATTCCTGTAATTTCACCTTCTTTTGCTGTGCTTTTATCTAAAATATTAGGGTTTTTAAATTTAAAAGTTGCAGTTCCTGTACTTCCATCTCTAGAGCGAGTTAATTTTACTTCAGGTAATACTTTTTCATTGAGTCCTTTAATAAACTGAATTTGTGCTGTCATATAAATTTCCTTGTAATTTTTGTTTAAAGAGAATTAATATATTAATGTTGATGTATTATTGATTTTTTGAACTGGGGTGGCAGGATTCGAACCTACGAATGGCGGAGTCAAAGTCCACAGCCTTACCACTTGGCGACACCCCAAAGATTATATTATGGTAATAATTTTAGTTAAAGATTGGGCAAGAAGGGATTCGAACCCCTGACACCGTAGTTCGTAGCCACGTGCTCTAGTCCACTGAGCTACAAGCCCAAATTCTATTATTATAAATAATATATAATGTAATTATAAATTTAGTAAAGTTTTTTATTTGTATATTTGTATTTTTTAATTTGAGTATTTATGTCAAAAAAAATTCTATATCAAGAAGATGCAAGACGAGCACTAGAACGCGGAATGGAAATTATGGTAGAAGCTGTTTCTGTTACTTTGGGACCAAAAGGAAGAAATGTAGTATTAGAAAAACAATATGGCCCACCACAAATTGTAAATGACGGAGTTACTATTGCTAAAGAAATTATTTTAGACGATCATATTGAAAACACAGGAGTTTCTTTAATAAGACAAGCTGCTTCAAAAACAAATGACGTTGCAGGAGATGGAACGACAACTGCAACTGTTTTAGCTTACTCAATTGTTAAAGAAGGTTTAAAAAATGTTGCAGCAGGTGCAAATCCAATATCTATTAAATTTGGAATTGAAAAAGCTACCCAATATCTTATTAATCTTATTAATGAATTTGCTCAACCTGTTGAAGATTTAGAATCAATAAAACAAGTTGCAGCAATATCTTCAGGAAATGATCAAAATATTGGTAAACTAATTGCCAATGCCTTAGATAAAGTTGGTAAAGAAGGGGTAATTTCATTAGAAGAAGGTAAATCTATTGAAACTGAATTGGAAATTACAGAAGGCATGAAAATTGAAAAAGGTTTTATTTCTCCATATTTCATCACTGATACTGATAAAATGGAAGTTCGATATGAAAACCCGTTAATTTTAATAACTGATAAAAGGATTACGTTAGTCCAACAAGATTTATTACCAATTTTAGAATTAGTTACAAAAACTAAACGGCCTTTATTGATAATTGCCGAGGATGTTGAAAAAGAAGCTTTAGCAACCCTAATTTTAAATAAATTAAGAAATATTGTAAATGTTGCAGCTATTCGAGCACCTGGATTTGGTGAATTAAAGAAATTAATGCTAGGTGATATTGCGACATTAACTGGTTCAACGATTATTAGTGAAGACACAGGTTTAACACTAAGTAATATCCAACTTGATTTTTTAGGTCAAGCCCGTAGAATTATTATTAATAAAGAAAGTACAACGATTATTAGTGATGGAAATGAAGATGCAATAAAAACAAGGTGTATTCAGTTGCGTAAACAATTAAACAGTGCTGATACAAATTATGACAAAGAGAAATTGCAAGATCGTATTGCTAAATTGTCTGGTGGAATCGCAGTTATAAAAGTTGGGGCTATAACTGAAACAGAAATGAAAGATAAAAAATTACGCTTAGAAGATGCAATTAATGCGACAAGGGCTGCTGTTGAGGAAGGTATCGTTCCCGGAGGCGGTTCTACTTTGGTTCATTTATCGAATAATTTGACTACTTGGGCAAAAAATAATTTAAAAGATGACGAATTAATTGGGGCATTAATTATAGCACGTGGGATTTTAGGACCCTTAAAGCGAATTTCAGAAAATGCTGGTGTCAATGGAACTGTTATCGTTGAAAGAATACTAGAAGAAGAATTTGAGATTGGGTATAATGCTTCTAATAATTCATTTGGTAATATGTATGAATTAGGGATTATAGATCCTGCAAAAGTGACTCGTTCCGCTTTACAAAATGCATCATCAATTGCAAGTATGATTTTAACAACTGAATGTATTGTAGTAGATGAAAATTAAAATAAAAAACAAAGGAAAGAAAGTATTCAATTATTGAATACTTTCTTTCCTTTGTTTTTTATTTTAATTTTCAATATCAACATCTACGGTTGAATCAGTAGTATCTTCAGAAGTCGGATTTGTTAAATTTTCTGGATCATATAAATCTTTTCCAATTTCATTCATTGCTACAGATAAATTTTCTAATTTTGATTCAATTTCATCATACTTTGAATTTTCTAAATCTGTTTTAATTTCATTTATTAATGAATTTATTTCTGTTTGTTTTGATTCTTCAATTTTATCTCCTAATTCTTTAAGTTTTTTCTCAACTGTAAAACAATAAGAATCAGCTTTATTTTTTAGTTCAACTTGATTTCGTTTTTGTTTATCAATTTCTTCATATTTTTCAGCATCCGAAACCATTCTATCGATTTCTATATCGTCTAATGTTGATGCATTTTCAATTGTGATTGATTGCTCAATATTAGTAGCAGTATCTTTCGCTGTTACTGATAAAATTCCGTTTACATCTATATCAAAACTAACTTCAATTTTTGGAATACCACGTTGAGCTAAAGGAATTCCATCTAATCTAAATTTTCCTAAACTTTTATTATCAACAGCCATTTCTCGTTCACCTTGTAAAACTTGAATTTCTACATTTTCTTGATTATCTACAGCGGTTGAAAAAATTTCGGATTTTTTTGTGGGAATTGTTGTATTTCTAGAAATAATTTTTGTTGTAACCCCACCTAAAGTTTCAACACCTAAAGATAATGGGGTAACATCTAATAACAAGATATCTTTCACTTCACCCCCTAAAATACCAGCTTGAACAGCTGCACCCACAGCAACTACTTCATCAGGATTTACTGTTTGATTTGGTTTTTTATTGATTATTGTTTCTACAAGTTTTTGTATTGCAGGAATTCGACTTGATCCCCCCACAAGAACGACTTCATCGATTTTTTCTTTGTCAATACGGGCATCTTTTAATGCATTTTCAACTGGTATTCTACATTTATTTATTAATTCATCAGCTAATTCTTCAAATTTTGCTCGTGTTATTATTGTGTTAATATGTTTTGGACCTGTTGCATCAGCAGTAATAAAAGGTAAGTCAATTCGAGTTTCAAATAAATTTGATAATTCAATTTTTACTTTTTCTGCAGTTTCCGTTAAACGTTGTAAAGCTTGGCTATCTTTTGATAAATCAATACCCTCAGTTTGTTTAAAATCTTTTATTAACCAATCAACTACAACTTTATCAAAATCATCACCACCTAATCCGGTGTCACCTGATGTAGACAAAACTTCAAATACACCATCACCTACTTCTAAGATAGAAACATCAAAAGTCCCACCACCTAAATCAAAGACTAGAATCGTTTCATTTTCCTTTTTTCCTAAACCGTAAGCTAAAGAGGCCGCTGTTGGTTCATTAATTATTCTTAAAACTTCAATCCCTGCTATTTTCCCAGCATCTTTTGTTGCTTGTCTTTGTGAATCATTAAAATATGCTGGAACAGTGATAACAGCTTTTGTTACCGATTCTCCTAAATAGGTACTTGCATCTTGAACTAATTTTTTTAATACTTGTGCTGATATTTCTTCCGGACTAAATTCTTTATTTAAATTTTTACAGTCAATTTTAATATTACCTTTTTGATCTGTTAAAATTTTGTATGGTAATTGCTTAGATTCTGTTTTAATTTCATTTTCTTTTGACCCAATAAATCGTTTTACAGAAAAAAATGTATTTTCCGGGTTAATTACAGCTTGTCTTTTAGCCATTTGGCCAACCAATAATTCTTCATTTTTTGTATATGCAACGATAGAAGGTGTTGTTCTAATTCCTTCAGCATTTGCTATTACAACGGGCACACCACCTTCCATTACTGCTACAACTGAATTGGTTGTTCCTAAATCTATTCCAACTATTTTATTCATAATTTGTTTTATTTACTTCTATATACTAAATAATTATGATTTACTCTATTGGATTTAATTAATAGTATTCCCATACCCCGGTTAAAATTATACCTAGACAAAATTAATAATCTTAAATTACATTATTTTAAGTGTTTAAGATTATTAATATAATTAAATAATTCTTTAAAATGAGTGTTTCAAATATTTTAATTTAATAAAAAAGTGGAGAAAAATTGTGTCTTTAGGTATTTTAGGTAATAAAATCGGAATGACCCAAATATTTGATGAATCAGGGAATATTATTCCAGTAACTATTATCAAAGCTGGGCCGTGTTTTGTAACTCAAATTAAAACAAAATTAACAGATGGTTACAATGCAATTCAAATAGGGTACGGTAACGTAAAATTAAAAAAGTTAAACCAACCAAAAATTGGTCATTTAAATAAATTAAATAATCAACCTTTAAAACATTTAAAAGAATATAAAGTTGAAAACCCTGAAGATTTTTCGATTGGTCAAGAAATAAATGTAGATTCATTTGATGATATTCAATTTATTAATATTTCAGGTAAAACCTCAGGAAAAGGGTTCTCTGGACTTCAAAAACGTTATAATTTTTCGATAGGCCCTAAAAGTCATGGATCTAAAAATCATAGAGCACCTGGTTCTATTGGTATGGGAACTTCACCAGGTCGTGTTTTACCTGGTAAAAAAATGGCTGGTCAATCTGGAAATAAACAGTTAAAAGTTAAAAACTTAAAAATTATCCAAACAAATAAAAGTGAGAATATTTTAGTTGTAAAAGGATCAATTCCTGGGAAACCTGGTAATTTAATAAATATTACAATCGCTAAATAAAAATTATGGCAATTCAAAAATTGGTTAAATACGATGTTCTAAATTTTGATACTCAAAAATCAGATCAAAATCATGAGATTAAATACAATGTTCTTGAAACAACAGGAAATTATTTAGTTCATAAAGATATTCTAAGACATCAAAATTTAAATAAACAAGGAAGTGTTTCCACTAAAACAAGAAAAGATGTAAGAGGAGGTGGGCGAAAACCGTGGCGTCAAAAAGGTACTGGTCGCGCGCGAGCAGGTTCAAATACTTCACCTTTATGGAAAGGTGGTGGTGTAATTTTTGGTCCAAAAGACCGTGTGTTTAAATACAAATTAAATAAAAAAGAACGTAGACTAGCTTTGCAAACATTGTTATATAATACACAAAACCAAACAACTGTTATTAATGATCTTGAACAATCGATAACAACAATTAAAACAAGTAATTTTAGTAAATTTTTAAAAAAATTTAATTTTATTTCAAATGAAAAAATATTAATTGTTGTTTCAAAAAAAACGAATGAATTATATTTGTCTTCAAAAAATATAAAAAATATCGAATTAATAGCAGCATCAAATTTAAATACCTTAAGTTTGTTAAAAGCTAAACAAATTTTAATAAGTCTACAAGCACTTCAAGACATAAAGGAGATTTATTGTGATTAAATTATTATCTGATCTTTCTAATATCATTCGATATCCAATTATTACTGATAAAGCAACTCGATTATTAGAGAATAATAAATATAGTTTTATAGTTACACCTAAATCAAATAAAATTGAAATTAAAAAGTCTATTGAATATTTATTTGATGTAAAAGTTAAAAAAGTAAATACTGTTCATTTACCAAAAAAACAAAAACGTATTGGAAAATCTATTGGAACCAAACCACATTACAAAAAAGCAATTGTGACTTTAGAAAAAGGTTCAACAATTAACTTATTTGATGAAAAATAATTAAATAATAATAATAAAGATGAGCATACGACTTTATAAAGCTTATACTCCAGGAACACGTAATCGAGTTCTTTCAACATTTGATGAACTAACTACAAATAAACCTGAAAAAAGTTTAATTAAGCACAACCACAGAAAAAAAGGACGCAATAATCGAGGGGTTATTACTATTCGACATAGAGGTGGAGGTCATAAAAAATTATACCGTTTAATTGATTTCAAAAGAAATAAAGTAAATATTGAAGCAATTGTAGCTTCTATTGAATATGATCCTAATAGAAATGCAAATATAGCATTACTACACTACCAAGATGGAGAAAAGAGGTATATCTTACATCCAGCTTCTTTAAAAGTTGGAAATCCTGTAATGTCCGGAAAGGATATCCCTTTGAAAATAGGAAATGCCTTACCTTTAGATGATATTCCGTTAGGAACTTCAGTTCATAATATTGAATTGATACCTAATCGAGGTGGTAAAATTGTTCGAGCAGCAGGAACTTCCGCAAAAATTTTAGCGAAAGAAGATAATTATGTAACTGTTCGTTTACCATCTAAAGAAGTACGTTTGATTCAAAAAAATTGTTTTGCAACCATAGGGCAAGTAAGTAATAATGATTCAATTCTTATTCATAGTGGTAAAGCTGGCCGTACTAGATGGTTAGGTAAACGACCAACTGTTCGTGGGTCTGTTATGAATCCATGTGATCATCCCCATGGTGGTGGTGAAGGGCGAACACCCATTGGACGTAAAAAACCTTTAACACCTTGGGGTAAACCTGCATTAGGTATAAAAACTAGAAAAAAAAATAAATTAAGTAATGTTTATATCATTCGAAGACGCAAATAAATTTTAAAATAAATCATTATGTCTAGATCAATTAAAAAGGGACCATTTATTGCATATCATTTATTAGATAAAATTAATAAAATGAATTTAGAAAATAAAAAAGATACAATTAAAACATGGTCTCGTGCTTCTACAATATTACCAAATATGGTTGGTCATACCATAGCTGTTTACAATGGAAGACAACATGTTCCTATTTTTATTTCTGATCAATTAGTTGGTCATAAACTAGGCGAATTTGTTGCAACACGAACATTTCGATCTCATATTAAAACTGATAGAAAATCTAAACGTTAAGGAAAGTTATGCCAGAAAATAATTTTGCAAAAGCAACTGCGAAATACATTCGAATGTCACCATTTAAAGTTCGAAAAGTCTTAAATCAAATAAAAGGTCGGTCATATCAAGAAGCTCTAATTATGCTGGAATTTATGCCTTACAGAGCTTGTGGTCCCATATGGCAAATATTACATTCTGCAGCAGCTAATGCTAAAAATAATTTAAATTTACAAAAAAAAGATCTAATTATTGATACTGCTTTTGTAAATGAAGGTCCAAAATTAAAACGAATTCGCCCAAGAGCACAAGGTCGAGCATATAAAATTTTAAAACCAACTTGTCATATAACAATCATTGTTAAATCAATTAAATAAATAGAGGATTTATTTGTGGGACAAAAAACACATCCATTAGGTTTTAGATTAGGAATTACACAAAAGCATAAATCTGCATGGTTTACTAACTTGAACCAATATTCAAAATTATTAGAAGAAGATGATAAAATTCGAACATATTTAAATACTTTAGCAAAAACTGCAAGTATTTCGAATATTTTTATCAACCGTAATAGCCGTGGTGATCAAATTGAATTAACAATTGAAACTGCTAGGCCAGGTATTTTAGTTGGCTCAAATGGTTTAGAAATTGAAAGATTGTCAACTGTAATTAAAAAACTTTTACCAATAGATCGAAAAGTTAGAATCAATATTATTGAAATTGAAAATGCAGATTTAAATGCTTCATTAATCGCTGATTATGTTGTTGAACAATTGGAACAACGAATTGCTTTTCGAAGAGCTATGAGAAAAGCGATACAACGTGTTCAAAAAGTAAATGCAAGGGGTATTAAAATACAAGTTTCAGGTCGGTTAAATGGTGCTGAGATGGCTCGAACAGAATGGAATAGAGAAGGTAGAGTACCACTTCAAACATTAAGAGCTGATATCGATTATTCAGCAAAAGAAGCAAGTACTATTTATGGTATCTTAGGCATTAAAGTTTGGTTATTTAAAAGCGAAATTTTGGGTAAAAATTAAAAAATAGGATCAAAATTATTATGATGATTCCAAAACGTACAAAATATAGAAAATTTCATCGCGGTCGAATGCGAGGAATTGCAACACGTGGTAATACAATAGCATTTGGTGATTATGGTCTTCAAGCATTGGAACCTGTTTGGATAACTTCTCGTCAAATAGAAGCAACACGTCGGACAATCACAAGATACACAAAAAGGGGAGCCAAATTGTGGATTAAAATTTTTCCTGATAAAAGTGTTACTGCAAGAGCTGCGGAATCACGAATGGGTTCAGGAAAAGGTAGCGTTGACTATTGGGTTGCTGTTGTAAAACCAGGTACAGTTTTATTTGAACTTAGTGGTGTCTCAGATGATGTAGCAAAAGCAGCACTAAAATTAGCATCTTACAAGTTACCCATTAAAACAAAAATTATTAAAAAATAATAAATGAGTTTGTCAAATATTAAAACAATCAAAAAGTTAACAGCTGATGAAATAATTTATGAGATTAAAAAAACGAAAAAGCAGTTATTTGATATACGATTTAAAAAAGCTACTTCTCAACTTTATAAATCAAATGAAATAAAAAATTTAAAACGTAAATTACGTCAACTTTTAACAGTTCAACGCGAAAATAAAAACGTGAGCTCAATTATTTCAAATTAAGGAATTTAGATGGTAGTAAAAGAAAAAATTGGAGTTGTTATTAGTACTAAAATGAATAAAACAGCTGTTGTAAATGTAGAAAGCCGTTATTCTCATCCTATGTACTCAAAAATTATGACCAAAAGTAAAAAATATTTAGTTCATGATGAAAATGAAAATTGCAATGATGGTGATAAAGTTTTAATTCAGGAATGTCGACCATTAAGTAAGAAAAAAAGATGGAAATTAGTGGATATAATAACAAAATCATCTTTAGTTAATTAAAAATTTAATACTCATGATTCAACCACAAACTATTTTAACAGTTGCAGATAACACCGGTGCAAAAAAAATTATGTGTATCCGGGTTTTAGGTGGAAGTAAAAAATATGCAAAAGTTGGTGACACTATTATAGGAGTAGTTAAGGAATCATTACCCAACATGGCCATAAAACGATCAGAAATTGTTCGTGCAATTGTTGTTAGAACAAAAAAAATCATTAGACGTAAAGATGGTATGTTTATAAGATTTGATGATAATGCTGCTGTAATAGTAAACTTAGATTCAAACCCTCGAGGAACGCGGGTTTTTGGTCCTGTTGCTAGAGAAATAAGAGATAAAAATTTTTCTAAAATTGTATCATTGGCACCGGAGGTCCTATAATTATGAAAAAAAATATTATAAAAATTGGTGATAACGTCAAAATTATTTCTGGTTTTCATAAAGAAAAAAAAGGTGAAGTAATAAAATTAATAAATAAAAATGGGAAAATTGTTGTTAAAGGTATTAATTTGAAAACAAAACATATTAAACCAAATAAACAAAATGAAGTTGGTGAAATTAAACAAATAGAATCACCAATTCACCATTCAAATGTAAAAATTTTGAAAAATTAAATTAAAAAATCAATTTTACAAATGATTCAAAGACTTAAAACTTATTACAACAAAGAAGTTATACCATCACTGGTAAAAAAAAATGCATATAAAAATTGTCATCAAATACCAAAAATACAAAAAATTCAAATAAACCGTTGTCTTGGTTTAACAGCTCAAAACAGTAATATTCTTAAGAAATCAATTGCAGAATTTACAAATATTACTGGGCAAAAACCTGTAATAACTAAATCTAAAAAAGCTATTGCAGGATTTAAAGTACGAGAAAATATGGATTTAGGAATTACAGTAACTTTACGGAATGAAAAAATGTATGCATTTTTAGATAAATTAATAAATGTAGCATTACCTCAAATTCGTGATTTTAGAGGTATCTCATCAAATAAATTCGATAAAAACGGGAATTTTAATTTAGGATTAACAGAACAATTAATTTTTCCTGAAATTGACTACGATGATGTTGATCAAACAAGAGGTTTTGATGTGAATATTGTAACCACAGCAAAAACAAAAAGTGAAGGAAAAGCTCTTTTAGAAGCTTTTAATTTTCCTTTTAATGATTAATTAAAAAAATTTATGGTAACAGATACAATTTCTGATGTTCTTACTAGAATAAGAAATGCTAATATGGTAAAACACCCTATAGTGGAAATACCGTCTACGAAAATGTCTATTAATATTATTAATATTTTAAAAGAAGAAGGTTTTATAAAAGATTTTGAAATTCATAAAAATGAACGACATGTTTACATTCTAGTTTCTTTAAAATACAAAGGGATAAATAATGAACCTGTTATTTCAAAATTAAAACGTATAAGTAAACCTGGTTTACGAATTTATTCCAATAAAGAACAACTACCGAATGTTTTAGGTAATTTAGGAATTGCGATTATATCAACTTCGCAAGGTTTAATGAGTAATTTAAAGGCAAAAAAATTAGGGATTGGTGGAGAAGTTTTATGTTATATTTGGTAAAATAATAATAGTATGTCACGTATAGGAAAATTACCCGTTAAAATCGTTGAAGGTTTAACTATAACTTATGATTCTTCAAACTTAACTATTAAAGGTAAATTTGGAGAATTATCGAAAATTATTCCGGAATCAATCAATATTGAAGAAAAAGATGGATTTTTGATTATTAGTCCTAAACTAAAAGATAAAACAACACAGGCTTTACATGGATTATATCGTTCGTTAATTAATAATATGGTTATAGGTGTTACCGAACAATTTAAAATCAATCTAATTCTTCAAGGTGTCGGCTATCGAGGAAGTGTTCAAAATCAAAAATTAATTTTAAATTTAGGTTATAGCCACCCAATCGAATTAAAAATTCCGAATGATATTAAAGTTGAAGTTGTTAAAAACACAACAGTAATACTAACAGGTTGTAATAATGAAGAATTAGGACTTTTTGCTTCAAAAATAAGAGCTTGGCGACCACCAGAACCTTATAAAGGGAAAGGGATTTTATATTCTGGTGAAATTGTTAAACGTAAAGCAGGAAAATCTGGTAAAAAATAATTATGTTAATAACAAAAAAAAGAATTAAAAAACGAAATAATTTACGAGGTTTAGTAAAAGGAAATTCTGATATGCCGCGCTTATCAGTTTTTCGATCAAATAATCATATATATGCGCAAATAATTGATGATTCAAAATTTATTACGTTAGTATCATGTTCAAGCGTTGATAAAGAAATAAAATCAGAAATAAAAAAAGGTAATACATGTTCTATTTCATACATGATTGGAAAAAAATTAGCGGAACGTAGTTTAGAGAAAAATATTGATAAAATTATTTTCGATCGTAACGTTTATCTTTACCATGGAAGAATTAAAGCATTAGCTGATGGAGCCCGAGAAGGCGGTTTAAAATTTTAAAAATAAATTTTAAGACGATAAATTAAAAATTATGAGTGACAATTTAAAAAAAAATAATAAATTTAAAAAAAATTTACGAAAAAGCAACCAAGTTCCATTAGTAGAACGGTTAATACAAATAAATCGAGTTTCAAAAGTAACAAAAGGTGGGAAAAAATTAAGTTTTCGTGCAATTGTTGTTATAGGGGATGAGAAAGGAAATGTAGGTGTAGGGGTTGCAAAAGCGAATGACGTAGTTAATGCTTTTAAAAAAGCAAAAACAAATGGACAAAAAAATTTAATTTCAATTCCTTTAACAAAATCATTAAGTATCCCCCATAATGTTTCAGGTAAATTTGGGGCATGTAAAATCATTATGCGACCTTCAATAGAAGGTTCTGGTGTTATCGCAGGTGGTGCTGTTAGAACTGTTATTGAAGTTGCTGGGATTAAAAACATTATTGCAAAACAATTAGGGTCAAATAATTTACTCAATAATGCCCGTGCTACAATTTGTGCATTTAAAAATCTAACAACAGCATCACAAGTAGCTAAAAAACGTGATTTAATTATTGAAAATATAACATAATCTTTAGTTTTAAACTATGAAATATGTATCAAAAAATCAAAGTAATATCTTTTCAAAATTGATTTTAAAATTGAAATCAAAAGGATTTAATAGAAATTTCTTAAAAAAATGTTCCGTTACTTTTTTAATTTTAGTTTTTGTTAGATTTGGAACTTTTATACCAGTTCCTGGTATTGATCAAGCTTTAGTTTCAAACTCTATACAAAACAGTTCAATAGCAAGTTTTGTTAATACATTTGCAGGTGGTGGTAAATTTATCATTGGCTTATTTACACTAAATATATTTCCTTATATAAACGCATCTATTTTGATGCAAGTTCTTGTTAGTGCATTACCAAATTTACAAAAATTACAAAAAGAAAACGGGAGTGAGGGTAAAAAAGAAATTACAAAACTGACACGTTTTATTTGTTTAGCTTTTGCAATCATCCAAAGTACAACAGTTGCTTTATTTTTAAAACCGATTTTATTTGATTGGACTTATACTTTGGGTATCGAAATTATTATTTCATTAACAACTGGAGCTATGGTTGTTCTTTGGTTGAGTGAAATTATTACTGAAACAGGTATAGGCAATGGCCCTTCTTTATTAATTTTTATAAATATCGTTTCTAATTTACCTAATTTAAGTTCAAGCTTATTCAATGGTCAAGAAAATGTTTTAGTTTTAAAAACTATAGTGGGTGTAATTATTTTTGTAGCAATTAATGGAAGTATTTATTTACAAGAAGGTACGCGAAAAATTCCATTATTGTCGGCAAAAGAATTAACGAATGATTTTATGTCAAATAATTATTTGCCATTAAGATTAAATCAAGCAGGGGTAATGCCAATAATTTTTACCGCTACGATACTCGTTTTACCCGCATATATTATCAACCTAAATTTATTTCAATTTCCTCAATTTATATTTTTTTCTAAGTTTTCTAAAATTCTTTATTGGATTGCTTATTTCACCCTTGTTTTAGGATTTAGTTCTTTTTATTCAACTATTGTTTTGAATCCCCAAGATATTTCAAGTAATTTAAGAAAACAAGCTGTAACAATTCCAGGTCTTCGACCCGGAAAACAAACAACTTATTTTTTAAAACAAACGATGAAAAGAATTAATTATATTGGTGCAATTTTATTAGCAATGCTTACAACATTACCTAATATACTAGGAATAGTTGGAAATAATTCAAATATAAAAGGTTTAGGAACTACATCATTATTAATTATAATTGGTGTTATTATTGAAACTCTGAGAGAAATCAGAAGTATACTTGTAACAAACCGTTATGAAGAAAATGAAATAAAATAAAAAATATGATATCATTTTAGTAATGGTAATAATGTAAATAACTATAAATATGAAAGTTCGTCCTTCAGTAAAAAAAATGTGTGAAAAATGCCGTGTTATTAAAAGAAAAGGTCGCATTATCGTTATATGCGAAAATCCTAAGCATAAACAACGACAAGGATAAAGGAGTTTTATGATTCGTTTAATTGGTGTTGATCTACCGCGAAACAAAAGAATTGAATATGCTTTAACGTATATACATGGAATAGGATTAAATTCAGCAAAAAAAATAGTTGCAACTGCAAACATTGATTCGAGTACAAGAACGGATAATTTAACTACTGAGCAAACAATAGCTTTAAGAGAAGCATTAGAAAATAACTCATTAAAGTTAGAAGGTGATTTACGACGCTTTAATGGACTAAATATAAAACGTTTAAATGAAATCAATTGTTATCGGGGTAAAAGACATCGTGTAAGTTTACCTGTTAGGGGTCAAAGAACAAGAACCAATGCTAGATCACGAAGAGGATCAAAAAAAACCGTATCTAGTAAAAAAAAATAATTTAACTTAAAATTTAAAATGATTCAAAAAGTTAAAAATTCAAAAAAAGAAAAACGTCAAATTCCTTCTGGTATCATTCATATACAATCAACTTTTAACAACACTATTATTACAGCGACTGATTCTAATGGCAATACATTAGCTTGGTCATCTGCAGGTAGTACAGGATTTAAAGGTTCACGTAAAGGAACTCCTTTTGCAGCACAAACAGCTGCAGAAAAAGTTGCACTTGATTCGATTTCAATAGGTCTGAAAAAAATTGATATAGTTGTAAAAGGTCAAGGATCAGGACGTGAAACTGCCATTCGAGCGATTCAAGGGTCTGGGCTAGAGATTAATTCAATTCTTGATATCACACCTGTTCCACACAATGGTTGCAGACCACCAAAACGACGTAGAGTTTAAAAATAAATGTTTAATTGAATTTAAAATCAAATATGACAAATCTTTGTATGAAATGCCTTACATCTAAAAAAAAAGATTCAGGATCCATATATGGTCAATTTTTATTAGATTCATTAACCCCTGGTCAAGGTATTACAATTGGAAATGTTTTACGTCGGGTTTTACTAGGAGATTTAGGGGGAACTGCCATAACGGCTGTCCGTATTGCAGGGATAACTCATGAATTCTCAACAATTGAAGGTGTTCGCGAAGATATTTTAGAAATAATTTTAAATTTAAAAGGTGTTGTTTTAAAAAATATTGATGAACAAAATAAAAACACAAAATTTGGACGCTTAAAAATTCAAGGTCCAATGATTATTACAGCTAATTCGATTGAATTACCTTCAGGTTTAGAATTAGTTAACCCAAACCATTACATAGCAACAATTTCAACTTCGAATATTCTAGAGATGGAATTACGTTTTGAATATGGTCAAGGGTATAAACTTTTAGATAAAATAAGTAATGAAAAATCTATAGATTTTTTAGAAATCGATGCGGTTTTTATGCCAGTTCAAAAAGTTGATTTTAAAATTGAAAATATTTCCGACATAAATGGTGATAATCAAGAAAGATTATTTTTAGAAGTTTGGACAAATGGAAGTATTACACCCAAAGAAGCAATTTATAAATCGTCAAATTTAATTATTCATATTTTCAATGACTTGATTGAAAATAAAACTCAAATAGAAATTGATAACTCAAGTAAAGAAGGGTTGATTCATTCAAATGAAAATCAAATAAATATTTCGATTGAAGAATTACAATTATCTGTTAGAGCTTATAATTGTTTAAAACGTTCTCAAATTAATTCTGTATCTGATTTATTAAAATATTCACCAGAAAAATTACAAGAAATTAAAAATTTTGGACAAAAATCTGCTGACGAAGTTTATACCGCACTTAAAAATAAATTAGGCATAACATTAACATAATTAAGAGATATTATGAATAAAACTTTTATACCAAATGTATCATTAGGACAACGAAAATGGTATATTTTAGATGCTAAAGATCAAAAATTAGGTCGTATTTCAACAACTATTGCAAACATTTTAAGAGGAAAAAATAAAATAAATTTTTATCCTTCTATGGATGTTGGTGATTATGTTATTGTTGTAAATGCTGATAAAATTATTGTTACTGGTAATAAATTTGAGCAAAAATTATACCATCGTCATTCAGGAAGACCTGGTGGTATGAAAATTGAAAGTTTTAAATCTTTGCAATCACGAATACCTGAACGTATATTAGAGAAATCTGTAAAAGGTATGTTACCCAAAGGAATACTTGGAAGACAAATTTATAAACGTTTAAAAGTTTTTAAAGGAAAATCACATTTACATGTAGCCCAAAGCCCCGAATTTATTAAACTTTAAAAGAAATATATAGATACAAAAATGGAAAATTTTGAATATAAATTCCAAAAAGATCAGATGGGTATTGGTAGACGTAAACAATCAACTGCCCGTGTTTTTCTTAAACCTGGAAGTGGTAAAATTATTATTAATAATTCGCTTGGAGAAAAATATTTTCAGTACAATACAATTTATATTGCAAATATTTTAAGTCCATTAAAAATATTTGATTTAGAAACTCGTTATGATATTATTGCTCTAGTGAGTGGTGGGGGATTAACCGGACAATCAGATTCTATAAAATTAGGTATTGCACGTTTACTGTGTAAAATAGATTCAGAAAACAGATCAGTATTAAAAACAGGCGGATATTTAAAACGAGACGCCAGAATAAAAGAAAGAAAGAAATATGGTTTAAAAAAAGCAAGAAAAGCACCTCAATTCTCAAAACGTTAACAATTAATTATTTTAATTTATGGCAAAAACAGATATACATCCAATTTGGTATCCAGAAGCAAAAGTTTATTGTGATGGCCAACTTGTTTTTACAACTGGATCAACAAAACCAGAGTTACATATTGATGTCTGGTCAGGAAATCACCCTTTCTATACAGGTTCACAACAAATTATTGATAGTGAAGGTAGAGTTGATCGATTTATGAAAAAATATGGTCTAAAAGAAGAATAATATTACAAATTTTTTATATTTATACAAAATTCAATTATGCCTACAATTCAACAATTAGTACGTAATCGTCGAACACAAACTTTAAAAAAAACTAAATGTCCTGCATTAGTAAATTGCCCGCAAAGACGAGGTGTTTGTACAAGAGTTTATACAACAACACCAAAAAAACCAAATTCAGCTATTAGAAAAGTAGCTCGTGTAAGATTAACTTCTGGATTTGAAGTGACTGCATACATACCTGGAATTGGTCATAATTTACAAGAACATTCCGTTGTTTTAATACGAGGCGGGAGAGTGAAAGATTTACCTGGTGTACGCTACCATATAATTAGAGGAGCACTAGATAGTGGCGGGGTTAAAAACCGTACTCAAGGTAGGTCAAAATATGGGGTTAAAAAACCAAAAACTGATAATTAATTAATAATAATTTTATGTCTCGTCGAAATATTTCAAAAAAACGCTTTCCACAAGCGGATCCTATATATGATAGTTATTTGGTAAGTTTATTGATTTCTAGAATTTTGAAATCTGGTAAGAAAACATTAGCAGAAAAAATTGTTCATGAATCATTTGAAATTATTAAAAATCGAACAAATAGTGAACCTTTAAAGATTTTTGAAAAAGCCGTTAAAAATACTAGCCCTTTAGTTGAAGTAAAAGCTAGAAGAGTTGGTGGTTCAACTTATCAAATTCCAATTGAAGTTAGTGGTTTCCGGGCAACTAATTTATCTTTACGGTGGTTAATCAATTATGCTCGTCAGAGAACAGGAAGAACCATGTCTATGAAATTAGCAAATGAAATTATTGATGCTTCTAATGAAGTTGGAAATACAATAAAGAAAAAAGAAGAAACACATCGAATGGCTGAAGCTAACAAAGCATTTGCTCATTTTAGATATTAATCTAAAATCTCGTTAAAAGTTATTAATTAAAAAACATAATAAGGATTTATAAATGGCACGCGAAAAATTTGAACGTAATAAACCCCATGTTAATATTGGAACCATTGGACATGTAGATCATGGTAAAACAACACTTACTGCAGCAATAACAGCAACTTTATCATTAGGAACATCTGGAATTGCTAAAAAATATGATGAAATTGATGCTGCACCAGAAGAAAAAGCTAGAGGAATTACAATTAATACAGCTCATGTGGAATATGAAACAGAAAATCGCCATTATGCTCATGTTGATTGTCCAGGACACGCTGATTATGTAAAAAATATGATTACTGGTGCAGCTCAAATGGATGGAGCTATTTTAGTTGTTTCTGCTGCAGATGGACCTATGCCGCAAACACGTGAACATATTTTACTTTCAAAACAAGTAGGTGTTCCGGATATGGTTGTTTTTTTAAATAAAGAAGATCAAGTCGACGATGCTGAGCTTTTAGAATTAGTTGAATTAGAAGTTCGCGAACTTTTATCTAATTATGATTTTCCTGGAGATGATATTCCAATTTGTACGGGTTCTGCGTTACAAGCTATTGAAGCAATTTCAGCAAATGAAAACCTTAAAAAAGGTGAAAATCCTTGGGTTGACAAAATCTTTGACTTAATGGCATCTGTAGATACTTATATCCCTACTCCGGAACGTGATATTGAAAAAACATTTTTAATGGCTATCGAAGATGTTTTTTCAATCACAGGACGTGGGACAGTAGCCACAGGTCGTATTGAAAGAGGAGTTGTGAAAGTTGGGGATAGTGTTGAAATTGTAGGAATTAGCGATACTCAAACCACAACAATTACTGGAATCGAAATGTTCCAAAAAACTTTAGACGAAGGATTTGCAGGGGATAATGTAGGGATTTTAATTCGTGGTATTACTCGTGAAGAAATTGAACGTGGTATGGTTATGGCCCAACCTGGAACAATTACTCCACATACAAGTTTTGAATCAGAAGTTTATGTTTTAACAAAAGAAGAGGGTGGCCGTCATACCCCATTTTTCACTGGTTATAGACCGCAATTTTATGTACGGACAACAGATGTTACTGGATCAATTACACAATTCACGGCGGATGATGGTAGCGTAGTAGAAATGGTAATGCCAGGTGACCGTATAAAAATGACAGCAGAATTGATATATCCGGTTGCAATTGAATCTGGAATGAGATTTGCTATTCGTGAAGGTGGAAGAACAATTGGGGCTGGTGTTGTGTCAAAAATTGCGAAATAATTAAATAGTTATATGTCAATTAAACAAAAACTTAGAATTCGTTTAAAATCTTTTAACCATAAACTTTTAACAGAATCTTGTGAGAAAATTATTCAAAATCTAAAGTCAATGGAAACCGAAACAATAGGCCCCATTCCATTGCCTGTTAGAAAAAGAATTTATTGTATTTTAAGATCACCACATGTTGATAAAGATTCACGTGAACATTTTGAAATTCGAATTCATAAACGTATATTAGATATGTATTATGATTCTTCTGTAAATATAATGGAATTATTATCAAAATTAGATTTACCTGCTGGCGTACTTTATCAAATTAATTTAGAAAATTAAAAAAAGATCTTTTGTAATACAATATAGATTACAAAAGATTCTTTTTTTAACAAATAATTAAATAAATATGAAAAATACTTTATCTGTTTTAGTTGAAGATGAATCTGGGGTTTTAACAAGAATCGCTGGTTTGTTTGCTAGGCGTGGGTTTAATATTAAAAGTTTAGCAGTAGGACCGGCGGAACAAGAAGGGATTTCTCGAATTACTATGGTTTTACCAGGAGATACTAAGATTATTGAACAATTAACAAAACAGTTGTATAAATTGATAAATGTATTAAAAGTTCAAGATATTACAAACCTTCCATGTGTGGAAAGAGAATTGATGCTCTTAAAAGTTAAAACAAATAATTTAACACGGTCAGAGATTTTAGAAATCGCATCTATTTTTCGAGCAAAAATTGTTGATTTAGCTGAAAAAACATTAACATTAGAAGTTACTGGTGATCCAGGAAAAATGGTTGCAATTGAACAATTACTTCAACAATATGGAATTCTAGAAATTGCCCGAACTGGTAAGATTTCATTGATAAGGGAATCTAATGTTGATACAGAATATCTTCGAAAATCAAATTTACTTTTGTAAAAAATTTGGGGACAGAGGGACTTGAACCCTCACGCACTATCACTAGGCAACGGATTTTAAGTCCGTCGTGTCTACCAATTCCACCACGTCCCCTTAAATCTTGATAACAATATATCGTAAAAGATTTAGAAAAGCAACATATACATACTTTTAATTAAGTGGTACCCAGATTCGAACTGGGGATAAAGGTTTTGCAAACCTCTGCCTTACCACTTGGCCATACCACCACATAGTATATGAGAAACAATATACTCTATTTATTATAAAATTACAATCAATTATTGTAAACCTTTACTAGAAAAAATTATGTTAATAGAAGATAACTTTTACTTTGAAATATATTACTAAATATGTTTGAACGTTTTACCGAAAAAGCCATTAAAGTTGTAATGCTTGCCCAAGAAGAATCAAGAAGGTTAGGACATAACTTTGTTGGAACCGAACAAATTTTATTAGGTTTGATTGGCGAAGGTGCTGGAGTTGCTACAAAAGTTTTAAAATCAATGGGCGTTAATTTAAAAGATGCCAGAATGGAAGTAGAAAGAATAATTGGTCGTGGTTCTGGTTTTGTAGCCGTAGAAATACCATTTACCCCTAGAGCGAAACGTGTTCTTGAAATGGCTATTGAAGAAGCAAGAGATTTAGGGCATAGTTATATTGGAACTGAACACATTATTTTAGCATTATTAGAAGAAGAAGATGGCGTTGCAACTCGTGTTTTAGAAAATCTAGGAGTTGAGTTATCAAAAGTTAGATCGGAAATTTTAGGTCAAATCGGTGAGACTGTAGAAATAACAATTTCAGGAAATAATTCAGATAATAGCGGGATGTTTGATCCAAATTCAAAAACCCCGACACTTGAAGAATTTACTACCAATATAACAGAAACTGCATCTGAAGGAAAATTGGATCCAGTAATAGGAAGACAAAAGGAAATTGAACGTGTAATACAAATTTTAGCACGAAGAACAAAAAATAATCCAGTATTAATTGGAGAACCTGGGGTCGGAAAAACAGCTGTTGCTGAAGGTCTAGCACAGCGTATTGTTGCTATGGATGTTCCGGACTTATTAGAAGATAAAATAGTTATATCCTTAGATATCGGTTTGTTATTAGCAGGAACAAAATATAGGGGTGAATTTGAAGAAAGGTTAAAACGAATTATTGATGAAGTACAAGCTGCTAATAATATTATTTTAGTTATTGATGAAGTTCACACTTTAATTGGTGCTGGTGCTGCCGAAGGTGCTATTGATGCTGCGAATATTTTAAAACCGGCGTTAGCACGAGGTGAGTTGCAATGTATCGGTGCAACAACAATTGAAGAATACCGAAAATATATTGAACGAGATGCTGCTTTAGAAAGACGTTTCCAACCAGTTCACGTTAATGAACCTAGCGTAAAAGATACAATTGAAATTTTACGCGGATTAAGAGAAAAATATGAACGTCATCATAATTTAAGAATAAATGATGATGCTTTAGCTGCAGCAGCGAAAATGGGCGCACAGTTTATTGCCGATCGTTTTTTACCAGATAAAGCTATTGATTTAATTGATGAGGCAGGATCAAGAGTAAGATTAATGAATTATCGATTACCTGATGCGGCTTTAGAATTAGATCAAGAATTAAGAGAAATATTAAAAGAAAAAGATGCGGCTGTTCGGTTACAAAACTTTGAACAAGCGGGAGAATTCCGTGATCGTGAAATGGAAATTCGAGCGCAAATTAGTGCAATTGTTCAAAGTTCAAAACGCCAATCAAAATCAAAAAAAGAGAGACCTGTAGTTTCTGAAGAAGATGTAGCACAAGTAGTAGCTGCTTGGACAGGTATTCCAGTTAATAAAATTTCCAAATCTGAATCTGAAAAATTACTAAAAATGGAAGATACCCTTCATGAACGTATTATAGGGCAACATAAAGCAGTGGTTTCAGTCTCAAAAGCTATTCGTCGTGCTCGAGTTGGTTTAAGAAACCCAGATCGTCCAATAGCAAGTTTTATTTTTGCAGGTCCAACAGGTGTTGGGAAAACAGAATTAACTAAAGCTCTTGCGTCTTATTTCTTTGGTGCTGAAGATAGTATGGTTAGATTAGATATGTCTGAATTTATGGAACGTCATACTGTTGCTAAATTAATTGGATCTCCGCCAGGTTATGTCGGATATAGTGAAGGTGGACAATTAACTGAAGCAGTTAGAAGAAAACCTTACACTGTTGTTTTATTTGATGAAATTGAAAAAGCACACCCAGATGTTTTTAATTTATTATTACAAATTTTAGAAGATGGAAGATTAACAGATTCAAAAGGTCGAACAATTGATTTTAAAAATACGTTAATTATTATGACTTCTAATGTCGGTGCAAAAGTAATTGAAAAAGGAACAGCTAACGGTTCATTAGGGTTTGAAATTAGCGATAATAAAGAAAATACTGCATATGAAAGAATTTCTTCACTAGTTAATGAAGAATTAAAAAATTATTTCCGACCAGAATTTTTAAATCGATTAGATGAAATAATTGTTTTCAGTCAATTAACAAAAGATGATGTTGGTCAAATTGCAGATATTATGATTAAAACTCTAGCTGATCGAGTTTTAGAGCAAGGAATTCGTTTACAAGTAACAGAAAGAGTTAAAGAAAAATTAACAGATGAAGGGTTTAATCCTATTTATGGAGCTAGACCACTAAGAAGAGCAGTTATGAGATTATTGGAAGACAATTTAGCAGGAGAGTTTTTAGCAGGTGAAACATTAAAACCTGGAACAACTGTTATTGTTGATTTGGATAACGATAAAAAAATAAGTATTTTTGTTGATACTAATAATTCTGAATCTATTGAAAATAATGATTCGGAATTGTTATCGAAATAGTAGTTTAAAAAAAAAATACAGAAAAAATTAAAAAATTTTAGTTTCAAAAAATTAACTAAAATTTTTTAATTGTTAATTTTTCTTTTATTCATTTATAATAGTAGATGTAATTGACTATTATTATAGTTTTTTTAGTAAAAAAGTTAAAATTTATTTTCATATATAAGGAATCTAATTACTATGGCACTTCCATGGTATCGTGTTCATACTGTTGTACTAAATGATCCAGGACGTTTAATTGCAGTTCACTTAATGCATACTGCACTAGTATCTGGTTGGGCGGGTTCAATGGCTCTTTATGAATTAGCTGTATTTGATCCTTCAGACCCTGTTTTAAATCCTATGTGGCGTCAAGGCATGTTTGTTATGCCTTTCATGACGAGACTTGGAATCACAGATTCTTGGGGTGGATGGAGTATAACGGGAGAAAGTGTATCGAACCCAGGACTTTGGAGTTTTGAAGGTGTTGCTTTATCTCATATTGTTCTATCAGGTATGTGTTTTTTAGCTGCTATTTGGCATTGGGTGTATTGGGATTTAGAATTATTTCGTGATCCTAGAACCGGAGAACCTGCTTTAGATCTACCAAAAATCTTTGGAATTCATCTATTTTTATCTGGGTTAGTATGCTTTGGATTTGGAGCATTTCATGTTACAGGATTATTTGGACCTGGAATATGGGTTTCGGATGCATATGGTATAACAGGTAAAGTTCAACCAGTAGCTCCTTCATGGGGCGCTGATGGGTTTAACCCATTTAATCCTGGTGGGATAGCAGCACATCATATCGCTGCGGGAATTTTTGGGATCTTTGCAGGAATTTTCCATTTAACAGTACGTCCTCCTCAACGTTTATATCGAGGATTACGAATGGGTAATATTGAAACAGTATTATCTAGTAGTATAGCAGCAGTATTTTTTGCAGCTTTTATTACATCAGGAACAATGTGGTACGGTGCAGCAGCTACACCTATTGAATTATTTGGACCTACTCGCTATCAATGGGATAGTGGTTATTTTCAACAAGAAATTGATCGTCAAGTTGAAATATCAGTAAACGAAGGTGTCAGCGAGAGCGAAGCCTGGTCTCGTATTCCTGATAAATTAGCATTTTATGATTACATTGGGAACAACCCTGCAAAAGGGGGGTTATTCCGAGCAGGTCCTATGGATAAAGGTGATGGTATAGCGGAAGCTTGGCTAGGACATCCTATTTTTAGAGACAAAGAAGGAAGAGAACTAACTGTAAGAAGAATGCCTGCATTCTTTGAAACGTTTCCTGTTATATTAGTTGATAAAAATGGTATTATTCGAGCGGATATTCCTTTCCGTAGAGCTGAGTCAAAATTCAGTATTGAACAAGTAGGTGTAACTGTTGATTTTTATGGTGGGAAACTAAATGGACAAACATTTAAAGACGCTCCAACAGTTAAGAAATTTGCACGTAAAGCACAATTAGGTGAAGTATTTGAATTTGATAGAATCAGTTTGGAATCTGATGGTGTGTTTAGAAGTAGTCCGAGAGGTTGGTATACATTTGGACATGCAGTATTTGCATTATTCTTCTTCTTAGGTCATCTATGGCATGGCGGACGAACTATTTTCCGAGATGTTTTTACTGGTATTGGAGCAGAAGTAACAGAACAAGTAGAATTTGGTGCATTTGAGAAACTAGGTGATAAATCAACTAAAAAACAAGGTGCAGTATAAAGTACTTTAACAACTTTAACAGGATTAATTAATGGAAGCTTTAGTTTATACATTCTTGCTAATTGGTACATTAATGGTGATTTTCTTTGCTGTATTTTTCAGAGAAACGCCAAGAATTATTAGAAAATAAAATTAAACCATATATATACATATATATATGGTTTAATTTTATTAATCTTCATGTTCTTCAAAAGGATCACGCAAATTTTTAGCACCTGGTCCAAACGCAGTATAAATAGAATAACTTGTTATTCCTAAAAGTAAACTGGACACAAAAATTACAATAATTGAAGCTGTTTCCATATTAAGTAAAAATTTTATTTAAATATTTAAAGAATAACTTATTCATATTATACATTACGTAGAACAAAATTTAATTTATTAAAAATTAAAATATTTTTATGGCATTAAGAACTAGATTAGGTGAAATATTACGACCATTAAATGCAGAATATGGAAAAGTAGCTCCAGGTTGGGGTACTACACCAATTATGGGTGCAGTGATGCTTGCATTTTTAGTCTTTCTATTAATTATTTTACAAATTTATAATTCATCATTAATAATTGAAAATGTTGATGTAGATTGGTCAAATGGTTTAATTTAAGATTTTTATTAAAGGATTTTTTAAAAATCCTTTATAAATAAATAAATAATAAAAATTATGGATATTATTACATTAGGTTGGGCGGGCTTAATGACAATGTTTACTTTTTCATTATCATTGGTCGTTTGGGCAAGAAATGGATTTTAAATCCATAAAAATTTATATAAATATATAGCAAATGGATATACTATTGAAACTAATTCCTTTTGGAAATGCAGAGATATTATCAGCTGCATTAACATGTTTTTTTATGACTCTTTTCGGATTATCTTTAGGATTTGTATTACTTAAAGTTCAAGGTGAATAGAAAATATAAATTTATGTATCGGGACTGACGAGACTCGAACTCGCAACTTCCGCCGTGACAGGGCGGTGCTCTAACCAATTGAACTACAATCCCAAGCATGTTTATTCAAAGTATAAAAATAATTAATACTAAATGTCAATTCAGAACGTTTTTTAATAAAGGAGAAACAGGGATTCGAACCCTGGGTACCTAGTAATAGATACGATAGATTAGCAATCTATTGCTTTCGACCACTCAGCCATTTCTCCTTAATTAACAAACTAATTTTTAATAGTTTATTTTTGGCTCTGGTGGGAGTTGAACCTACGACCTTGGGCTTATGAATCCCCTGCTCTAACCACTGAGCTACAGAGCCTTGAAACTATTGTCTATTATTCACTTATTGTATCACAGTATGAGGGTTTATTTAAAATCTTTAATAAATTTATATGATGAATAGTTTTTTTCAAAATGTTATTAAGTATCCTCGATTTTTAATAAGCAGTGTTAGTGGATTGATCTTAGTAATTTTAACACCTTTTAAAAATCTACTCAGAACTAACAAATCAAGATTAATTTTAATTTTTATCATTTTCGTAATATTAATAAATTTATATTTTATTTTAATTAATATGTTAGGTTTGTAATTAAAAAAAATTAGTAAATAATGGTTTATAAAACAGAAATTTCTAATAAACAAAATGGTGCATTTGCATTAATTGATAGTCTAGTTCGAAATGGGACAAAACATATTTTTGGTTATCCAGGTGGAGCCATTCTGCCTATTTATGATGAATTATTTTTTTGGGAGAATCAAGGTTTAATTAAGCACTTTTTAGCAAGACATGAACAAGGAGCCATTCATGCAGCAGACTCGTATGCACGAGTAACAGGAAAAGTAGGAGTTTGTTTTGCGACATCTGGACCAGGGGCAACAAATTTAGTAACAGGAATTGCAAATGCACAACTAGATTCGATTCCTTTAGTAGTAATAACCGGCCAAGTAGGACGTGCATTCATAGGAACTGATGCATTTCAAGAAACTGATATCTTCGGAATAACATTACCTATTGTTAAACATTCTTATGTAATACGAAATACGAATGAAATAAATAGAATCGTTTCTGAAGCATTCTTTATAAGTCAAAATGGAAGACCTGGCCCTGTTTTAATTGATATACCAAAAGATGTTGGGCTTGAAGAATTTAAGAATAATCTTTTAATTCAACAAAAAGAAATTTTAAAATCAAAAGGTTACCGTTTTCAATTTAAAACAACAAATCATCAAATAAAACAATCTCTTAAACTTATAAGTGAAGCATCACAACCATTACTTTACATTGGGGGTGGGGCAACTATCTCAGATCTTTCTAAAGAACTTCGAAAACTTTCTGAATTATTTCAAATTCCTGTAACTACTACATTAATGGGTAAAGGAGCTTTTGAAGAAAATCATTTGTTAGCTTTAGGTATGCTTGGGATGCATGGAACTGCGTACGCGAATTTCGCTGTAAGTGAATGTGACTTATTAATTGCTATTAGTACTCGATTTGATGATCGAGTAACAGGTAAATTAGATGAGTTTGCTTGTCATGCTCAGGTCTTACATATTGACATTGATCCAGCTGAAATTGGAAAAAATAGAACACCTCAAATGGCTCTTGTTGGAGATGCAAAAGAAATTTTAAAAGAAATTTTAAAAGAATACTATCGCCAAAATTATAATAATAATTATTCTGTTCAAACTTTAGCTTGGTTGGAAAGAATTAAAAAATGGAAACAAACATATCCATTAATAATACCAAATAATAATAATATTTTATCCCCACAAGAAGTTATTCATAAGATTGGACAATACTACCCTAATGGAATTTTTACAACAGATGTTGGACAACATCAAATGTGGTCAGCACAATTTATTCAATGTAATTCTAGAAAATGGTCATCTAGTGCTGGTTTAGGAACAATGGGGTATGGTTTACCTGCAGCTATAGGTGCTCAAATAGCATTTCCAAAATTACCAGTTTTATGTATATCTGGTGATTCCAGTTTTCAAATGTGTCTTCAAGAATTAGGAACAATAAGTAAATATGAATTACCTATTCGGATCATGATAATAAATAACCATTGGCAAGGAATGGTAAGACAATGGCAAGAATCATTTTATGGCGAAAGATATTCGCACTCAAATATGGAAAAAGGTAGTCCTGATTTTATTAAATTAGCAGAGTCCTATAATATAAAAGCTATTTCAATTTTTAATAAAAAAGAATTAGAAAAAGAATTAGAAAAGTCCATAGACTATCTTAAACCAATATTGTTTGAATTTATTGTAGTTGAGAATGAAAATTGTTATCCAATGGTTGCTCCTGGTAAAAGTAATTCACAAATGATGGGAATTCAAAAACAAGTATCAACAAAAATATAAAAATAGGCCGAGTTGGATTTGAACCAACGTAGCGTAACGCAACGGATTTACAATCCGCCCCCTTTAACCACTCGGGCATCGACCCTGTTAACATAACAATAATCTATCAAATAAGTTAAAATAAAACAATGTTGTTTTATTTTAACTTATTTGATAGATTATTGTTATGTTGAGGGTGATTAACTCAGTGGTAGAGTGTCTGCCTTACAAGCAGAAGGTCGTAGGTTCAAATCCTACATTACCCATTAAATTAAAAAAACTATTAAACTTTATTATCAAATTCAGTTACTATTAAATATATACATTGTTTATATCTAATTTTATGGCAAATAGTAAATCAGCAATAAAACGTATTAAAATTACAAAACGTAATAATTTAGAAAATAAATTTTACAAAGGTTCAATTAAATCATTATTTAAATTATTTTTAAAAAATTTAAAAGAATCGGATAAGTCTGAAGAGAATGAAAAAGAATTAAATAATTTAAAAAATTCACTGTATAGTAAAATTGACAAAGCTACGAAAAAAAATGTGTTACACAAAAACACAGCTGCTCGAAAAAAAGCCCAGATTTCAAAATTTTTAAACAAAAATTAAAATATTATGAAAATAATTCAGAATTCATATGTTTATAAATTCTGAATTATTTCAAATTAATGAATGATAAACAGAATGGAAAACCCAAATAACTTTTTAACAACTTTACCTGACTTAATCGAAATTCAAAAAACAAGTTTTTGTTGGTTTATTTACCAAGGACTTAGTGAAGAATTAGAACGTTTTTCCTCTATCATAGATTTTACCGAAACCACCCAAATTTGTTTATTTGGTAACGAATATAAATTAAAAAAATCTCGGTATAACGAATTTGAATCAAAACAATATGACAGTACCTATTCTGCAAGAATATATTTACCTATTGAAATACGTCATAATGAATCGAAAGAACTTATTGAAAGTAAAACTGTTTATATTGGCAATTTACCCTTAATGACAAATCAAGCAACATTTATCATAAATGGGTGCGCGCGTGTAATCATAAGTCAAATTATCCGAAGTCCTGGTATCTACTATAAAAAATTAAAAAAGAAAAAAGGTTATGAAGCTACTTTAATTTCAAACCGAGGTTCTTGGTTAAAATTTGAAATTGTTAAAAGAAAAAAAAAAGATTTTAATAAAAAGCTTGAGGTTAAACTCGTTACACCAAAAAAAGAATATCTTGATTTAATAATAAGAATTGATAAATTTAATACTATCAATGCTATCTCACTATTAGATTTAATTGGATTAAAAAACAAAGAAATTCTAGAAAGTTTAGATTATTATAATTTTTTACGACCAGCTCTATATCAACACCTTATATCGAAAGATGAATCTGAAGAAATATCACCATTATACATATCACGAATTTTTAATGAAGATTATTATAATCTTGGGAAAATTGGACGTCGTAAATTAAACCAACGTTTAAACTTAAAAATTTCCGAAAATATTGAAAACATAACCTATTTAGATATAATTGCGATTATTGATAATTTATTAAATTTTTATATTAAAAGTGATATTGAAGATGATATTGATCATTTGAAAAATCGAAGAGTCCGTTCTGTGGGTGAACTATTACAAAATCAATTTCGAGTTGGTTTTAACAGACTAGAAAGAAATATAAAAGAAAAAATAACCTCTTTGGATTCTTTGACTTTAAGATCTTCAATGATAATAAATCCAAAACCTATTATTTCTACCATAAATGAATTTTTTTGTTCTAGTCAATTATCTCAATTTATGGACCAAACAAATCCCTTATCGGCTTTAACACATAAAAGAAGAATTAGTAGTTTAGGCCCTGGTGGATTAAACCGTGATAGAATTAGTTTTGCTGTTCGTGATATACACCCAAGTCAATATGGAAGAATTTGTCCGATTGAAACACCTGAAGGTCCTAATGCAGGTTTAATTTCATCTTTAACAACATGTAGTAGAGTTAATGATTTTGGATTTATAGAAACACCATTTTGGCCAGTTAATAACGGGAAAATAATTAAAAGTGACGCTCCTATTTATTTAACAGCAGATCTTGAAGATAATTTTAAAATAGCTCCAGCGGATATAGGAATAACCGAAGATAATATTATTTATCAAAAATCAATTACTGTTCGTTATCAACAAGATTTTATAAAAGTTTCTGCTAAAGAAATTGATTTTATTGCAATTTCAACTGTTCAAATCGTGTCTGCTGCTGCTGCTTTAATTCCATTTTTTGAACATGATGATGCAAATAGAGCATTAATGGGATCTAATATGCAAAGACAGTCTGTCCCCTTATTAATCCCTCAAAAACCAATTATAGGAACTGGTTTAGAAAATCAAATTGCAGTCGATTCAGGTATGTCGGTTGTAGCTTTTAGAGCAGGTATGGTTGTGTACGTATCTTCTAAAAAAATCATAATAAAAGAAACAGTAGGAAATTTATATACATATAATTTACAAAAATATAACCGTTCAAATCAAGATACATGCATAAACCATCGCCCTATTGTTTGGGTTGGTGAAAATATTGAATCTGGACAAATTATTGCAGATGGTCCAGGAACAAATAATGGTGAATTATCTTTGGGTCAAAATATTATGGTAGCTTATATGCCATGGCAAGGTTACAATTTTGAAGACGCTATTTTAATAAACGAACGGTTAATTTATGATGATGTTTTTACTTCAATTCATATTGAAAAATTTGATGTTCAAGCAAGACAAACAAAAGTTGGTGATGAAGAAATTAGCCGTAATATACCAAATGTGAGTAATAATGCTTTAATTAATTTGGATGAATCAGGTATTGTCTATAAAGGAACTTATGTTCGAGCCGATGATATTCTTGTTGGGAAAATTACGCCAAAAGGAGAATGCGATCAAATTCCGGAGGGTAAATTACTTAGAGCAATTTTTGGTGAAAAAGCAAAGAATGTAAAAGATACATCTTTAAGAGTTGCAAATGGACAACAAGGTCGTGTTATCGATATTAAAGCTTTTTATCGCAATCAAGGAGATGATTTACCCATAGGAACTTTAGCTCTGATACGAATATTTTTAGCACAAATGCGAAAAATTCAGGTTGGAGATAAAATAGCAGGTCGGCATGGAAATAAAGGAATCATATCACGTATTCTTCCTCGTCAAGATATGCCATATCTACCTGATGGAACACCTATTGATGTTATATTAAACCCTCTTGGAGTTCCTTCGAGAATGAATGTTGGTCAATTATACGAATGTTTACTTGGCTTTGCTGGCTATAAATTGAACCGACGTTTTAAAATATTACCTTTTGACGAGATGTTTGGGAGGGATAGTTCACGAATCTTGATTAATAAAAAATTACGTGAAGCTGCATTAAAAAAAAATCAAGCTTGGATATTTAATCCTTATTCACCAGGAAAAATTTTATTAAATGATGGTCGAACAGGTGAACCTTTTGAAAATCCAGTAACTGTTGGAAAGGCTTATATGTTGAAATTAATTCATTTAGTTGATGAAAAAATTCATGCTCGATCTACAGGACCTTACTCATTAGTAACACAACAACCATTAGGTGGAAAATCGCAAAATGGTGGACAACGTTTTGGAGAAATGGAAGTGTGGGCATTAGAAGCTTTTGGAGCAGCTTATATTCTTCAAGAATTGTTAACCTTAAAATCTGATGATATAGAAGGGCGAAACGATACTTTAAATGCAATAGTAAAAGGAAAAGCAATTCCTAAACCAGGTATCCCAGAATCCTTTAAAGTTCTAATGCGTGAACTGCAATCAATTGGATTAGACATTAGTAGCTATAAAATGGTTGATGATGAAATAACTTTTGAATATTATCGAGAAATTGATTTAATGGAAGTTTATGATCCAAATTTAAAAAGGTTTTCCCCGATTGCCAATGTTAAAAATAAAGAATTTTAGTCATTAAAACTAAGAAAATGGTTCAACTAGAAAAAGACTTTGATTATATTAAAATTAAATTAGCATCACCTACTAGAATTAAAGAATGGGGAGAAAGGTGGTTACCTAATGGGCAGCCAGTAGGTGAAGTTTTAAAACCTGAAACAATCAATTACAGGACATTTAAACCTGAAATGGATGGTTTATTTTGTGAACGTATTTTCGGACCAACAAAAAATTGGGAATGTCATTGTGGAAAATATAAACGAGTTCGATATAAAGGACTTATATGTGATCGTTGTGGAGTTGAAATTACACAATCGAGAGTGCGTCGACATAGAATGGGACACATTAAATTAGTTTACCCAGTCATTCATATATGGTATTTAAAAAGTATGCCAAGCTTTTTAGGAATTTTACTTGATGCCAAACGTAAAATTTTAGAAAATTTAATTTATTTTACAGATTATGATGACAAAGAGACTTATGACAAATTTTCATCCGTATATACAGATGGTTTAATGGGTGCAACTGCATTGAAAAATGAACTAGATAAATTAGATTTAAAGGAGGAAAGTTTAAAAGACCGAAGAAGAATAAGTTCACTAAATAGTGAGTTTAAATCCGCAATTGAACGCTTTAATGATTTTAAAAAAGATTTAAAAAATTTAGAAAATAATATTAAAAGTGACTATGAGGATGTTTATGAAACTGGTATTGAAGAGAGTGTTTTTATACCAAAAATACAAAGCAAATTGATTAAAGAGCATGAATTTTTAAGTAAACGAATTAGAATCATTGAAAATTTTATAGCAACTTCATCAAATCCAAGTTGGATGGTTTTATCTTTATTACCTGTAATTCCTGCAGGACTAAGACCGATGGTACAACTGGATGGAGGGCGGTTTGCTACTTCTGATTTAAATGAATTATACAGAAGAGTAATCACAAGAAATAATCGATTAAAACGATTATTAGAAATTTATGCCCCAGAAATTATCATTTTAAATGAAAAACGAATGTTACAAGAAGCAGTCGATGCTCTTATTGATAATGGAAAAAGAGGAAAATCAGCCTTAGCCGCTAACAAAAGACCGTTAAGGTCTTTATCTGATATCATAAAAGGAAAACAAGGACGATTCCGACAAAATTTACTTGGAAAAAGAGTAGATTATTCGGGACGATCAGTTATTGTTGTTGGGCCCGATTTAGAATTAAATCAATGTGGTCTTCCTTATGAAATGGCAATCGAATTATTTCAACCGTTTATTATTCAAAATTTAATTACACAAGGGTTAGCTAGTAATATTAAAATTGCAAAAAAATTTATTCATAATAATGAGCAAATTATTAGAAATGTATTAAAACTAGTTTTAGAAAATCATCCAATTTTATTAAACCGTGCACCAACATTACACCGGTTAGGAATTCAAGTTTTTGAACCTGTTTTAATATCGGGACGGGCTATCAAATTGCATCCTTTAGTTTGTTCAGCTTTTAATGCTGATTTCGATGGTGATCAAATGGCTATACATGTGCCTTTATCGTTAAAAGCTCAAGCCGAGGCTTTTGTTCTAATGTTAGCACCTTATAATTTTTTATCCCCAGCTACAGGTGAACCAATAATAATGCCGAGTCAAGACATGATTTTAGGAACATATTATTTAACTTTAAATAATTTAAATAATTTAAAAGGGGCGGGAAATTATTTCGCAAATTATAATGATGTTATTTTAGCCTATGAAACTAAATTAATTGACTTACATTCTTTGATATGGGTTCGTTCAAATGATGAGCTAGATAAAATTGGTAAATTAATTAAAACTAAAATATTTTCAACTGAAAAGATTGAATATTACGGGTTAGATAATGAAAATTTAACTATTCAAATACGAAAAAATAATAATGACGAAATTTTAACAAAATATTTTCAAACAACTTGTGGACGTATTCTTTTTAATAAAACTATTCAAAAAACGTTAAATAATTTATAAAAAATTAATTATTTATGAAAAAATATCTATTTCAAAATAATTTAGTAAGTAAAAAAGAGCTTCAAAAAATTTTAGCTTGGACATTTTTAAATTATGGGTCAGTTCAAGCTTCTTTATTAGCTGATGAGTTAAAAATTTTAGGATTTAAGTATTCAACGACAGCAGGTATTTCTATTAGTATTGAAGATTTACGAATACCTCCTATCAAAAATCAAATGTTGCAAAAATCTAATAATGAAATTAATTTTACTGATGAAGATTATTTTCGGGGTCAAATTACTTCAGTTGAGCGGTTTCAAAAAGTTATTGATACATGGAATAACACAAGTGAAACATTGAAAAATGAAGTTGTTTCGTATTTTAATAATTACGATCCATTAAATTCTGTTTATATGATGGCATTTTCCGGCGCTAGGGGAAATATTTCTCAAGTTCGCCAATTAGTAGGTATGAGAGGATTAATGTCCGATCCAAATGGAGAAATAATGGATTTACCTATTAAACAAAATTTTAGAGAAGGTTTAAAAATAACCGATTATCTTATGTCAGGTTACGGTGCCCGAAAAGGAATTGTAGATACCGCTTTAAAAACTGCTAACTCGGGATACCTAACTAGACGACTAATTGATGTTGCTCAAAATATTGTTATTAGAGAAAAAAATTGTTCAACAAATCGATCATTGGTTTTTCGTAAAATTAATGATTTAAATCAAGATCCAAGACTAAAAGGGCGGACAAAAAATAAAAATTATATTTTTTTAAATAATAATAAATATATATATATACGTTCTCCATTAACATGTAATTTAAATCGGTCGATTTGTCAAAAATGTTATGGGGCAAATTTAGCAACAGGAAATTTAATTGATCTAGGGGAAGCTGTTGGTATTATTGCAGGCCAATCTATTGGTGAACCAGGAACACAATTGACAATGAGAACTTTTCATACTGGTGGTATTTTTACAGCTGGATCTGATCAACAAATCATAAGTCCAATCGACGGTCAAATAATATTTTCAAAAAATTTAAAAACAATACCTTTTCGAACTCCAACAGGAGAAAATGTATTAAAAACAAAAAATACAGGTTTTTTAACAATAAAAAATGAATTCGAAACTCAAAAATTAGAAATTCCAAATGAAACGTTATTATTTGCAAGAAATAATTCTAAAATATTCAAAAATAATATTTTAGCTCGTTTAATTGAAACAAATAAAGAAACAAATAATGAAATTAAAGAAATCAAAAGTATCTCATCTGGGCAAGTTATTATTGAGAAAGAAAAATTAAATAATAATATTTCAAAAAAACTTATTTGGATATTATCAGGTAAATTATTTAAATTTTCTAATAATTGTTATTTAAATTTTTATGAAGATCGAAAATTAAATAAAGATAATTCTATTGCAAGAATAAAAATTATTTCAAAAAAACCGGGTGTTATTAAGTTAAATTCAGATTCAATTGATTTGTCCGAAAAAATCTTACAAATTTTAAGTCCTAAATTAGTTTTTACAGATTTTAAAATAAAAAAAAATTGTAAAACAAATGAATATTTATTAGACAATGGAATTTTTCAAATTTTACCAAAAAATTTAAGCCCATTTAAACTTTTTGAGTTTGATTTAAATAAAACCAATGGTCAAATAGCAAAAATTGTTAATAACAATTATAAAGTTAATACAGGTGGTATTCCATACGTTTTAAATAAACAAACGGCTAGTAGTGAAGGATTGAGTCTATTATGGGTTCCTGAAGAAACTCATATTATTGGAAGAGAACAAAGTGTTAAATTAGTAGAAAATTCCGATTTTGTTTTTGAAAATTTTGAAATTGCAAATGATATTTTCTCAAAAACTTCAGGTATTATCGAAATTAAACAAACGAATAATATTCTTGAAGAAATTATTATTAAACCAGGATTCACAAGGAAAATTAAAAATTATGAAAAATTCGATAATAAAATATTTTATCCTGGAGAATATCTGTTCGATGACTTAAAGATTGATCAAGTAATTTTAACTGAAATAATTACTAATAATTTAGGAGTAAAGATTTTAATACGTCCCTTGAATATTTACAAAATTCCAAAATTAAAAAAAATTGGGAGTATTACAAAAGAAAAATTTAACAGTTCTGATTCTTTTAAATTAACAACAAGTAGAATTCTTAATTTTGTAGGTGATTTAAAAATTAAGTCAAACACACATAATAATTTAATAGAACAATATATAGATATTAAACCAAATACTAAATTTAATGATTTAAATACTGTTTTTTTATGCGAATTAAATTTAAAAAAAGGAATTAATTTAATAACTTGTGAAAAAATTTATTTAACAAACTATATACCCAATGAATTAAAAAATGAGACATTAAATATTTCACTTATTGTCAATAATAATCAATTTATTAATTCTCATACAACGATTGGGTATTTAGAACTACTTAATAAGGTAGATCTAAAATTATTAAAATTACAAAGTGAAACAAGATCGTATAAAAATTTATTTTTAATTCGTGAATCGGATTGTGTAGAAGTTACGAAATCTATTGTCGGTAAAAAACAAATTGGAGATATTTTAAAAACACAAGTAAAAACAAATCAAATTGGAAAAATAATTAAAGATAATGACACAACTTATATAATTCAAAAAGGTCACCCTTATTATTTTCCATATGAAAAGTCAATAATTTGGAAAAGTGGTGAATTAATTCAAAGATCTCAAACTATTGGATCTATTATTTTTGAAAAAGAAATCACGGCAGATATTGTTCAAGGTTTACCAAAAGTCGAACAAGTATTAGAAGCACGAAAAGTTAATAAAAAGACAACAAAAATTCAAAATGAAACTGGGTTGAATTCAGAATTTCAATTTGTTCCAATTGGAAATTATTTTAAAAATTCTAATATTAATTTACATAATCTATTAAATATTTATTTTAATTACTATATAATTATTGAAAATTTTTATGAATCATCATATAGAAGTTTTAAAAAAATTCAGAATATAATTTTAAAATTAATACAACAAGTATACCAATCTCAAGGAGTATACATTTCAGATAAACATATCGAAGTCATTATTAAACAAATGACTAAAAAAGTAAAAATACTTTATGAAGGGGATACACCCTTATTAGTAAACGAATTAGTCGAATTGCAGCATATAAAATATATAAACCAAGCAATATTAAATGAAAAAAAACTTATTGCGTATTACAAACCGGTTTTACTTGGAATTACTCGATCAGCTTTAAATACTGAGAGTTTCATCTCAGCTGCAAGTTTTCAAGAAACAACAAGAGTTTTAACAAAAGCTTCTATTGAAGGAAAAGTTGATTGGCTTCGTGGATTAAAAGAAAACGTTATTATAGGAAATTTAATACCAGCAGGGACAGGTTATGATACCTCAGATAAAAACGGTTTAAACTTAACAACAGACCCTAATATTGTTAATTTAAAACAATTTTTAGCAGATTAAAACTAGACGAATCTTAAAACTATTTGATATAGTTCGTCTTAAAGAATTAAATATTTAATAAAGGAATTAAATTTTATTATGGCTGAAATTAATTTAGCCCAACTTTTAGAAGCTGGTGTTCATTTTGGACATAAGTCATATAGATGGAACCCCAAAATGTTTTCTTACATTTATACTGAAAAAAATAACATACACATCTTAGATTTAGTCCAATCAATTCAATTGTTAAAAAAAGCAAATTCATATGTTGAATTAAAAGCTAAAGAAGGAAAAAAATTTTTATTTATAGGAACTAAAAGACAAGCAACTACTATTATTGCAGAACAAGCTGATCGATGTAATGCATACTATGTAAACCATCGTTGGCTTGGAGGAATGCTTACTAATTGGGTTACTTTAAAAACGAGAATTACACGTTTAAAAGAATTAGAACAACAAGAATTAGATGGAGTATTTAATTTATTACCAAAAAAAGAAGCATCTATCCGACAAAAAGAATTGAACAAATTACGAAAACACTTAAATGGTGTTAAAAATATGACAACACTTCCAGATGTTGCTGTTGTAATTGACCAAAATCGCGAAATGACTGCAGTAAAAGAATGTCGAACTTTAGGAATACCTATTATTTCAATTCTTGATACAAATTGTGATCCGGATTTAATAGACATACCAATTCCAGGTAATGATGATGCGATTAGGTCAATTAAAATAATTCTCGAATCTCTTACAGATAATATTTGTTTAGGGAATCAATATTTTGTAAAAAATAAATAATACATATATGACAATGGAAATAACTGCAAAAATTGTTAAAGAATTGCGTGATAAAACTGGGGCGGGTATGATGAATTGTAAAAAAGCTCTTCAAGATAATAACGGAAATTTTGAAAAAGCTATTGAAGATTTACGATTAAAAGGAATGGCGACAGCTGATAAAAAAGCTACCAGAAATGCAAATGAAGGAATCATTGATGCTTATATTCATACAGGTAGTAAAATTGGTGTTTTAATAGAAGTTAATTGTGAAACCGATTTTGTGGCTCGCCGGTCGGAATTTAAAGATTTAGTGAAAAATATTGCTATGCAAATAGCTTCAGATTCAAAAATTGAAATAATTTCAATGGACGATATTTCCGAAGAATTAAAAATTAAAACTAACGAATTTGAAAATAACAAAGAAGATTTATTAAATAAACCAGAAAAAATTAAACAACAAATAGTAGAAGGAAGGGTAAATAAAATATTAAAAACTAAAGTTTTATTAGAACAACCTTATATACGAAATACTGACATAACAGTAAATGAATTAATTAAAGAAACCATAAGTTTATTAGGTGAAAATATTAAAATTGCAAGATTTGAACGATTTATTTTAGGAAATGATAAATAAATCATTCGAATTTGGACCCATAGTATAATGGATAATGCACAAGCCTTCTAAGCTTTAAATGTAGGTTCGATTCCTACTGGGTCTATCAATAAAATCAATCAATATTTTTTATAATAAAAAATTAGTTTAGTGAACATTCACCAAACTAATTTTTTTAAATTGATGTTGAGATACCATCCGCTGCTGCTATCACTAAAACTAAGCTAACCCATGCTTGAAATGCTCTATTAAAGGTTCCTTTTGAACTTTCCCAATCTCCTGGGGTAGCTAAAGAAACAGGTACTGCAACAATTAACCCTAATGAAATTAAAACCAACAAACCAACTAAAGCAGTAATCATAAATATTCCTTGATTGTATAAGATTATAAATTACCTTTTTTTAAGGCTAATAAAACTATAACTACTGGCCCAGATAACATAATAAGACCTATAGATAGTAATTGACCAATAACTTGCCAATTAATCATATTTTCAAATTCCTTAATATTTAAAATAGCTATCAAATAATAAAATAACTTGATAATGTTACTATTAATTTTACTTCAAAAATAATAAATTAAATATTTTTTTAATAAAATTAATTATGCTCTTGAATAATATTGAAGAATAGTTTATTATTTTTATAGTTTGTAATAAAGAACTGTTTTCTGGGTTGCTAACTCAATGGTAGAGTACTCGGCTTTTAACCGATTTGTTCTGGGTTCAAGTCCCAGGTGACCCAAGTATTTTAATAAGTGATTATTATTTTTTTTTATACCCCCAAGGGAATTCGAATCCCTGTTGCCTCCGTGAAAGGGAGGTGTCCTAGGCCTCTAGACGATGGGGGCTTGACAATAATAATATAAGATATATAAAGAAGTGTTGTCAAGGAATAAAGTTTAACGATATTTTTGTAAGCGGGCAACGCGATTCGAACGCGCGACATCAACCTTGGCAAGGTTGCGCTCTACCACTGAGCTATGCCCGCAAAAAGAACAATTTTTAAAAATTTAAAAGATACCTAAAGCTGGCGAACGGAGTTGAACCGCCGTCCGACTGATTACAAATCAGTTGCTCTACCAACTGAGCTACGCCAGCAAAATCATTAGGTAGTCAAACAAATTTTTATTTTTTATTAATTTCGTTTTGATTACTTACTTTTATTATTGTTTGGAATGTCTCATAATCAAAAATTGAAATTTGACTCAACATTTTACGGTTTAAAATTATTTTTGATTTTTTTAGTGAATTTATTAAACAATTATATTTTGTATCATTTAATTTTGCAGCAGCATTAAGACGAGTTATCCAAATTTTACGAAAATTTCTTTTTTTTTCTTTTCGACCAATATATGAATAACGAAGCGCTTTCATCACTTGTTGGTTTGCAACGCGAAACAATTTTGAATGGGTACCACGGTAGCCTTTTGCTAAAGTTAGAATTTTTTTCCTTCTTTTTCGTGCTACACTACCTCGTTTAATTCTGACCATATTATTAAGAATAAGGTAACATTATTTTTAATGCTCGATTGTCTGCTTTATTGACACAAATTGTTATAGATAATTTTCGTTTCTGTAGATTTGATTTTTTCATCAAAAGATGTCCTTTATACGCATGCTTACGTAAAAAATTTCCAGAAGCTGTTCTTTTATATCGTTTTAAAGCAGATTTGCGAGTTTTTAATTTATACATGAAAATTTTTCATAAGTGTACAATACTAATATAAAGAATAAGGAAAAAGATGTCAATATATTATATGTTATATTTTAAAATTCGTAAAAAATTCTGTTAATGCTTGAATCCATAAAATTGATAATAATGGTGAAAAATCAATTCCAAAAACTGAAGGTAAAATACCTCGAAATAATCTTAGATATGGATCTATAAATTTTATTAACAAAGCAAAAGGTTGTGTATATGGATTAAAATTCGGAAACCAAGCAATTGTTAATCTAATTGTAATTAAAAGATTATAAATCTTTAAAAACGTCAGAAAAGCTTCCGACAATAACATAATTGTTTGACTAACACTTGGATTATTTAAAAAAAATGTCATTTTTTATGATTATTTATATAAATTAATTCAATTACAAGACAATCGGGATAGTAGGATTTGAACCTACGACCCTCTGCTCCCAAAGCAGATGCGCTACCAAGCTGCGCTATATCCCGTAACAAGATAACTATATAATTATCTTGTTATTTTGTCTAGTACATATTTATTAAGAATTCTTAGCGATATAATCAACAGCTTCTTGCACTGTTGAAATATTTGCAGCAGAATCATCAGGAATTTCAATATCAAACTCTTCTTCTAGAGCCATTACTAATTCAACTACATCTAATGAATCTGCACCTAATTCAGTCGAGAAATTCGCATTTGGTTTTACTTGATCTTCCTCTAAACCTAATTGTTCAGAGACAATTACTTGTACTTTTTCTAAAATTATCTGTGTAGATGATGTCATAACTATTTCCTTTTTTATTATTTGATAATAACTAAAATAAAGTTTAACATAAAATATTTAAATTTATTATCTATTTTAATTTTAATATATGGAATAAAATTTGTACAACTTCAGATATAGTACTATTTTTTAATATAAAAATAGGTATTCTGTTATACTTAGCAATTTTTAATAGTTTTTTATTCTTAAAAATTTGGGATTTTAAACCAATGATAACCGTTTCGTCGTCTATTTCAGTAGTTAAATTTAACTTAATTCCAAATTTAATAAAAATAGATTGAATTAAATAAATTGGGATTGAATTTAAATAAATTTTGAACTTTTGAAATTTTATTTCAATTGCATTGTTTTGAATAAATTTATTATTTTGAAAATCTTTCCAATTTATATAAATACTGCTATTTATTAAAGAAGAAAAATCAGAATTTTGATCATATTTATAAGAAATTTTTGTTTTTGTTAGACTTAAAAATTGTCGAGTTTGAATAATAGGTGTTTGATTTTGTAATATAAAATCGATAGATTGCTCAATATTCGAATGAACATTCCAATTATTTTGTTCATTAATTTCAATTGCTAAGTGAAATGCCGGATATGCTTTTCTTTCTAATATACTTTTTTGGGTTGATCTACGTCTTGCTTCTTCATCACTTAAAGTAACATATTGAATACCTCCAATTAAATCTGTTAATAAAGGATTTTTAATTAAACTTTCTAAAGAATTACCGTGAGCTGTTCCTATTAATTGAACACCACGTTCACAAATTGTTCGTGCTGCTAATGCTTCTAATTCAGTACCAATTTCATCTATTATTATAACTTCAGGCATATGATTTTCAATAGCTTCAATCATCACTTGGTGCTGTAATTCAGATTTAGAAACTTGCATTATTCTAGCTTTACCTACACTAACATGAGGGATATCACTATCTCCAGCAATTTCATTTGAAGTATCTATTATAATAACACGCTTATTTTTTTCTTCAGATAAAACTCTACTGATTTCTCTTATTGTTGTTGTTTTACCAACCCCAGGCTTTCCTAAAATTAACAAAGACTTATTGAATTCTAAAATATCTCTTATACCATTTATTGTTCCCAATAAAGTCCGACCTATTCTACAGGTTAGCCCATGAATTATAAATTGTTGATTTCGTATGCAACTAATACGGTGTAATGTTTGTTCAATTCCCGCTCTATTGTCACCACTAAAATTTCCAATTCTTTTAATTATAAAATCTAAATCTTGCCATGAAATTAATTTTTGAGATAAATACTCACTATTTTTAACAAACCGTGCTTCTGGCCGACGACCTAAATCTATAATAATTTCGACTAATAATTCTTTTTTAGGATGCTTATTTAACTTTTCTCTTAAGAAAAACGGTAAATTTTCGATTAATTTCTCTAAATCAGTATCAATAAACATTATTTAATGTATTATTTAACATAAATATTATATTTATAATTATTAAAATAAAAAAAGCGAATGGGATTATAATTATTATAAGAAAACTTATATTTAATATTAAAATATTTTTTTATATAAGAGTTTCAAATATTTTGTCTCCAAATAGGGGAAACTCAATGGTAATAAGTTCACCAGAGCGTCAGACAAAAAATGTTAAAGTTTTAGTTGAAAAAGATGCTGTAGAAACTAGTTTTGCAAAATGGGCTCAACCAGGCCATTTTTCAAGAACATTAGCAAAAGGACCAAAAACAACTACTTGGATTTGGAACCTTCATGCCGATGCTCATGATTTTGATAGTCAAACAAGTTCTCTAGAGGAAGTATCTAGAAAAATTTTTAGTGCACATTTTGGACAATTAGCAATTATTTTTTTCTGGATTAGTGGAATGCATTTTCATGGTGCCTATTTCTCTAATTACTCAGCTTGGTTAAATGATCCTATTCATATAAAACAAAGTTCACAAGTTGTTTGGCCTATTGTTGGTCAAGAAGTTTTAAATGGGGATGTCGGTGGTAATTTTCAAGGTATTCAAACAACATCAGGTTGGTTTCAATTATGGCGTTCTGAAGGGATAACAAGTGAGGTTGAATTGTATTGGACTGCTATTGGCGGTCTAGTTATGTCTGCTTTAATGATATTTGCTGGTTGGTTTCATTACCATAAAGCAGCCCCTAAATTAGAGTGGTTCCAAAATGCAGAATCAATGATGAATCATCATTTAGCTGGTTTATTAGGTTTAGGATGTTTATCTTGGTCTGGTCATCAGATTCATATTGCCGCACCAATTAATAAATTATTAGATGCAGGTGTAAATCCACAAGAAATACCATTACCTCATGAATTTTTAATTAATCGTGATTTAATGGCTCAATTATATCCAAGTTTTTCAAAAGGATTAGCACCATTTTTCGGTGGCAATTGGGGCGAATATTCGGATTTCTTAACATTTAAAGGTGGGTTAAATCCTATAACCGGTGGTTTATGGATAACAGATATAGCACATCATCATTTAGCTTTATCAGTTTTATTTATTTTTGCTGGTCATATGTATCGTACAAATTGGGGTATTGGCCATAGTATGAAAGAAATTTTAGAAGCTCATAAAGGACCTTTCACTGGAGAAGGACATAAAGGGTTATATGAAATTTTGACAACATCATGGCATGCGCAATTAGCAATTAATTTAGCAATGCTGGGTTCACTTAGTATTATCGTGGCTCATCATATGTACGCGATGCCTCCATATCCATATATTGCAACAGATTATGCTACACAATTATCTCTATTTACACATCATATGTGGATTGGAGGATTTTGTATCGTTGGTGGTGCAGCACATGGAGCTATTTTTATGGTTAGAGATTACACTCCAGCCAATAATTATAATAATCTATTAGACAGAGTTTTACGCCATCGTGATTCAATAATATCACATTTAAATTGGGTTTGTATTTTTTTAGGAACACATGCTTTTGGATTTTACATTCACAACGACACCATGCGTGCATTAGGTCGTCCTCAAGATATGTTTTCTGATAAAGCAATTCAACTTCAACCAATTTTTGCACAATGGATTCAAAATATTCACTTATTGGCACCTGGAACAACATCACCAAACTCCTTAGCAACTACAAGTTATGCATTTGGGGGAGACGTAATTTCAGTTGGTGGGAAAATTGCTATGATGCCTATTAAATTAGGAACTGCTGATTTCATGGTTCACCATATTCACGCTTTTACAATTCATGTTACTGTTTTAATTTTATTAAAAGGCGTTTTATTTGCCCGTAGTTCAAAATTAATTCCTGATAAAGCTAACTTAGGCTTTAGATTTCCTTGTGATGGTCCAGGACGTGGCGGTACTTGTCAAAGTTCTAGTTGGGATCATGTTTTCTTAGGATTATTTTGGATGTATAATTCATTATCTGTAGTTTTATTCCATTTTAGTTGGAAAATGCAATCAGATGTGTGGGGAACAGTTACACCTGAAGGAGTTGTATCACATATAACAGGTGGAAATTTTGCACAAAGTTCTATTACTATTAATGGATGGTTACGTGACTTTTTATGGTCACAAGCATCACAAGTGATACAGTCATATGGATCAGCATTATCTGCTTATGGTTTAATTTTCTTAGGCGCTCACTTTATATGGGCATTTAGTTTAATGTTCCTATTTAGTGGAAGGGGTTATTGGCAAGAATTAATTGAGTCGATTGTTTGGGCTCATAATAAATTAAATTTTGCACCTGCAATACAACCTCGAGCACTAAGTATTACTCAAGGTCGGGCTGTAGGCTTAGCACATTATTTACTTGGTGGCATAGGTACTACTTGGGCATTCTTTTTAGCCCGTTCAATTTCTATTGGATAATGTTAACAGTTAGTTTCTAAGATAAATTTTATATTTAAAAAATTTTAGGATTTTTTAAATTGATAAATTTATACTTAAATAATTTATAAAAAAGGTATACATTATAGTATGGCAACTAAATTTCCAAAGTTTAGCCAAGCTTTAGCTCAGGATCCTGCAACACGAAGAATATGGTATGGAATTGCTACTGCCCATGATTTAGAAGCACATGATGGGATGACAGAAGAAAATTTATATCAAAAAATATTTGCATCACATTTTGGACATCTCGCAATTATTTTTTTATGGACTTCTGGTAATTTATTTCATGTAGCATGGCAAGGTAATTTCGAACAATGGGTAGCAAATCCATTAAAAGTTAAACCAATAGCACATTCAATTTGGGATCCTCATTTTGGCGAAAATGCATTAAAAGCATTTAGTAAAGCAAGTGGAACCTATCCTGTAAATATTGCATATTCAGGGGTATACCAATGGTGGTATACTATAGGTTTTAGAACAAATATCGAATTGTATAAAGGTTCAATAGGGTTATTAATATTATCAGCAGCATTACTTTTTGCAGGTTGGTTACATTTACAACCGAAATTTAGACCAAGTTTATCATGGTTTAAAAATAATGAATCAAGATTAAACCATCATTTATCAGGCTTATTTGGTGTAAGTTCATTGGCTTGGACCGGACACTTAATTCATGTAGCAATTCCAGCATCACGTGGAATACGTGTAGGTTGGGATAACTTTTTAACAATTCCTCCTCACCCAGCAGGTTTAACACCCTTCTTTAAAGGGGATTGGGCTGTGTATGCAGAAAATCCTGATACTGCAGATCACTTATTTGGAACTTCCGAAGGTGCTGGAACAGCGATTTTAACATTCTTAGGAGGATTTCATCCTCAAACTCAATCTTTATGGTTAACTGATATAGCTCACCATCAATTAGCTATTGCAGTTGTATTTATTATTGCTGGTCATATGTACCGAACAAATTTCGGTATTGGGCATAATATGAAAGAGATTTTAGATGCACACAGACCACCAGGTGGTCGTTTAGGTAATGGTCATATAGGATTATTTGAAACAATTACTAATTCTCTACATATGCAATTAGGGTTAGCTTTAGCATCATTAGGAGTTGCTACTTCTTTAACTGCTCAGCATATGTATGCATTAACACCTTATGCATTTTTATCTAAAGATTTTACAACAGAAGCTGCATTATATACGCATCATCAATACATTGCGGGATTTTTAATGGTTGGTGCTTTTGCACATGGTGCAATCTTTTTTGTACGTGATTACGACCCTGAATTAAACAAAAATAATGTTTTAGCAAGAATGCTAGAACATAAAGAAGCTATCATATCACATTTAAGTTGGGTATCTTTATTTTTAGGATTTCATACCTTAGGTTTATATATTCATAATGATACAGTTGTAGCTTTTGGGCAACCAGAAAAACAGATTTTATTTGAACCTCTATTCGCTGAATATATTCAAGCTGCTTCTGGTAAAGCAATATATGGATTTAATGTTTTATTATCTTCAGCAGATAGTCCTGCAACTATCGCAGGGAATAATGTTTGGTTACCTGGATGGTTAGAAGCTATTAACAGTACAAAAACTGATTTATTTTTAAAAATTGGCCCAGGTGACTTTTTAGTTCATCATGCTATTGCATTAGGTTTACATGTAACAACTTTAATCCTTGTTAAAGGAGCATTAGATGCAAGGGGTTCTAAACTAATGCCTGATAAAAAAGATTTTGGTTATAGTTTTCCTTGTGACGGTCCTGGTCGTGGGGGTACTTGTGATATTTCCGCTTGGGATGCTTTTTATTTAGCAATGTTCTGGATGTTAAATACTATTGGTTGGGTTACTTTTTATTGGCATTGGAAACATATGACAATTTGGGGTGGGAATCCTGGTCAATTTAATGAATCTTCAAATTATATCATGGGATGGCTTCGTGATTATTTATGGTTAAACTCATCTCCTTTAATTAATGGATATAACCCATTTGGAATGAATAATTTATCTGTATGGGCTTGGATGTTTTTATTTGGTCATTTAATCTGGGCAACCGGTTTTATGTTTTTAATTTCTTGGCGTGGTTATTGGCAAGAATTAATTGAAACATTAGTTTGGGCACATGAACGAACTCCTTTAGCAAACTTAGTACGTTGGCGTGATAAACCTGTAGCTTTATCTATTGTACAAGCACGTTTAGTTGGTTTAGTACATTTTGCTGTTGGTTATATTTTAACTTATGCAGCTTTTGTTATTGCATCAACATCAGGTAAATTTGGATAATTATTTTTAAATAAAAAAAAAGATGATCAAAATTATTTTGATCATCTTTTTTTTATATGCTATTACATATAATTTTTTATTGGAATTAACCTAAAACTGCTGGAGCTGTTAAAGCTACAGGTAATACTTCACCAGATGCTAAATCTAATGGGAAGTTGTGAGCGTTACGCTCATGCATTACTTCCATACCTAAATCAGCACGGTTGATAATGTCAGCCCATGTGTTTATAACACGACCTTGAGAATCAACAACTGATTGGTTGAAGTTAAAACCATTTAAGTTGAATGCCATTGTACTTACACCCATAGCAGTTAACCAGATACCAATAACTGGCCAAGCAGCTAAGAAGAAATGTAAAGCACGAGAGTTGTTAAATGATGCATATTGGAAGATTAAACGACCAAAGTAACCGTGTGCAGCTACGATGTTGTAAGTTTCTTCTTCTTGTCCGAATTTGTAACCATAGTTAGTTGATTCATTTTCAGTTGTTTCACGGATTAAACTAGAAGTTACTAGAGAACCATGCATTGCTGAGAATAAAGAACCACCGAATACACCTGCAACACCAGCCATATGGAATGGGTGCATTAAAATGTTGTGTTCAGCTTGGAATACTAACATGAAGTTAAAAGTACCAGAGATACCTAATGGCATACCATCTGAGAAAGAACCTTGACCAATTGGATATACAACAAATACAGCAGTAGCTGCTGCTACTGGAGCTGAAAATGCTACGAAGATCCAAGGACGCATACCTAAACGGTAGCTTAATTCCCACTCACGACCCATGTAAGAACATACACCGATGAAGAAATGTAAAACAATAAGTTGGTAAGGACCACCATTGTATAACCATTCGTCAACAGATGCTGCTTCCCAAATTGGGTAGAAGTGCATTCCGATAGCGTTAGAACTTGGGATTACTGCACCAGAAATGATGTTGTTTCCGTATAATAACGAACCTGCAACAGGCTCACGAATACCATCAATATCTACAGGTGGTGCTGCTATAAAAGCAATGATGTAACAAGATGTAGCTGTTAATAATGTAGGGAACATTACACAACCAAACCAACCGATGTATAAACGGTTTTCTGTACTAGTAATCCAACCACAAAAACGATCCCAAAGATCACTTGTATTATTTCTTTCTAAAGTTGCTGTCATGATAAAAATTTTTTTTTAAATCTTCCCAAGCTTATAGCTTGTTAAGAATGATTATAAATCAGGAAATGTAAAATAACCATAATAAAAAATTAAATCTTTAAAATAATTTATTCTATTATAATAGTAAGTAGTAGCAATCAAAATACGTATTACTAATTCGGAGTTTTAATTTTATGTCACATTTTACTCATATCAACACAAAAATACAAAATATTAATTATTTAAAAAAAGCTTTAGTTAATCTTGATATTTCATTTATTAATGAATCAAATAATACCGCTGAAAATCTAAAACAAGATAATAATATTATTATTCCGCAAAATAATGGGTATGATTTAGAATTTTATTGGAATGGAAATGAATATGAATTAGTAACAGATTTAAGTTTTTGGCAACAAAAATGGTCTGTTGAAACTTTCATAGATAAAATAACAGAAAACTATGCTAATGAAACTATCTTAAATGAAGGATTAAAACAAGGTTTTCAAAAAACAAAAGAAATTAATAATATTGATGGCTCTACAACTTTGGTTTTAGAACGGTGGAAGTAATAAAAAAAAATTGAATCAAATTTATAAATTTGATTCAATTTTTTTATTATTTAAATATCAATATTAAAAAACGTTTACACGTTTATGTGATCTATCTTTATTGTCATATTTTACAACACCTGGTTTTAAAGAAAACAGAGTAAAATCTTTACCATAAGCAACGTTAATTCCTGGTTTTATTTTCATACCGCGTTGTCGAACTAAAATATTTCCTGCTTTTACAATTTCACCACCGTATTTTTTAACTCCTAATCTATTTGAATTAGAGTCTCGACCATTTTTTGTACTACCTGCCCCTTTTTTATGTGCCATTTTTTAATTAATTTATATAAATATCATTTATAAGTATTCGACTTAAATCTTGACGGTGCCCTTGTTTTTTTCGTGTTTTTTTCTTAGGACGCATTTTATACACTAATATTTTTCGACCCCGAAAATGTTTTAAAACTTGAGCTGTTATTTTTACGTTTTCTAAGTAAGGTTGCCCAATTAAAACATTATTTTCATTATTTACAAGTAAAATTCTATTTAAATTTATTTGTGAATTAATTTTAGCAGGAATTCTATTTAAATCATAATATTTTCCTTTCTCGACCCAGAATTGACGACCTGAGATTTCAACAATAGCGTATTTCATAATATTTGAATTTATTATTAATAATTATACCTATATTAAATTTATAAAGTCAATTTTTTTAGAACTGTATGTGAAATTAAATTAAACTTTTTAAATTTTGTAATTCCATATAAAAATATTCAAAAGCACGCGATTTATAAGAATTTACATTTGTTATAATAGAAAGTTTATGTTGAATTTTTAAATTTTTAATTTTCATAACCCCAATAGTTTCTAATTCTAATTCTTTTTGAATTGCAGAAGCAGATACAAAAGCAACTCCTAGACCTAAACTAACAGCTGTTTTAATAGCTTCAATTGAGTTTAAGTGCATAACTATATTAAATTGATTCGTTTCAATACCATTTTGAGTTAAAGTTTCATTAATAAATTTTTTAACAGTTGAATTTGAATTTAAAGTAATAAAATTTAAATGATATAGGTCTTCTCGATTAATAGTATTTGAATTTTTTAAAAAAAATGGGTGCGATTTTGAAATTATTAACAATAATTCATCTTCGACAAAATTCTCACTTTTAAGATTTTTTTTAAATTCAAGTGGAATCTCGTTTTCAATTAATGCAATATCAATTTTTTGATCCACTATATTTTTACTAATTATACGAGTTGAATTAACTTGTAAAATAATATTAATTTGAGGATAGTTTTTTATAAAAAGCGCTAAAATTTGAGGTAATAAATATGTCCCAATAGTTTGAGTCGAACCAATTATTAAATTTCCACGTTCTCCATTCTTTATATCATCAATTGCTCGACAGGTTTCTTCACATAAAGATAATATACGATCAGCATATTGTAAAAATAAGTCACCAGCTTCTGTTAAATTTACTTTTCTATTGGTTCGGTTGAATAATAAAATACCTAAGCTATTTTCTAGAATTTTAATTTGTTTACTTAGAGATGGTTGGGATAAAAACATTATCTCAGCAGCAGTTTTAAAACTTTTTTCACACGCTACTGCTTTTACAATCCGTAATTGTTGTAAGGTAAAAGGAAGAACCATTACTATGTATATTCTCAATTAATACTAAATATTACAAAATTTAGAAATAAAAATCTATATTTTAAAAATTACGGATGAAGAGACTCGAACTCTTACAACATATGTTACTGGAACCTAAACCCAGCGCGTCTACCAATTCCGCCACACCCGCAAAATAAATATTTTAAAAATTAAAAAAATTATAAGTAATAAAACCTTAATTTATAAAGTTTGTTTATTAGAATAAAATTATTATTAAAATTTTATTCTAAATTTGAATTAAGGTTGTAGACAAAACTATTCACTTTATCATCTTCTAAACTTTTTAAAACTGATTTTGCTAGAGATAATGCTTTTAAACTTTCCGGACCTGCTTGCTTTAACCAATTCGATTTTCTTGATCGTTTTTTAGCCTTTGATGTCCGTTTTTTAGGTACTGCCATAATATTTTTATATTTATTTAAATTAAAAAATAGAAAATTAAAATTTTATAAAACAATTATGTTTAATAATATCATAAAAAACAAAATATGATTACTTAAATTATATAAAATTTAACCAGCCATTTTCAGCTGGTTATTGTTATTTTCAAGTTTTTATTTATTATATTGACGTTGAACTTGTTGAATTGCTAGACGTCCAATATTAAATAAAGCCCATGATCCTGCTACTAATAGTGGAGTTGCAATGACTAATAATCGAGTATCCATTATGGTAATCCTTATTACTTACTACTAATTGTAATTATACATTATTACTTAATAAAATTATACATCAAATGAAAAAAAATGATAGAAAAGTTTTATTTTTAACTTTGGCATTGAGCTATCTTCCCAGAAAGTCACCCTTCAAGTATTGTCGCCGCTATAATGTTTCACCATTGAGTTCGAAATGGGTCAATGTGGTTCCATTATGCTAGAAACACCAAAGTATGAAATATTATGCTTTATATTATATATATATAAAGCATAATACTTAATTAAAATTCAAATCCTCGGTCTATTAGAACATCTCAGCACATATATTACTACATTTACACTTGATGCCTATTAAACGGCTAGTCTTGCCGTGACCTTACTCACTTAAAGTGATGAGAATACTCATCTCGAGGTGGGCTTCCCACTTAGATGCTTTCAGCGGTTATCCACTCCATACGTAGCTACCCAGCGTTTACTCTTGGCAGAATAACTGGTACACCATAGGTATGTCCTTCTCGGTCCTCTCGTACTAAAGAAGGATCCTCTCAATATTCTAACGCCTACACCGGATATGGACCGAACTGTCTCACGACGTTCTGAACCCAGCTCGCGTACCGCTTTCATGGGCGAACAGCCCAACCCTTGGGACGTACTACCGCCCCAGGATGCGATGAGCCGACATCGAGGTGCCAAACCTCCCCGTCGATGTGAACTCTTGGGGGAGATCAGCCTGTTATCCCTAGAGTAACTTTTATCCGTTGAGTGACGGCC
>Ga0209600_1000019_pt1 | contig 123418 bp, 131 predicted proteins | sample COGITO_mtgs_1104_FD_185518 | JGI IMG/M metagenome (GOLD analysis project Ga0209600, IMG submission 185518) | Pelagic marine microbial communities from North Sea - COGITO_mtgs_110421 (SPAdes) (version 2) | ecosystem: Environmental > Aquatic > Marine > Epipelagic ... | reverse complement strand
TTAGAAGGAAGAGCAGCGCGTGATTCAAGGATGTTGACCATTGCCGAAGATTCTGGTACTGTACATTTTGTAGATGCTACCAAGATCATTATCAAATACGATCAATCGAAAGATGATCAATTGGTTAACTTCGATACAGCATATAAGACTTACGACCTGATTAAATTCCAAAGAACTAACCAAGACACTACTGTAAACCTTAAGCCAATTGTGCTCAAAGGTGACAAGGTTCAGAAAGGCCAAGTACTTTGCGAAGGTTACTCAACTGAGAAAGGTGAATTGGCTCTAGGTAAAAACTTGAGAGTGGCGTACATGCCATGGCAAGGGTACAACTTTGAGGATGCAATTGTAATTTCTGAAAGAGTAGTTAGAGACGATGTTTATACGTCAATTCATATTGACGAGTTTGAGCTGGAAGTAAGAGATACCAAGCGTGGTCAAGAAGAGTTAACTTCTGAGATTCCAAACGTAAGTGAGGAAGCTGTGAAGAACCTTGACGAGAATGGTATCATCAGAATTGGTGCTGAAATCAAAGAAGGTGATATCCTAATTGGTAAGATTACGCCAAAAGGTGAAACGGATCCAACACCAGAAGAAAAGCTGTTAAGAGCAATCTTTGGAGATAAAGCGGGTGACGTGAAAGATGCTTCATTAAAAGCTTCTCCTTCACTTCAAGGTGTGGTTATTGATACCAAGCTATTCTCTCGTCCTAAGAAGGATAAAGATCTACGTGTTCAGTCGAAGAAAGAAGTACAGGTGCTAAAAGCACAGTACAGTAAAGACTTACTAGTTGTAAGAACTCAGATCATCGAAAAGATGATAAAGTTACTTGATGGCAAAACGTGTAGTGGCGTAACACACAAATTTGGAGATGAGATAATCTCTAAAGGCGTGAAATTCAATAAGAATAACATCGCTCAGAATCTTTTCCCAGAAAAGAACATCTATAGAGATGAAAGTAATTATAGCGTTCAGGAAGAAGTAAACTTGATCACTGACCTTAACCTTGATGGTTGGACAGAAGATAAGAAGACGAACGACCTGATCGTGAAAATGGTTAAAAACTATAACCTAAAACGTAATGGAATTACTGGCGAATTCAAACGTCAACGTTTCACTATTGAAGTAGGTGATGAGTTACCGACAGGTATCGTGCAGTTGGCTAAAGTCTATGTTGCTAAAAAGCGTAAGCTTAAAGTTGGTGATAAGATGGCGGGTCGTCACGGTAACAAAGGTGTTGTTGCAAGGATCGTAAGAGAAGAGGATATGCCATTCTTAGAAGATGGAACTCCAATGGATATCGTATTGAATCCACTAGGTGTACCATCAAGGATGAACATTGGTCAGATCTACGAAACTGTACTAGCATGGGCAGGTTTGAAACTAGGTAGAAAATATGCTACTCCAATTTTTGATGGAGCAAGCATGGAAGAAGTGGAAGCTGAATTGACTGAAGCAGGTTTACCAAGTGCAGGACGTGAATACCTCGTGGATGGATTGTCAGGTCAGAGATTTGATCAGCCAGTAACTGTAGGTATTGCATACATGCTGAAACTAGGTCACTTAGTTGATGACAAAATGCACGCAAGGTCTATTGGACCTTACTCGTTGATTACACAACAACCACTTGGTGGTAAAGCACAATTTGGTGGTCAGAGATTTGGAGAGATGGAAGTATGGGCACTCGAAGCATTCGGTGCATCTAACGTACTCCAAGAAATCTTGACAGTAAAATCAGATGATGTAATCGGTAGAGCGAAAGCTTATGAAGCGATTGTTAAGGGAGATTCTATTCCTAAGCCTAATATTCCTGAATCATTCAATGTATTGGTTCACGAGCTTAGAGGTCTCGCATTAGAAATCACTTTAGACTAATTACAATTTTGAATTTGGTTTAGGCCACAATTAAGAATCAAAAAAAGCTATGGCATTTAAAAAGAATAGAAAACTTAACAACGACTTTAACAAAGTCACTATTAGCTTGGCTTCTCCGGAATCTATCCTTGAGTCTTCTCATGGAGAGGTAACACAACCGGAAACCATCAACTATAGAACCTATAAGCCTGAAATGGGTGGTTTATTCTGTGAAAGAATATTCGGACCTGTGAAGGACTGGGAATGTCATTGTGGGAAGTACAAAAGGATTAGATATAAAGGTATCATCTGTGATAGATGTGGTGTTGAAGTAACCGAGAAGAAGGTTAGAAGAGAAAGAATGGGACACATCGAATTGGTGGTTCCAGTGGCACACATTTGGTACTTTAAGTCACTTCCCAATAAGATAGGATACCTTCTTGGTCTGCCGACTAAGAAATTGGATCAGATTATCTACTATGAAAGATATGCTGTAATCCAAGCAGGTATTAAGGAAGAAGAAGGTATAGCGTACATGGACTTCTTAACGGAAGATGAGTACCTAGATATTCTTGATAAACTTCCTCGCGAGAATCAAATGCTTGATGATGATGATCCAGAAAAGTTCATCGCTAAGATGGGTGCTGACGCACTCGAAATGTTATTAGCGAGATTGAACTTGGACGAGATGTCATACGCGTTGCGTCATCAAGCAGCGACAGATACTTCTCAGCAAAGAAAGGCAGAAGCCTTAAAGCGTTTGAGAGTAGTTGAAGCATTCCGTGATGCAAAAACTAGAATCGAAAATCGTCCTGAGTGGATGATTATCAAAATGGTGCCAGTTATTCCACCAGAATTGAGGCCTTTGGTTCCTCTTGATGGCGGTAGATTTGCAACATCAGATTTGAATGATCTTTACAGACGTGTAATCATTAGAAACAACCGTCTTAAGAGATTAATAGATATTAAAGCTCCTGAAGTGATTCTTAGAAATGAGAAACGTATGCTTCAAGAAGCTGTTGATTCACTATTTGATAACTCTAGAAAAGTTAATGCTGTACGTTCTGATGGTAACCGTGCGTTGAAATCTTTAAGTGATATGCTTAAAGGTAAGCAAGGTCGTTTCCGTCAAAACCTTCTAGGTAAAAGGGTTGATTACTCTGGTCGTTCTGTGATCGTTGTAGGACCTGAATTGAAACTGCATGAGTGTGGTTTACCTAAGAACATGGCTGCTGAGCTTTTCAAACCTTTCATTATCAGAAAACTGATTGAAAGAGGAATTGTGAAAACAGTGAAGTCAGCGAAGAAAATTGTTGACAGAAAAGATCCAGTAGTTTGGGATATCCTTGAAAATGTATTGAAAGGACATCCGGTACTATTGAACAGAGCTCCTACACTTCACAGATTAGGGATACAGGCCTTCCAGCCAAAACTAATTGAAGGTAAGGCTATCCAGTTGCACCCATTAGTATGTACTGCATTTAATGCGGATTTTGATGGTGACCAAATGGCTGTTCACGTGCCATTAGGGCATGCTGCTGTGTTAGAAGCAAGTACTTTGATGCTTTCTTCTCACAACATTTTGAACCCTGCAAATGGAGCTCCAGTAACGGTACCATCTCAAGACATGGTATTGGGACTTTACTATGTGACTAAAGGTAGAAGATCTACTGACGATCATAAAGTAGATGGCGAAGGCATGCGTTTTTACTCTTCTGAAGAAGTGTTGATAGCAATGAATGAAGGTGTACTTTCTAAGCACGCTTACATTCATGTGAAGACCATGGTTCGTGAAAACGAAGTGCTTGTTCCTAAGATGGTAGAAACTGTTGCTGGTCGAGTGCTCTTTAACGAAAGTGTACCAGAGGAAGTAGGCTTTGTAAATGAGCTATTGACCAAGAAAAAGCTTCAGAAAATTATCCAAAGTGTTGTGACGATTTGCGGTATCGCAAAAACAGCTCAGTTCTTGGATGATATTAAGGACCTTGGTTTCCTAATGGCTTACAAAGGTGGTCTGTCAATGGGATTGAATGATATTCACATTCCAGATGTAAAAGATGAGCTAGTTCAAAGTGCTAAAGACGAAGTAGATGCTGTATGGCAAAACTACTTGATGGGTCTTATCACTGATAACGAGAGATATAATCAAGTAATTGATATTTGGACCCGTGTTAACACTAAGTTGACAAATGGTTTGATGCAGGAGATGGAAGAAGATAATCAAGGCTTCAACTCTATCTATATGATGATGCACTCAGGAGCACGTGGTTCTAGAGAGCAAATTCGTCAGCTAGGTGGTATGAGAGGATTGATGGCTAAGCCACAGAAAAACCTTGCGGGTTCTGTTGGAGCGATCATTGAGAATCCAATTCTGTCAAACTTTAAAGAAGGTTTGGATGTATTGGAGTACTTTATCTCCACTCACGGTGCTCGTAAAGGTCTTGCCGATACAGCATTGAAAACTGCTGATGCAGGTTACTTAACAAGACGTTTGGTTGATGTTGCACAAGATTGTGTAATCAACGAAGAGGATTGTGGTACACTAAGAGGCCTTACCGTTGCTGCGTTGAAAGACAACGAAGATGTGGTAGAGCCATTGTCTGAAAGAATTCTAGGTAGAGTTTCTGTTCACGATATTTTCGATCCAATTACCGAAGAACTAATTGTTGCTTCTGGTGATGAGATCACTGAAAAGATCACTGAGCGTATTGATGAAACTGCTATTGATGAAGTAGAAATCAGATCTGTGCTTACTTGCGAAACTAGAAGAGGCGTTTGTGCTAAATGTTACGGTAGAAACTTATCTACCAACTACATGGTACAGAGAGGTGAGGCAGTTGGTGTAATTGCAGCGCAGTCTATTGGTGAGCCAGGTACACAGCTTACACTAAGAACTTTCCACGTTGGGGGTACAGCTTCCAACATTGCAGTAGATGCTACTGTCAAGGCGAAGTTTGCTGGTGTGCTTGCGTTTGAAGAATTGAGGTCATTGACAACTACTGACAATGATGGCAATAAGGTAAATATCATAATGGGTAGAACTGGAGAAATTCAGATCCTTGACCCTAAAACGAAAAAAGTACTTATCTCTAACCACGTACCTTATGGTGCTATTCTTCAGGTAGAAGAAGGTCAGAAGGTTGAGAAAGATGATCAGCTTTGTAAGTGGGATCCGTACAATGCGGTAATCCTTTCAGAATTTGACGGTGTTATTGAATTCGATGCTATCGAAGAAGGAATCACGTTCAAGGAAGAGTTTGATGAGCAAACTGGTCACAGAGAGAAAGTAATTACAGATACAAAGGATAAGGCTAAGAACCCAGCGGTTGTCGTTAAGGCAAAAACTGAGTCTAAGGCTTATAATATTCCAGTTGGAGCTCACTTGGCAGTAGATGCTGGTGACAAAGTGAAGATTGGACAGCCATTGGCTAAGATCCCAAGAGCAATGGGTAAATCAAGGGATATCACAGGAGGTCTTCCGAGAGTAACTGAATTGTTCGAGGCACGTAACCCATCTAACCCGGCAGTAGTGTCAGAAATTGATGGTGTAGTGACTTATGGTGGTATTAAGAGAGGTAACCGTGAAATCTTTATCGAATCGAAAGATGGTGTGAAGAAGAAATACATGGTGCCTTTGTCTAAGCACATCTTGGTACAAGACAATGACTTTGTAAGAGCTGGTTATCAGTTATCTGATGGAGCAACGACTCCAAACGATATCTTGAATATTCAAGGCCCAACTGCGGTACAAGAATATTTAGTGAACGAGATTCAAGAAGTATACCGACTACAGGGTGTAAAAATTAACGATAAGCACATCGAAGCAATTGTGAAGCAGATGATGCAGAAAGTTGAGATCATGGATGCTGGTGATACACAATTCCTTCCAGGTCAGGTTGCAGACAAGTTCTTCTTCAGAGAAGAAAACGATGCAATGCTTGATATGAAAGTGGTAGTTGAAGCAGGTGATTCAGAAAACTTGAAGCAAGGCCAAATTGTATCTCCAAGAGATCTAAGAGATGAGAACTCAAGCTTGAGAAGAAAGGACATGAAGGTAGTAGAGGTTAGAGATGCACAACCTGCAGTTTCTAAGCCTAAACTTCAAGGAATTACTCAGGCGTCATTGGGTACTGAAAGCTTTATCTCGGCTGCATCTTTCCAAGAGACAACCAAAGTGTTAAGTGAAGCTTCTATAAGAGGTAAAGCTGATATATTGAATGGCTTGAAAGAGAATGTGATTGTTGGCCACTTAATTCCAGCAGGAACAGGTATGAGAGAGTATGAAGATCTAATCGTAGGTAACCAAGCTGAATATGACAAGTTGGTTGCTGCAAGAGAGGCTTATCAAGCTCAATCACAAACACAATCAGAAGAAGAAAGCGTAGAACTATAAGCAAATGGCTGACCAGAAAGAGCAAGCAAATCAGAATCAATTAAACATAGAGCTTTCAGAAGAAGTTGCTGAAGGGCAGTATGTGAATCTGGCAATGATTGCTCATTCGAACAGTGAGTTTGTAATCGATTTTATAAAAATGATGCCTGGGGTTCCCAAGGCAAAAGTAAAGTCGAGAATAGTGATTACGCCTGAGCATGCCAAACGCTTGCTATTTGCGCTAAAGGAGAACATCGACAAGTTCGAGAAGAACTTTGGTCCAATTAAGCAAAGTGAAGAGCCACCGAAATTCCCAATGAATTTTGGAGGCACCGTTGGTGAGGCTTAGCGAATAAGATACATCACGAATTAGAAGGGCTGCTTCGGCAGCCCTTTTTTAGTGAATAGTGCTGAGAGGCAGTGATTTAGAAGGTTAGAATTCGAGCATATTTATTTAAGATGGTGTGTTTGTTTCAAAAACTTCTTTTGCTACCTTTGCAGTCCGAAATTTTAACTAGGAATTAATAAATCTAAAGAATTGTAAATGCCTACTATAAACCAACTAGTACGTAAGGGCAGAAAGAAATTGACGTCAAAGTCAAAATCTCCAGCGTTAGACAGCTGTCCACAAAGAAGGGGTGTTTGTACGAGGGTATATACGACAACACCTAAGAAACCTAACTCTGCTATGAGAAAAGTAGCAAGGGTACGCTTAACCAATGGTAAAGAGGTGAACGCATATATCCCTGGAGAAGGTCACAACCTTCAAGAGCACTCTATTGTATTGATCAGAGGAGGAAGAGTAAAAGATCTTCCAGGTGTGAGATATCACATCATCCGTGGTGCACTAGATACTGCAGGAGTAAGCGGTCGTACTCAGAGAAGATCGAAATATGGTGCTAAGAGACCAAAAGATAAAAAATAGACAATTAACTAAGCAATGAGAAAAGCTAAACCAAAGAAGAGATATATTCTTCCCGATCCTAAGTTCCAAGATACTTTGGTAACAAAGTTTGTGAACTACCTAATGATCGATGGAAAGAAGAGTATTGCCTACAATGCATTCTATAAAGCCATTGCGCTTGTAGAAGAACGCACTGGTGAGAATGGTCTTGAAACTTGGAAGAAAGCATTGAGTAACATCATGCCGTCAGTCGAAGTGAAGAGTAGAAGAGTAGGTGGTGCTACTTTTCAAGTGCCTATCGAGGTAAGACCAGGTCGTAAGACATCACTTGGCATCAAATGGATGATCATGTTCGCTCGTAAGAGAGGTGAGAAAACCATGACTGAAAAGCTAGCTGGCGAAATTATTGCTGGTTCAAAAGGTGAGGGTGCTGCGGTTAAGAAGAAAGACGATACCCACAGAATGGCAGACGCGAACAAAGCATTTTCACACTTTAGATTTTAATTCCTAGACTAAAATGGCAAGAGATTTAAAATTGACTCGGAATATTGGTATTGCTGCCCACATTGATGCGGGTAAGACAACTACTACCGAGCGTATACTATATTACACTGGTGTATCTCACAAAATTGGTGAAGTACATGATGGTGCCGCTACCATGGACTGGATGGAGCAGGAGCAAGAAAGAGGTATTACTATTACTTCTGCTGCAACTACTGTTTTCTGGCCTTACAAAGACAAACAATACCACATTAACATTATTGACACTCCAGGTCACGTGGACTTCACTGTTGAAGTTAACAGATCTTTAAGAGTTCTTGATGGTTTGGTATTCTTGTTTTCAGCAGTTGATGGTGTGGAGCCACAATCTGAAACAAACTGGAGACTTGCAGATAACTATAAAGTAGCACGTATCGGATTCGTTAACAAGATGGATCGTTCTGGCGCTGACTTCTTAATGGTTTGTGGTCAGGTAAAAGAGATGTTAGGTACTAAGGCTGTGCCTTTACAATTACCTATTGGAGCAGAAGAAGGTTTTAGAGGGGTTGTTGACTTGGTTGAAAACAAGGCTATCGTTTGGAATGAAGCTGATCAAGGAATGACATTCGAAGAGATTGAAATTCCTGCTGATATGGTTGATGAAGTAGCAGAATACAGAGAACATCTTCTCGAGTCTGTTGCGGATTATGACGAGACTTTACTAGAAAAGTATTTTGAAGATCCTGAGTCAATCTCCAAAGAAGAAATTATTGCTGCGCTTAGAGCTGCTACTATAGATTTGGCTTTTGTGCCAATGATGTGTGGATCTGCTTTTAAGAACAAAGGTGTTCAGACTTTACTCGATTACGTGATGGAATTATTACCATCACCTATGGATAGAGAGAGCATCATTGGAATTGATCCTGATACTGAAGATGAAATTTCGAGACAGCCATCTTCTGATGAGCCGTTCGCAGCATTAGCATTTAAGATTGCTACAGATCCATTTGTAGGTCGTTTATGCTTTGTGAGATCATATTCCGGTATGCTAGACTCTGGTTCTTATGTATACAATACAAGGACCGGTAAGAAAGAGCGTATTTCGAGAATTTTCCAGATGCACGCAAACAAGCAGAATGCCATTGATAGCCTTCATGCGGGTGATATTGCTGCTGTAGTTGGATTTAAGGATATCAAAACAGGTGATACGTTATGTGATGAGAAACACAAGATTGTTTTCGAATCAATGGACTTCCCTGATCCAGTAATTGGATATGCTATTGAGCCTAAAACTCAGGCGGATGTAGACAAGCTAGGTATGGCAATTGCTAAACTAGTAGAAGAAGATCCTACGCTGAAAGTTCATACGGACGAAGAAACTGGTCAAACGATATTGAGAGGAATGGGTGAGCTTCACCTTGATATTATCATGGATCGTATGAGAAGAGAATTCAAAGTTGAAGTGAATCAAGGTGCACCACAAGTAGCTTATAAAGAATCTATCAACTCATTGGTTGATCATAAAGAGGTTTATAAGAAGCAGTCAGGTGGTAAAGGTAAGTTTGCTGATATCGTTTTCGAAATTAGTCCTCAAGATGATGACTTCGAGAAAGATGGTCTTCAGTTTGTGAATGCAATTACTGGTGGTACAATTCCAAAAGAATTTATACCTGCAATTGAAAAAGGTTTCGCTTCTGCGATGGTTAACGGTCCATTGGCCGGATATCCATTGGAGAGAATGAAAGTTAGGTTATACCATGGTTCTTTCCACGATGTCGATTCAGATGCCTTGTCTTTTGAGATGGCTGCTAGACTCGGTTTCAAAGAAGCTGCTAAAAAAGCTACTCCTAAATTGATGGAGCCAATTATGGCCGTTGATGTGGTAACTCCTGACGAGTACACTGGTAGTATTACTGGTGACCTGAACAGAAGAAGAGGCTTAATGAAGGGAATGGATACCAAAGGTACTTCTTCCGTTGTTAAGGCTAGCGTACCGCTTTCAGAGCTGTTTGGGTATATTACTGATTTGAGAACAATGTCGTCTGGTAGAGCAACTGCCTCATTAACATTCTCTCATTACGAAGCAGTGCCAAATCATATCGCTGAAGAGGTTATCAAAAAATCAAAAGGAGAATAAGCTGTAAATTTTACTATAATGACACAGAAAATAAGAATCAAATTAAAGTCATACGATCACAACTTGGTGGATAAGTCATCAGAGAAAATTGTGAGAGCAGTAAAAACAACTGGAGCTGTAGTGAGTGGTCCAATTCCATTGCCAACAGTAAAAGAGAAATTTACAGTGCTGAAATCTCCACACGTGAACAAAAAAGCTCGTGAGCAATTCCAACTTTGTACTTACAAAAGATTAGTAGATATCTATTCTTCAAGTGCTAAGACGGTTGACGCCCTAATGAAGCTCGAATTGCCTTCAGGTGTAGATGTAGAAATCAAGGTTTAAGTACCTTATAAAATAATTAAAAGAGGCTGTTCCTTAAAGGATGGCCTTTTTTTATGCTAAAAACAAAGCCTACGTAAGGGCTGCGAGTTAGGATGTAAATTAATGCTCAAATTTAATGAGCTCCGTTTGCAGCGAAATATTAAATCCCTATCTTTGCAATCCGTTTCGCGGGAGCCCTACGATTGTAGTGCTTAAAATGAATTGAAAGATGTCTGGAATTATCGGAAAAAAAGTCGGAATGACTAGCGTATACAGTGCCGATGGACGTAATGTCGCATGCACGGTGATAGAGGCTGGTCCTTGCGTAATAACGCAAGTAAAAAATGAGGAAACAGATGGATACCAAGCTGTTCAGCTGGCTTATGGAGAGCGTAAGGAGAAAAATACTCCCAATGCGTTGAAAGGTCACTTTAATAAGGCCAATACAACTCCTAAGAAAAGCGTAGTTGAGTTTCGAGATTTCCGTGAGGAATTTGAAGGAATGGTGGCGTTAGGTAATCAAATCACAGTTGGAGATGTATTCAAAGAAGGTGATTTTGTTGATGCTATTGGTACTTCAAAAGGTAAAGGATTTCAAGGAGTAGTTAAAAGACACGGCTTCGGTGGTGTTGGACAAGCTACTCACGGACAACACAACAGGTTAAGAGCTCCTGGTTCTATTGGTGGTGCTTCATATCCTGCAAGAGTATTTAAAGGTACTCGTATGGCAGGTAGAATGGGTAATGATCGAGTGACGGTAATCAACCTCGAAGTAATGAAGGTTGTGCCTGAGAAGAATCTTATTGTAATAAGTGGCTCCATACCTGGCGCTAAGAATTCAATCGTAGTACTAGAGAAATAAGAAGATGGAGATTGCAGTATTAAAAAACAGCGGAGAAGATACGGGAAGAAAGGTTAGCCTTTCTGACGATATTTTCGCGATCGAACCAAACGATCACGCCATCTACCTAGATGTGAAGCAATACCTGGCTAACCAACGCCAAGGGACTCACAAGTCAAAGGAAAGAGCAGAGATCTCTGGATCTACTAGAAAGATAAAAAAGCAAAAAGGAACAGGTACAGCCAGAGCAGGTAGTATTAAGTCTCCTATTTTCAGAGGTGGTGGTCGTGTATTCGGTCCTAAGCCAAGAAACTATGGTTTTAAGTTGAATAAGAAACTTAAAGCACTTGCTAGAAAATCAGCTTTAGCATATAAGGCTAAGGATAAGAATCTTATGATTTTGGAAGACTTCTCTTTTGAGACTCCAAAAACTAAAGATTTTGCGAATGTTTTGAGTTCACTTTCTATATCTGATAAGAAAACACTTTTTGTGGTTTCTAAAGAAGAAAAGAACGTGGTCATCTCAGCACGTAATTTGCAAAACACTAAAGTGATAACAGCGGACACATTAAGTACATATGATGTATTGAATGCAGATAGCTTGTTGATCAGTGAGAGTTCAGTTGAAAAAATCGAAAACCTACTAAAGTAAGCGACATGAGCATTTTAAAGAAGCCTTTAGTAACGGAAAAAGTATCAGGTCTTAATGAGAGCGGTAAGTATGGTTTCATCGTTGATGAAGATGCCAACAAAGTCGAGATCAAGAAGGCAGTAGAAGATATGTACGGTGTTACTGTAGAAGCTATTAACACTATGAGATATCAGGGCAAAATGAAGTCTAGGAATACTAAGGCCAGGATCATTTCAGGAAGAACGAAATCATACAAGAAAGCAATCGTAACTGTTGCTGAAGGTGAAATTATTGACTTTTACAGCGGCATTTAATTTAGAGAGCAATGGGCGTTAAGAAACTAAGACCAATGACACCGGGAACCAGGCACAGAATGGCGCCTGATTTTGCCGATGTAACTACGGCTACTCCTGAGAAGTCATTGTTGGCTCCACTGAAGAGATCCGGTGGTAGAAATAACAGTGGTAAAATGACTATGCGCTACATGGGTGGTGGTCATAAAAGGAAGTTGAGAATTGTCGACTTCAAGAGAGAAAAATTTGATGTACCAGCAACTGTAAAAAGTGTTGAGTACGATCCGTCAAGAACTGCAAGAGTAGCTTTGCTATTTTATGCTGATGGCGAGAAAAGATACATTATTGCTCCTGCAGGATTGCAAGTAGGTCAGACCGTTGTGTCTGGTGAAAATGTAGCTCCTGAAGTAGGGAATGCATTGCCACTAGCTACTATTCCTTTGGGTACAATTGTACACAATGTGGAGTTCAAACCTGGTAAGGGTGCGGCTATGGCAAGAAGTGCAGGATCATACGTTCAACTAGTGGCGAGAGATGGTAAGTATGCTACTCTTAAAATGCCTTCTGGTGAGACAAGAAACATACTTATCACTTGTATGGCAACTATCGGTTCTGTTGGAAACGCTGAGCATATGAATGTTGTACTTGGTAAAGCTGGCCGTAAGAGATGGTTAGGTAGAAGACCAAGAGTAAGAGGTGTTGTGATGAACCCGGTCGATCACCCAATGGGCGGTGGAGAAGGTAAGTCATCTGGGGGTCACCCACGATCAAGGAATGGTATTTATTCTAAAGGTCAGAAGACACGTACTCCTCAGAAGTATTCGAACAAAATGATAATTGGTAAAAAGAAGAAATAATCAACAATGGCACGTTCATTAAAAAAAGGACCCTATATCGATTTCAGACTTGAAAATAAAGTCGATGCCATGAATGGTTCTGGTAAGAAATCAGTAATCAAAACATGGTCAAGAAGATCTATGGTATCTCCTGACTTTGTTGGTCATACCTTCGCTGTACATAACGGAAATAAATTTATTCCTGTATTTGTAACCGAAAACATGGTAGGTCATAAATTCGGTGAGTTTGCTCCTACTAGAAATTTCAGAGGTCACATTGCAAAAAAGGATAAAAGAAGATAATGGAGGCTATAGCAAAACTAAATAACGTCCCTACCTCAGCTCGTAAAATGAGAATGGTTGCTGATTTGATCAGAGGCCAGCAGGTAAATAGAGCTTTGAATATGTTAAAATTCGAAGCGAAAGAGGGAGCAGCGAGATTAGAAAAGCTTTTGCTTTCTGCTATCGCTAACTGGCAGGCCAAGAACGAGGATGAAAGACTCGAAGACGCTGATCTTTATATTAAAGAGATCAGAGTTGATGGCGGCCGTATGCTGAAGAGATTGAGACCTGCTCCACAGGGTAGAGCTCACAGAATCAGAAAAAGATCTAATCATGTGACTATGGTAATCGCCTCTAAAAACGATTCCAAGGTTACCGCTGAAGTAGTAGAAGAAGTAAATAACGAAACTGATAAATAACAGATGGGACAGAAAGTAAATCCTATTGGGTTCAGGTTAGGTATCGTAAGAGGTTGGGACTCCAACTGGTACGGTGGTAAAGACTTCCCAAGTAAATTGGTTGAAGATCAAGAGATCAGAAAGTACATCCAAGCTCGTATCCCTAAAGGAGGAATCTCTAAGGTGATCATTGAGCGTACTATCAAAAGAATCACTATCACAGTGCATACTGCTAGACCCGGTGTTGTTATTGGTAAGGGTGGTCAAGAAGTTGATCGTATTAAAGAAGAACTTAAGAAAATTACTAATAAGGATGTTCAGATCAATATTTTTGAGATCAAGCGTCCTGAGTTAGATGCCAAATTGGTGGGTGAGTCAATCGCACAACAGTTAAATGCAAGAATTTCATATAGAAGAGCCATGAAGCAAGCAATTGCTTCAGCAGCTAGAGTTGGCGCTCAAGGAATTAAGATTAAATGTTCAGGTAGATTAGGTGGTGCTGAAATGGCACGTACTGAAATGTACAAGGACGGAAGAATTCCTTTGCATACGCTAAGAGCTGATATTGATTATGCTCTTTCTGAAGCAGATACTGTATACGGAAAGATTGGTATCAAAGTATGGATCTTCAAAGGTGAGGTATTCGGTAAAAGGGACCTTTCTCCAAACGTAGGTGCTGCCAACCAAATGGGTGGTGACAGAGATAGACGTGGCGGAGGAGCAAGAAGGCCTAATAGAAATAATAAGAAGTAATCACCTTTTTAAAAAAGAAAGAAGATGTTACAGCCGAAGAGAACTAAGTTTAGAAAGATGCAGAAAGGCCGTGTGAGTGGTATCGCTCAGAGAGGTCACAGCTTATCTTTTGGAACATTTGGTATTAAGTCGCTTGAACCAGGTTGGATCACAAGCCGCCAGATAGAAGCAGCTCGTATCGCGATGACAAGAGCGATGAAGAGAGAAGGTCAAGTTTGGATTAGAATTTTTCCAGACAAACCAATTACTAAGAAGCCTGCAGAGGTGAGAATGGGTAAGGGTAAGGGTGCTCCTGATTATTGGGTAGCAGTTGTTAAACCTGGAACCGTATTATTCGAATCTTCAGGAGTAAGTGTTGAATTAGCTAAGGAATCATTGAGACTTGCGGCTCAAAAACTTCCGCTTTCAACAAAATTTGTTGTTCGTAGAGATTACGCTGGATAGTTATGAAGAATTTGGAAATCGCAGCCCTCTCATTAGAGGAGCTACAAGAAAAAATCGGAACTGAGGTGGATAGCCTTCAGAAGTTGAATTTTGCTCATTCGATTTCTCCTATCGAAAATCCTATGAAGATCAGACAGGCGAAAAAATTGATCGCAAGATTGAAAACAGAGTTAAGAGCTAAGGAATTAGCTAAATAAGATGAGCATGGAGACTAGAAATCTTAGAAAAGAAAGAGTCGGGATAGTAACCAGTGACAAGATGGATAAAACCATCACAGTGACTGTCGAAAGAAGAGAGAAGCACCCGATCTATGGCAAGTTTGTGAAGAAAACTTCCAAGTTTGCTGCTCATGACGAGAAAAATGATTGCGGTATCGGTGATACGGTAAAGATCATGGAGACTCGTCCGCTGAGTAAGAATAAGCGTTGGAGATTAATTGAAGTTATCGAAAGAGCTAAATAATTATGATAAGGCAAGAATCAAGACTTAACGTAGCGGATAACAGTGGTGCCAAAGAGGTCCTTTGTATTCGTGTGCTAGGCGGTACTAAAAGAAAGTACGCTAGTGTAGGAGACATGATTGTAGTTTCTGTCAAAGCAGCTCATTCATCAAGTAGCCTTAAAAAGGGTACTGTCTCCAAAGCAGTAGTGGTTAGAACAAAGAAAGAAGTGAGACGTAAAGACGGTTCTTACATCCGATTTGAAGATAACGCTGCAGTATTACTGACTCCGAATAATGAGCCGAGAGGTACTCGTATGTTCGGTCCAGTAGCAAGAGAATTGCGTGAAAAGCAATTCATGAAAATTGTTTCACTAGCTCCTGAAGTACTATAATCATGGCTACATCAACAGTAAAGCTTCACGTGAGAAAAGGGGATACGGTAAAAGTACTCTCTGGAAACTCTAAAGGCAAAACAGGAAAGGTACTCGAAGTACACCCTGGAAAATATAGAGCGATTGTTGAAGGTGTAAATGTTGTTTCAAAACACATCAAACCATCTGCAACCAATCCGAATGGTGGCATCGATAAAACCGAGGCTTCTATTCACTTGTCTAACCTCATGGTTGTAGATCCGTCTAATGGAGAAGCATCAAGAGTAGGCCGTAAGGCAGACGAGAATGGTAAATTAGTTAGATACGCTAAAAAGTCTGGGGAGGTAATCAAGAATGTCTAGTCCGAGATTAAAAAATAAATATAAAGAGGAAATTGTTCCTGCTTTAAAAGAGAAGTTTGAGTACACATCTGTGATGCAAGTACCTAAGATTACTAAGGTAGTCGTGAATAAAGGTATTGGTGCAGCTGTGGCAGACAAGAAATTGGTTGACATCGGTGTTGAAGAGTTAACGACCATAACAGGTCAAATGGCTGTTCCTACCATTGCGAAAAATTCAATCTCCAACTTCAAGTTGAGAGAAGGAATGCCAATTGGTGCAAGAGTGACATTGCGAGGAGACAGAATGTTTGAATTCATCGATCGTCTCGTGAATATTGCTTTACCTAGGGTAAGAGACTTTAGAGGAGTTAAAGATAAAGGCTTTGATGGTCGTGGTAACTATACTTTAGGTATCAAAGAGCAAATCATTTTTCCAGAGATCTCTATCGATAAGATTAAGCAGATTTCAGGAATGGATGTAACTTTTGTTACGACTGCAAATACAGATGAAGAAAGCTACGAATTGTTAAAAGCATTCGGTATGCCTTTCGCAGGTGCTAAAAAAAATAACGACTAGAAATGGCTAGAGCAGCAGTAAAAGCTAGAGAAAGAAAAAGAGAGAGACTTGTCGCAAAGTTTGCAGATAAGCGCGCTAAACTTAAAGCTGAAGGTGATTACATAGGTTTGGATAAACTACCTAGAAACGCTTCACCAGTGAGGTTACACAATAGATGTAAGCTAACAGGGCGTCCTAAAGGATACATGAGAAAATTCGGTATCTCTAGGGTGACTTTCAGAGAGATGGCATCGGCTGGTAAAATACCAGGTGTCACTAAGGCAAGTTGGTAATCACTTTTTGTTTTAATATCTGAATTAATTTAGTACCTTTGCAGCCCGCTTTCGGGCGAAAGGTATTTAACTTTTATAAAATAAGTCCTTCTGAGAGATATCGTCAGAGGTAAAAAGTAGCCTAGAGTGATCTAGACTGCACTAATAGTTTAAAATGACTGATCCAATAGCAGATTATTTAACACGACTAAGAAACGCCATCAGCGCGAATCATAGAATAGTCGAAATTCCTTCCTCGAAGGTGAAGAAGGAAATCACAAAGGTTCTTCATTCACAAGGGTTCATTCAGAACTTTAAGTTTGAGCAGGTGGGACCTCAAGGCAACATTAAAATTGCATTGAAGTATAACCCTTCTACTAAGCAACCAGCAATCGTTAAGATTCAGAGAATTAGTAAACCTGGTCTAAGAAAGTATGTTGGTGCGAACGAAATGCCTAGAGTATTAAATGGCCTTGGTATTGCTATCGTTTCTACTTCTAAAGGTATTATGACCGATAAAGAAGCTAGGACAGCGCATATTGGCGGTGAAGTTTTGTGTCACGTATATTAAGAACTGAGAAAGAATGTCACGAATTGGTAATCAACCGATAAATCTTCCTGATGGTGTAACAGTATCCGTTTCTGCTGAGAATGTAGTAACAGTTACTGGAGCTAAAGGAGAATTGAGCCAGGAAGTAAATCCTGAGATCAAAGTTTCAGTGAATGAAGGGGTAATTAGTGTCGAAAGACCTACTGAGCAAAAAAGACATAAGGCACTTCATGGCCTTTATCGTTCACTAATCAACAACATGGTTGAAGGTGTGAGTAATGGATATACTAAAGAGTTAGAACTTGTTGGTGTAGGATATAAGGCGGCTGTTTCGAATAATGTTTTAGAGTTGAACTTAGGTTACTCTCACAACATTTACATGTCAGTTCCTGCTGAAGTTAACACTGACGCTAAAATGGAAAAGGGTAAAAACCCGATTGTAACATTGACAAGTATCGATAAGGCACTCATTGGTCAAGTTGCAGCCAAAATAAGATCCCTAAGAAAAATTGAGCCTTACAAAGGTAAAGGTATCAGATTCGTGGGTGAACAAATTAGAAGAAAAGCCGGTAAAACTGCTGCTAAATAAGATATCATGGCTGTTAGGAATAGTAGACTTAGAATCAAACAAGGTATCAGAGCAAAGATTTCTGGTACTTCTGAAAGACCAAGAATTTCTGTGTTCAAGAGTAATGCTAAAATATATGCCCAGATCATTGATGATGTAAAGGGACATACTTTGGCCTCAGCTTCATCTGCTGAGCTCGGTGCAAAAGAAAATACCAACGTAGAGTTATCTAAAGAAGTTGGAAAGAAATTAGCTGAAAAGGCGGTAGCGAACGGAATTACTCAGGTAGTATTCGATAGAAACGGGTACGTTTACCATGGTAAAGTGAAGGCTTTGGCTGAGGGTGCAAGAGAAGGCGGTCTTAAATTTTAATCGAGATGACACAGAATATGAAAGCAATTAAGGCTAGTGAGATCGACTTGAAAGAGAAGGTTGTAGCAATAAAAAGAGTTGCCAAAGTGGTAAAAGGTGGTAGAAGGTTTAGCTTCTCTGCAATTGTCGTTGTTGGTGATGGAAATGGTGTTTGCGGTTATGGTTTGGGTAAAGCCAATGAGGTAACGGATGCGATTACAAAAGGAATTGATGATGCTAAGAAAAACTTAGTCAAGGTTCCGGTATTCAAAGGAACTGTTCCTCATGAAGTTTTAGGTAAGTTCGGTGGTGGATATGTGTTGGTTAAGCCAGCATCTGAAGGTACAGGAGTAATTGCTGGTGGTGCAATGCGTGCAGTTTTTGAAAGTGCAGGTATTCACAATGTTTTAGCGAAGTCTAAAGGTTCTTCCAATCCTCATAACGTGGTAAAGGCTACTTTTGATGCCTTGTTACAGATGAGAGATCCTTATGCTGTTGCACAGCAAAGAGGCGTTGAATTGAGTAAAGTTTTTAACGGTTAAGAGATCATGGCAAAGGTTATTATCACGCAAATAAAAAGTACCATTGACAGACCCGAGAGGCAGAAGAGAACTATCAAAGCGCTCGGTCTTGGTAAAATCAATCGGTCAGTAGAAGTTGAAAATACTCCTCAGATCGCTGGAATGGTTAATAAGGTAAATCACCTTGTATCTGTAAAGGAAGCATAAGATGAAACTGAATACACTAAAGCCTGCAGAAGGCTCTACAAAAAATAGTAAAAGGATTGGACGTGGCCAGGGTTCTGGTAGAGGTGGTACTTCTACAAAAGGACACAATGGTGCTCAAGCTAGATCAGGTTATTCACGTAAGTCTGGTTTCGAAGGCGGTCAAATGCCTTTGCAGAGACGTGTTCCTAAGTTTGGATTCACTAGTCCTAACAGAGTAGAATATAAAGCTATCAACCTTGATACGCTTCAAGCGTTATCTGAGAAAATCGGTGAGTCTACAATTAGTACTGAGGTGCTGGTAGCAAACGGTTTAGCAGGTAAGAACGATTTGATTAAAGTATTAGGAAGAGGCGAATTAAAAGCTAAAGTAGAGGTAACGGCTCACAAATTTTCTGCAGCTGCATCAGCGGCAATAGAGAAGGCAGGAGGAACAGTTACAAACCTTTAATCTTATGAAGAAATTCTTTACCACCATAAAGAACATTTTTTCCATCGAGGAACTAAGAAACAGGATCATAGCTACGCTAGGATTTCTGATCATTTTCAGACTTGGTTCGTTTGTGGTGCTACCCGGTGTTGATCCAGCTGCGCTGAGTGATACAGATGGTGGTATATTAGGTATATTGAATACATTATTGGGAGGCTCTTTTAGTAGGGCGTCTCTTTTTGGATTGGGTATTATGCCTTACATCTCTGCGTCTATTGTGATTCAGCTGATGACAGTGGCAGTGCCTAGTTTCCAAAAAATGCAAAAAGAAGGTGAGTCTGGTCGTAAGAAGATCACGCAAATCACCAGAGTACTTACCATTTTGGTAACACTCGCTCAGAGTTTTGGTTATATTAAAGTGACCATTATTCAACAAGGTGCAGTTTCACCAAATGTTGATCCTACTTTATTTCTTGTCTCTTCAATGATTCTATTAACATCAGGCACAATGTTCTGTATGTGGTTAGGTGAGAAGATCACTGATAAAGGGATTGGTAATGGTATTTCAATGCTCATTATGATCGGTATTATCTCAAGTTTACCAGGTGCAGCTTGGTTTGAATTTGTAGAGAGTAATGGTATAAGCAGAGCCTTATTTACAGTTGTTGAATTGATCGTATTGTTCTTCGTAGTGGTGGTTACTGTTGCACTTGTGCAAGCGACAAGGAGAATACCGGTTCAGTATGCAAAGCAAGTAGTAGGAGGTAAAGTGTATGGCGGACAACGTCAGTTCATTCCTTTGAAAGTGAATGCTTCTGGTGTGATGCCAATTATCTTTGCTCAGGCGTTGATGATATTACCAACATTACTTGGGCAGATGTGGGCTGATACGAATGATTTTGCAATGAAAGTGACAACGATTTTTGCTAACCCATATTCGTGGCAGTACAATGTCGTTTTTGGTATTTTGATTATAGCATTTACATTCTTCTACACAGCAATCACGGTGAATCCATCGAGTATGGCTGATGACTTAAAACGAAATGGAGGGTTTATTCCAGGTATTAAGCCAGGTAAACCTACTTCAGATTTCATAGGAGATGTAATGGATAGAATTACATTACCAGGATCTATATTCTTAGCAATTATTGCAGTATTACCTGTGTTTGCAAGAAACGCAGGAGTTGGTGATCAGTTTGCGTTGTTCTACGGAGGAACGTCCCTACTTATTATGGTAGGAGTAATATTAGATACGTTGCAGCAGATAGAAAGCTACCTCTTAATGAGACATTACGAAGGTATGATGAAGTCAGGCAAGATGAGAGGTAGATCTCAGAGTGTAGCTGTTGCATAATGATCTTTTATAAGACTGAAGAAGAAATAGAGCTGATACGTGAAAGTGCCCAGATATTAGGGAAAGCACACGGAGAAGTAGCCAAGCTTGTAAAGCCTGGTATTAAAACAAAAGATCTGGATAAGATAGCTGAAGAGTTTATCTCAGATCATGGAGCCAAAGCTTCCTTTAAAGGATACAATGGATTTCCAGCAACGCTTTGTATTTCCACGAACGAGGTTGTCGTTCATGGGTTTCCCAGCGAATATGAATTGAAAGACGGTGATATAATCTCTATAGATTGTGGAGTCTTCTACAAAGGTTTTCATAGCGATTCCGCTTATACTTACCCGGTAGGAGAAATTTCCACAGAGACATTATCACTTCTTAAAGCAACGAAAGAGTCGTTGTATAAAGGTATTGAAGAGGCCAAGTTTGGTAACAGGATAGGAGATATAGCTTATGCGATCCAGAATTATGTGGAAGACAGAGGTTATACAGTGGTGAGAGAATTGGTTGGTCATGGTGTGGGTAGAAACCTCCATGAAGGACCAGAAGTACCAAACTATGGTAAACGTGGAAAAGGCCCGAAATTGAATGAAGGATTGGTGATAGCAATAGAACCAATGGTCAATTTGGGTGTTAGAAACATTGTTCAAGAAAGTGACGGATGGACGATTAGGACGAGAGATCGTCAGCCATCAGCACATTTTGAGCATACCATAGCCATCTTCGCAGATAGAACAGAAATTTTGACAACGCATAAATACATAGAGTCAGTGGTAAACTTTTAATATGGCGAAACAGGGATCTATAGAGCAAGACGGAACGATCATTGAGGCATTGCCCAATGCGACATTTCGTGTTGAGTTGGAAAATGGACATGTGGTGTTGGCACATATCTCGGGTAAAATGAGAATGTTCTACATCAAAATATTACCGGGTGACAGAGTAAAGCTTGAAATGTCACCTTATGATTTAACAAAGGGTAGAATTACTTACAGGTATAAATAAGGAACGATGAAAGTAAAGGCGTCCATCAAGAAGCGTAGTGCTGATTGTAAGGTAATCCGGAGAAACGGAAAGTTGTACGTGATTAACAAGAAGAATCCTAGATTCAAACAAAGACAAGGATAATTATGGCAAGGATTTCAGGAGTAGATATTCCAGATCACAAAAGATCCGAAATTGGTTTAACATACATTTTCGGTATTGGTCGTAGCTCGGCTAATTATGTGCTGAACAAAGCAGGTATTGATGTAAATACTAAGATTGGTGATCTAGATGATGACCAACAAAAAGCTGTCAGGACTATCATAGGTGAAGAGTTTAAAATTGAAGGTGTGTTAAAATCTGAGGTTCAATTGAACATCAAAAGATTGATGGACATTGGATGCTATAGAGGCTTGAGACATAGAAGAGGTTTGCCTGTTCGTGGTCAGCATACTAAGAACAACTCTAGAACCAGAAAAGGTAAGAGAAAGACGATGGCTAACAAGAAAAAGGCTACTAAGTAGTAACAGCTAATAAACGATTATAAAGATGGCTGAGAAAAGAAAAGATAAGGCAAGAAAAAGAGTCGTACAGGTAGATGCACTTGGACATGCGCACATTAAGGCGTCATTCAATAACATCATTATCTCATTGACCAACCAACAAGGTCAAGTGATCTCTTGGGCTTCGGCAGGTAAAATGGGCTTTAAAGGCTCTAAGAAAAATACACCATATGCTGCTCAACAAGCAGCACAAGATTGTGCTCAAAAGGCATATGACCTTGGTTTAAGAAAAGTAGAAGTCTTTGTAAAAGGACCTGGTTCAGGTAGAGAATCTGCAATCAGAACAATCCAGAACTCTGGTATTGAAGTAACACTCATTAGAGATGTAACTCCACTACCACACAATGGATGTCGTCCTCCGAAAAGAAGAAGAGTTTAATTTAGAAATTATTAGTAATGGCAAGATATAGAGGTCCAAAGGCTAAAATTGCAAGGAGATTTAATGATCCTATTTTTGGTCACAGCAAAGCATTACAAAAGAAAGCTTATCCTCCGGGCCAGCATGGCAGAAGTAGGAGAAGAAAGCAATCTGAATATGCGATCCAGTTAATGGAAAAGCAAAAAGCTAAATACACTTATGGTGTGTTAGAGAAGCAGTTTGCAAATCTTTTTGATAAAGCTTCGGCAAAATCAGGTATTACAGGTGAAATCTTACTCCAGTTATTGGAAGCAAGATTAGACAACATCGTATACAGATTGGGAATTGCACCGACTAGAAGAGCTGCGAGACAATTAGTCTCTCACAAACACATCACTATAAATGGTGAAGTGTTGAACATTCCTTCTTATCAGGTGAAGTCTACTGACGTAGTAGGTGTAAGAGAAAAATCTAAGTCTCTTGAGTTAATTTCAGATAGCCTTGGTGCTAATTCTGTACAGAAATACCCATGGTTAGAGTTTGACAAGTCAGAGATGACTGGTTCATTGATTAATACGCCAGCTAGAGAAGATATTCCTGAGAATATCAAAGAGCAGCTTATTGTAGAGCTTTACTCGAAATAATACATTTAAGAACCTTTTAAATATTAGATATATGTCAATACTAGCATTTCAAATCCCGGAGAAAGTGGTGATGGAGAAGGCAGACGATTTTCACGGTCTGTTCACATTTAAACCATTGGAAAAAGGTTACGGGGTAACAGTTGGTAATGCACTAAGAAGAATATTACTTTCTTCTTTAGAAGGCTATGCGATCACGGGAATTAAAATTCCTAGCGTCCTGCATGAGTTCTCTACTATAGAGGGTGTTGTCGAAGACGTATCTGAAATTATCTTGAACCTTAAGAAAGTAAGATTCAAAAAGATTTCTGATACTGTTGATAACAAGATAAATGTAGTGATCGAAGGTCAAGACAAATTCACAGCTGGTGATATTGGAAAATTCACTAGTGCTTTTGAGATTTTAAATCCAGAAGACGTGGTTTGTTACTTAGATAACAAAATCAAGTTCGAGATTGAATTGACAATTGAGAAGGGTAGAGGTTACGTTCCTGCAGAAGAGAACAGGCCTTCAGAGCAGGTATTCGGTTACATTCCGATCGATGCTATCTTCACACCAATCAAAAACGTGAAGTACAGTGTGGAAAACACAAGAGTAGAGCAGAAAACTGACTACGAAATGCTTGTGTTGGACATCAAAACTGATGGTTCTATTCACCCTGAGAATGCATTGAAAGGTGCAGCTCACATTTTGATCCAGCACTTTATGTTATTCTCTGATCAGAACATGATCTTAGAAACAGGTGCATTGGACGAGCCAGAGCAAGTAGATGAGGAAATGCTTCACATGCGTAAGCTATTGAAAACTAATTTGAATGATCTTGATCTTTCAGTTAGAGCTTATAACTGTTTGAAAGCCGCTGATGTACGCTCATTAGGTGACTTGGTAAGATTAGAGATTTCGGACATGATGAAATTCAGAAACTTCGGTAAGAAGTCTTTAGCTGAGCTAGAGCAACTTGTTGCAGATAAGAATCTGACTTTCGGAATGGACTTGGCTAAATATAAACTCGAAGAAGAGTAAGAGAAATGAGACACGGGAAGAAATTTAATCACTTAAGTAGAACAGCGCCTCATAGAAGAGCGATGCTGTCTAATATGGCTTCTTCTTTGATTCAACATAAAAGAATCACAACGACTGTAGCGAAAGCAAAAGCGTTGAGAAAATATGTTGAGCCATTGATTACAAAGTCTAAAGATGATACAACACATTCGAGAAGAGTTGTTTTCTCTTATCTGCAAGACAAGGATTCAGTAACTACACTTTTCAACGAAATCGCTGAAAAAGTAGCAACTCGTCCGGGTGGCTACACAAGAATTATCAAAACTAACAACAGGTTAGGTGATAATGCTGATATGTGTATCATCGAGTTAGTTGACTACAACGAATTGTTGTTAGCTGATGCGAAGCCAGAGAAGAAAGCGACAAGAAGAAGAGGTGGTAAGAAGAAAACAGAAGATAAAGCTGTTGAAGCTGCTACAACTGAGTCTGTTGTTGAAGACGCAGTGGTTGTTGAAGAAGCAACTCCTGAAGTAGAAGAAGTGGTTGAAGCAGCAGTAGAAGAAACTACTGAAGCTGTAACTGAAGAAGAGGCACCAACTGCAGCAGCAGATGAGGCTCCTGAAGCTTCTGCTGATGATAAAGAAGAAGATAAGAAGGACGGAGAATAGTCCATCTAATAAATAATTCAAAAGGGGTTGAACGCAAGTTTAATCCCTTTTTTTTATGTCTTAAACGGACTCTTACAGAATCGGTTTTGCTCCCTAAAAATTTGCGCTTATTTTTGCGTGATGCGAAAAGTCGCACACCCATCAAAATATGTCGCAGAACACGTTGAATTTATCCCAGAAAAAAGCAGTCCTCTTACTAGAAGATGGATCTCGCTTTGAAGGTATCGCTATCGGTAAAGTAGGAACTGTAGGAGCTGAAATATGCTTTAATACAGGAATGACTGGTTATCAAGAGATTTACACAGACCCCTCTTATTACGGACAGATTGTAGTAAATACTACTTCTCACATTGGAAACTATGGAGTGGAAGATTCAGAAAATGAATCGGATGCACCTAAGATCACTGGTCTCGTGGTAAACACTTTTTCAAATGATTTTAGTCGTACCATGGCGGATGGTTCTTTACAAGAGTACTTAGTTAAGAATAACATTGTCGGTGTATCCGAACTGGATACACGATTGTTGGTTCGCCATATCAGAAGCAAAGGGGCTATGAATGCCATTATTTCTTCTGAAGACCTAACTGACGATGAGTTGCAAGCACGATTGGCAGAGGTGCCATCAATGGACGGTCTGGAGCTTTCTTCCTTTGTCAGCACGAAAGAGTCCTACTTCGTAGGTGATGAAAGTGCAGATATAAAGATTGCTGTACTGGACCTTGGTGTTAAAACTAGTATACTTAAACACCTGTCTAGCAGAGGAGCTTATTTGAAAGTTTTCAATGCTAAAACGCCTTTCGCTGAGATGAAAGAATGGAACCCTGATGGTTACTTTTTGTCAAATGGACCAGGTGATCCATCTTCTATGGAATATGCTGTTAAAACAGCGCAAGATATTATGGCAGCCGACATGCCACTCTTTGGGATTTGCTTAGGGCATCAGATCATCTCCTTGGCTTGTGGTATCTCGACCTTCAAAATGCACAATGGACACAGGGGTTTAAATCACCCTGTAAAGAATTTACTCTCGGGTAAAAGTGAAGTGACTTCCCAAAATCATGGTTTTGCAGTAAGCAGAGAAGACGTTGAAAAGTCTGATGTAGTGGAATTGACGCATATAAATCTAAATGACGACACTTGTGCAGGGATTCAAGTAAAAGGTAAGAAAACGTTTTCCGTACAATATCACCCTGAGTCATCTCCGGGACCACATGATTCACGTTATTTGTTCGATCAATTTATCACCCTTATCAAATCATAAGAGAAATATATTATGAGTTTAATAGAAAGTATTCATGCCAGACAAATTCTGGACTCGAGAGGTAACCCTACCGTTGAAGTAGATGTAATTACTGAAAACGGAGTCTTAGGTAGAGCAGCAGTTCCTTCTGGGGCTTCAACAGGTGCTCACGAAGCAGTAGAATTACGTGATGGCGGAGATGCATACCTTGGTAAAGGTGTTATGAATGCGGTTGAAAATGTCAATGATATTCTTGCAGACGAGCTCATTGGGTTCTCAGTATTTGAGCAAAACTTGATCGATAAGATCATGATAGAAGCTGATGGTACTGAAAATAAGAGTAAGCTAGGGGCAAATGCTATTTTGGGCGTTTCACTAGCTGTTGCTAAAGCAGCGGCAGCAGAATTAGGACTACCATTATACAGATACATAGGTGGTGTGAGTGCCAATACGCTTCCTGTTCCTATGATGAACATTATCAATGGTGGATCTCACGCGGATAATTCAATCGACTTTCAAGAATTTATGATCATGCCTGTTGGTGCTGAAACTTTTTCAGAAGCCATTAGAATGGGTGCTGAGATATTTCATCACTTAAAGAAAGTATTATCGGCTCGAGGCTTAGCGACAAACGTTGGAGACGAAGGAGGTTTTGCACCAAATTTAGGTTCTGATGATGAAGCGCTTGAAGTTATTTCAGAAGCTGTTGAAAACGCAGGCTACAAAGTAGGAGACGATATCGTTTTCGCGCTTGACGTAGCATCCTCCGAATTCTACTTACAAGACGAAAAAGTCTATCATTTCAAGGATTCAACGGGGAAGAAACTTACGCCAGTTGAAATGGCTGATTACTTAGCTGACCTAAGTGAGCGTTATCCAATCATTTCTATTGAGGACGGAATGTTCGAAGATGACTGGGAAGGATGGAAAGCTTTAACCGATAAGATTGGTGATAAAGTACAGTTGGTTGGTGATGATTTGTTCGTAACCAACGTAAAAAGACTTCAGAAAGGAATCGACAATGGCATTGCCAACTCAATTCTAATTAAGGTAAACCAAATTGGTACCTTGACCGAAACAATCGAAGCAGTAAGTTTAGCCAATAGAAATGGCTACACAGCTGTCATGTCACATAGATCTGGTGAAACGGAAGACAACACAATTGCTGACTTGGCTGTGGCGTTGAATACGGGTCAGATCAAGACAGGTTCAGCTTCACGTTCTGATAGAATGGCGAAGTACAACCAGTTAATAAGAATTGAAGAAGAGCTAGGCGAGGTAGGTAAATTTCCTGGAAAGAATTTTAGAAACGCTTACTAGATCTATTTAAAAATAATTAAATCCTCTTCCGATCAATCGGGAGAGGATTTTTCGTTTAGAAGCCATAGACTTTTCCTCTAAAGTCAAATAATTCTGAAACCTTCGCAGCTTTTCTTGGTTTGGATCGGTATAGGCTTCTAAATGATTGATTATGAAAACTAAACTACTCTACTCTTTTCTAGCAATAGCACTCATTATCTCTTCTTGTGGTAACGATGGTGATAACGATGATCAACCCGATCCTTGTGCTGTTCCAATAACAATTTCTTTTTCTGCTAACATCAACGCTTCTAACGGTCAATCTGACGGATCCTTTACCGCTTCAGCTACAGGAGGTAGCGGTGGATATGAGTATAGCATTGACGGAACCAATTTCCAGTCGTCTGGAATATTTTCAAACCTAGCAGCAGGTGATTATACCGTTTCAGTAAGAGGAGATGAAGGGTGTTCAGGTACAACACAAGTGACAGTAGGTGAATCACCTTCATCTGTGCCATCATTTGCGGGTGCAGTCGCTCCAATCTTCACTTTAAGGTGTGCAACATCTGGTTGTCACGTGGATGGTGGGAATGCCCCATTTGCGATCAATGGATTTGCAGATGTACAACCAAGAGCAGCTGCCATTAGAAATAGAGTAGCAGGTAGAACTATGCCACCTGCTAGTTCACCTGCGTTGTCTGATACGGAAATTGCCACCATCCTTGCATGGGTGGATGGAGGTGCTCAGAATAACTAGCATCACTCTTTTTGGAATCTTGGATAAAAGTTGATTACTTTTATGGTATGAATCCTTTCACCAAGATTCCAAAATTCTTTAAGAACTACTATTTCCTGTTCGGGACATTCTTTATTGTATGGATGCTCTTTGTTGACTCCAACGATTTCACTTCTCAAATAAAAATGACGCAAAAGTTAAAGGGGCTTGAAGCTCAAAAGGACTTTTACATTCAGAAAAAAGTACAAGTCTTAAAGGACAAAGAAGAGCTCAGTACAAATACGGAATTGTTAGAGAAGTTCGCCAGAGAGAATTATCTAATGAAGAAGCCGTCTGAAGATTTGTACATAATAGTCACCGAAGACTAAAAAAATCAAGATATATAGTCCTCTTCCGAGGACTTTTTCGTTTACAGAGCATATGAAAAAGCTTTTACTCACCCTGACGCTATTTATTGGACTTGTATCAGTCTCAAATGCACAAGTTTATTTCGAAGAGGAGTCAGATTCTACCAGCTTTAGAGATCGTCTATATTTTGGCGGTAACTTCTCATTCAACCTAGGTACACGGTTCACTTTTATAGATGTATCTCCACTAGTGGGTTATATGGTCAATGATGATTTTTCTGTGGGCTTGGGCACGACCTATCTTTATTTATCTAGGGAATTTCTGGCAATTCCTTCCGGTAATCGATTTACAATCAAGAACAGTGTTTATGGAGGCCGAACGTTTTTAAGACATTCGATTTTCGACAGTTTCTTTGCTCATGCAGAATTTGAATCGCTTAATACAGAATTACCCACATTCGATGGTGCAGGAGGTACTACTCGTGAGTGGGTGCCAGGCTTATTGATTGGTGGTGGTACTTTTCAACCTATTTTTGGACGGGGTGGAGTCAATGTCACTGTTTTGCTAAATCTATTGCACGATGAATTTAGGTCGCCTTACAATAGCGCGATCGTTTTTCGAGGGGGGATTACTTTTTAAGCGTTACATCAAAGCGTTTAGCCAAACTCAATAGGTCATTCTCTACCGCATCTAATAACGGAATACCGTTGGTAGTGCGTTCCTTTTCCATTGCCCTTTCCGGATCACCTGGGATTAATACGGGTTGTTCAATATTTACAGGCTCAGAGTTTCTAAATCGCCTGATCCATTTGTCCATGTGTCCTTTGAATTCATCTGCAGGTCTGAAGGCATCAACACGCATCGCACCAAAGAAATGCCCAAGTCCGTCTCCAACAGGATCACTTACTGGATCCATAAAGCTTACGAACGGAGGTGCCCACGGCCCATAATTAGCGCCTGAGAGTACCGCTGAGAAGATATCTACCATCGAGCCGAGTATATACCCTTTATGGCTACCATTGCTTCTATCACCGCCTAATGGCCTAAGCGCACCGCCTTCTTTAACGCCATAGGCATTTGTGGTTACATTTCCCTCGGCATCTTGAATCCAGCCTTCAGGAGCTTCTTCTCCCTTTCTTTGAAGTATTTCTAGTTTTCCATTGGCAGCAGTAGTGCTTGCAAAATCACCAACATATGGTGGTTCTTCATTAGCAGGTATAGCAACAGCGATTGGGTTTGTACCCAATAACCTTTCCTTAGAAAAGGTTGGCGCTACCAATGGGCTGGCATTAGTCATAGATATTCCAATCATATCATGTGCTAGCGCTTTCATGGCATGATAGCCAGCAATTCCATAATGATTTGAGTTCTTTACGGCCACCCAGCCGGTACCGGCTTGATTGGCCTTATCAATGGCGACTTGCATGGCAAAAGGTGCTACGACCAAACCTAAACCAGCATCACCATCGACCACTGCGGTGCTCGGTGATTCATGAACAATTCTGATGTTGGGACTGGTATTGATTCTACCTTTCTCCCATAGCCTCACATATCCACTCAATCTTGCCACTCCATGAGAATCGACACCTCTTAGGTCAGCGGAAAGTAACGTGTCTGATGCCGTTAATGCATCGGCATCTGAACAGCCCATCTTGATGAAGACTGATTTAGCAAATTCGTAAAGAGATTGATGGGTATAAATAGCCATAGGACTGTTTGCTGAGAGGGTTAGGTGAGTGACTTGGTTGAAAAGAGAAGGCCTTCTTTTAAGGCATAGGTACAGGCTGTGATGTTCTTAATGTCTAAGTACTCTAAAACAAATGAGATTAAACAACTAGCCACAACAATCATATCAACGCGCATGCTGACCATGCCTTTGATTTCTAACCTTTCGGACTTGTCTTTTATAAGCAATTCGCGATGTATGTCGTGATAATCTTTGATGGGTAACTTAAAAATAGTGCTTTCTGGTTTCCGTTCTTTGCGCACTCTGTTTAGGTAAATTTCGGATAACGTATCAAAAGTGCCAGAGCAACCAATTAGCCCTGTAGGTTTAAAAGTGACTAGCGCATCCTTAAGTTCCTGAAGTTCTTCTGAAAGCCAGGCAAACATATGATCTATACTTTCTGTAGGCATGGGGTCACTTTTATGAAATTTATCTAATAAGCGCTGAGCACCAATTTCAAAACTTCTTTTCCAGTGAATCGCTTCTTTATTGCCAATGATGAACTCCACACTACCACCACCGATATCCATCACCAATTGATTTTCATTAGACAGTGTCGTAGCGGCTTTCACACCTTCAAAAATGAGTTCTGCTTCAAGATCACCTGAAATGATGTTGATGTGAATGCCGGTTTTTTCAGCGATTTCATCGATTAAGTCTTTTCCGTTCTTGGCGTTTCGGATAGCGCTCGTAGCAACACCGCTGACATCAGTAACTTGAAATTGATCAATGATAGTTTTAAATATCTGAAGTGTATGAATGGCCCGTTTGACGGCATCTTTGGCAATTTTCCCTTTGCTGATTCCGTTTTGGCCGATTTTAACAGCAATTTTCTCTTTATAAAGCGTGTTTATATTTCCATTGTGGATTTCCACGATGAACAGATGAAATGTATTCGTTCCTAGATCAATAACCGCTTTGCGCATTCTAAATAACCCTTTTATTAAGGTTGGTCGAATATAAGGCATATTGCCAAATAATGAATTGTCCAATTATGGAATTACCATCGCCTAAAATTCTTTTTTGAGTCTATCTATATATCTTTGACCACATAATTAAATACCTATGGCTGATCAGAATAACGAGCACTCCAAAACTCATCTTTTGACCAAAGAAGAGAAGTATGCATTACTAGCGGCTAAGAACGAAGAAGCGTTATTAGGAGGTGGTAAGAAGCGAATTGAGGCACAACATAAGAGAGGTAAGCTTACGGCCCGAGAACGTATAACCTTACTCATAGACGAGGGTACTTTTGAAGAGATTGGAAAGTTTGTAGAGCATAGGGCTACTGATTTTGGACTTGATAAAGAGGTATACCTAGGCGATGGAGTAGTAACGGGTTACGGAACTGTTAATGATCGATTGGTTTACGTTTATTCTCAAGACTTCACTGTTTTTGGGGGATCACTTTCAGAAACCCACGCAGAAAAAATTTGTAAACTGATGGATCTCGCCATGAAGAATGGTGCCCCACTCATTGGTTTGAATGATTCGGGTGGAGCAAGGATTCAAGAAGGTGTAGTTTCACTTGGTGGCTATGCTGATATCTTTTATCGGAACACCAGAGCCTCCGGGGTAATACCTCAAATTTCAGCAATCATGGGCCCTTGTGCAGGTGGCGCTGTTTATTCTCCAGCCATTACCGATTTCATCTTTATGGTGGAAAACACGTCTTACATGTTCGTCACTGGTCCAAACGTGGTTAAGACAGTAACTCAAGAAGATGTTACGGCAGAAGAACTTGGAGGCGCTAGCACGCATAGCACTAAGAGTGGTGTAACTCATTTCTCTAGTGCGAATGAAGTGCAATGTTTAAACGACATCAAAAGATTAATCTCTTACATACCTCAAAACTGCGAGGAAGACGCACCGGTTTATAAATACAATGCTGATAATGAAATTAGAACTAAGCTGAACGACATACTTCCTGATAACCCAAATCAGCCATATGATATGAAAGAGGTAATCGATCATTTGATAGATGAAGATTCCTTTTTCGAAGTACATAAGAATTTTGCTGAGAACATTATTGTCGGATTTGCGAAACTCGGTGGACGATCCATCGGTATTGTAGGTAACCAGCCAGCATCTTTAGCTGGCGTATTGGATATTGACGCGAGTGTGAAGGGGGCAAGGTTTGTACGTTTTTGTGATGCGTTTAATATTCCACTATTGGTACTGGAAGATGTCCCGGGCTTCTTACCAGGAACTGATCAAGAGTGGAGAGGAATTATCACCAATGGTGCTAAGTTGCTTTATGCTTTTGCTGAGGCTACCGTACCGAGAATTACCGTCATTACGAGAAAGGCATATGGTGGTGCATATGATGTGATGAATTCAAAACACATTGGCGCAGATATGAATTACGCTTGGCCAATGGCCGAAATCGCTGTGATGGGAGCCAAAGGTGCTGCAGAGATCATCTTCAAGAGAGAGATTGCCGCTGCCGATGATCCGGTGGCTAAGCTTCAGGAAAAGGTAGATGAATACACCGCTACATTTGCGAACCCGTATCGGGCAGCAAGAAGGGGATATGTTGATGAAGTGATTACCCCTGATATAACAAGATTGAAACTGATAAGAGCGTTCGGCATGCTTGAAAATAAGGTAGACACCTTACCTAAAAAGAAACACGGAAACATACCATTGTAAGATGAATAAGACAAGCGAAGACTTTCTAGTAAAATATTTGAATAACGCCTCTCCAACAGGGTTTGAAAGCTCAGGACAGCAGATTTGGTTAGATTATGTCAAGCCATTTACTGAATCACATTTTACTGATAAATATGGTACTGCAGTAGGTGTAATCAATCCAGATGCACCTTTTAAAGTGGTGATCGAAGCGCATGCTGATGAGATCAGTTGGTTTGTCAATTACATTGATGAAGATGGCTATATCTATGTGGTACGAAACGGTGGTTCTGATCATCAAATTGCACCGTCAAAGCGAGTGAACCTCCATACAGATAAAGGAGTAGTCAAAGGAGTTTTCGGTTGGCCTGCTATTCATGTAAGAGACAAGGCCAATGAAAAGGCGCCTACACTTAAAAATATCTTTATTGACGTAGGAGCTTCTTCTAAAGATGAAGTCTTAGAGATGGGTATTCACGTGGGTACGGTGATAACTTTTGAAGACGAGTTGTTCAAGCTGAACAATAAGTATTGGTGCGGGCGAGCATTGGACAACCGTATTGGTGGTTTTATGATTGCTGAAGTAGCAAGACGATTAAAGGAAAATAACGTCAAGTTGCCTTTCGGACTTTATGTTGTGAATGCTGTTCAGGAAGAAATTGGTTTGCGAGGTGCCGAAATGATTGCAGCTCGAATCAAGCCAGATGTTGCCATTATAACAGACGTATGCCATGACACGCATTCGCCTATGTATGACAAGAAGCTCGATGGCGATCAGAAAGCAGGTTTGGGACCAGTGCTTACAGTTGGGCCAGCCGTACATAACAACCTTTTGAAGATGTTGATGGATGTTGCTGACGCAAAGAAGATTAGCTTCCAGCGTTCTGCTTCTTCTAGATCTACAGGGACCGATACGGATGCATTTGCTTATTCAAATGAAGGAGTGCCATCTGCCTTGATTTCACTTCCGTTGAAGTATATGCATACCACCGTTGAAACTGCACATGAGGAAGATATCGAGAAGGTTATCGATTTGATGTATGAGTTTCTGATTCAGCTGCCAAACGATCACGATTTTAGTTATTTAAAGTAGTATGACTCCGGTCGTTGACCAAATGGGGCGTAAGGTAGAAGTACCAAATTCGCCCCAGCGTATCATTTCCTTAGTACCCTCTCAAACAGAATTACTCTATGACCTGGGCTTAGGTGATAGGGTGGTGGGTATTACTAAATTCTGTATTCATCCTAAAAATTGGCGCTCAGAGAAGACAATCGTTGGGGGTACCAAGCAATATCACTTGGAAAAGATCGAAGGCTTGCAGCCAGATCTAATCATCGGTAACAAGGAGGAGAATGATAAGGCTGCCATCGAAGAGCTGATGCTTAAGTACCCAGTTTGGATGAGTGATATAGCTACTTTAGAGGATGCCTTAACGATGATAAGGCATATTGGTCATTTGGTGAATAAAACATCTGAGGCAGGCCTTATTGCTAATAGTATTCAAAATAGCTTTTCAGGAATCCCAATGCCTTCACGTAGGAAGTCTACTCTCTATCTGATCTGGAAAGCGCCATATATGGCTGCGGGTAAAGGAACTTTTATAAATGAGATGATGGATTGTGCGGGCTTTGAAAACTGTATTCAGGAATCACGCTATCCGAATTTGACCCTTAATGAAATCAAAATATTGAACCCAGAATCTATTTTATTATCCTCGGAGCCTTATCCCTTCAAAGAGCAACATCTGGAAGAATTAAAGGAGCTTTTGCCGAATGCTGAAATTCGATTGGTAGATGGTGAGCTATTTAGTTGGTATGGTAGTCGGTTGATAAAGTCAGCAGACTATTTTGAGATAATAAGAAAATAGAAGGGGAGCCTCCAGCAGACCCCCCTATCCCTACGTTACCTAAACACGGCAAATGCATTGCACACTTGCATGTCGTAACACTCCCATATCTGCTTTTTCTTGAATATTAATTCCTTACCTGATTCGGATTTCAGTGAGAATTTGAAAGAATCATCAGTATTGTATTCTGTAGCTACCTTTTTGGCAACGTGATAGAAGTAAGTTTTTTCGTCAGACTTGCCCATTAGTTTTCGTTCACCAGGGGCAAGCTTTGTTAATCCTTTAGTTGACCACTCTCCATCAATCTCTTTGTAGCGTATAGCCACCTTGATGGGAGTCATGGTCTTGTTTTCGAAGAATATATGATACGCCTTCGTATTATCTTCTGTGCTGAAACCTTTACGCTCACCGGACAATGAGTAGTAGCCGGTGAGCTGATCTGGAGACTCGAGGTTAATCGATTCCAGTTGGGCATTAAACGTTGGTACTTTTTTCTCTAGTAGGGAGAAATAAGTAGCCATCGCACTACCCAAAAACAGTACGTATACTGCTATCGGTTTCATCTGTTTAGGTTAAATGTTCCTAAAGATTGAAAACTTATATGGAATATTCAACATATATTCATAAAAATTTATCTACCTCTTAATGTCATAAGCTCCAGGGCATGCAAAAAAAACCTACTGAGGTGCCTCAGTAGCTATAAATTCGCGATAATAAAAAGTGAAATAAAATTAAGGAATGATCAAGAAAGGTTTGATTTATCTGATCCAGATGTAATAACCTTGCTTATTCATGTGAAGTCTGTCTTCAATAAAGAGCTCTTAAAACTGAGATGCTCCCTCTTCTTTATAATAACGATTAACTCGCTTGGAGATTAAATACGCGCTTGGTAAGTGTACAATTGGTAGTAGCGACCTTCCTTGGCAATCAACTCATCATGGTTTCCTTGCTCTGCAATCTTACCTTCTTCGATTACCAGAATCTGATCTGCTTGACGTATGGTACTCAAGCGGTGCGCTATAACAAATGTTGTTCTGCCTTTCATCAGTTCAGATAAACTGCGCTGAATAAAGGTTTCACTTTCAGTATCCAAATTGGAAGTGGCTTCATCAAGAATTAATATTTTCGGATTAGCGAGTACGGCTCTCGCAATTGCGATTCGCTGTCTTTGACCACCAGAAAGTTTTACGCCTCGCTCACCTATTAAGGTATTGAGACCATCTTCAAATCTATCCGTGAATTCCTGAACGTAAGCGGTTTCTACGGCTGCCTTGAGCTCTTCCTCAGAAGCATTTGGCCTAGGGAAGAGAATATTGTCGCGGATGGTCCCTTCAAACAAGAAATCATCTTGGAGAACTACCCCAAGGTTTTGTCGATAGCTTTTTAACAGCACAGTGGACAAATCAATACCATCAAGGGTGACTTGCCCTTCTCTTGGGTTTAAGAAAGTAGCGGCTAATCCTGCAATAGTAGACTTCCCAGATCCTGAAGTGCCTACTAAGGCAGTTACACTACCAGAGGGGGCTTCAAAACTGATATTCTTCAATACCTCTTTATCCTCTTCATAGGCAAAACTGACATCATCAAATATCATATCGCCTTTAATTTCTTTTAGCTCCACCGTACGCCTAGGGTCCTCATCTTCAGTTGGTGTCATCATGATTTCCTCAGTACGGTCTAGACCAGCAAAGGCTTCAGTAATTTGAGAGCCTATATTTGACATCTGTACGATTGGTGCAATCATTACTGCCAAGTAAGCAATGAATGCAACAAGCTCTCCAGGGGTCATGGTGCCCTGAATGATATAGTAACCACCAATTCCCAAAATTCCAGTACTCGCTACTCCTGCCAAAAGGAATGTGGCCGAACTGGTGACAATTGCTGTGGCGGTTAATGTCTTTTTAACATTTTGGTAGAGGTCATCAACACCGTTTTCAAAAGTCTCAATTTCCTGTTGTTCTGCCCCGAACCCTTTGATTACTCTAACACCATTTAGTGTTTCTGTTAATCGACCGGTAACTTCTGCATTCAATTGGCCACGCTTTCTAAAAATGGGTCTCAGGTAAGCGAAAGCCTTCATGGCAACTAATCCAAATATCACTACGGGAGCGATGACGAATGCGGTTAATTTGGCATTCATATCAATTAGAATGTACAACACACCAATTGAGGTGAGTAACCCACCTACCAGTTGAACTAAGCCAGTCCCAACAAGGTTTCTAACGCCTTCAACATCTGTCATTATTCTAGAAACTAGGGCTCCTGACTTTGTACTATCGAAATAATTAATGGGTAAAGAGAGGATGTGCTTCTGAACTTTCACTCTCAGTTGGGCGATAAGCTTTTGTGCTTGTACACTTAATAGTCGTGTTAAGGCAAAGGAAGTACCTGCCTGAGCAACAATGGCAGCAATGGTGACAATGATAACCAACCAAAGTTTTTCCATGTCTTTGTTGACGACTACATCATCTATCAGGAAACGCGTAGCGCCTGGAAGTACTAAGCTTGCTGCACTCCTTATCAAAATGAGTATCAAACCAATCAAGAGGAGGCCTCTTTTAGGCCAAATGATGGTTTTAAACACCTGACCGACTGTAATGTTGTTAAGCTTTTTCTTTTTTGCCATGCTGGGGTTAAATCAATGAAGGCTAAACGATATGAGTATCGAATTGATTCCAAGTTATGGAAAGTAATTGAGCTGACATTTAATTTAGCTCAATTTCAGTCCTCAGCCACCATGGCTAAATGCTCCCAAAAACTAGGGTAAGATTTGTTGACTACTTCAGGATCTTCGATAATGATTTCTTGTTGGGTGCAAAGTGGTGCAAAAGCCATCGCCATGCGATGATCTTCGTAGGTATGTACGCTAACAATCGGTTGACCTGCTTCAAACTTAGACTTGATTTCCCAAACGCCTTCTTCAACCTCTTTCAACTTAATATTGAATTTCTTTAGTTCTTTTTTAAGCGCTTTGATGCGATCGGTTTCTTTAACCCGAAGGCTTTCTAAGCCTGTCATTCGACAATCAATTCTTTTTGCACCACAAACTACAGCAACGGTTTGCGCGAGGTCGGGACAATCTGAGAAGTCTATTTCTACTGATTTTCGTGGCTCAATCTTTTTGAGAATCACACCATCTTCTTCGAAAGTACTCATGACACCTAGTTGATTCATGATACTCACGATCGCAATGTCTCCCTGCAGTGACTTTTGCCTTAAGCCTAGTAGCTTCACGCTTGCTTGATCTGATAGTGCCACAAAACTGTACCAGTAACTAGCGCCAGACCAGTCGGATTCTACAGCATAGTCATACGCTCCGTAAGACTGAGGCCTTATTTCAATACTATTGTTGGTCCAAGCAGTGCTAATGCCAAAGAGCTCCATCATATCCAATGTCATTTGGATATAGGGTCGACTACCAATTTTACCTTTAAGTTCGAGGGTTAACCCATTGGGTAGGCTAGGGGCAATCATTAAGAGTGCAGAAATGAACTGGCTACTCACATCGCCTTTAATATTTATTGAATCATTCTTTTGAGCCGCAAGTGGATAAACTTTGTGTGGTGGGTACCCATCTTCTTTCAAGAATTTCACTTTAGCACCGATTTGTTGCAGCGCCTTAGCTAAGATCTTTATTGGTCTTTGCTGCATGCGGTCAGTACCTGTTAAGACTCTCGGTTTGTCTCCTAATATGGAGTAGGCTGTTAGAAAACGCATGGTCGTACCAGCATCCAGTACATCTAAGGTTTCTTCTTCGCTAGCCAAGAGCCTCAGCATCGTTTGTGTATCTCTCGCATTGGAGAGGTTCTTTAAAGAAGATTGATTTCCTGAAATCGCATTAATAATCAAAGCACGATTACTCTCGCTTTTTGAAGCTTCGAGCGGAATGTCAGTACTTTTTAGAACCGGGCTGTATTTCAGCGTGATGGTTTCCAAACTATTGCTTTAGTGTAAGGTAAAAGAATAAGGCGTCCATAACATCTTTTTCATCGACAGCGACATCATACCCTGCTCGTCCTATTTCGTAGAGCAAAGAATGGTTAAGGAAATTGCCAATATTTTTTTTGTCTTGGTACATCAACTTAATGATAGCCGTAAAGTCTTTCTTATGAATTTGAAGGTCAGGATAAATATTTAGAATTGTATTACAGATTTCTTTGAGATCAGCTTCTTCAAGGCTTAATAACTTTTTGGACACATAGGCTTCACAAATCATTCCGATTGCGATTGCTTCACCATGTAACAAGTGGTTTTCAGAATCGAGATAATAACTCTCAATGGCATGCCCGATGGTATGACCAAAATTTAAAACCTTCCTTAATCCACCCTCTCGAGGGTCTTGCTTAACCACCTGGGTTTTGATTTCGACAGAGTGCGCAATAACGGCAAGCCAGTTATTCTGCGCAAGACCAGTCTTTGCTACTTGCTCATAATAGTCTTTATCCGTAATGAGCCCATGCTTAATAACCTCCGCAAAGCCAGATCTTAATTCCTTTTGAGAAAGGGTTTGTAGAAAGATAGGGTCGATGAGTACAGTATTTGGGTCTTTGAAAAGGCCAATGTGGTTTTTGAACCCTTGAAAGTCAATTCCTAATTTACCCCCTACATTCGCATCAACAGCAGCCAGTAAGGTTGTAGGAATGTTTATAAAGTCAATGCCGCGCTTATAAGTAGCGGCACAGAAACCGCCCATATCACCAATCACACCACCACCTAAATTTATCATGAGAGATTTTCGATCAAAACCTTCCTCCGTCAATGATTCCCAGATGATTTGGCAAGTATCAAGTGTCTTGTTGATTTCACCAGAAGTAACCTGGATGACTAGGTGATCGGGGAGCATACCCTGAATTATTGGATAACAGTGCTCACGCGTATTCTCGTCTACCAGTATTGCCACCTTGGTGTAGCTATTCTCGTCAAAGAATTGCTTCAGGCTTTGTTGGATATCATCAATGACTATTTGACTCATTTTGGTATTAGCCCTTTTCTTTAAGCTGTGCTTCTTGAGTTTTCACAGACTCTTCGTGTACGGCAAATAAAAAGCTTTTCATGAACTTCTCTGTCATGTTTTTCTTTACGCCTGCACTAATTCTTGACTCCATTACATTATGCCATCTATTCGGCTGATAAACGGCAAGGTTATGCTCCCTTTTATATTCACCAACTTGTTTAATCATTTGAAAACGATCAGCAAGCAATTCGATGATTTGTGTATCGACAAGATCAATTTTTTGTCTGAATTCATCTAGCTCGCTAATGGCTTCTGGGTGCTTATCAAGCGTTTCCCTGAAGTTGAGATTTTCGTAAATTATTTTTAGCGTTTCTGGGGTCACCTGCTGTTTCGCATCACTCCAAGCATTATCAGGATCGTGGTGCGTTTCAATCATAAGCCCATCTAAACCAAAGTTGATTGCTCTCTGGCTAACAGAGGCTATGATCTCCCTTGTTCCGGCAATATGGCTTGGGTCACAGATTACAGAAATCCCTGGAAGCATTCGTTTCAAGTGAATCGGCATACTCCATTCGGGCTTGTTTCTATAGCGTTTTTCGTAGGGGTCCGAGAAACCTCTATGTATGGCTGCTACCTTATTAATACCGACTTTATTGAGTCGCTCAATGGCACCGAGCCACAACTGTAAGTCTGGGTTAATAGGGTTTTTAACCATCACTGGGATATCAGTACCTTTCAAAGCTTCGCAAATCTCTTGGACTGAGAAAGGGTTTACTGTTGTGCGAGCACCTATCCATAGCACATCAATACCTGCTTTTAATGCAGCCTCTACGTGCGCTGTGTTGGCGACCTCTACGGTGACGGGTACGTTCAGTATTTCTTTGGCAGCGTCTAGCCAGCCTAATGCCTCTGAGCCAATACCTTCAAAGGATCCAGGTCGGGTACGGGGTTTCCATATGCCCGCCCTGAACATTTCGATATTACTACTTCTCAATCCTTTGGCGATGGTTTCAATTTGCTCGGGGGTTTCTGCGCTACAAGGCCCAGCTATCAACACGTGATCTGATAAGCCGAGTCCCCAGTCTTTGATGTCTACGATTTCCATTTTTTAGCAATAAAAAAGCCCGATTCTTGTGAACCGGGCTTATGTTTTAGATAGTTAAATTTCTTTACAAGCAGCGGCTCACTTTGTTCAAGCTGAAATAATAAAAAAAGTAAAAGTAGGCTGCTGATGTTCTTTTCACATGCTAAACGTATGTATCTTTTTGGCTAGTCAAAAATTATATGTTGAAAAGTTTAGTAAATCGATTGAATTATTTTTCGATTAGACTGAAAGTAGTAGAATTATTTGGCTCATCCTCAATGTTTCTAGAGATCACATGAAGTGCATTATTCTCCAAAGCTTCGGCACTAGAAATTACAGCACCATGTGGATCACGGTTATTCTTTAATTCATCAATCGCTCCAGCTGTACTAGTACTCGCAATGAAAGTGATATGACTGTATTTACTAAAGAATCGCTGTGTCTCCTTAATCGCCATTGGATGAGAATAGATTTTTTTAATGGAGCTTAAAGAATTGGGGTGAATACTTCCTAAACAAAGATGAATAGGTAATTCAAACTCCTCGATAATTTTAAACCCACCATTTTTGATCTTGTCTAAGTTATTACTCACAAAACCAGAAGTACTGTTCTTGATCGCAATTAAGGCGCGATTGATTCTACCTTCTTTTAATGCAGAAAATATATCGTCAAAGTTCTTATAAAATGTCGGTTTTTCACCTGGTAGGTAGCGTTTTCTGGCAATATCGTGATAGGTGTCTTCTGGCCCAAGTAGTCCTATATTATTCATTAGAGTGGTTTTGTTCGTCTTCTATCATATTAAACACCTCAGTTTGCTTTTTCACTGACTGCTGGTGTAATAATCTTAAGAGGTCTACGGTAAATTCGTCATCTAGATTCAATTGTTTACCCCATTCTGATCTAGACTTGAAGATTTCTTTCCAACGGCTTATCTGAAAGATGGCTACATTATTTTCTTTCTTGAACTCACCAATTTTTTCTACCAAACTCATGCGTACAGCAATAGCTTCTAAGAGCTCTCTGTCTGCCTGATCAATTTTTTCTCGGATCACTTCCAATTGGTCGAGGTAGCTTTTTTCAGTGAAGCTCGCATCTCTGGGCTTGAGGTTCGATACAATTTCTAATAGAGTTGATGTGCTGACTTGCTGCTCGGCATCACTAAGTGCGTGGGTTGGGTCAGTGTGAGCTTCAATCATCACACCATCATAGTCCAAATCTAGCGCTCGTTGCGCTAAAGGTTCAATCAAGTCACGCGTGCCACCGATGTGACTAGGGTCACAAATTAACGGCAACTGAGGGAATTCACTTTTCAGCTCTAATGGAATCTGCCAAAATGGAGCGTTACGATATTTTTTCTTTTCATAGGTATGAAATCCTCGATGAATGGCTCCAAGTTTTGTAATACCTGCTTTTGAAAACCTTTCTAATGCCCCTTTCCAAAGGGAGAGTTCGGGGTGAATAGGATTTTTAACGAAGACAGGTATGTCAATTCCTTGTAAGGCTGACGCCAGTTCACTTACGTTGAAAGGGTTGACAGTTGTTCGTGCACCAATCCAGAGTACATCGACCCCGTATTTTAGCGCTAATTCAACATGCTTTGGAGTTGCCACCTCAGTAGCAAACTTGAACGATACTTCTTTTTTAAGCGAGCTCATCCATTGCAGCCCCTTTTCTCCGACTCCTTCAAATGAACCTGGTCGCGTGCGAGGCTTCCAAATGCCTCCTCTGAGAATGTCTACGTGATCGATTATTGGAAGCACTGATTTACGCAGTTGCTCTTCACTTTCGACACTGCAAGGCCCAGCTATTACTAGTGGCTTTTTGTAATCAATTATCCAATCCTTAAGCTCTCTTATCTGCATCAACTCAGCTGTTAATTCTTTGCTATAACAAATGTAAACGACTTACAGTTTGTTAATTATATTTGCTCCTCTAATTCGCCCTATGGACCTAAAAAAGTTTGTTGATTTCGATCAGATCGAAATTGCTTTCAAAGCCAAGTCTAACAAAGCTCTGAAAAAAAGGCATTTCATTTTCACAACCATGAAATGGCCTATGATGGTTTCTGTTGGTACCACGCTGACCAAGTTTGGATTAAGTGTAGGCTTACCAATAAAGGGAATCGTCAAGTCTACTATCTTCGATATTTTTTGTGGAGGAGAATCGTTAAAAAAATGTGCTACTGCCGTAGATGAACTCGAAAGCTATGGCATTGGGGCTATTTTTGATTACTCAGTTGAAGGAGAAAATTCTGAAAAGGGTTTTGAGGAAGCCTATCAGGAAATCCTTGAAACTATTAAAGTGGCAAGTCGATCAAAGATTTTGAGGTTTGCAGCTTTCAAGCTTACAGCGGTAGGGGATTTTGACCTCTATGCCAAAATCCATGCAAATAAAGAGTTATCAAAAGCGGAAAACGAAGCCTTTGAGCGGGTGAAAGTGCGAGTTGAAAGCATTTGCGAACTTGCTAGCCAGCTCGAGGTATCCTTATTGATTGATGCTGAAGAAACATGGATCCAAAAGCCAATTGATGACCTGACCATCGCCATGATGGAAAAATATAATACTACTAAGGTTGTGGTTTATTACACCTTTCAAATGTACTGTCATACCATGCTAGATCATTTAAAAGCACTTCATGGCGAGGCTGAAAAAGGAGCTTATATTCTAGGTGCAAAGTTGGTGCGGGGCGCGTATATGGAGAAAGAAAGTGCTCGGGCTGCAGAGATGAATTACACAGATCCAATTCAACCAGATAAAGCTTCTACCGATAGAGACTACAATGCCGCATCTCTATATTGTATTGAGAACCTGAGAGGGATTAGCCTTTTTGCGGGTACGCACAATGAAGACTCGAACTACAAGCTGACCGTTTTAATGGATGAGTTTGGTTATAAGCCAAATAATGAACGCGTATTTTTTGGTCAACTTTATGGTATGAGTGACCATATTTCATTCAATCTAGCCCATGGGGGGTATAATGTGATCAAGTATGTGCCTTATGGGCCAATTGAAGCAACAATTCCTTACTTGATTAGAAGGGCGGCTGAAAATACATCCGTCAAAGGTCAGAGTGGTAGAGAACTTACCCTAGTGACCAACGAGTTGAAGAGGAGAAGAAATTAGGTAGTCGTTTAACCAAAATGAAGAAGAGCCAGTAGATTCAATAAAAGCATGCTAGGCATACGGATGATTCTGTTATCTAGTTAATCATTGTCCATGAGTTTTTTATTAAGTCTTCTACCTGCTTGATATTCAGTTTCTTTTCTTCTACCATAAATGAAAGGAGTTTTTCAGCAGAACCTTCGAAATAGTTACTCAGAAAGCCATTCAGAAAGCTTTGGGTATAATCTTTCTTTTTGACACTGGCAGAGTAGGCGAAAGTGTTACCAATTTTGACTCTAGAGACAAATCCTTTGGCCTCCAATATTTTTAGGAAAGTCCCAACCGTATTGTATGCAGGCTTTGGCGATGGCATTTGATCGACAATGTCTTTGATAAACAATTGATCATGCGCCCACACCACCTGCATTATCTGTTCTTCGGCCTTGGTTAGTTCTTTCATCTCCTGATAATTTAGGTAGTGTCCGAAAGAGTTAGGAATAGTCCGAAAGATTTAGCGTAAATATTTCTGAGTATATACATGAGCATGTAGAAAGATTTAAATAATCTCTTCTAATCACTATCTTTGCGCACTTCAAAAATATCGTGAAATGCAGGTTTTAAGCGAACAGGAAATACTAAGAAGGCAGGAAAAGACTGAACTTGAAAAGCTAGGGATAAACCCATATCCATCAGAAACATTTGAGGTTTCGGCTTTTTCAAAGCAAATCAAAGATCAATTTGATGCATCTCCTGAACGCTTTACAGAAGTAGTATTGGCCGGTAGGTTGATGAGTAGAAGGATTATGGGCTCAGCTTCTTTTGCTGAACTGCAAGATGCTCAAGGTCGCATCCAAATCTATTTGAGAAGAGATGACCTCTGTCCTGAAGAAGATAAGACGCTTTATAACACGGTTTTCAAAAAGATTTTGGGCATCGGTGATTTCATTGGTATTAAAGGCTATGCCTTCAAAACTCAGGTGGGAGAGATTTCTGTTCACGTCACTGAATTGAAGGTTTTATCGAAGGCTTTGAAGCCATTACCTCTTCCTAAAACGGATGCTGACGGGAATGTACACGATGCATTTACCGATCCAGAACAAAGGTATAGACAACGTTACGTTGACTTAGTCGTCAATCCTCATGTCAGAGATGCCTTTGTTAAGAGGACTCAATTGGTGAATTCAATGAGAGGCTACTTAGCTGATAAAGGATATTTAGAAGTAGAGACTCCAATTCTTCAGCCCTTGTATGGTGGTGCAGCAGCACGTCCATTTAAAACGCATCACAATACCCTAGATATGACCTTGTATCTACGGATAGCCAATGAGCTTTATCTAAAAAGGCTGATCGTTGGTGGTTTTGATGGAGTTTTTGAATTCTCGAAGGATTTCAGAAACGAAGGTATGTCTAGGTTTCACAATCCAGAGTTCACACAAGTGGAGCTTTATGTAGCCTATAAGGATTATAACTGGATGATGAACTTAGTTGAGGCAATGGTCGAAAAAGTCGCTATGGATCTTCATGGCACGACTAAAGTACAAGTTGGGGAGCACGAGATTAATTTCCAAAGACCTTGGAAGCGCTTTACCATGTTTGAGGCTATTGATCATTTTACAGGCGTTGATATCTCTGAAATGGACGAGGCGCAACTTAGATCAACGGCTAAAGAATTGAAGGTTAATATCGATGAGACCATGGGCAAGGGTAAATTGATTGATGAGATTTTTGGTGAGCATTGCGAAGCTAAATTGATTCAACCGACCTTTATCACAGACTATCCTGTTGAGATGTCGCCTTTAGCTAAAAAACACAGAACTAAGGAAGGCTTGGTAGAAAGATTCGAAGCGGTCTGTAATGGCAAAGAAATCTGTAACGCTTTCTCGGAGTTGAACGATCCAATCGATCAACGACAAAGATTCGAAGAACAATTAGACTTGGGTAAACGTGGCGATGATGAAGCCATGGTGCTTGACGAAGATTTCTTAAGAGCGCTTGAATACGGTATGCCGCCTACAGCAGGTTTAGGAGTAGGAATTGATCGTTTGTCAATGATTATGACTAACTCAAATTCTATTCAAGATGTATTGTTCTTCCCTCAAATGAAGCCAGAGAATAAGGCGGTTCAAGTTGAATTAAGCGAAGAGGCAAAAGCTATTTTAGATGACCTGAATAAGGTTGGAAAGACAGCATTGGGAACTCTGAAGGAGAATGCTGGACTCTCTAATAAAAAGTGGGACAAGGCGATCAAAGAATTGACTCAAAATGGATTGGCAAAAGTTGAAAAGACCGATGACGGTCTATTCATTGAAGCCCTTTAGAATTAATTAAATCCACCCTGATCGAACTGGCTTCTGCGTCTACTGATCTTTAGGTCTTTAAGTGCAGAAGCTTTTATTTGGATGTCTATTGTATAGGAAGTAAATGTTCCGAATGGAATCCAGTTGGCTCGCATTTCCCAACAGCCTAGATCTCGGTAAAGACCTATTGAAGTTTGAACAAACTCTTTGACATCAAAGTCAAAGCCAGTATTATAAGTCACTTGCCATTTAGGAGTAAGCTGTAATTGGCCATTTGCCCTTACCGTTTGTCTTGTTGTTGCCCCCGAACTTGACCATCGATAGTTGTAGTCATAACTCAGCCTAATGTTCCAAGGAATATTGATATCAACGTAGGAATTAGGGTCATAAAAGTATTCAGGAACAGCAGTATTTCCTCCGTTATTAAGCGCTCCAAATTCATTAGGGTCTTCCCCCGGAAAATCACCCAATCCGCTCAAGGACTCATTGCCAATCGAAGCGGCACCCCTTTGGCTCATAGATGAATTTGCTTTTGAATTAAGGTTGGTGCTCAGGGAAAAGCGAGCAGTGGTAAGCTTTCCAAGGCCCTGCCCAGACCTAAGTGCCAATGCAGCTCTTCTCTCTGTTGAGGTAACCCCTTCGTTTGTAGAGGTTATATAGCTGTAAGGATCTAATGATCCACCAATGATGATGCTAAGTTTTTTGTTAAATAGACTGGTTCTCGCATTAATGTTGATGTTAGATAACTGAAATGAGTCGGCCAGGAAGTTATAGGCGCCTGTCATTGATAAATTGTCAAGTATCGATACTTTCCTAGACTGAGCAGTATCACTCTTCACTTTCATTTCTAACTTATTACTCACCGAGAAACTTAAGGCTGCGGACTCACCTAAAGACGGAGATCCGAACCGGAACCCATCGTAAATAGAAAGTTGCCTAAAGGTACCAGTTCCAGTGGTGTCTGTTTGAACGGTTTGGTAAAAGCCAAATTTAGGGTCACTGAAGTCAGGTCTGTAGGTAAAGGCTACAGTCGGGGTTATGATATGCCGAATCGCCTCAATCTTTCGGCTATTTTTGAATGGAATCATACCGTAAATCTGAGTTGATAAACCCATGCTCGTGCTATAGGTCATGGCACGACTGAAAGCGTTAATGGTGTCAATTCTTACTGCATTTTCATCAGGTAAGAACTCATAGTTCAATTCTTCTAGGTACCATAATTCCTCAACATTAAAAGAGGGAGTAAACGTCAGGTTGTCCAGAAATGAAAATGATGTTGAAAGATCAAAGTTGTGACGGGCACCATTTTTAGCATTGTCTAATAGGTCAGGAAGACTGGCAAAGGTTACAGCAATTGTGTCGTTCGCAGTTGCCTTGTTAGCGATGTTAAACCCAGTGGATCCATGTTGCACCACGTTTGTAATACGATTCGAAGCATTAAAACGCCAGCCTAAATTCAGCCTTTTTAATACTTCTTGTTTGGCACCTTTGAATGGAGTAACCCTATTCATGGTCATCGAAAATTCAGGTAGGGAAATGTCTAAGACACCTGTTTGAACATTTTGATTGTGTCTTCCACTGATCGCATAGCTGAAAGGTGATCGAGGAATTACGCCACTAAAATTCACGTTTGATCTAAACTCAGACCTAACGTTATTCTGAAAGTTGACAGTAGAAAGGTTGTTTTGGTTATAGGTACTCGTCCCTGCGGTTACACTCGCAGAGAACCTTGAGTTCCTGCCTTTTGAATCAGGTCTGTGTGACCAAGAGACCCAAAAATCTTTAGAGTCTAAGGGAACTTCATCTGTATCAGGTGTCTTGTTTCGGTTATAACTAATGTCTAATGAACCACTGTATTTGTATCGACTATTATAGGCAGTCCTAAGTTTTAATCCCCAACTTCCTTTTGAGTAAATGTCACCTGTGAGTGCCGTATGAAACCTATCATTCCATGCCTGATACCAACCGCCCTCTCTTAAAAAGATGCCTCTACGTTGCTCGTCACCATATTTCGGAAAAAGAATACCAGATTCTTTAGAATCATCGGTATCGGGAAAGAAACCGAAGGGCAAACCCAATGGTGTTGGAATACCTCCTACATAAAGCAGGAAAGGCCCAGTAATAACACCTTTATCAGGTATAAGCTTAATTTTCTTTGCTTTGATAAAGGTGCCTGCATCAGGGTCATCTAAACAAGGGATGTATTTGCCCTCTGATATATACGCAGTTTCATCCGCATTCCTCTTAATTACCTCTCCCCTGAGTAGCCCATCGGGTTGTTCTGTGGCCACACCTTTAATTCTAGCGCGTTGGGTCACGAAGTTATACCTGATCTCTTCTGTCTCATAAATACCACCTGGATCCTTAAATATTGGTCGACCTACCCATAAACCTGTAGAATCTTGAACCCCACGTGCCCTCAATTCGTTATTATTGCGGTTGATAGTGATTTCAGCTGCTCTTAGATTGATGAGCCCATACTCAATTTTGGCATCGCCATAGAGGTAGGTAATGTTTGTTTGAGTTTTGTTGATGATAGAATCCTTGGCGTAATATTTAATGGTTGTTTCTATTCCATTGACTACTACTTTCACAGAATCTTGAATACCAGGCAGTGTATCATTTTTTGCTGCTAGTTCCGTATTTATAGAATTGGTACGGTTTTGAAGGGTGGTAAGTGAATCAGGTTTTACGCCATTGATTTGTGCCTTCAAATTAAAAATTGAAATGAAGAGACAGAGCGAAAAAAATATAATGCGTTTTGAGAGCAAGCTATTTTTCGGTTTTACCGAAATTTTAAGATTTTTGCGTAAAGTTATTTTAATCGATCGTTTCATTCGCATCAAAGTGAAAAATTATAGCCTTCTGGTCATCTTTCTGTTGTTATTAACCTTTCAGGCAAGTGCTATGCAGGCGCCAGAAGGTGGGAAAAAGAAAAAGTATAAAGTGGTACTTGATGCTGGGCATGGTGGAAAGGATCCAGGTACGCGAGGTAAGAATCTAAAAGAAAAGGATGTAGTCCTTCCAGTGACTTTATTAGTTGGTAAATACCTAGAAACTCTGTCTGATAACATTGAGGTTATTTATACGCGTACAAAAGATGAGTACAGTCATCCCAAAGTTCGTGCCATCATTGCCAATGACGCAGAGGCTGATTTATTCGTTTCAATTCATGCCAATGCGATGAACCCAGGATATGAGTCTGTTTCTGGAACTGAAGTTTTCGTCATGGGTACTAAGAACGAAGGGAGAAATTTTGAAGTTGCCAAGCGAGAAAACTCCGTAATCTTGCTTGAGGAAAACTACCAAGAAATTTATCAGGGCTTTAACCCGAACGCTCCAGAAGTTGATATTATGGTCTCAATTCAGCAGGAGGCCTTTCAAGAAAACAGCATTTTGCTCGCCTCGAATATAGATGAACAGTTTAAAAAGAGAGCTGGCCGAAAGAGCCGCGGTGTAAAGCAATCAAGTCTTTGGGTGCTTTGGAGCACTTCTATGCCTAGTGTTTTGGTGGAATTAGGTTATCTTACAAATCCTGAAGAAGAAAAAGACTTAGGTAAGCCAGAGGTTCAGGACTATATGGCCTCGGCTATTTTTAGGGCGATTAGGGATTATTTCGAATATTTAGAATCAATAGGAAATTAAGCAAGTGGCAAGAGGTAAAGAATTCAAAGTAGGCTTATTTGTGGTGTTGACAGCTATCGCTCTCTACGTGGGTTTTAATTACCTCAGAGGGCTTGATGTGTTTTCTCCATTAAACACCTACTACGTTGAGTATCAGAACGTAAGTGGACTCAAGAAGGGAGATAGAGTAGTGCTGAATGGTCTTGATGTTGGAAGCGTAATTGACAGACGGTTTAGCGATGATAGTTATGATAACATTCTTGTTACCCTCGCTATTGACAATACCATAAACCTTACTGACAGTACTATTGCAAGGCTGACCAAACCAGACTTTTTAGGAGGTATAGAAATTAAATTGATTATGCCTGTTGGTACGCGTACACTCGAGCCAAATGAGACGCTTATTAGTGATATTGACGGAGGAATTACTGAACTCTTAACAGAGGAGGGGATATCTGCAGCTAACTCACTTTCGGCTTTGGTAAATAAGATTAATAGTGTTTTAGATCCATTTGTTGAGAAGTCTGATAGCATTGCTCGGGCCATAGATAATTTCACTGAAGCATCAGAAAACGTAAAGAACTTAACAGGAAGATTAGAGGGTTCTCTAGACCTGATAGAGAATAGGATTGCTTGGCTTACGGACTCAATTACTCATGCGCTGAGTGGTTTGAAACCATTGACAGAAGAGTATGCGAAACTGGGCGAGAAGCTTAATGCTGTAGACCTTGAGTCACGCTTAGTGAGCATGGATTCGTTATTACTCGGAACTAGAACTTTTATTGAAAAATTGAATTCAAACGAGGGCACCCTAGGTAAGCTTATGTCTAACGACTCTCTTTATAATACCATGAATCAGACAATGGCTGATCTTGATAGTCTATTTATAGACCTCAGATACAATCCTAAGCGCTATATGCATTTCTCAGTATTTGGCAGAAAAAATAGCGGGCCAGCTGACGGAAGAGAGACCTCTGGGAAAAAGAAAAAAGACCGATAGACTTTTCAAGCTTGAAAAGTCCACATCTTGGGTCTAATTTTATTCACGAGTAAACTACTATATGGAATTGCCATTAATTATGGCATAAACAAGGCTAAATGGATATTGAATTCAATAAGAATCAAGACGAAATGCAACAACTGATCTTCCAGTTAGACACACGACTTAAAAAAGTAAAACTGGGTGGAGGAGAAACGAAAATTGCCAAACAACACGATAAAGGTAAGCTCACGGCTCGTGAGCGAGTTGATTATCTAATCGATAGCCCTAAAGATTTCTTGGAGATCGGAGCATTTGTTGGTGATGGCATGTATCAAGAATACGGAGGTTGTCCTTCGGGAGGGGTTGTCACAGGTATTGGTAGCGTGAGAGGCCGAACATGTGTGATTGTGGCTAACGATGCCACAGTTAAAGCCGGTGCTTGGTTTCCTATTACTGCTAAGAAAAACATGCGTGCCCAGGAGGTTGCCATGGAGAATCATTTGCCAATAATCTATTTGGTAGACAGTGCTGGGGTTTTTCTACCACTCCAAGACGAGATTTTTCCGGATAAAGAACATTTTGGTAGACAGTTCCGCAACAATGCGAAGATGTCTTCAATGGGTATTATTCAGGTCGCTGCCATTATGGGTAGTTGTGTGGCTGGCGGGGCATATTTGCCTATTATGAGTGATGAAGCTGCCATTGTTGATAAAACGGGATCCATCTTTCTAGCTGGCTCCTACTTAGTAAAGGCAGCTGTAGGTGAAACAATAGATAATGAAACACTTGGAGGGGCTACAACACATTGTGAAATCTCTGGTGTGACGGATAATAAGTTTCCAAACGATAAGGCTTGCCTTGACTACATCAAGAATATCTTCGATAAGGTCGGTGCATTTGAGAATGCTGGTTTCGATCGCGCTGAAGCGAAGCCACCAAAGCTTGACCCTAAAGAGATGTTAGGCATCATGCCTTTGGATAGAACCAAACCTTATGATGTAAGAGAATTAATCAAACGCATGGTCGATGACTCTGAATTTGATGAATACAAAGAAAAGTATGGCCAGACCATAGTATGTGGTTATGCGCGTGTTGATGGATGGGCTGTGGGAATTGTCGCGAATCAACGCATTGTTGTTAAGTCTAAGAAAGGCGAGATGCAGATGGGTGGCGTTATCTATTCTGATTCTGCGGATAAATCAGCGCGCTTCATTATGAACTGCAACCAAAGGAAAATACCATTGGTTTTTATTCAGGATGTCAGTGGATTTATGGTTGGTAGCCGTGCCGAACATGGTGGTATCATAAAGGATGGTGCCAAAATGGTGAATGCTATGGCCAATTCTGTTGTACCAAAGTTTACCATCATTACAGGTAATTCATTTGGTGCTGGTAATTATGCCATGTGTGGCAAGGCTTACGATCCTCGTTTGATTTACGCATGGCCAACAGCTCAGATTGCAGTGATGAGTGGTGCGTCAGCAGCTAAAACGCTACTTCAAATTAAAGTATCCACGCTGAAGGCCCAAGGGAAAGAAATTACACCCGAAGCAGAGAAAAAATTATTAGATGATATCACCGCTAGCTATAATGAGCAGATGAGTCCATACTATGCGGCTTCTAGGCTTTGGGTAGACGGTATCATCAACCCATTAGAGACAAGAAATGTAATTTCGAAAGGGATTGAAATCGCCAATCAAGCTCCAATCACTGAGAAATTTAATGTAGGAGTGATTCAGACTTAAGTATGTCAGAAGGAGAAAATCTGAATAATAAAGAGCTAAAAGCAATGGTCTCGTTACTAGACGAGGACGACTTTGAAATTGTCGAACATATTGAAGACAAGATCAAGTCTATGGGGACCTACATTATTCCTTACCTGGAGTTTGAATGGGAGAATAGCTTTAACCCTGTCATTCAGAAACGTATTGAAGATCTGGTGCATAAACTCCAGTTTGAGTTACTCAAAGAGAAGCTCTATGCTTGGAGAATAAATGGTGGTAAAGACCTATTAGAAGGTGTTTGGCTGGTCAATACCTATCAATATCCTGATATAGAATATGAGCAGCTGAGTAAGGAGTTAGAGCAACTTTATTACGAAGCGTGGCTTGAGTTTAAAGCAGAAATTCATCCTGTGGATCAAATTAAGATTCTCAACTCAGTGCTCTTTGGTAAGCTCCACTTTGGCGCAAACACTAAGAACTTTCATTCACCTGGCAACTCCATGCTAAGTGTTGTGCTGCAAACTAAGAAAGGCAATCCAATTTCACTCTGCATCATTTATATGTTGGTTGCCCAAAAGCTTAAGATGCCTATTTTCGGTGTGAACTTGCCAAATCTTTTTGTGATGACCTACAAGCAAGACGATGTTCAGTTTTATGTGAATGCATTTAATCGCGGGCTTGTTTTCTCTCGGAAGGAATTAGATGAGTACATCGCCAACCTGAAACTATCCCCAAATGACGTTTTCTATGAGCCATGTAGCCATATAGATATTGTGGTTCGTATGTTAAGGAATTTGATTAATTCCCATGAGAAATTGGGGCACACCGAGCGTGTGGATGAAATTAAGACGTTGTTGAATATTGCCGAAAAAGGAGTCGAGTAAGCGTCAGTAGGCACAACACAAGTGCATATTGTCCAGCACTTCGTGTCTCAGTTTGTAAGTAGATTTATGGCCCTTCTCAAGGATCATTCCTTGAACTTCACGTGCACTAGTAAAGTCTGAAATCACTAGTTGCTCGGCAAAGATGAGCTGGGTTCTGCCATGCAATTTGTATAGCGCTTCTTTTGCAGTCCATATTTTAGTGAGCTTCTCTCCATCACCAGAGGCCCAAGTGGCTTCTGATTCATGTAAGAACTTATGGGCAATCCGATGGATTTGTGCTCTTTCTGTTTCGATGTCGATACCCACCTCACCTTGCAGATTAATTGCTGCTGCCCCGAAGCCCTTAGCATGTGATACCGAAATACCAATGGGAGTGTCTTTCAAATGAGGCTTTCCGAACTGGTCTTTGTAAATATAAAATTGACCTATCTCCTTTACTAAGAACTTTAGTGCTGTTCGTGCGCCTAGCCACTCAAGCCGTTTAGGAGCAATTTTCACAGAAGCCAAATCAGCTTTTTCCTCGTCATTAAGGTTTAGGTGTCGAAGCAGTTCGTCTTCTGTTTCGGTGATTTCCCATACGATATATGAGACATCCTTATTGATGGAAGATTTATAGGCAATTGGCATGAATAATTACTGTCACGATAGTTTTTTGCAATTCAAGCTAAATCGTAATTCCGGGATTTTTCTTCTTTGATTTGAAAGGAAGAAGAAAAATGTTCGGAATCTAAATAGCCGAGTTGACTAGATACCGGATAAAATAATCCCTACTTACGCTTATGGATTATTTTTCCTGCATGACGGTTCGTTTTGAACCTTAGTCACCTTAGCTTTACCGCAAATCGAAGATACTAGCTTTTTCATTGATGTCTAAAATCGAAGTTAATAAAGTAAACACAGTAGGGGGTCATTCTGATTGTGTCTACACACTTGAACAGGGCCCAAAACCCAACGAATTCTTCTCCTCAGGAGGAGATGGGGTTGTTGCGCTGTGGGATTTAAATGACATGGACAATGGCCGTATGATTGTCAAAGTGCCTACTTCGATATATGCGCTTTGCTATTATGCTGAAAGAAATGTGCTGGTTGTCGGACAGAATTTTGATGGCATACACCTGGTAGACCTTGAAAAAAAGAAAGAAGTCGGATCGATCAATTTGGGAACCAGCGCCATCTTCGATATCAAAGTAGTTAAGGACCGCATCTTTGCAGCCTTGGCCAATGGCGAAGTACATGTGCTCAACATCACGACATTGGAAACCATTCAGGTGATTCAGGCTTCTGAAATGAGCGCAAGAACAATAGCCATATCTGAGCAATTAGGCCACCTAGCGATCGGCTTTAGCGATAATTTCATTCGCATCTATAGTTTGATTGATTTCAGTTTAATCAAAGAAATCGAAGCACATAAACTTTCGGTCTTCACTGTACAATATTCTCCTGATCAGCGTTATCTCATAAGTGGAAGTCGGGATGCCCATTTAAAAATATGGGACACTAAAAAAGACTATGAATTGCAGGAGTCTATAGTGGCACATATGTTTGCAATTAACCATTTGGTTTTTAGCCCTGATAGCAAACATTTTGTAACTTGTAGTATGGATAAGTCCATTAAGGTCTGGGATGCCGAGACTTTCCAACTCCTGAAAGTGATTGATAAAGCAAGACATGCAGGCCACGGTACCTCGATCAATAAGGTGCTTTGGACAAATTTCAACAACCTTTTATTGTCGGCCAGTGATGACCGGAGTATATCAACCTGGGATATCAAATTTTAATTTTCGGTAAGCATGAACATTACACCGCTAGAGATTAGGCAAAAAGAATTCGAAAAAGGATTTCGTGGTTATGATAAAGATGAGGTCAGCGCATTTCTGAACTCACTTTCCGTTGAGTGGGAAAGACTTTACGACCAGAATAAAGAGCTGAAATATAAACTTGAAGCTTCTGAGAATGAAGTGAAGAAGTTGCGCGAAGTGGAGAACTCCTTGTTCAAAACCTTGAAAACGGCCGAAGATACTGGTGCTAACATGGTAGAGCAGGCGACCAAGACTGCCGAACTCCACATGAAGGAAACCGAAATGAGAGCCGATGGGCTAATGAGCGAAGCCAAGTCTAGGGCCCGATCAATCATTGAAGAAGCTGAGAATAGATCGAGCATTATCATTGACGACATGGAGGATGAGATCCGCCAGCTAGAGCAAGTATTTAGGAGTATGAAGGCAAATAAGGACTCTCTAATGTCTGAATTGAAGTTATTAGCAGAGGATATCCTGAATAAACTTCAGAGACACCAAGATTTTCCAAGTGACATTAAGCCTCATTTGAAGAAAGCCAAGGAACTAGGAAGAGAAATTAATGACAATAGTGATAAGCCGATCAGTGTCGAAGGCATACTAGTAGAAAATGAACATAAGGCCGCTGAAAAGAGTATAGATGAAATGGTGGAGGCGACAGTAGAAGATACCCATACAGAGCCAATAGCTGAAACAACACGAGAAATCGAGGAGGTTCGATCAGAACCAGTGATTGAAGAAATAGAAGAAGCTCCAATAGCCGAAGAGACTCAAGAAGAAGAATTAAACGAAGAAGTTCAACCAAAGGATAGCACCGAAGAAGATAAAGAGAAGAGTTCCTTCTTCGATAAGTTTGAGTAAGATGAACAAAGATATTGTTTCATTGGAAGGCATGGAATTCTATGCCTTTCATGGTTTTTACGAGGAAGAAAGAGAGAAAGGCAATGACTTTGTGGTTGACGTACATGTAACTACTGACTTTGCCATTGCCTCAGAACATGATGACCTTGAAGGCACAGTCAATTACGAGGCCATCTACGCCATTACTAAAGAAGAAATGGCAATACCCACTAAGCTATTAGAACGCGTTGCTCAGCGAATCCTAGATCGGCTTTTTGACGCTTTTAGTGAGATTTCGACCATTGAGATTTCAGTAGCCAAAAAGAATCCCCCTGTAGGTGGTCAGGTGAAGCAATCTCGAATAACAATGATCCGTCACAAATAGTACTTCTCATAAGTACAGTATAATGACCGAAGCCCAAAACACCTTAAGTAAGCTTAAAGAACTTCTCAGAATGGAGAAGGATGAGGATTATGCACAGTACCAGCGTAAGATGCTCAATACATCCGTTGATGAAAGGAGACAAAAAGGCGTTACATGGTATCCTGTTCAACTCGTAAATAGATTTATCAGTACGGGAGAACGCTATACACTTGAATTAGATCGCACATCTCATTTGGAGCAAAATCATGCCTTCCAAGTCGGAGCTATTGCCAGCGTATTCTCTGGACATGGAGAAGATGCAGATGCTTTATCTGGAGTTATCAGTTATGTGCGTAGAGACAAAATGAGAGTTGTCCTCAACTCGGACGATGTCCCAGATTGGCTTCGCGATGGAAAATTAGGTGTCAACCTACTCTTTGATGAAGGAGGCTATCGTGAAATGCAAAAGGCCTTAAAAGAAGTTCATAGTGCTGATACGGGTAGGTTAGCCGATTTGAGAGAGATCCTTTATGGCGCTAAACAGGCATCGTTCAAAAAAGGCTTTGACTTTCAATCTGTCAACTTGAATGAGGGTCAAAATCGAGCACTGTCTCAGATATTCAATGCAAAAGACGTTGCCATTATTCATGGGCCTCCAGGCACAGGAAAGACCACTACTTTGGTAAACGCGATTAAAGAAGTTGTCAAAACTGAAAAGCAGGTTTTAGTTTGTGCACAAAGTAATGCAGCAGTTGACCTGATGGTTGAGAAGCTAGATGGGTTGGGGATTGAAGTGTTGCGAATTGGTCATCCGGCTCGACTGACACCTGAAGTGATTGAGAATAGTCTTGACGTTAAAATATCAAAGCATCCCTTTTTTAAAGAACTAAGAGAAATCAGAAAGCGCTCGGACGAGTACCGAAAAAAGGGGCTGAAGTACAAGCGTAATTTTGGTCACGAAGAACGCATGCAGCGTAAGATGGTCATGCATGAAGCCAAAATGCTAAAAGGCGATGCCGATCGTATTGAATCCCAAATTACTGAAGACTTGGTCGATAGGACACAAGTGATTGCCTGTACACTGGTAGGATCAACCCATAGACTCTTGCAGGACAGAACATTTAGGTCTGTTTTTATTGATGAAGCTTCGCAGGCATTAGAGCCTGCTTGTTGGATCGCTATTAAGAAGGCATATCGCGTGATTATGGCGGGCGACCACCTGCAGCTACCTCCAACGATCAAGAGCCTTAAAGCGGCTAAAGATGGCCTTGCCAATACACTCTTCGAAAAGGCGATTAAGCATATTGATGAGTCTGTAATGCTCGAAACACAATATCGTATGCATCCTGATATTATGAAGTTCTCAGGAGACTATTTTTATGGCGGTCAACTGAAAACAGCTGAAGATGTGCTGTTCAGAGAAAAAGGGAGTGAACTTGAACACTTTGTTTTCATCGATACTGCTGGTTGTGGTTTTACCGAAAAGGTGAAGAAGGAAACCTTGAGTACCTACAACAAAGAGGAGGCAGATTTATTAGTGAAGCACCTTTCCAATAATCTATCACTCGATAAGTCTGTTGGAATCATTGCCCCGTATAAGGCGCAAATTGAATTACTCCGAGACTTGGTGATGAAGAACCCAGCTTTCGATGCCGTAAGGGAAAATATCGTTGTGAATACCGTAGATGCTTTTCAAGGGCAGGAGCGTGATGTCATTTACATTGGCTTAACGCGAAGCAATGAGCAAAATGAAATTGGTTTTTTGAAAGAATATCGTAGAATGAATGTAGCCATGACGCGTGCTAAAACGCAATTGGTCATAATAGGTGATTCTGCCACGCTTGGCCGTGATGCATTTTACAATTCAGTGATTGATTATGCGCAGCAGATTGGCGGGTATAAAAGCGCTTTTGAGTTTTTGTATGCTGAATAATTATCTAGGTAAAAACCAATGTGCATAATCGCAATTATCGCAAACCAGGCAAGTCGCTTCGGTATCCGCCCAATCGAAATTAAGTAAAGTAGAAATAGCGGTGTTCAATTGAGCATGTCGCTCTTCAAACTCTTCGTGTTGGCAAACCACGCATTTTAGTCTCTTGCCGGCTACTTCGTAAGTCCGTGTTTCGTCTTTGCTGAAAAACCCCATAGTCTTTGAGTGTGTTGATGAACTGATTTTACAAATTAATCCGCTAACACTAAAGCGCTCGGGCCAAAACCTGAGCAGCTGTTCAATTAAGGATACTATTGATTTCGTTCAAAATGAATGTAGCACAGGCTTCTGACTCACTAGAGTAAATTATAGATTTGGATATAACAGCACCATTAAAATAGCCAACTAGGTATCTATGGTTTTCATTTTTTATGAACCATCCTTTATCAGTCCTTTTGTTTTCAGACCAATTGAGCCAATCCATGATAAGACTCCTGTCTTTAAGTAAGACTGCCTCAAGTTCTAAGGCTAAGTCGACCTTGTCAAGAGATTCATAGCCAGATTCCCTAATGAGAACTTGTATCGACTTCTTGTTTTTAGGGTCGACCAGGTTAGAGGCTAAATTGACTAATGACATTATAATGTCATATTTTTTCATTCGAGTTGTTTTACCTAGCTAAAATGATCATTAATATGCAAGAATAAAAAAGAATACCGCGAGGTTTTTATAGTGTGTTTATATACCTAAAAGCCATGAATTGCTTGTTCTTAAGTTGCCAATGGTCACAGTGCTTTTGCCAAAACCTGAGCAGCTTCTGGCTTTAGACGAAACCAAAGTTCAGGCTCTATCAGCTCTAACTCAATCAATGCAAGCTGATCGCTATTGTCTCTGATGATGTCTACTCTGGCATAGGTGGGTTGTGGATCGCAAGCGGCCACTGCTTTTTCAGCAAAAGCAATTTCTTCCGAAGAAGGGTCATATAAATGTACTGTGCCACCAAAGTCGTCTTGCACTCTGAAGTCACCTGGTTTGGCCACTTTTAATACAGCATGTGTGAATTCACCACCCATGACCATTAAAGATACTTCTCCTTTTTCTACCACGTTCTTTTGAAAGGGTTGAAGCATCATGGCTTCTTTGACGATAAGGGTTTGGAAAATTTCTTCGTGTTCTTGAAGGGTATCGATATTTAACTTATAGGTGTGGCGAGATGCTCCGGATACACAAGGCTTAAGGATGCAGTCTGTCCAGCCAGTTTCATGATATAGGGCTTTTAAGTTCGTTTCTTCACCGATTTCGATATAGCGAGTTGCTGGAATATTGATGCCACGATCGTTGAGATCACGCAGGTAATGTTTGTCCATATTCCAGTTGATCAAGGCATAAGGATTGATCATTTGCGTAAGCTTACTCGTGGAGGCTAACCACTCCTTCCATTCTTCAAACCTGTCAAAATAGTCCCAGGTGGTTCTAAAAATTACAGTTTGAGTACTCCCCCAGTTGAATTCTGGGTCGGACCAACTAATACGGGTAACGCGATGTCCATTTGCTTTCAACGCGTCAAGCACTAGGCCATCTTCGGTGAGAATGTTTTGAACGTTTTCATCAAGAATGGTAGGGGCAACGTAGCGATCGTCTGTGAGCACTACGAAGTCGTAAAGAAATTGACTCATTCTGAAGTAACACTGTTTGGGTTAACAAAAGTAAAGCCTCTGGCATCGCTGCCCTCATAGAAATCAACTTCGAGACCAACTAAGTACATGGTTTGCCTTTTTTCTATGTGAACAGTAATGCCTTCAATATCATAGGTGAGATCACCATCCTTTGGTTTGTCAAAACCAAGCATAAAGCCATGTCCACCGCAGCCACCACCGCCTTTTACCCCAATACGAAGGCCATAGCCTTCGGGAATACTTTTATTGCTCATGATGTTTTTCACCTCTTCAATCGCTTTTTCAGTAAGGCTTACTGGTTGAATGTTCATAAGAATGAGAATTATTTCACGTTTTCAGATGTAAACTTAAATACCTATTCGAGATTCTCACTAATTTAGTTCCTAAATGAAAAGTCCGAGAGGGTAAGTTCTATTTATGGATTATGTAACTGAGTTTTTAAAATTATTAGTTCCCGCAGCGCTAGTCATGTATGCCATGTATTTAGTCATGCGAAATTTTCTACAAAAGCAGTTCGACCATAGATTATTAGATATAAAGATTAAAAACAACGAAACTGTTTTACCAATTCGCCTTCAGGCTTACGAGCGCATTGCTTTGTTGCTCGAAAGGATTTCCCCTAATAACATGTTGTTAAGATTAAGTGATCCTTCAATAAGTGCTTTTGCTTTTCAACAGCTTTTGCTCAATGAGATCAGAGAAGAGTTTAATCACAACCTTTCGCAACAAGTCTATATGTCTAACTTGGCCTGGGCGAAGATCCGCACAACGGTCAATGAAATCGTAACGGCTGTTCAAGAGTCTGCTCAAAAAATGGATGAAAGTAAAAATGCAATCGATCTTGCTGAGGCCATTTTTGATTATATGTCTAAATTAGACAGAGATCCAGTCGGAGAAGCACTTACACTCGTAAAAGAGGAAACAAGACAATTATTTTAAGACATTAATTTATGGCCAAAGAACCATCCGCTAGAGAAAAGAAATACTTTAATCGTTTTAAAAAGAGGGCGGTCAATATTGTCAATGACAGTGACTCCTTGAAAAGCCTATTGATTAAGTTAAAGGATAAGCTGGATGCCTCAGAAGGTGATGATTCGCTACGCCATAAATTAGTTGAATACCTGAAACTCGTGTCACGAATGGTAAGTAATACGGTTAGTGGTAACTACAAAGACATGCCATGGCAGACTTTGGTCATGATAGTCGCTGGACTACTCTACTTTATCGCCCCATTGGATGCTTTGCCTGATTTTATCCCCGTTGCAGGCTATTTAGATGATGCTACAATCTTGGTATGGCTAGGGAAATGCTTCCGAGAAGACCTTGAGAATTATAAAACTTGGGAACAGGCGAACTTTTCTGAATAACAAAAGTGTTTACTCGCTGTTAAATCATTGAGTAAAATAAAATATCACTTTTGATCAATCAATCTTTTATAAACGAAGCCTACACTTACGCATCGTATCGCGAGTTGCTAGATAACCTTCTTCAGCAAGGAAAAACGACAGGTACTAATCAATCTGAGAGCATGGTTAACTATGCTACCCTCAATGAGAGGCGCATGAAGAAATGGGATAAGATTGGAAAAATTACACCAGAATTGATGGACAAGTTGATGTCTATTGATCAAAAAATGACTTGGCTTGTCGTCACCGAAGGCTGGTGCGGTGATGCTGCTCAAAACTTGCCTTTCCTTAATAAAATGGCCGAATTGAATCCGAATATTGACCTGAGGTTCGTATTGCGTGACGAAAATTTACCATTAATCGATGCTTTTCTAACCAACGGAGGGAGGTCAATACCTAAGTTAATCGCCTTAGATAGTGAATTGAGTGTGCTAGGAACATGGGGCCCCAGGCCTGAACCAGTGCAGAAGGCTTTCCTTGAGAATAAAGTGAGTCAGGAAAGAACGGGTAAAGAATTTACAGAATACCTCCACCTATGGTATGCCAAAGACAAGGGGATTACCCTTCAAGGTGAAATTTTGGCTATTTTAGATGTATGGAATCAAAAACTGCAATTATTGCCGGTGCAAGCGGACTGATTGGCCAGTCACTCATTCAAATGTTATTGAACAGCAAAGACTATGGTCAAGTCATTGCGCTAGTGAGAAAGCCACTCGGAATCCAGCACGAAAAGCTGAAAGAACTTACTGTAAACTTTGATCATCTGGCAGATTTGGGAGACTTTCCAGACGCTGATGATATTTTTTGTACACTAGGTACCACCATTAAAAAGGCAGGCTCACAAGAAGCATTTTACACCGTTGATTTTACCTACCCCATGGAGCTTGCCAAGCGAGGCCTGAAAGCTAATGCTAAACGCTACTTTCTAGTTACAGCTTTGGGCTCAAATAAAAAATCAAGTAACTTTTACAGCAGGGTTAAAGGAGAATTGGAGGATAAAATCTCATTTCTACACTATAGAACGATTTACATTTTCAAGCCTTCTTTGTTAAGGGGCGATCGAGAGGAGAATCGTCCTGGGGAAAAGGTTGCTCAAGCTGTAATGCGAATCATTCCCTTCATAGGACCATGGAAAAAGTATCGTCCTATTCATGTCGATAAGGTAGCAGACGCGATGATGAAAGTTTCCAGGCAAGAAGACAAAGGCTGCTATTTCTATCAGTCTGAGATCATGCAGAAGATGTAATACTTTGTCATTCCCGCGAAGGCGGGAACCCCCTTAAAGTAGGTGCAAGTTCTTGGAGATTCCCGCTTTCACGGGAATGACGAGTTTATTGAGTCTGATTAATTCACAGCCTTTTCAAACGCTGCTTTACCACCAACCACTGGAATTGAAATTGAAGTACCACTAAGGTCTATCATCAATTTGGTTCCGGGTGCTGGGTGAAGCGTAAACTCGCTGTCACTTGAAAAGATCATTAAACCAATTTGTTGCCCTGCAGGAATGATCTGATCATCAGGTTGTAGGTCGAATTTTAGTTCATAGAATTTACCAGGTTTCATTGGGGCACTTTTGCTGATTGATTTGCTGTTCTGAGGATCTGCCCAACCACGCGTGATGATATTATCAGTAATCTTTGTGCCTTCTCCTTCGTTCCAAGGCAGAGAAACCATCCATACAGAAAGATTTGCTGCTGCCTTGTCACTAGCAACTTTAATTGTCAAGGTAGAGAGTCCTGATAGATGAACATCTTCCTTTAAAGTTGGTGTAACGAAAAGCAGACGGTTATCGGAGCTTGTCGATTTCGCCAATGCCGTACCTGATTTTGTATAGTCGTCTGTTAAGGTTTCGGTCTTTTTACTTTTAGGCTTTGATGTCGTTAACTGACCAATGCTCGGGGCATTGCCTTCTAGGTACAGTTGAACAGATTTAGCTGCTGGGTTAGGATAGTCGGCATAAGCTGTCGGATCCGTTCTAGCATCATCTTCTCTCACGATCCAAGCCTTCGCATCGTTCTCTACGCCATTTTCAACACCGTGCAGATAGCGTGTAAACCAACGATTCATCATTTTCATTGGTGGAGGTCCGCCATGTCCATTTTGGTGATAGAAGATCTGAGTTGGGATGCCCATCTTTTTTGCCTCTTGAGAGATTCTATTACTATGCTCAGGCATCACATTCCAATCGTTAAAACCATGAGACATCAATAAAGCAGCTTTCATTGGCTTCATATCGTTTATATAATCTCTACCTGCCCAAAAGTCATTGTAGTCACCCGTGATTCTGTCCATATTATTGGCCATCTCGGTATCGCGAACGGTTTTGTTATTATAAGGTCTTTTGTCTTCAGCACCACTGTGAATAAAGTCATAGAGTACGTCAATATCTTCACCTAAGTATCCTCCGGGACTTCTCACCAAGCCGTTAGATCGGTAATAGTGATAATATGAAGTATTAGGTGCAATAGGAATAATTGCCTTCAGAGCGTCTACGCCAGTGGTTGCTGCGGCCAAAGGAAGTGTACCATTGTAAGATGTCCCTGTCATACCTACGATGCCAGTAGACCAAAAGGCTTCAACTTTTTCATTTCCATCAGGGCTTGTATACCCATTGTCTTTGCCCGACAGCCATTCGATGACCGCTTTGGGTGCCAATGATTCATTGTCTCCGCCAACTGTCGGTGCACCTTGAGAAAGGCCTGTACCCGGTGATGAAGAATGAACTACAATGTAACCTCTTGGTACCCATGTTCTGATTTGAGAATTCGAAATGATTGGTCTTTCACCTCTTCTTTTCACCTCTACATGGCTTCTAGGAGGAGGGATAGCTCCAATTTCATGCTGTACTTTCCAGAATAATCCCGGAGCAGTACCAGCAGTACCAGCATAGTAAGGACTAGATTCATAGACTATTGGAAGTTTAAGCCCTTCGGTTTCTGTTTGATTTGGACGAGTAACCGCAACGTGGACGCGATCTATTTTACCGTCTCCATCCGTATCAAATTCAGTTTCTACCCAAAGGTCATGACGAATCCAGTCTTCCATTTTACTGAAAGCTTCCACCACCTGAGCCTCACCGTCTTTGAAGACGGGCACTGCTTTGTTCGTTGATTGTGCTAAAACTGGCTGAATTGATAAGAGAATGACCAATAAGCAGGTTAGGATAGAGATTGATGAACGCTTCATGTCTTGGAATAAAGTGGCTAAAAGTTGATCCTAATTTACAAAAGAAAATGCTTGAACATTACTTCGTGACACTTAACCTGCCTAGTCTATCTATTATCAACCAGGCGATTAAAACATAGCCGAGAACGATTAGAACAAAACCTGTAGAGGCAAACTCAGGATACCAGCTTTGCCAAGCATCCCATTCGAAGGCAGGGTTAGGAATTGATCCGTATAGCATCATTAGCGGTAACGACAGTAGGCCCAAAGCCAATAACTGCTTAGTGCTGACTTCTTTTAACTCATAAACGATCCACGTGGCAATAAATGGAAAACCTAGAAAGATGATCCTTGTCATATCACCGCCTGCCAGTATACCGAAGCCAAGATAAACTGCACTGAAAAGTACGAGCAAATTCCTTGTGTTGTCATACCGAAAACTTCTTGCATATCGGCCAAACGTTAAGAAGAGTGCAGGCCCGAAGGCCACGGCCATGGCTGCGAGCCATCGGACAATTTCAAAGGGATTTAGGAGGGCTTCCTTCGCATGATATCCCAAGGTGATCAAGGCGCCTTTTCCTTCTTCTATGGGAAGGAAATTTCCATTGACCAATGATTTAGCAACTACCCCTAAAACCAGCGAGGCAGCGATTAGCGGAAGATCATAAAATCCTTCCTCTGTTTTCCGATTATGCCACCAGGCATAAATCAACAGCACAATCATTAAGGCAATGAAAGACTCCTTCTGAATGGTGGCAAGTGGGGCGAGCCAAAGCAGGTGGATGAACTTTCTTTTGATGATCAACCAAAGAAAGAGGGCTTGAAAGAAGTACAACGGCACGTCAACGGTAATGGGATCAAAGGCATTCAGCCTAATAAGGCCAGTCCAATGAAAAAGGAGCCAAGCAAAACCAGCGATAAACCACTTGAGGTCAAAGCCAAGTTGTCGCCAAAGCAAGAAGGTGATTGAGACAGACAGCAAAGTGAAGATTAAGTTCACCAATTGAAAGTCGTACAGTATATCACCAGAGTTGACAAATGAGGCCAAAGCTGGAACTAATATGCGTTGATGAAATGGAAATGCTACTTGGTAATTTGTTTGAACTCCAGTAAAAAACTCATAAATGTTTCGGTAGTCATTACCGTCAAACTCTGACGCAAAATCATAGCTAATGGGTTCCTGCAAATGCTGGTAGCCAAAGAAGCAAGCTGCAGTAATCGCTAAAAAAATATACAGCCAATAGAGCCGAATTCGCATGAAGTGAAAATATGCAATTAACTTGAATCATAAGTTATTTATCGGGTTTTTTGCATTCAGATGATTGCAGTAGTACAACGTGTTTCAAAGGCTTCAGTAAGTATTAATCAGCAAATTAAAGCCAGTATTGGTCTCGGCTTTATGATACTATTAGGTATCGAGGAAACTGATGATGCACAGGATATTGAATGGCTAAGCCGTAAAATTGTGAACATGCGCATATTTCCTGATGATGAAGGCGTAATGAATAAGAGCTTGCTTGATGCCAACGGTGAAGCCTTAGTAATTAGTCAGTTTACACTTCATGCGAGTATCAAAAAAGGAAATAGGCCTTCTTACATTAAGGCTGCGAAGCCTGAAATTTCAATTCCTCTTTATGAGGCTTTTAAGAAACAATTGGCATTAGATTTGGGTAAAGATGTGGGTTCGGGTGAATTTGGAGCTGACATGCAAGTTTCACTGATTAATGATGGTCCGGTAACAATCGTCATAGATACAAAAGACAAGAAATAATGAGTATTGAAGACAAGCCCTTAGCCTTGGTTCAGGCAGAAGTAGACACTTGGATCACGGAGGTTGGTGTACGTTATTTTAACGAGCTAACCAATATGGCTCAGCTTACAGAAGAGGTAGGTGAGGTAGCAAGGATCATCGCAAGAAGGTATGGAGAGCAATCCGAGAAGGAATCGGACAAATCGAAAGACTTGGGTGAAGAGCTGGCAGATGTGCTTTTTGTAGTCGTTTGCCTTGCAAATCAAACGGGAGTCGATTTACAAACTGTTTGGGAGAATCGCATGACTAGCAAGACATCGAGAGATAAGGATAGACATAAAAACAACGAAAAATTACATTAAACTAAGATTATGAGAAGAATTATGGGATTAGCGTTAGCGCTAATGATGACTGTTAGTTTGGCAAATGCACAAAGGCCGACTGGTTATAATTTGAAGAAAGGTGATAAGTTTACCATGACAGCTGTCATAAAGCAAGACATCAAGCAAGAGGCGATGGGTCAAACTATGACAACAGAGCAATCCATTTCTAATACGGATGAATTAGAAGTTACCGCAGTTAACGGAGACGTTTATACCATCAAGTTGACTGGTATAAGAAGAGCGGCTTCTGTTCAATCTCCAATGGGGTCAACTGATATTGATTCTGATAAGGACGGAGACATCCATAGTACAATGAGAATTTTGACTGGTAAATCTTACTCATTCGAAATGAATAAGATGGGCAAAGTGCTGAAAGTAATGGGCGTGGAAGAAATGAAAAACGCTATGAATCAGGAGATGTCAGACGCTGGAATGGGTGCTGCAGCAGATCAGATGTTGGCGGCTTACAGTGGTGATATGTTAAAGGATGGCTTGAGTGCTCAATTGGCGTTTTATGAAGGTAACAATGGCTCAGAATGGACTTCTAAGACCTCTTCTGTTATAAATACTTTACCAGTCGAACTTGAGAATTCATATAAATGGGATGGAGATCGCACGATATTGGCGGAAGCAGTAATTGACATGAGCGGTACAATGGAAATGATGGGGACTAGTGTAAAAACAGCTATGTCAGGTGATCAGCAGACTATTATCGACCTGGATGTAAAGACAGGTATGCCGTCTAAAATTCAAGCAATTCAAACTGTAGAAGGTAATTTGGAAGCGCAAGGAATGACAATTCCAATGAATATAGTTTCAGAAACTACTACCACGATTGTGAAGAAATAGACTGATTAAGATTCAGTATTAAAACAAAGCCCATTGCAGTATTGCAATGGGCTTTGTTCGTTTTATGTAAGATATGGGAATCAGATGGTTAGCGATCCATCAACCAGTTTCGGAACTATGTCAAACGCATCTGGACTTGAACAATATTCAATATCCTTTATGATCCCGAATTTGGAAAGCCTTGCCGCGTGGTTACTCCTACTGATATAATAGAAGAGGTCTTTTTGCATCGACTCATAAAGATAAAAAGCAGAGATAGCAGCGTCAGAATCAAATTCAGCCTCTTTTTTCAAGCCATCACATACCGCTCCAGCAAACAAGCTGTCCTCCAAGTTGTAATGCCCTTTCCAGCCCGCACAGAATAGAAGTATGTCTCTTTTCTGAGATTTTAAGTAATTGACTATAGCAGAGAGGTTTAAGAATGCACCAATGATTACTTCAGGAGCACCTTTCGAAAGATCAATTGCCCTAGTGCCATTTGTTGTTGTTGCCGCAATACGTTTGCCTTTAAATTCCGATTGCATATAATCAAACGGAGAGTTACCAATATTGAATTGCGCTAGCTTTTTACCACCTCGTTCACCTGCCATTATATAGCCTTGCTTACCGAGCGCTTCACATTCCTCCACAGTTGCCACGGGCCTGATGCTTTCGACACCAGAGCCAAGGCCAGCTACCATGCAAGAAGTGGCTCTCAATACGTCAATAACCACAATGCATTTATCTGATACATCAAATTGTTGAATCAGTTCAGGAGTGTAGCAAATGTCTATTTTCATTATTTGTAGAAAGGCAATTTGATCACCTCAGCCTTAAGTTTATGTTTGCGTACGGCTACTAAGATTTCAGTACCAATCTTGCTATTTTCTTTAGTTACATAACCCAAGCCAATACCATAGCCAAGAGAAGGAGACATAGTACCGGAAGTAACTTCGCCTATTGTATTTTCACTGCTATCTAATAATTCATAGTGACTTCTAGGAATGCCCTTTTCTATCATTTTGAAGGCCACAAGCTTGGTAGTTACTCCTGCTTCTTTTTGCTGTTGCAATGCTGCAGAGTTGGTAAATTCTTTTGTGAATTTCGTGACCCACCCTAAGCCAGCAGCCAGGGGAGATGTCTCATCCGTAATATCATTTCCATAGAGGCAATAACCCATTTCCATTCGGAGTGTGTCACGGGCGCCCAAGCCGATTGGCTTGATGTCGAATGCTGCACCAGCTTCGAATATTTGATTCCAGACAGCTTCCGCGTGATCGTTATGAAGGTAGATTTCGAAGCCACCAGCACCTGTATAACCTGTGGCAGAAATGATTACATGTTCTACGCCTGCAAATGGACCTACAACAAAATTGTAGTACTTAATCTCAGAAAGATTTACTGTCGTTAATTTCTGTAGTACTTCTGTTGCTTTTGGCCCTTGAACCGCGAACAAAGAGTATGAATCAGAAACGTTTTTCATGTCTACACCTTCGGTGTTGAACTTGGAAACCCAATTCCAATCTTTTTCAATGTTAGAAGCATTGACCACAAGCATGTACTTTGCCTCACTGAAGCGATAAACAAGCAGGTCATCTACTACGCCACCATCTTCATTTGGGAAGTAAGAATATTGTGCTTGGCCATCAACTAGCTTGGATGCATCGTTGCTGGTTACGCGTTGGATTAAATCAAGTGCATTAGGTCCTTCTAATATAAATTCTCCCATATGCGATACATCAAAAACGCCAACACTATTTCTCACAGCCTTGTGTTCTTCGATATCAGAAGAATAACGAACGGGCATATTATAGCCAGCAAAAGGAACCATTTTACCTCCAAGACGCTCGTGAAGGTCGTTTAATGCTACTTTTTTTATTTCCATCTTTCTACAGTTTTTCCTGTGACAAAAGTAACCATAGCCGAGTATAATTTGATCTAACAAGGAAAAAACTTAGTATACCCAGCCATAGTTAACTAATGATGTAGTTGTTTAATTACTTCTTTGAAGCAACCTTTAGCTTCCAAGAGCTATCTTATACAATAACTCAAACTAAAAGGTCAAAACATGTTTAGTAATTTTTTTAAAGTCACCATGCGGAGCTTTCTGAAAAGTAAGCTCTTTGCTTTCATTAATATCATTGGTTTAGGGCTTGCGCTTGCTTGCTGTATCATTGCCTATCTGAACTATAATTTCTCTAATTCCTTTGATGATAACCACCTCAATAAGGATGAGATCTACCAATTAAGCGTCAATAGACAAATTCAGGCAAATCAAGTGCCCTTCAATTTTGCACCAATGATGGTTGCTGAAAATCTGAAAGAAGATGTACCCGGCTTGAAACATGTATCTAGGTACAATACAGGAGGAATCATTATCAAATCTGGAGACAGAGCTTTTACTCGTAATATCGGATATGGTGATGAGGACTACTTTGAGATGTTCACTTACCCACTTAAATATGGGTCGATTGAAAACTTTAGTGATAAGTCGAATATTTTTCTTTCATCCGAAACTGCAACAGCACTTTTTGGAAATAAGATTGCGCTTGGTGAGGATTTAGAGATCGTCAATAATGACGGGCCTAATTGGTTTTTAACCGTAGGGGGAGTTTTCGAGCCAATTCCTGAGAATACATTGATGCAATTTCAAACTTTTACAAGTTGGGAAAACAGTTACTTATTGGGTGATCAAAAGAGGAATGACTGGAGATCATTTGTGGCTGCTGTATTTGTCCAGACCGAAAGCGAACAGACTGCCAGAAATATGCCTCAATTACTCGATAAGTATGTAGGTATACAGAATGAAGCACGTAAAGATTTTGAGATTTCTGGGTTTTGGGTGCAGTCCTTAGATGAAGCACCGGTAAATCAAAGAGACCTTAATGGGAGCAGTTTGTGGCAAGCGATGAATCCCGCTGCCATTGTTGCTCCAAATGTCATGGCAATTTTGATTTTACTATTGGCATGTTTCAACTTTACAAATACAGCAATCGCAATGTCTAATAAGCGATTAAAAGAGATCGGGGTTAGAAAAACACTAGGAGGAAGTAGAAACCAGTTGATGTTTCAATTTTTGGGTGAAAATCTATTATTGTGCTTTTTAGCGTTAATAGTAGGAATAGCTTTTGCCACTTGGTTAGTGCCTGAATACAGTAGTATGTGGGACGGGCTCACTATACAGCTAAGTTTTAGTGAACATCCAGACTTGTTGATCTTCCTCATTGCGGTACTTGTTGGTACTGCAGTTATTGCTGGTGGATACCCTGCCTTATATGTCAGCAGGTTCAGACCCGTCTCTATCTTAAGGGGAACCCTTAAGGTAAATAGCTCCAGTATTTTGGCAAAAGTACTACTGTCGGTTCAGTTCATGATTTCGGTAATGGCCTTAGTCTCTGGTTTTGCATTTCTACAGAATGCATCTTATCAAAAGCAATTGGATCAAGGTTATGATGATGACCAATTGTTAATGATTCCAATGAGAGATGCTCAGGAAATGATGCAGATGCAGAATTTAGTAAGCTCAAATCCTTTAATTCAAGAAACGGCTCCTACGAGACATCATATTGGATGGGGAGCCCCTACAAGGTCTGTTAAAAACAAAGATCAAGAGTTCGAAGTCAATATCATGGACATTGGTGTCGACTATATGAAAACTGTCGGAATCCAGGTGTTAAGTGGACGAGGTTTTAATAAAGACAACCAAGAAATAGATCGAACATCATCGGTAGTAGTCAATCAAAGAATGGCAAGACAATTTGGTTATACCGATCCGGAGTCCATAATCGGGGAAACTTTCACGCTCTATGATACAGTCAGATACAATGTTGTCGGTTTGGTAAAAGACTTCTTCGATGCTGGATTATGGGATCCAATTGATCCGGCCATGATTCGGTTATTTAATGAAGACGAGGTAAACAACTTGGTGATAAGAGTGAGTTCAAGTCAACTCAATGAAATAGATGATTACTTAGAATCTAAGTGGCCTGAAGTGGTGAATGATCGGCCTTATGCGGGCTTTGTGCATCAAGAAAATATACTAGGTGAAGCGAAAGAGGTCAATGGTAACATTGTTACGATCTTCTTGTTCCTCTCCATCATTGCAATCATATTATCAGCCATAGGACTATTCACGTTGGTGTCGATAAACATATTGAGCAGGACAAAAGAGATTGGTGTAAGAAAAGTCTTAGGTGCTTCTATCCTTAGAATAACCTCTTTGATCAACAGACCTTTCTTGATCATCGTTTTCATTGGTTCAATCTTGGGTAGTACTGCAGGGTATTTTATTACTGACTTGCTAATGGATGAAATTTGGACTTATCACATGGACTTGGGCGTATTAACATTGATAATCCCAATCTTGTCCATTCTTTTTGTCTCGCTTATTTCAGTTTCAACTAAAGTCGTTGGAGCCGCGAAAAGGAATCCAGTGGAATCTTTACTGTGCTTTAGGATTGTATTCTTGTTTGAAACAAATGCTGATGCTATTCAAAACAATTCTGATTGTTCAGGAAGCAGGCGAAACGACTTTCTATGTAGCGGTGTTATGCCGAGAAGCCTAATGGCATCACGGTGCTTTTTCGTTGGGTACCCAGCATTGGTTTCCCAACCATACCCTGGGTATTGAAGAGCCGCTTTGGTCATAAGTCTGTCTCGATGGGTTTTGGCAAGAATAGAAGCCGCAGCAATCGACATGTACTTTCCATCACCCTTGATGATACATTCATGTGAAATACCAGTATAGGGCTTGAATCGATTGCCATCAATCAGCAATAGCTCAGGTTTGATTTTAAGCTTGTCTACTGCGCGGTGCATGGCAATGAACGAAGCATTGAGGATATTGATTTCGTCAATTTCAGTATGATTTACTTCTACTACTTCCCATGCTAATGCATCCCTTTTGATCTCAATTTCGAGGCGCTCAAGAACTTTTTTAGTTAATTTTTTAGAGTCATTCAAAAAAGGATTGACATAATCCTCTGGGAGTATAACAGCTGAAGCTACTACTGGCCCAGCTAGAGGTCCTCTTCCAGCCTCGTCACAACCCGCTTCTATTTTTCCCGAACTAAAACTTGATTTCAACATGATGACGATAAACTTAAGGACTAAGCCTAAGAACTTGAAACGTTTCTATAATTTTGCGACATGTCTGAGAACAATAGTCCATGGGAAACCTTAAGTGGCGAGCTTATTTATGAGAACGATTGGATTCGACTTGATGAATATCAAGTGATCAATCCCTCTGGTGGAGATGGGATTTATGGCAAGGTCTCATTTAAAAATAAGGCCATAGGCATTATTCCAGTTGATGATGACTTGAATACATGGTTGGTAGGTCAGTATAGATATACACTCAATGCGTATAGTTGGGAAATTCCAATGGGTGGGGTGCCCATGAATGAAGACTCAGAGGAAGGAGCCTTGCGTGAACTCAAAGAAGAAACCGGATTGATCGCTAAGAAATTGGATCTTATCTCCAAGATTCATACTTCTAACTCAGTAACAGATGAAGTTGGGACCATCTATTTAGCTACAGAACTTACAGAAGGTGAAGCTGAATTCGATGAGACCGAAGTAATTGTCATTAAAAAAATGCCTTTTAAGCAAGCACTCGACTGGGTGTTGGAGGGAAAGATAACGGACAGTCTGTCAATCGCTGGGATACTGAAATATGCCCGAACTTTAGGTCTATAATTCATGAGACCCTTACCCTACAAAGTACATTTTAATAAGACTTTCAACATAGCTTATCCTGTGATGCTAAGTCAGTTGGGTCATATTATGGTGGGAATGGCGGATAGTATTATGGTCGGCCAACTAGGACAAACTCCTTTAGCAGCAGCTTCTTTTGCCAATGGAGTTTTAGGGATCTTTATGATGTTTGGGATTGGCCTTTCGTATGGGATTACACCATTGGTGGCGCAAGCTGACGGTGAAAAGGATCACGGAAAAATCACTCGACTATTTCGGCATGGAATGATCTTATGCGCGGTGGCTGGAGTGTTGTTGTTTACAATCTTATTTTGTTCCACTTACTTATTTCCATACCTACAACAACCAGAGGAGGTTATATCACTCGGAACACCTTACTTACTCATTATCGGGTCTTCCTTAATCCCTCTGATGATCTTCCAGAATTTTAGACAATTCTCAGAAGGTTTATCGGTGACTAAACCCACGATGTACATCACCATCGTTGCAAACCTTGTGAATATCTTATTGAATTACCTTCTGATCTATGGAAAACTTGGACTTCCTGAGTTAGGGCTAAATGGTGCTGGCTGGGCGACTTTTATTTCTCGCGTACTTATGGCGATTGGACTCTATGTTTTTGTGATCAAGTATAAGAAGTTTCAGGCTTATCTCTCGGCATTTCAGTTCAGTAAAATTAAGGCTGACTTTTTTGTGCCAATGTTAAAAATCGGAGTGCCCAGTGGCGTTCAATTCTTTTTCGAAGTAGGCGCTTTTACCATGGCGGCTATCATGATGGGATGGTTGGGTACTGGTCCTTTAGCGGCACATCAGATCGCTTTGAGTTTAGTGTCACTGAGCTATATGATGGCTTCTGGAATTTCAGCAGCTTCAACGGTGCGAATTGGTAATCAAATCGGGATGAAAGATGGTACTAACCTACAAAGGGTTGGGAATACCAGTTTTCTCATGTCCCTCATTTTTATGGCTTGCTGTGCTATACTCTTCACCAGCCTGAGCAGCTTCTTTCCAACACTATATGTGGGAGAACCCGAGGTGATTTCAATTGCTACTACACTTATTATCGTTGCTGGATTCTTTCAGCTTTCAGACGGTATTCAAGTGGTAGGCTTGGGAGCCTTAAGAGGGATGTCGGATGTGAAAGTACCAACGATTATCACTTTGATTTCTTATTGGGGGTTAGCAATACCAGCCAGTTATATTCTAGGGTTTACTTTAGAACTTGGTCCTGCTGGTATTTGGTATGGTCTTCTTATAGGCCTTACTGCGGCTGCGATTGCCCTATTTGTTCGCTTCAAACGATTGGCTAGGCAAAAGGCTGCTAGCTTTGTTAAAAAGGCTGATGATAATGCAACCCTTGATCTTTCGGTCAGTCTTTAACTAGAAATAAAATGAAGTATACCATGAAAACATTATTTGCTACGTTTTTACTGCTTGTCACGCTCACGGCATTCTCTCAGAATCGAGAGACCAGAGATGTTGCCGATTTCGATGAAGTAGTCATGAGGCTGTCAGGAAAGGTTTATATCAAGTTGGGTACCAAGAATGAAGTTATCCTAGAAGGGGATGAAGATGTACTTGAGAAAGTATTGCTGGATGTTAAGGGAGGTAGATTATCTATAGGAGAGGAGCGTAGAAGTAGATGGAGTTGGAGGAGTTCAAGGACTAGTTTGAACGTTTATATCACGGTCAAAGAGCTAAACGGAGCTTCGGTTAGTGGTTCTGGAGATATTATAGGTCAGGATGTGTTTAAGTCAGATGGTTTCAGAGTATCTGTTTCTGGTTCAGGTAATATTGAATTAGAACTTGACGCTAAGGATGTAGATTCAAGAATTTCAGGATCAGGCAATATAGAATTATCTGGTTCAGCAGAGTATTCAAAACTTGGAATGAGTGGCTCAGGAAAATATTTAGCCGAAGAGATGAAAGTTGATGACTGTGAAATTTCAATTTCTGGTTCAGGGAGAGCTTCGGTTAACACCCAAGAAAGTTTAGATGTGAGGATTTCTGGGGGTGGTAGTGTTTACTATAGAGGAAGGCCTTCAGTAAACTCGAGTGTCTCTGGAAGTGGCAGGGTAAGAAGAATTAACTAGTTAGCTAGACTTCAAGGAAATTTTAAGATCCGGCTTCTGGCTGGATTTTTTGTATAAAGACAATTAGGCCTTGCACGATAAAAAACTGAGCACCAATGTAGGTGAGCATATTAAGGAATTCAGCTGAAGCGAAGGTTTGGTTGAATTTGTTGTAGGCTAAAATTGAATCGCTGATTAAAAATAGTATTGACCCTAATAGTACAAGTCGATAGCTCTGGTTATCCGTTTTCTTCCATCGTTTTTTCGCTGTTACCCCCATGATGCAGATCACAACTGTGTAGATCACAACAGGAATATACATCTCACCTAGGTTCTTATTAATGACAGAAAAAATGGCAAATCCAAAGAGTACAAAAACCAAATCTGACCACTCAAGCTTGACGCTCCTTTCCTCGCTTGATATAGCATTCATATTGATCACGATATAGACGACATGAGCAAGCAAAAAGCTTATTAGTCCGGCCAGAAAAAAGATTTCAGACCGAGGGACTAACATCAGCAATGTATCTCCTAAGAAAGAGAAGAAAAGTGCTGCCAAAACGAACTTATTCAGTGGTGTAGGACGAACGCTCTTCACGAAGTAGAACATCAGGGTCGGCATCAATAGTGGCTTGGTGATGGCAACTAGTTCGTCCATGCTACTTAACCGACTAGTCAAATCAAGTATAGCGATGATCAAAAAAGGATAGAGAGATTTATCAACTTTCATGCGTAATGTATCTGCTAAATACTCGTTTAGACCAATTTAAACCAAAAGTAAGAAATAAGAAGCCTAGAAATGCTGCTGCTGCGCAGACTATAAAAGCGACTCTTAAATTTGAAATGTCGTTGGCGTAGATGTATCCAGCGATGAAAGCCCCTAAACCTATTCCAACCTCCAAGGCGATATACATGGTAGCCAGTCCTTTTCCTCGGGCCTTATCTAAGCTGAGGTCTATGGTCCAAGCATAAATAGTTGGTGTGTTCATTCCGACGGCTACCCCAAATGCTACTGAACTAGCGATTAACATGGTTTGGGAGGTGGTGTAAGCCACCAGTAAGTCTGCAATAACGATAGCGATAGCTGCATACTTCAGAACAATCAACCGCCCAAATTTATCAGATGCCTTTCCTGCTAACACCCTAATAATCAGTGAGGAAAGTACGAATACACCAAAAAACACTCCTTTATTCGACTGGCTGAATCCTACGCTAATCGCAAGGTCTGGCATTAAAGTGAGTGCCGCTCCAAATGAAAATGATGTCAGAAGAAAAAAGAGTGAAGGGTTGAAAACTCTTGGCTCGAAGATTTCATTTTTCTTAACGCGAAGTAGTCGTGGATGAAAACGCTGTTTAGTAGTTAACGTTTCCTTCATGCCAATCAGAATGAGAACAGATAATAGCGCTAATACCGAGGAGGTGTGAAACATGGTCTCTAAACCGAAGGCTTGAGTAATCTTCGGTCCGAAACTAGGGCCTGCGGCCATGCCAATACTTCCAAATAACCCAGAGTATCCCATGGCTTCTCCTCTTCGGTGTGCGGGTACGATGTCAGCTATGTAGGCCGAGGTACCTGTAGGTTTGAAACCTGTAGAAAAACCATGTAAGAAGCGCAAAAGCATAAAGGCCCATACGGAGCTAACCAATGGATACATAAAACCCATGACAAAGCATACTACGGCACCTAAGATCATCACAGGGATTCTTCCGATGGTGTCTGCTAGTTTCCCGCTAAAGGGTCGAGAGAGCCCTGCGGTTATCGTAAATAATGAGATGACAAGACCTTTCTTTTCACCACCACCTAAAGAGGTCAGATAGTCATAAAGATCTGGCACTATCATGTTAAAGCTCGCGAAGAAGAGGAACGAACTAAGGCAGAGCAAGAAAAACTGGAGGGAGAAAATGTTCTTTTGCTCTGTCATTAACTACTGTTGCATCAAAAATGCCTTTATAAAATCGTCTAAGTCTCCGTCAAGTACATTTTGCACATCGGTTCGTTCTACAGAAGTTCGATTGTCTTTTATCAATTTGTAAGGATGGAGGACGTAGTTTCGTATCTGAGAACCAAAGTCAACGCGCATTTTTCCGCTTTCGACTTTGTCTCTCTCTTCCATGCGCTTGTCTAGTTCAATTTGATAGAGTCGTGATTTTAACATCTCCATTGCACGTTCTCGGTTCTCTAGCTGAGAGCGAGTTTCAGTGTTTTCAATATTAATTCCAGTAGGTGCGTGCTTAATTCTTACACCAGTCTCTACCTTATTTACATTTTGACCACCAGCCCCTCCTGACCGAAAGGTATCCCATGATATGTCTGAGGGATTCACGTGAATCTCAATGGTATTGTCAATAACGGGATAAGCAAAAACCGATGAAAATGAAGTGTGTCTTCTTCCTCCAGAATCAAAAGGGGAAATTCTTACCAGACGATGCACGCCTGATTCGGATTTTAATTGTCCGTAAGCAAAATCACCTTCAAACTCAAGTGTAGCAGATTTTATCCCAGCAACATCACCCGGTTGATAGTTGACTTGCTTTACTTTCATGCCGTGCTTCTCGCCCCACATGATGTACATACGCATCAACATTTCAGCCCAGTCATTACTCTCAGTACCGCCAGCACCAGGGTTGATTTCAATCATAGCGTTGAGCTGATCTTCATCGCCACTGAGCATTTTCTTAAATTCGAGTGCTTCGAGAACAGCTAAGGCCTTTTGAAATTCCTTTTCGACATCTGCCGCATCTCCTTCTCCCATTTCGAAGAATTCGTAGAGCGTATCTAGGTCTTCAACGGCATCGTTTGCTGCTTCAAAGCCATTGGTCCATACTTTTTTAGTACGAATGTTTTTTAATGCCTTCTCTGCTTCTTTCGGGTCATTCCAGAAATCGGGTTGGGCAGTAACAAGTTCTTCCTCTACTACCTCTCTTTTCTTGACATCGTAGTCAAAGATACCCCCTCAAAGCTGCTATACGAGCCTTTAAATCCTTCAGCTGATCTGCTGTCATGGTGTTAAATTTTAAAAATACAAATGTGACGAATTGGGTCGGATATTTCAAGGTCTAAGCAGAGCTTAGTTTTGGGTAATTATTAATTATTCTCTAGAGTCGGGAGGTAATGATGAATGCTTAATGGACAATGAACAATGAATAATTTGACATCATAGGTCAGAAAATGAATTTCACCTAATCACCTAATCACCTAATCACCTAATCACCTAATCACCTAAAATGACCCGATGATGAATGCTTCAAATTTGGGGTTGGTAAGGTCAACTTTCTTACGCCTCATCCATTTAAGACTGTAGCCTGTAAGCACTAGCGCTGCACTGGAGGCGGTAGTTCCGTTATCAAAAGTAAATGGATTGCCTTCTATGACACTATTATTAAAAAGATCGATGGCTAATAAACCAAAACCAGCTACAGGTAGAATGTCTTCAGCGCTTCTTAAAAGGGGAGAGCGATTTGAAAAGGCATTAGCCACGTTGACCACTTCAATTTGATCTAGCCTGATAATATTATTCTCTAACACTACTGTACTATCAGCAAACTGAGTGATGCGGTCTGTGAAAAAATCAAGTTCTCCTTTTTGCTTATAAATCATGTAACTGCCCACGCGATATTCATATCTACGAGTAGTGCCCTTTTTTCTTAGGACCATGTACGCTTGAGCAGAGGCGGCTTGAAAGAAAAAAAGCAGTCCAAGAACGAAAAATAATTTTTTCAATTGCATAGAGACTGCTAAGTAAATTAAAATCTTGGTTAAGTAATGTTAAACTTTAAAAGTCCAACCATATCTATCTTCAATTACTCCGGTTCGGATGTCATTAAGCTCCTTAAGGATTTTACTTGAAAATTTCCCTTGGTCTGAATGTTTAAGTTCATATGTATCTTCCTCAAAACCAATTTTTGCTATAGGAGCAATCGTGGCGGCTGTACCTACACCGAAAGCTTCTTGAATTCTTCCTTCTTTCGCGGCAGACACGATTTCTTTAACTGCGATAGGCCTTTCTTCTACCTCCATTCCCCAATCTCTAGCGATGGTAAGTACGCTATCCCTCGTAATTCCTTTAAGAATAGTTCCAGAAGTAGGGGCTGTAATTAGTTTTCCATCTACTACAAACATGATGTTCATGGTTCCAGACTCTTCGATAAACTGATGAGTCTTTGCGTCTGTCCAAACTAACTGGTGAAAGCCTTTTTCTTGGGCCAATTTAGCCGGGTATAAACTTGCAGCATAGTTGCCACCAGCTTTTGCAAATCCGGTTCCTCCTTCGACTGCTCTTGAGTATTCTGTTTCGATCTTAACATTAACTGGCTGTGAGTAATATGATCCCACAGGACAGGTAATGATCATAAATCTAAAATTTTGTGAAGGACGAATACCAATGTACTCATCAGTTCCAAATACAAAAGGCCTGATATATAATGCTGTATTTGGAGAAGAAGGTACCCAGCTGTTATCCAGTTTTACTAACTCGGTCAAGGCTTCCATGAAAAGTGATTCCGGTACTTCGGGAATGCACATTCTTTCGGCTGAGATATTAAGCCTTTTAGCATTCGCATCAGGTCTAAAGATCATTACCTCTCCTTGAGGATTTCTATAAGCCTTTAATCCTTCGAAAATTGTAATACCGTAGTGTAATGCACTATTCGCGGGGCTGATCGAGATGTTTTGATAAGGTGCTATTCTCAGATCTTTCCACTCACCATTTGTATAGTCGGCAACAAACATATGGTCAGAATATAGTTGGCCGAATGGTATGTTGCTTTCATCTAGCGTGTCAATGCGTGACTGACTAGTCTGTTGAATGCGAATGGTCTGAGTATCTATCATCTATTCAGTTTTTGTCAAATTTGGAATGCAAAAGTACACCTAATACATTCAAAATGCAAACGTTGCCAATTCTGTAATTTATTAGTATTCAGCTAATTAAGGTGCTATGTAACCGAATAATATTATGGAGATTACACCGCGAAGGGATAAAATATTCCGTCAAAAAATCACAAAGCCCAATAAATTATTAAATTCAGTTTTTCGACTTTCTCGGTTCCCAAATCACTTCTTCTGCCATTAACTCTTGCGCCATTTTACGGCCTATAACAAATAGGTAGTCAGAAAGTCTATTCAGATATCTAACGACAAGTCCGTCTATGGGTTCAAGGTCGTTAAGACTAATTACCAGGCGTTCTGTTCTTCTACAAACACAACGTGCAATATGAGCAAACGAAACTGATTGATGCCCGCCAGGTAATATAAAATTTGTTAAGGCAGCAAGTTCTTGATCCATCTCATCCATTGCTTGCTCCAACTGGGTAACATCTTCTTCGAATAAGTCAGGTTTTACGACTTTGTCTTTTCCCGGTTCGGTAGCGAGTTCTGCCCCTAAGGTAAAGAGCCTGTCTTGGATGTTTTTTAGCAGATCTTTCCTGCCGCTGTTTACTTCTTGATCACGAAGTAGTCCGATGTAGCTATTAAGCTCATCTACGGTTCCATAAGCATCGATTCTGATATGTGCCTTTGAAACACGAGCACCACCTAATAACGAGGTGGTGCCTGAATCTCCTGTTTTTGTATATATCTTCAAACTTATGCTTCCTCGGTTTGCATCTTCATTGGATTCACTTTTGTCGGATTCTCGTTGACTACGTCCGTTTCAACTAATCCATCTCTAAGTCTAATGATACGATGAGAATATTGAGCAATATCATCTTCGTGCGTAACCATGATAATTGTATTTCCTTTGTCGTGTAGCTGAGCAAATAATTCCATAATGTCATATGACGTTTTGGAATCCAAGTTACCAGTCGGCTCATCCGCAAGGATGATAGACGGGTCATTCACAAGTGCCCTTGCAATCGCTACTCTTTGACGCTGACCACCTGAAAGTTCATTTGGCTTGTGATGAGCTCTGTCACCCAAGCCAACACCTGTTAACGCAGCTAAAGCTTTTTCTTCACGCTCTGATTTGCTAAAACCAGCATAAATAAGAGGCAAGGCTACATTTTCTAGGGAAGAAGCTCTAGGAAGAAGGTTAAACGTTTGGAATACGAAACCAATTTCTTTGTTTCTGATTTCTGCGAGTTCATTTTCAGTCATGTCGCTCACATCATTGCCATTCAAGATGTATTGTCCACCAGATGGCGTATCCAAACAACCAATCATGTTCATGAGTGTAGACTTACCAGAACCAGAAGGGCCCATGAAAGAAACGTACTCACCTTGTTTGATATTGATACTTACTGATTTCAAAGCTTTAATGGTCTCACTACCCATTTGGTAAATCTTCGAAATGTCTGTGGTTTCTATAACTGTGTTGCTCATACTGGTTTGACGTCAGTTAGTGACTAAAAGTTTAATACAATACTAAATAATTGTATAAAAGGTTTAAGGATTCAAAAGAATCAAAAAGAAAGCACTGTTTAAAATCCCTTTACTTAAGCGGAAAACCTAACGGATTATAGGTGAATCCAGCTCCTAAATCTAGTCTAACGATTCAGGATTTTCTGACGCCTTTGATTTACGAGGTTATTAAACTTAATGGTAATCTCACTGTGAACGGTGGGCTCCGTCATGGCTTCAATTCTAGAAAGAGCCGTTCTACCGAAATTACTCAGTCCTGTTTTAGCACATTGATAGATATATTGTTCTAATAACTTACTTGACTTGACGTTTACATTGATCACTTGTAAGAGTATCTCATAAATCTCATTTTCAGTAACATTTGCTAACTGAAGTGATTGAATGGCCGAAAGCGTTGTTCTTTCATCGAAAGCGTTTTTTAATGCGATGGACTTTAATCGCGAGATATAATCCGAGCTATCTAGATTTACTTTTTCCTTTTCTAGCGCATTGAGTAAATCGCTTATATCTGCTTTTTCGGTGTAACTATTGACTGCCTTGATCTCATCAATAAAGATTTTCACCTGTGGTTCGTTGTAGCCATTTTTCTGTGCAGCCTCAATACTTTCTATCGTCATAGCTACCTGGCCTTGATCAAAAGCCCAAACGGCTTTTGTGAAATAGGGAAATCCAGCAGCCCCTTGACCCGCAGCAATGGCTATCTCAATTGTGGTAAAGGCTTGATTGATTTCCCCTGAGTTGTAAAGTGCCATTGCCTTTGCAATCAATAGGAAGTTACTATAGATGTCATTTTTTGTACTACTCAGATAGAAGTTGATTGCCGAAAGTATCTGGACGTGGTCAGTAGAAGCTTGATTAAGTGCAGAGTTGTATAAATAGAATAGCTCTTCTTTTAGTAGTGAGGTGTCTTTGTCTAGCTTAAGATTAAAGTCAATGATGTTGCCTTGCGCGTTCGCTAGTGCTTGACGGTTGATCATCACATGAATCGCATCCGTGTGCTTGTAGTTTACCGTGGTGTCAAAATTTACTCTCGCTGCCAGGTCGTAGTTGAGCGCTGCTAAATTCGCTTCACTCACTACTGCAGATTTGCCATCATTGCCTTCGAAGTAGCGATAGGCTGAATCATAATTGCTGTATCTATAATGCGATAAGCCGAGGTTGTTTTTGACTTGTCCGCTGGCCTGACTTTCAACAGAGTTCATTAGTGCAGTAAGCTCTCGGTATAGCAAGTCACGATCGGCATAATAATTTGCAAGGGCGACCCGAGCTTTTGGGCTATTCGAGGCTTCCAAAACACTTCTGAGCTGAGAGGGTACTTCGTTTAACTTTCTTTCGCCTTCCGCAAGTCTCGTTAGGGCATAATTTGCCTTGAAGTTGTAAAAATCTAAATAGACACTCTGTTTGTAGTATTGATCAGTGAGTAATTCGTTGTCGATCTCTTCTGCTAAAGAGGCAAGCATTGAAAACTGACCCGCCTTCACCTGATAATATGGCCTATTCTCTAAGTAGAATATACCTCCTAAAAAGAGTACAAAGGCCAATAATCTGACCATAAGAATTGGAGTTCTTAAGCCCTTAAAAAAGATAGGCCAGACTTCTAGATTGGAAATAAGTGGAGGAATAAAGTTGATCAATGCATAAGCAAAAAAGGCTAAGCCGAAAGTCATATGGCTAATGATAATAATCCATTCCATTGCATTTATCATCGAATCATTCACCGAAAGATGTGCCCAAGCAATTAAACAGAATGTCAAACTTGCGCCCACTGGAAATAGCCAATATTGGATAAGCTTTAAATCGATATCACCTGCCATAGCTTCTAGTTTTCTTTCAATACAGAAGAATCCTGAGATCACAGAAAATACTAGGAACACATAGGGGTTGAGGAAGTAGATGTCTAATTCGGTATAGCCAGTGCGTTGAAGGAACAATAGTATAGCCAGGGCAACATAAATTGAACCGATAATTGAGAAATGCTTGAGGCTATTCTTACCGTTAGAAGACCCTTGCGTAGTTAGTTTAAATAGGGTGAAAATGTTATCACCTGCAATGAATATGATGAAAATAGTGACAAATATAATAGGGCCTAGTATTCCGTATGAAAGTGTCACTAGGTGTGGATCTGCCACATTGGTTAATAGCATGATGATGGTAATTAATCCACCAAATAGCAATAAGCTGCTCAAGAGGCGCTTCCAAAGTCTAGCCTCGGGAAAGAAGCTTTGGAAAAGATAGGTCACGATGAAATAGCCTCCTATTGCCCCGTAGGTTAAGTATGGATCAGGTATTCCTAGTTCTTCCAGTCTCAACTGAATCAAAGTGAAAACCACCACGCCAGATACCATAAAGTAGGAAAACCGATCGAAGTAGCTGACCAAAGTAGTGATGGTCACAAGAGAGAGATAAAAGGCAATTAGTAAGATGGTTTCTGGCCAACCTAGATATAGAATATCCCCTGTAGTGAACTTTTGCCAACTGATAATTTGATCGATGTAAAGTCCTGCTGCTTGTCCCTTGAGTTGAAAATACTCAAGAAGAAGGGGTCTTGTTTTGAATGTAGTTTCAATTTCCCATGGAAGGGCTAAATTATCACCTATGATCAGGGCATACACAAATAATACAAAACAGCATAGTGTAATACTATAGCTAAAGATTTTGAAGTAGTTGAATGCCTTATTATCCAATGGTTTGATTTATCTGGAACGCTTTAATTTACTTTGAATTGCGCTTCATGACATTTGGTACTTTAAAAAACTGGTCGTCATGATCTGGTGCATTTTTAAGTCCTGCAGAAGTAGTAATCGTTTTCTCAGATATATCTTCACGGAGCGAATTTACCTCTTGGGTCATATGGGTTAACGGCTCAATACCATCCGTATTTAGTTCCTTTAGCTTGTCAACCCAGGTTAAAATCTCCGTCATGTCCTTTAGCAACTTGTCTTCTTGCTCAGGTTTGATATTCAACCGGGCTAAATGGGCCACTTTGGCTAAGCCATTCTTATCAACTTTCATGACTAGTAAATTTATCCATTTGTGCTTCAATGGTTGCCCGAACTTTTTGCTTGAGCGATTTCACAGCTTGTTCATCATTTCCCTCGGGCCAAATGGGCTCATGCACATGCACACAAGCCGTTCCTGTGTGCATCATAAGAGGTATTTTGTCTGGTAAAAGTAGATGATTGAAAGGAATTGTGACTGGAACAATAGGGATTTGTTGTTCCACTGCTATCCTAAAGCTACCCTCTTTAAATGCTACCATCTTTGGTGGTTCTTTTGACAGAATTCCTCCTTCAGGAAAGAATACTAAACTGAAACCATTGGCAATGGCTTCTTGAGCATTGAGCCATGTACTATGCTTGCTTCGCATACTTTCACGGTCTACGAGTATGTGCAGTTTATTATACATGTATCCCCAAATCGGTACTTTCTTCAGTGAGGCTTTACCAATAAATTTAAAGTTGTGTCGAATCAAACCAATGGTAGGAATGTCTAGAAATGAGGTGTGATTTGCACAGAAAATATAGGTCTGCTTTCTATCTAATCTCTTTTCAAAGGTGATTTTGGTTCTGTTTAAGAAGAGAAAGAAGAAGAAAACACGAGCCCAGATATAGTTGAGCGTAGCAGCCATTTTCTCCATAGGCTTCACAAAAATAGCGAGCAAGAAAAAGGGTAGGAGTATGATGAAGGTAAGGGCAAAAACCACTAGTCCGTATATGGAATAAATCTTTAAAAGGCCTTTTTTCATCACTGGCAGCGAATATAGTAAAGTAAGCTTATTGATTAATCATATGCAGTGCCGCCTTGTAGACATAATCCCAGAATTCATCTTTCTCTTTTTCAGCAAAAGTGGCTTTTTCTAGCGCATTGTGCATGTGTTGTAACCAGTGTGTGGCTTCTTCTTGACCAATTTTCCATTGAAAATGTCTCCTTCGAAGCATGGGTTGACCACGTTCATGTGTATAGGTCTGATGGCCACCAAGCGATTGAATGAAAAATAGCTTAAGCCTGTTTTTAGCAGGCACTAAATCTTCAGGATACATCTTTCTAATCAGGTCATCACTTCCAACCCCTTCATAGAAGTCATCCACTAATCGAAGGATATTTTCTTCCCCAATTCTTTCATAGAGGGTTTGATCAGCCATTACATCTGATTCAATGCTTGATCGAAATCTGAGATTAGGTCATTTGGATTTTCGATACCTACGGAGATTCTGACAAGGCTTTCGGTGATGTTGTTTTTTATTCTGTCTTCCTCGTTCATATTGGAGCTACTCATGGTGTACGGGTGAGAAGCTAGTGTCTCAGTACTGCCCAATGACACAGCAAGTTTGACTAACTCTAAACTGTTCAAAAATGTGAATGCTGCTTTTTCACCACCGTTGACTTCAAAGGCCATCATTGCGCCTGCTGAATTCTGCTGCTTTTTGTAGATCGCGTGTTGTGGATCTCCTTCCTCCAGGTGTCCTAGGAAGTAGACTTTGTTCACCATTGGGTGATTTTTTAAGAAATTGGCCAATTGCTCAGCATTAGAAGCTTGTTTTTCCATGCGAAGAGAAACCGTTTCCAGACTTCTTGTCACCAACCATGACGTAAACGGAGAGGCCATACATCCTAGTGTTGTCCTTAGGCCTTTGATGCCTTGAATCAAGTCTTCCTTACCAGAACATGCCCCTGCAATAACATCGCTATGTCCGCCAATGTATTTGGTGGCTGAATACAGGTTTAGGTCTGCACCTTGAGCCAGTGGCTTTTGGAAAATAGGGCCTAGGTAGGTGTTGTCTACAGCGATAACAGCTTGTATATCACTTGATCTTAAGTCTTCTCTTAGGTCTGCTATCATTCCAATGTCTGTTAATGACAATGTTGGGTTGGCAGGAGTTTCTACATAGATCATCTTTAGCCTCTTCGCTCTCGGATGATTTAGGATAGTCGCTTTAATTTCTTCTAGAGAGTGGTTGGTGTCAAATTCTATATAGGCTACATCAAATTGATTTAATGTGCGCTTGATAAAGGTATCTGTTCCACCATATAAGGGGGATGACATAAGAATTAAATCTCCCGCTTTGCAGAAAGTCATTATAGTAGTCGAGATAGCAGCCATGCCGCTTTCGAAGAAGGCCGCGTCTTCAGCACCATCTAGTTGTGCTAATCGAAACTCAGCAGCGGTAAGGTTGGGGTGATTCAGTCGCGTATAAATGAGACTACTGTTTCTTTCCTCCAGCGTGTCAGCGCTTGAATATTTGTTGAAAAAGGCTTTTCCTTCTTCGGCAGTATTGAACACGAAAGTGGACGTTTGGAAGATTGGGTTCTTCAGGGAGTTTAAAACACCCATCGGATCGTGACCGCCTGCCACTACAAGGCTTTCGGCACTAAATTTTGCGATATTCTTTTTATCCATTATTTAACAACTCTTACTTTGAGTGTACTGCCTTCTTGACTGATTACAACAACTCGTTCACCAGCCTCTACATACTCTCCGCGAGTATACGCATCATAGACTTCACCTTCTATTTCTATTCTACCACTGGGGCGAAGAATGGTATTTGCGGTACCTTGACGGCCCACGAAGTCTTCAGCATAAATTGTAGCGACATAGCCATCCTTCTTTTCTTGACTTGTCATCAAAGCTACTCTGCTGAATATTTTTGACTGTGTAAGCCGATAGCCAAAAAGGAAGAGCACTATAATTGAACCTAAAACACCAACGCCCACTACGGTGGCTGCCGTAGATATTTCTCCTACGGGGACATAATCGAAATTGAAATTGTCGTTACCGAGCATCATAAAGATCAAAGCACCCACCGTACAAACTATCCCCGCTATCCCTGCTAATCCAAAGCCTGGGATCACAAATACTTCTAGCGCGATTAGTGCAAAACCAATGAAGAAGGCTGCGATTTCCCAGTTTGCCGCCAATCCGTTGAGGTAATAAGGAACAAGATAAAGTACCAGTGCTATTCCTGCTGCTGCTATAGGAAAACCAACTCCAGGAGTCTGTAACTCAAAAAAGATACCTGCAGTAATGACTAAAATTAATAGTCCACTGACAAACGGGTTTAGGAAAAAGGAAATGACTTCTTCGGTACCTGATAACTCATATTTGATCAGTTCATAGTCGACAATATTATTTTTCTCTAGTATGTCTTGAATACTGGCTACTTCTCTTTCACAATAACCATTAGCTATAGCTTCTGAGGTGGTAAAAGTGATGATTTTACCAGATTCGGTTACTCCTTCAATCTCCACTCTATCATCCACCATGCCTTCTGCAATCAAAGGATCTCTGTTGTTTTCTTCTGCCGTTGACCGCATGATGGATCTCATGTAGGATTGATACTTGTCAGGGGCTTGAGAACCATCAGCGCCATTCACTACAGTTGCTGCGCCTATATTGGCGCCAGGCACCATGTAAATACTATCACAGGCAATTGAAATGAGCGCACCGGCAGATGCTGCATCATTATTAATAAAAACCCAAATCGGCTTTTCGTATTCTAGTATTTTGGTACGAATGTCGTTGGCATCGTTGACTGCTCCACCATAGGTGTCCATGTCTATAAGGATGATATCGGCATTAACTTCTGTGGCTTGGTCTAGCGCTAAGTCGACATATCGATTCATCCTTGGGTCGATGTCTCCCCTGATTTCCATTAAGAAAACCTTAAGTGTGCCTTCTTGATACTTGGATTGTTCAGAAGCCCATGCCGCGGCTGCCAACAATAAAAAACTGCTTAGGGCAATTCCTCTGACTACGTTTCTAATTCCTTTGATCCCCACGTGAATAGCTTATTTTTGTTTCAAATTACAAATAAAGGACTTGTCAAAACAGTTACGACACCATTTTTCACACGGCTTTGATGCCGATATCTGGGAGGTGCTTTCTTTTGGGAATCAACTATTGATTACCATTAGAGACAGTGAAGCACTAGCGGTTCGTTTTTCACTTTTTGATTTAAATGCAGGTGACTTTCTTTGGGAAGACATCAGCTTCGAGGAATCGTGGTGGATTAGCGTTTATCATTTTGCTGGGGATGTCATTGTTTTCCAAACCTATGACGATACACAAAATATTGAAGCCCGATCTGTCTTTGGATTTGACACTACTACGCTAGAAGCAATATGGTCAGTAGATGATGTCAAACTGTTCAATATACAGTCTGGGTTACTTCAGTTGGCTGCAATCAGCGATCCTGTTTACCAGTTTAAGATTGATTTGAGAACGGGAGCTGAAGTCAATGAGCCAACTATTTCTTTAGAGCCTGTAGCGTTAAGTGAAACGTTTTATCCTACTCACTACGAGCCCGAAAGTCCTCATTTTGTGACGGTTGCTAAATTTCTAAAGGATAAACTATCGTTGGAGCTAGTGGGCAGTTGTGATTACCTTGAGTGGGATCAATATTTTGCCGTTGCAATTAATACCAAGGACGCAGCAGGCTATAAATTAGATTTGTTCGTATTTAATCTAAATGGTGACTTGTTGCTTCACCAATTGCTGGAGAGTGAATTGAAAGGCTTAGCGACTGGCACGTTTTTTATAGTTAATCAAGCCCTTATATTTGTTGAGGGTAAGCGAAATTTAATTATTTATGGCTTTTAGGCATATGAGAAAGTACTTCGGAGTAGTAATGATGTTTTTAATGGTCACTATTACTGGTTTTGCACAAACGGATTCTCTTGGTATCGAGAAGCAAGGTGATAAGGTATTTGTGGTACACAAGGTATTGTCAAAACAGACGCTTTTCTCTTTAGCCAAACGTTATCAGACAACAGTTACAGAGATCAATCAGGCCAATCCAGCTTTAGCAAGCGGTTTGCAAGTTGGTCAGACCTTAAAGATTCCATTTGGCGGTAAAATGCCAATGAAAGAAAATGCAGCGAAGCTTACAGTAGTAAATGAAAAGCTGCATAAAGTAGCACCAGGTGAGACCCTTTTTGCTATCGCAAAGCAGTACGGTGTCAATATTTCTGATCTAAAAGCATGGAATGACTTGTCCTCTAATTCACTTTCTCTCGGTCAGGAATTAAAAATAAAAGTCAAGAGTGAGGTGGTTGCCGATGCTAAGCCTGCAGTGGCTACTGTAAAGGTGGGAATTAAAGCAGATGTCAAAGCAGTACCAATACCGGTGCTTAAAACGGATACTGCAAAGACTCAGTTAGCCATTGCTCCTGAGCCAGAAAACTATAGAGGGACTAAACTGGTACCTTTCGAAGTTGAAGGTTTAGCTGAATTAATTGAAGAAGATGAACCATCGGCCAAATTCTTTGCATTACATAGAACAGCTAAAGTCGGTACTGTGATCAAAGTAAAGAACATGATGAACGACCTTACGGTCTACGTAAGAGTAGTAGGTGCTATGCCGAGTGTGGTAGATGAAAAGGTTATTATCAAGTTGAACCAAAAGGCTTATGATCACTTGAAGGCCATTGACAAACGATTCAGAGTTCAGCTGAGTTACTTCCAGTAAATGGTGCACAATGACTTTGAAGGTCTAAAAGCCTTTCTGGATGAAAAGGTAGCGTTGTATAATCAGCGATCATTTATTAGCCCAGATCCAGTGAGTATTCCTCACGCTTACACGCTCAAACAAGATATCGAAATCACAGGTTTTTGGGCGGCTATTTTGGCTTGGGGCCAACGTGTGACCATCATTAATAAGTGCAACGAGTTGTTTGCGATGATGGATAATCAGCCCTACGATTTCATTTTAAACCATAGCGAAAATGATCTTAAACCGCTCCTAAAGTTTAAGCACCGCACATTTAATGATATTGACACGCTTTATTTCATCGCCTTTTTCAAAGACTTTTATCAAAAGCATGATTCTCTAGAATCGGCATTTTTATCAGGCCTAAAGCCAGATGACGAACATATCGGGAATGCCTTGATTCATTTTCATGATCAGTTTTTTGCTTTACCAGATGCGCCTCAGCGTACCAAAAAACACATTGCGACACCTGTTAGGAAATCAGCTTGCAAACGGATTAATATGTTTTTACGATGGATGGTAAGAACTGACACAAACGGAGTTGACTTTGGGATTTGGCATGGAATTAAGCCTTCTCAATTAATCTGCCCATGCGATGTTCATGTAGAGCGCGTTGCTCGAAAACTTGGCTTGGTTAAGCGAAAACAGATGGATTGGCAAACCGCACTTGAGCTAACTGAAAACTTGCGTCAATTCGATCCTGAGGATCCCGTAAAGTATGACTTCGCGCTATTTGGTCTTGGAGTAGAGGAGAAGTTTTGAATTCTTGAAGGGTTAATGTTGAATTGTGAATGATTAATGAAGACTTAACTATGCATAGTTTGGAGCATTTAGTCAAAAAATGAATTTCACCTAATCACCTAATCACCTAATCACCTAATCACCGTGTCTACCAAAGTCTTGACGTAGGTAGAATCACCTAATTATCCCCAGTTTCCCGGATCATTTCTCCATTCTTCTAGAGAGGCAATATTAGATTCATTGATATAGCCGAGTTCTACTGCCTTTTCAAGCATGATTTTATAATTACTTAGACAATGGAGTTTAATGCCAGCCTTTTGAAAGTTATCATCCGCCAAAGGGAATCCATAAGTGAAAATGGCAAGCATGCCCATCACTTCGAAACCTGAGGCAATAAGGGCATCGGCAGCTTTTAAAGAACTACCACCAGTAGAAATTAAGTCTTCTACAACAATCACTTTTTGGCCAGGTGTAACTTTTCCTTCTATCAAATTTTCCATTCCATGGCCTTTAGGCTTAGATCGTACATAGATAAAAGGAACACCTAATGCTTCTGCTAGCAGGGCACCTTGAGGTATTCCTGCCGTAGCAACACCGGCTACTGCTTCATAGCCTGGAAATTGAGCTTTTGCTGCTTCCGCCAAGGCCTCTTTAATAAATGTCCTTGTTGCTGGGTAAGAGAGAGAAAGCCTGTTGTCACAATAGATTGGAGATTTCCAACCAGAGCTCCACGTAAACGGATTCTCTATGCTCAACTTAATTGCTTTGATTTGAAGTAAGTCAGAGGCTACTTTTAACGCGATTTCCTTTTCAGATAAGACTTTTTCCATAACGCGAATTTAAGATATTTTTTTTCTCAAAATGTCATGATTTTCTTTCACGTACTTAGAGATTTTTTTTTGATATTGACAAAGAATTAAGACCCTCAATGAGGATTTATATAAAGGACACCCCACTCAGGATCAAGAGACCTGAACGAATAAAAGACGATAGTCTTTTTGACGAAGTTATTCAAGAGGATGACCTGTTGATCAATGAACGTAAGTTCAGAGGCAATATGCTTATTCGGAATGCCAATAGAGATACCATAAAGAGTATTCTATTCATTCTACATAATAAAAAGATCAAAGGATTAGAATCGGTTACTGTCGTTACTCCTCATTACGATGAGTCTGTAGAGTACATCAAGAGCAAGTTTAAAATTATTAAAGCGGGTGGAGGTGTAGTCTATAAGAATGGTAAGATTCTTATGATTCATCGACTTGGCAAGTGGGACCTACCTAAAGGTAAAATTGAGGGTAAAGAGACTTTTTCAGAAGGCGCGAAGCGTGAGGTAGAGGAGGAGTGTAATGTCAAAGTGAAAGTGTTAGACAAGGTTTGTACGACATGGCATACTTACACAACAGGAGAGAAGAGCATTCTGAAGAAGACCGTTTGGTATCAAATGGAATGTCTTGATGATAGTGCTATGAAACCTCAACTAGATGAAGGTATAGATGAAGTAAGGTGGATGAGCAAAAAGGAAGTGGATGTAGCCCAGTTCAACGCATTCAGTTCCATTCGACACGTCTATAAAAAGTTTAAGAAGCAGCTACTAGCTCACAAATTGTAAGGTAAATATCTTTGCACCTCCCCACCATATCGGTGCACTTCTCTAACAATTGAAGAATTTACAGCAGCCAGCTCTGCTGATGTGATCAAGAATACCGTTTCAAGGTGACTGTTCAAGTCACGGTTAACTTGAGATATACTATTTTCATACTCAAAGTCGGTGGTGTTTCTTAGGCCTCTAAGGATAAATGAAGCCTCTAATTTATCAGCTATCTGCGCGGTTAGTTCATTGTAAACTATTACCGATACACCTGGAACATCTTTGAAGGTTTGGTTGATCTTTTCCTCCATGTAAGCGATTTCGAAATACCGATTCGTCTTTTGGCTGTTATAACCGATGGCTATGACGATTTCATCAAATAGTTTCAGTCCCCTTAGGACGATGTCCTCGTGACCTTTTGTAAATGGATCAAATGAGCCAGGGAAAACTGCAATACGCTTCATATGGTAAATCTAAGGAATTAAACTAGAGGTTCGAAAGCACATCGAAATACTCCATTCCTTCAAGTTCGTTGAAGATTGGATGTATCATTATATCAGATGGCCGTTGACCAAGTTCAATATTCTTGAAGTACTTTTTCAGAGTAGGTAGGTTCTTGTCTACTAGACTTTTGCTACCATGCAGGAGGACGGGAATTGATTGTCCCTCTTCACTGAATTGCTTTGCTGTAGATAAAATGCCGTTCACAAGACTCATTGAATCTGAAAACTGAAACTGATTATAAATAGCTAGGCGACTGAAATTAAACCCTGCCATGAGTACCTCTTGATCATTTATGAGTACGTAGATACTACTTTGAGTCCGTTCTCTTAATTGACCTTTTAATCCCTTGAGGTAAGCGATACTCTGATGGTTAAAGTGCAGAGAAGTATTCGGATATTTTTCATTAAACCATTCTTTGAGTGCAGCAGGGTAGGCAAAAGCGATGGCTAGTCCAAGCTCATCTAATACCTTAAACCTGTACTCATCTAGATTAGGGTCAGTAGGCTCATTCAGCTGGATGTATTGTTGTATCAGCGATTTGTCGAATACTGGATAGGGGACTAGTGAAAATTGTCTGTTTCTTCCAAAAACTTGAACCTCCCTCCAAAAACCAGCAGCCATGACCGTGTGCTCGTCATAGACGGTTTGAATATTTTCGACAAGGCTAATTTTTGAATTGAAGCCGACTTCTTCAAGAAGCAATAGACGTTTCTTCTGAATGTCAAATATGCTGATTTGACAGGATTCAGAAGAAATAAAAAACGAAAGACGATAGTGATCTATGCGATCAATATCTAGTCTTTCGTCCTTTATAGATATTCTTGATGGCGTATTCGTTGAACGCACCTGATCTTACCAGTTACCTGCTGTAGTGATATCAGTTCTTGAACCGAATCTCAATGGTCTACGCTTTTCATTCTCGTTATCGTCAGTTCTTGTTCTGTCAAATGAATAAGTATCTGCAACTTCTAGGAAATCGACATTTACACCAGATTTGATAGAATCTTTTGCGTATAGGGAGAAGTATTTTCCTTTAGAATGAGGTAGCTCAGGTAGCGTTTTAAAGTCAAAACCGTTGGAGAAAAGCGAATCTCTAACAGGAACAACTTCTAAAGTGTCATAAACAAATGTCGATTGTTCAGCACCATAGTCGAGCATTTTGATTACTTCAGTTCTTTCAATAACGTAGATGTTACCAGAGTCAGCATAAGAGATTAATTTCTCCCAAGTGTCTGCATAATCACCGTAAGTACTTAGATAAGCGATTTGGACATCTCGAATAAGTTCAAGTCGCGCTTTTACAATATTTTCAACTCTTTCTATTTCCTTTCCTTTTTCAATGGTACCATTAATACCATCATATAAGAAATAAGCCACTACAACGGCTAGGACAAAGAAAACACCAGTAAGAATTTTAGTAAGGTTCATTTTAAAGTCGATTTTCGCTAAATTAACTAATTATTTAGGTAATGCATAATAAATGAAAACGCTAGTTTATGGATAATTAATGAAATTTGAAATAACCTTTTCGATTAATCATCTCATTGATCGAGCTGGAGTTTTGTAATACGTAGTGCAAGTTTTCCATTTCTTGTGTCCGAAGCATTTCTAGATTATGGTATCCAATCTTTGTAAGTATTTGATTTTCAGTAGTCATTTCAGGATCAGAGCCTAGTTTCAGCTCGCCTGAAATGGAATTTACCAAAAAGAAAAGCTCAATTCCATGGAGCGGACGATCGAGGTATTCATGAACAAATAAGAAATCTTTTATTTCAATGGTCAATCCTGTCTCTTCCTTGAACTCTCTGATCAGTGCTTCTTCGGCACTTTCGCCATATTCCATTCCACCACCGGGTGGTGCCCACAGTGAACCAGTTTTGCCCAATGATTTGTGATGCACTAAAAGTAACTTATCCTCCTTAATACAAATTCCGCAAACCCGAACTCTCAGTTTTTGTCCGTAAGCTTCGGATATCTTAGCATCTATCTGGGTCATCTGTAGTGGTGATTAAGACTAGTGGATATATTTGCACAAATTGTAGGCTATGGTAAAGGTATTTAATCCTGAGTTCAAGTCAAGGATAGAGAAATTTCTCGAACGTCAGTATTTTATGAAACTTGTAGGCTTTGAGCTGAACGTCATTGAGCCAGGTCGTACGGAAGGTTGGCTAGATTTAACACAAGATCATCAGCAGCAAATAGGTTTGGTACATGGCGGTGTCACTGCCACCCTTGCAGATATTGTGGCTGGCTTTGCAGCGGTTACTGTTGTGGCAGAAGACCAGCATGTGGTTACAGGAGAAATAAAGATATCCTACTTCACCCCTGGAAGAGGGCAAAAGCTACATGCAATTGGTTGGGTAGTGAAGCAAGGTCGAAAGATGAGCTTTTGTGAGGCTGAAGTGTGGTCTGTAGATGAGGGTAAGCGAACCCTAATCGCTAAGGCCAGTACCTCGATGGTTACGATTTTTCCAGAAGACAAGAAAAAGTCTTAGGATTGGCTAAACCTTCAGAAATACTAATTAGTAAGTTTCCTTTCGAACCAACGGATGGTCAAAGAGAGCTATTTCATTTGTTCGATGACTTTCTCCTAAATCAAAAATTACGAAAACCTGCCCTTGTACTCCGTGGCTATGCAGGTACTGGTAAAACTACCGTTGTTGGAGCCATCGTCAAAATGCTGCCCTTCTTCAATTATAAATATGTGTTGATGGCACCAACTGGTCGTGCGGCAAAGGTGATGGCAGGCTACACTAACCGGACTGCATTTACCATCCACAAGAAGATCTTTCAGCAAACTTCAGAACCTGGTGGAGGTCTTGAATTTAAGCGACAAAGCAATTATCATAAGAACACCTTATTCATTGTCGATGAAGCCTCCATGATCTCCAACCAATCGGATTATGGAAAAAATGGGCTTCTGACGGATTTAATGGACTATGTTTTTGCACAAGAAGGAAATAGACTGCTGCTGATTGGTGATGTGGCGCAGTTGCCCCCAGTCGGCTCATTAGAAAGCCCAGCATTGGAGAGCGATTTCTTGACTCAAACTTTCGGAAACGATGTGAGTGCTTTAGAACTCACCGAGGTGATGCGGCAAGAGGAAGAATCAGGTATTCTTTTTAATGCAACCAATCTTCGTAAAGAGCTACTAAAGGAAGAATTCGCGATTAAATTCGCTACCTCTCGCTTCAAAGATGTGTTCAAAATGACTGGCGAACGCCTTGAAGACGGCCTTCGTTATGCTTATGATAAGTACGGAACAGAAAACACAGTAATCATCTGTCGTAGTAATAAGAACGCTGTTCAATACAATCAATATATCAGAAGGAGTATTCAGTTTAGAGAAGACGAAATTGAGGCAGGTGATATTCTAATGATCGTTAGAAATAATTATCATTTCCTTCCAGAGAATGCTCCTGCAGGGTTTTTGGCCAATGGAGACTTTGTTGAGGTAATGAAGATTATTCGCTTTGAAGAATATTATGGCTTACGTTTCGCAGAATTAAGAGTGCAATTGCTTGATTATCCAGATCAGGAGCCATTCGAGGCAAAGGTGATTTTGGATACGCTATATTCACCAGAAGCTTCTTTGAACAACACGGACTACAAACGACTCTATGATGAGGTAAGTGAAGGTTATGCTGATCTCTCTACCAAAACTGAACGTAGGAAAGCAATTAAGAATGACCCTCACCTCAATGCCTTGCAAGTAAAGTTTGCTTATGCCTTGACTTGTCACAAATCTCAAGGGGGACAATGGGATGCCGTATTTGTAGATCAAGGATATCTGACCGAAGAAATGGTTGATCAAGAATATGTGAGGTGGCTCTATACTGCTATAACTCGGGCGTCTAAGGAGCTTTTCTTAGTCAATTTCCACTCTAGATTCTATTGATTAAATCTGGTTTATAGTGTTTTTGAAACACCGAGAATCATAAATATCCATCCTAATATGAAGGCCAGTCCTCCAATGGGAGTAATGGCACCCAGCCAGGTAATGTTTGTCAGGCTTAAAGTGTACAAAGAACCACTGAAAATCACTATGCCAACTAGAAAGCTTATTCCCGCATAGTTGAAGTAATTACTCTGCACATTCAGCATAAGTATTCCCAAAAGGATCAATGCAAATGTGTGATAGAACTGATACTTTACTGCGGTTTCAAATGTATCCATCCGGGCGTTTGCAGTTAAGGTTGCCTCTAGTCCATGTGCACCGAACGCACCAATACCTACTGAAAGTACACCGAGAATTCCACCAAGGATCAGAATAGTTTTTGCAGTCATATTATTATTGTTGAGGGTAATTACGAGCACCAAATATGGCACTTCCAATTCTTACCATTGTACTCCCAGCTTCACAAGCTTCTATATAGTCACTAGTCATACCCATTGAAAGCTCCTGCATTTCTACATTCTTCAGATCGAAATTGTTTTTAATCTGCTCGAACAAGGCTTTTAAATGATTGAATTCTTTGCTGACTTGTGCTTTGTTATCTGTGTTAGTTGCCATGCCCATTAGACCAAGAATCTTTATGTTTTTGTATTCAGATAAAGCATCGCTTGTAATAAAGTCTAAAAGCTCGGCTTCGTCAAAACCGAATTTCGTTTCTTCTTCAGCAATGTGAATTTGCAGTAAACACGAGATGACCCGATCATTTTTCAATGCCTGCTTATTAATTTCTGCTAGAAGACGAGGGCTATCTACGGCATGAATTAAGTACACAAAGGGGGCGATGTATTTCACCTTGTTTCTTTGAAGATGCCCAATCATATGCCATTGAATGTCTTTAGGCATGGTTTCAAACTTCGTGGTTAGCTCTTGCGCCTTGTTTTCACCAAAGTCTCTTTGCCCTCCTTCATAGGCCTGTAACAAATCTTCAACTGGTTTAGTCTTACTCACAGCAATGAGTTGAGCCTTGTAAGGAGCAAGTTGCTCATTATAGGAATTGATATTATTTATAATTGACATATTGCGGAAGTACGATCGAGTTTAGATTTCTGTTATCTTTGATCAAGTGATCAGCTGGTCAAAGTTAGTAGATTTTAGTCTCTAGCATACTGTCATTTTTTAGAGAAGACAACAAGAATGCCCATAATTGGATCAATTTTAAAGAAAGGCATCAAGCTCCGCGAAACGTTAGAGCAAGATTTTACCTCACCTTATGATTTGCAGAAGAAGGAGCTGTCAAAACTCTTAATTAGTGCAAGAAATACTCAATTCGGTAGAACATACGACTTCCACACTGTACTAGAGCAGTTCAGAAGCTTCGGTCAACATGATTTCTTTGACAAGTTTAAAGAACTCGTCCCTGTGTGCGACTATGATAAGATGGATCATGAATGGTGGCATAAGATGAGGGATGGTGAAGCTGATGTCAGTTGGCCGGGTAAAACCAAGTTCTTTGCCTTAAGTTCAGGTACCTCTGGTTCTACATCTAAGTATATTCCTGTTACAAAGGATATGATCCGTCAGATCAGGAAGACGGGAACAAGGCATATGTACACGCTGTCCAAGTACGATTTTCCGGATAAGTTCTTTCAGTCAGGGATGCTTATGCTAGGTGGTAGCACTGCGTTAGATTTCTCGGGCAACTATTATTACGGAGATTTAAGTGGTATTACGACTGGCCAATTACCACTATGGGTGCAAGGCTTTTCTCATCCTACTCCGAAGATTAAAAAGCATAAGGATTGGGAAATCAAATTGGAAGAAATTGTTGAGTCAGCACCGAAATGGAACATCGGTATGATAGTAGGCGTGCCTGCATGGATGACCATACTTCTTGAGCGAATTATAGTACGGTATGGAGTCAAAAACATCCATGAGATCTGGCCAAACCTTGGGTCATTTGTACATGGTGGCGTGGCGTTCGAACCTTATAGGAATAGCTTTGACAAGTTATTGGGTAGGCCAATTCATTACATAGAAACATACCTGGCTTCAGAAGGCTTCATTGCGTTTCAGGACTCACCTGAGAAACGTGGAATGCGCATGATGCTAAACGGTGGCATCTTCTACGAGTTTGTCCCATTCAATGAAGAGAACTTTGATCAGGATGGACAGATAGTCGATAATCCCGAAACGCTCATGATCGATCAAGTGGAGGAGGGTAAAGATTATGCACTACTGATTTCGACTTGCTCGGGAGCTTGGAGATATCTCATTGGAGATACCGTTAGATTCTTAGACAAGCATAGCTCTGAAATTATTATCACCGGAAGGACTAAGCACTTCTTAAGTCTTTGTGGAGAGCATCTATCTGTCGATAATATGAATCGAGCAATAGAACAGACTTCTGCTGAATTCAATATTGGTGTTAAGGAATTCACAGTAGCAGGAGTACCTGATGGCAAACTGTTCTCACATCATTGGTTTATTGGCACAGACGATCCTGTTGATGCAACAGCCTTAAAAGAAAGAATTGACGCTTGCTTAAATGAGCTAAATGACGATTATGCCGTAGAGCGTAAGTTTGCGTTGAAAAATATTAAACTCGATGTATTGCCAACCGAAGTCTTCTACGATTGGCTAAGGTCTCAGGGTAAAGAAGGTGGGCAAACAAAATTCCCACGTGTTTTGAAGAAGGAGAAACTTGAAAGCTGGCTCGCCTTTGTTGGAAGTAAAGCCTAATCTGCATGGATGTCATCATTAACGGATTGTTATTTGGGTTGCTACTTTGTGTCTTAATAGGCCCAGTATTCTTTGCGCTAATCCAAAATGCAATTGAGAAAGGTTTCTTCTCAGGTTTCTTTATGGCAGTAGGTATCGCACTGAGTGATACCATCTATATTCTCATTACTTATCTGGGTATTTCACAATTAGTCGATAATCCATCTTTCAATATGTGGCTTGGTGGTGTAGGTGGAGGAATCATGCTAATTTTTGGAATAACCTATATGTTTAAGCCCGTGCCTAAAAAGGGAATCAAGCAGCTTCATGCTAAACAGACAAAATGGTTTCAACAGATAATGAAAGGCTTTTTCTTGAATGGAATTAATCCTTTTGTGCTCATCTTTTGGATTGGCATAGTGAGTAAAATCACGGTTGATTTTCAGTATAATACAAACCAAGCCATTACTTTCTTTGTGGTACTGATTGCAACAGTATTTTCTGCAGATATCCTTAAATCCTACTTTGCTGTGAAACTGAGTGAGATTGTCACGCCTCGTTTTATGAAGATTATGAATAGGGTAGTGGGCGTGGCTTTAGTGCTCTTTAGCCTCCGTCTCTTCAATTTTGTACTCGTAGGTTTCGGTATTGAATTATTTTAGATAGGATATTCTGAACCCTTCGTTCTAATTTCAGTTATTCTTCTATTAACCTTACTCCATGAAGAAGTACCTTTTAATCATTGCCATTCTAGCCCTTTTTAGCTGGGATGCTCTTGCTCAAACTAACGATCTAACATCTTTCAATACTGAAAGACTTCAAGTCAACAAAGTAGGCATGATTGTCTTGGGTAGCTGGGCGCTTGGGAACATGGCAACAAATGGCGTGATGTTGACTAATCCTTCTTCTAATGAGCAGGCTCATTTTTATCGAATGAATATCTTCTGGAATGTGGTCAACTTGGGACTCGCCATTCCTGGACTGAGACATTCAATCATCACGGATCCAGAATCGCTTTCACTAGCACAAACCGTAGCGGAGTATGGGTCTATGAAAAGGATCGTATTGATGAATGCAGCGCTTGATGTAGCCTATATCACGGGTGGTGTCTTAATGAAGGAAATGGCTAAGACCAGAGAAAACAAAAGAGATATCCTTCGAGGCTATGGCAAATCATTAGTCCTGCAAGGAGGGTTCTTATTGGCCTTTGACGCAGTGCTTTATATGGCGCTTGAATCTAAGAGCAAAGGTTTGACAAGCATTCTTGAAAAGGTATCGATCACTCCAGAAAGTATTGGCTTAGTTTTTAAGTTCTAATCTTCCAGCACATTACTAATGAAGGTGCTTTTAGATAGGAGATAGAGCAAGAAAAACACGATTCCCCAACTCAGGTAGATGGTGTAGAAGTCAGTAGTATTCTTGTAACGGGTTTCCTTGATCTCCGCTTTCTCATATTCGTCAATCAGTTTGAATACGCTAGCCAATGCTTGGTCGTCTGAAACACGATAGAATTCACCATTACCTATTTTGGCAATCTCTCTAAGTGTTGTTTCATCCAATGTATTCTCAACATAGTTTGGTCTACCGAAGAAGTCTTTGCCAAAAGGTACTTTGCCTTCTTTGCCAATACCAATCGTGTAGATTTTTATGTCGAACGCTGAAGCTAATTCGGCAGCCGTTACGGGGTCAATGTTTCCCGCAGTATTATCTCCGTCTGACATTAGAATCATCACCTTAGAAGCGGCTGTAGACTCTCTCATTCTGTTTGTTCCTACGGCAATAGCACTACCTATGGCCGTGCCACGGTTCTCGATTTTATTAAAGTCAATCTCTTCTTCAATAAACTTATAAAGCAACTCATAATCAGTAGTCAAAGGAGAAAGCGAATAGGCATCTCCAGAGAAGATGACCAATCCAATCCGATCTTGACTTCTGCCACCAATAAAGTTACGTGCGGTTCTTTTGGCCGCCTCTAATCTATTAGGCTTAAAGTCTTCTATTTGCATGGACTCAGAGATATCAATCACCAACGCAATATCAATACCTTCCGACCATTGCTCTACCTCCTCATTAGTCCTTTGTGGACGCGCCAAGGCAACTAATAGTAGCATGAGTGACAATGCCATAAGTGCATTAGGGATGATTCTTAGATAGCTAGCCCAATGTTTTCTGATTTCCTTTTTAGGGAGTGCAACAGGAAGCTTTTGTTTGATTTTACTTCCGATCAGCCACTTTAGAATAAAAAGCAATAGTACAATCGGGATAGCGTAGAGTACAAAGAAGAACTCCCAGTCAAAAGACTTGAAAGCTGCAGGGGTAAACCATCCCAGCGAATACCATTTGTATAGTGTTTCGTCAAGCATTCTTTATCACCTCCGTTACATGATTGTATCTATCCTCTGAGTAATCTTTTAAAAACTCGAAGTCATTTTGCAAAGCTGTGACTTCTATCGGACTATAAATGTTTTTATCAATTGACTTTAAAGTCTCTTCTAATGAAGTGCTTTTTTGTACTAAAACGATCTCTTTTGTGGTGAGTTTCGTATACGGTATCTTCTCAAGCCTTTCCATATAACCTTTCCAAAATTTAAGAACAGACTCAATCTTCAATTTAGTCGTGTCAGCATTTAGCTGCTCAATTTCAATATCAAATTGCTCCTTAAATTTTAGCAGCTGCTTATTCAGTCTATAGAGCTTAATACGTTTATGAATTTGATTACCCCAAACCAGCATAACGATCAATACCACGATGCCTAAAATAATCAATCCAATCACCCAGTAGGGATAGTTAAACTGTAATGAAACGGGCATATATGCCGATGTCTCAGCAAGACTCACAGAGTCAGGCATCTGAGTGACCACCTGATCTAGCGTAATGGAATCCATCAAACTGTACAGTTCTAGGCTATCATTTCCAATGAAAAGGAAAACTGGTAAACTGAGGCTTTGCACCGTATCAATTTCAAAAGTGGCCAAATAATAAACCGCACTATCAATACTGTTGATGTCATCAGACTGGGTGTCGAAATACTCTTTCTTCAAAAGTTCAAATGGCGAGAAGTTAAATAGCGAGTCGGGAAAAATAACCGGCCTGTTCTTGCGATCTTTATAACTCAAGGAGTAAGGAACCGACTCACCAATTTTCACACTGTCTTTCAGAAAAAACCCAATAGGCTTAAGTTCCTGCCCTGAGGCATTGCCAATGATAAAAACCGATAAAATCAGAGATGCTAGTAACTTTCTAATCACGTTTCATCGTTTTATTCCTGATCATAAAAAGTTTAATAAGCCTAGGCACATAATTGTCCTTGGTATTCACTTCGAGATAGTTGATTTGGTGCTTTCGACAGAACTTTTCAAGCTCTCCTTGGTTTACCGTGTATGTCTTCTCTAATTTTTTTCTAAAGTCTTTAGAAGAAGTATTTACCCATACTGTTTGACGACTCTCCTTATCGTATACGGGCACAATACCCAAGTTAGGCAGTTGGGTTTCTCTATCATCTTTTAGATGAATGACTACAAGGTCATGTCTTCTGGCAAGTAGCCTTAAACTTTGCTCATACCCTTCATCAATAAAATCAGAGATGAGGATCATCACACTCTTCTTATGAATGATTTCGAGTGCTCGCTTGATGCCTTCGCTGATATTTGTCTTAGTGGACTTTGGAACGTGGTTGTATAACTGATGGATAATGGCATAGCCGTGCTTATTGCCTTTTCCTGATTTTACGTACTTCTCTTTCTGATCAGTAAAAGTAAGTAGCCCAACTCGGTTCTGTTGTTTAACAGCAGCAAGGGTGAGCACTCCAGTAATTTCCTTACCGATATCCACTTTTTGCGCTCCTGGCGTTCCGATTTCTTGTGAAGCACTGACGTCTAGCAGGAAGAATACCGTTTGTTCTTTTTCTTCTTTGAAAGTTTTAACGAACGTACCATGACCTTTCGCAGAGACATTCCAGTCGATACTTCTGGTGTCATCACCATATTGGTATTCCCGCACTCCGTCAAACTCCATACCCGAGCCCTTGAATATAGAATGGAAATCACCCTGCATTCTTGAATTGATGGCTTTTCTGATCTGAATTTCGTACTTCCGAAGTTTGGAAATAATATGCTCCATAATGAATGGTCAAAAATATGACTTATTTGAGTTCTGGAAAGTCCTTTAGTTCTTAATTTTGGTTAATTCTGCCGATTTCCTCCACCATATCCTTTATTTTTGCTTGTCGTATGAACAAAGTGTTCGCGAAATTAACTTGGACGTGCTAAGGTGAAAAAGGTTTTTTTATTTACGGTTGCTTTAATTGTTATCTCCTGCGGAGGAAAAGAGGAGATCCCTGAGGATATTTTGAGCGAAGCCCAAATGGTGGACCTTTTGATAGATATTAGGATAGCAGAAGGCAAAGTGTCCAACTTAACCTTGAGTACTGATTCATCTATGATTTTATTTAAGGTATTAGAAGATCAGATTTTCGCTGAACGGAAAATAGATTCTAGCAACTATATGGCTAGCTATAACTACTACTTACTCAACCCAGATAAATTCTTACGCATTACAGATATCGTCATCGATAGCTTGAAAGTAAGACAACAGATTCAGACCACAGGAAGAAGGCCTACCAATTAATGTTATATCCGAATAATCTAGAGCAAAAGCTGGGTTTTGACAAAGTCAGACAGCACATACAATCATTTTGCGAGAGTAACTTAGGAAGTCAATACGTTGATAAGATTACGTTCTCATCGAGTAAAGAAAATATAGAAGAATGGCTTGCCCAAACCGATGAGTTTGTAAAGATCATTCAGAGCGGTGAGCTTTTCCCTAACTCGAATTACATTGATATCACGCCTTATTTCGCGAAGATAAAAGTACACGATGCCTTCTTATCAGAGGAAGAATTTTTCGATGTAATTCTAGCATTGAAGACACTTGATAAGTGCCTGGACTTCTTCAGAGACAAAAGAGAGGATTACCCCATTTTATCAGAGTTGACCCATCCAGTATTTTTTAATTCAGATCTACTTTGGTCACTCGATCGCGTATTTGATGACAGGGGCAAGCTGAAGGATATCGCCAGCGATCGGCTGTATGAAATCAGAAAAGGAATTGCAGCGGAGAGGCAACGTCTTCGTGGAGCACTTGACAGAATTATAGCACATACAAAGCGTGAAGGATATTCGCCTGACGATTTGTCGATTACCATCAGGAATGGGCGAATGGTGATCCCGATGTTTGCGGAGCACAAGCGTAGAATCAAGGGTTTGATTCATGGAGAATCTGCCACAGGTCAAACGATATACCTAGAGCCTACTGAAGTTTTTGAAATCAATAATGAAGTGCAAGAGCTTGAGTATGCTGAACAACGTGAAGTAGCCAAAATCCTTATCGACCTTACGGATCAATTGCGCCCAGAAGTAGAGAGCCTTAAGGGCATTATGAAGTTCTTAGGCCTTATCGATTTCATTCGCGCCAAGGCAAGACTGGCTATTGATATTGATGCTTGTAAACCCTTGTGGTCGAATACCAAGCAATTTCAATGGCAGAATGCCAAACACCCTGTTTTGCTTAAAGGACATCGAGAGCTTAATAAGGAAGTCGTGCCGTTGAACATTGGACTGAGTGTTGATGCCAGGATTCTCTTAATTTCTGGACCAAACGCAGGAGGAAAAAGTGTTTGCCTGAAGACGGTTGGGCTGCTACAATACATGTTTCAATGCGGTCTATTGGTTTCAGTAGATGAAGTTTCAGAATTCACTGTTTTCAAAGATCTATTCATTGATATCGGTGACGAACAGTCCATCGAAAACGATCTGAGTACTTATAGTTCTCACCTGATTAACATGAAAAACTTGTTGATTCATGTCAACAAAAAGAGTCTCTTTCTGATTGATGAATTTGGTACAGGTACCGAACCTCAATACGGTGGTGCCATTGCCGAGGCTATCCTCACCGAGCTGACCGCTTCGAACGGAATGGGCATCATTACTACGCACTATGGTAACCTGAAAGAGTATGCTGACAAGAACCCTGGTTTACAGAACGGTGCGATGCGTTATGACATTCAGAAGCTACAACCGCTTTACGAATTAGAAATTGGTAAACCGGGTAGCTCATTTGCACTCGAGATTGCCACTAAGATTGGCTTGCCGAAACCTACTATTGATCAAGCGAAGAAAAAGGTAGGCGTGAAGCAAGTTTCCTTTGATCAGATGCTAGGGCAGCTGCAAGCGCAAAAGCAAGAAATAACCAAGGCAGAGCACCGGATTAAGCAGCGCGAAACGGACCTGACTGAGTTGACAACGCAATATCAAGACTTAAAGAGTCATCTCGAAAAGCAGGAGAAGAAGATCTTGAACAAGGCGAAGCAAGAAGCGACACAGATTGTTCAGGACGCGAATAAGGAGGTTGAGAAGGCCATCCGTATTATTAAGGAAAAGAAAGCGGATAAAGTAGCCGTAAAGCAGCAACGAGAAAAGTTAGCCGAAGTCAAAAAGAAGAATATCGTCAAGGCAGAGGTGAATGCTCAGGCTGATGATGAAATGAAAGTGGGTGAATATGTACGCGTGATCGGACAAGACACGGTCGGACAGATCGCTGCTATAAAAGGCAAGGATGCTGAGTTGAAGATGGGGGCATTAACCTCTTTCGTCAAACTCAGTCGCTTAGAGAAAGTCAATAAGAAAGCATTCAAACAGCAAAGCCAAGTATCATCCTATTCAGGCTTCGACTATACTTCTAAGCGCGCGAATTTCAATGCAAAAATAGACTTGCGTGGCAAGCGCGCAGAGGAGGTGATTTCTTTACTCGATTCATGGCTGGACGAAGCCATTCTATTGGATGCTAAAGAGCTTCAAGTCCTCCATGGCAAAGGAAATGGCGTCTTAAGACAGATTACCCGCAATCACCTCGGTACCTTCAAAGAAGTAGCTTCTTGCCGGGATGAACATGTAGAGCGTGGCGGGGCAGGGATTACGGTTGTGGTGTTGAGGTAGACGTTACCCTCTCTGGTCTTAGCGTCTCGCTGAGGCCAGCCAAGCTTAGTTTGCTTCTTCGTTTACATAATTAGGAGATTCCCGCCTGTGCGTGAATGACGGCCTGTATTGTGGTTATTTATCTAAACCTTTCAAAAGCAGCTCTCTCCAAATCTTCGCGGTGATTAGGATGAGCAATTTCAATCAATGATTTAGCGCGTTGCCTAAGGTTTTTGCCGTATAAATTAGCCACACCATACTCAGTCACTACATATTGAACGTGAGCACGGGTCGTTACCACACCAGCACCAGATTTCAGCACGTGAGAGATTTTTGATTCTCCTCTTCTTGTCGTGGAAGTCAATGCGATAATCGGTTTGCCACCCTTAGAAAGCGAGGCTCCTCGAATAAAGTCCATCTGACCACCGACACCCGAATACATTTTTGTGCCAATAGAATCCGCACAAACCTGCCCAGTCAAGTCTACTTCGATGGCGCTGTTGATACTTATCATATTGTCAATCTTACGAATCACCTTTGTGTCATTGACGTACTCGATGTCCAGCATGCGTATCACAGGGTTGTCATCCACGAAGTCGTAGAGCTTGCGACTGCCAATCATAAAACCAGAGACCAAAAAGTCCCGATGAAGTTTTTTATATCTATTCGTAATCACGCCTTTTTCCATCAGTGGGATCACACCATCTGAAAACATCTCGGTATGAACACCAAGGTCTTTGTGGTTACCTAAATAGGAAAGTACCGCGTCTGGAATAGCGCCAATGCCCATTTGTAATGTGGCTCTGTCGTCAATAAGGCCTGCAATATGTTGACCAATTTCGGCTTCCTCAGGGGTTATGGTATGCGGAGGTAATTCTGGTAGTTCCGTTACAGTTTCAAAATATCTGGTAATGTCATTTATATGAATCATTCCGTCTCCATGCGTTCTTGGCATTCTTGGGTTTACTTGCGCGATGATCACAGAAGCACAATCTACAGCCGCTTTTGTTGCGTCAATAGAAACGCCCAATGAACAATAGCCATGTATGTCTGGAGGTGAAACTTGAATCAAAGCTACATCGACAGGCACTACTCCTGAGCGTATCATAACCGGTACCTCACTCAAAAAGCAAGGAATGAAGTTGATGCGGCCAGCTTGATGCGCTTGTCTAACGTTGCCTCCTAGGAACAAGGAATTAACCTCGAATGATTTGTAATGCACTTCATCTGCATATGGAGCATTTCCTTCCGTATGCATATGATAGATTTTTACGTTCCTAAGTTCAGGTGCACGTTGTGACATGGCTTCCACCAAATGAACGGGGGTAGCTGCAGCAGTGTGCACAAAAACAGATTGACCTGATTCGATAATGGATACAGCCTCTAGGGCAGAATTGACCTTCATTGTTTTTTTCTCAAAAGTGGGTATTACAGATTAGCCATACACTGATGAAAATCAGGTTTTGGGATAATTCTTTAGCTAAGGTTAAGAACAATTTTTTTAATTTCACTTAGATGTAAGTGAATGATCCTAGAATATTAAGAACAACTGCCTATACATTGCATGTAGTCAAACGTTTGCATTAATCTTTTTTATAGCACGTCTCATGTGCTCAACCGTTTCGGTTACTTTTGGCCTTTATAAAATCAAGAGATGAAATTCAAACACCCTTATAAATTTGGTAAAGGTTACGAGAAATCAGTAGCCTATTTTTCAATGGAATTTGCCATTGATCAACCTTTGAAAATATATTCTGGAGGCCTCGGATTTTTGGCAGGTTCTCACATGAGAAGTGCTTACGATTTAAAGCAAAACATGGTTGGTATCGGTATCCTTTGGAAATATGGGTACTATGACCAGGGTCGGAAACATAACAACGAATTGGATGCGCTTTGGCAAGAGCGTCACTATAACTTTTTAGAAGACACTGGACTCGAATTAGAAGTAAATGTTAATCACCATCCAGTGAAGGTGAAGGTATTCTACTTAGCGCCAGATGTATTTGGTTCTGCTCCAATGTTCTTGCTTTCTACAGATCATCCAGAGAATGATCATCTAGCTCAGACGATTACACATAAGTTGTATGACAATAACATCTCTACAAGAATCGCTCAGTACATCTTACTTGGCATAGGTGGTGCAAAATTACTAGAAGCCATCAATCATAATGTAGAACAATATCACTTCAACGAAGCGCATGCTTTGCCAGCAGCTTTCCGTTTGATGGAAAAATTGGGTGATATTGAAAAGGTTAAAGAACAGCTCGTATTTACTACGCATACCCCTGTTAAGGCTGGGAATGAGGTCAATGATCCTTACATGCTGCATAACATGGGTTTCTTCAATGGTTTTTCAATCCAAGAGGTAGAAGAGATGGTAGGTTTCGAAAACGGAATGTTTAACCATACCCTTGCAGCGCTACGCATGTCGAAGGTCTCTAATGCAGTTTCTAAGAAGCATTGTGAGGTTTCAAAGGAAATGTGGGGCGGATTTGATGGTATTTGCGATATCATTCCAATCACCAACGCACAGAACAAAGCTTATTGGACTGATTCAGAATTGGAAAAGTCACATGCTAAAAAAGACGATAAGAAGTTCCTGAAACGAAAGGTCGAATTGAAGAAGGAGCTTTTCAAATTGGTGGCAGACCAAACAGGAAAGATTCTCGATCCGAACGTTTTGACGATTGTTTGGGCAAGACGATTTGCTGGATATAAAAGAGCCGATTTGATCGCTCGTGATGTCGAGCGTTTTGAAAAGCTATTGAATAATAAAGACTATCCAGTTCAGATCATCTGGGCAGGTAAGCCTTATCCATTAGATCATGGTGCAGTGAGTACTTTTAACTGGTTAGTACACTTTACAAGGAAGTATCATAACGCTACTATTTTAACGGGTTATGAATTAAGCCTTTCTGCTTTGATGAAGAAGGGGTCTGATGTATGGTTGAACAACCCTAGGATTCCTCTGGAAGCATCGGGTACTTCAGGGATGACAGCGGCTATGAATGGTTCTTTGAACTTTTCTACCAATGATGGTTGGATTCTAGAGTTCGGTGAGCACGGTAAAAATGGTTTCGTAATTCCAGAAGTAGATACTACACTTCCAGAAGGTGAGCAAGATCAGCATGATTCAGATCATATGATGCGCATATTGGAAGATGAGATCGTTCCAATGTATTATAAAGATCAAAAGGCCTGGGCTGCAATGAACTATCAGAGCATGGATGATGTCGATAAATATTTTAGAGCATCACGTATGGCGGATGAGTATTATAAAAAGCTATACAATCACTAATCAGGACTGAAAAATTTCATATTATTGCATCGGCAGACTTAGGTCTGCCGATTTTTTGGGGTATTAGCCTGCCTATCGGCAGACAGGCTCATTTGGTTTAGAGCGCCCCGACATGTCGGGGATCATCCAAAAGAATTTTAAATAATGGGGTATTAGCTCAGTTGGTTTAGAGCGCTGCCTTGACAGGGCAGAGGTCACTGGTTCGAATCCAGTATGTCCCACTTTCCCAAAGCCACCTGAAAGGTGGCTTTTTGCATTAAGCTTGGACTGGATGAGAACCAGTGGTTCGAAAGCGACTTTAGGAGCTTCACGAGGGGTTGTGCGGCATGGATTGCGCGTATGAGTAATCCAGTATGTCCCACGGATAAAGATGTGCCTTGAGCGCATTTTTTTGGTTACGCTAATTTGTTAGATGTGCTGCTAAGTCTGTTGGAATGGGCTACCTGACTTTGGTTTCTGTTTTATCAGCCTAAAGCCAAAGTACAAGCCTCCGAGTACTAAATAAAACGCTCCGAACCATGCAAAAGTAAAATCTGGCTGATCGCTCACTAAGAAATCGTAGGCTAGCGTCATAAAATATGGTACGCTGGTAAGAATGAAAAGCGGAACTGCCAGTTTATGTGCTGGCTGCGCTTCGACTTGTAGGTATTTTTCTTCCACTTAAATGAGTTGAACTGGATACCTTAACGCTACGACCTGTTCCTTGTTTTAGCATTTCGTATGAGCGGTAAAAAAGAAAAGCCCCACCAAAACATTGGTAGGGCTCAAAACTTCAATCTTACGAAGACTAATTGCCGTCTTTCTTGAACTTGTCAAAACGCGAGTCGCGCTTGTTCTTATTTGGGAAAACGTTATTCTCCATATCTACATCTGCCAATTCCTTGAAAGGGTCAAATAAAACACTATCGACTTCTTTGTCTTTTACAAACAGTTTGGTGACTTCACTTTCATTTCTTCTCCAAATTTCTGCAGGAATTCTTTCTATCTCCTTGCTTCCGTCTTTGTAAGTCCATTCAATGACCAACGGAGTGATCAGGCCTCCGTTATTCTTAAAAGTGATTTGATAGACATTCTTACCTGCGAATCGATCTCTAATGGCGTCATTTTCAACCTCACTTCGATATTCACCACCAACATTGCTGTCTGTTAATTTGAATTCTTGAGGTTGGCCGTAGAATGGGCTTCCGTCATTTTCCCCAGCCTTTTCCCCAAGGTTTCCGCTTTGAGCATTCACTCTTGCCTCAAGGTTCTTCTGCTCTCCAGCTACTTTGAACCATTTGACTTCAGCCACTTCGATATCGACATTGTCAGTCGAGTAGAACCAGCCTTTCCAGAACCAATCAAGGTCAACCGCTGAAGCATCCTCCATAGAGCGAAAGAAATCTGCTGGTTTGGGGTGCTTGAAAGCCCATCTTCTGGAGTACTCCTTAAAAGCTTGGTCGAATAATTCAGGACCCATTACTTGCTCTCGTAGAACGACTAGTGCTGCAGATGGCTTTGAATAGGCTTCTGGCCCTAACTGCAGCGATTGTTCTGGATTCGTCATAATTGGGCGCATAAAGTCTTTACTTCCTTTCATATAAGGAACAATGGCTTCAGGGGAGTTGGAATTATACGGTAAGTCTGGGTAGTATTTCTTCATGGTCAAATACTCAAGAAATGAATCTAGACCTTCATCCATCCATGCCCATTGACGTTCATCGGAATTGATGATCATCGGGAAGAAGTTATGTCCAACCTCGTGCACAATAACATAAACCATACGCGTCTTGATAAAATCATCATACGTGCCATCAGGTCTTGGACGGCCAAAGTTGAAGCAGATCATTGGGTACTCCATTCCTATGCTTGCGGCATGAACTGAAATCGCAACAGGGTAAGGATAGTCAATTGTCATTTCAGAGTAATTGACCAAAGTGTTGACTACCGCTTTGGTAGATTCTCTTTCCCAAAGAGGATTACCTTCTTTCGGATAGTATGACATGGCAAGCGGAGTGTTGTTGCCAACTTTCACAGCTTGAGCATCCCAAATGAATTTTCTGGAGGAAGCAAAGGCAAAGTCTCTTACATTTTCGGCATGATAAACCCATGTAGATTTTTCGCTAGATTTTTTCTTCTCTTTTGACTCAGCTTCTTTTTGCGTTACGATAATTACTGGCTTGTCAAATGACTTCTGAGCCTTTTCAAAGCGATTGATTTCTTGCTTTGTCAAAACGTCTTTTGGATTTTGAAGCATGCCTGTCGAGCCAACAATATGATCCGAAGGAACGGTGATCTCTACTTCGAAATCTCCGAAGGTCAAGGCAAACTCACCAGAACCCATGAACTGCTTGTTCTGCCAACCGTTGAAGTCGTCATAAACCGCCATTCTTGGGTAGAATTGAGCAATTGTATACAAATAGTTGCCGTCTTCTTTGAAGTATTCATAACCTGATCGGCCACCGAGTACAGCTCGGTCATTCACGTTGTACCACCAGTCTATACTGAAACTATAGCTACTGCCACTTTTTAAAGGCTCGGGCAAAGTGATTTTCATCATTGTCCTGTTGATCAAATAAGTTAGGTCATTACCCTTGGTGTCTTTAACGGCCATTAACTTGAAGCCTCCATCAAACCCAGTGTTACCTAAAACGCTTTGTGCTTGCGTAGTCCCGATTTGACTTACCGTTGACGGTAAACTTGACCCGTTCGACTGGCTACCAAAGTTGTCTTGCTCTCTAACGTTCTGATCTAATTGAATCCATAGATACCTGAGCTCAGAAGGAGAATTATTAAAGTAGGTGACAACTTCTGATCCAGTAACCCTTTGGTTTTCGTCATCAAGCTCAACCTTAATTTTATAATCAGCTTTTTGTTGCCAGTATGCTGGCCCAGGCTCTCCAGAACCTGTGCGGTATTGATTTGGAGTAGGGAGCATATTGTCCATTTGCTCGAACTTGCCATTCCACTTACTCTGACCTAAGGCCAGGAAAGAAGAGAAGATGAGGACTAGGGTAAGTATTTTTTTCATATCAGAAGGATAGTTTTTCAATAGTTTACGTGTGTTCTAAACCGAGAACAATAATACTGAATTAATGATAAATTCATATGCCTGATGTAACTTGAAGCAAAGTTATATCATGAAAAAACTCTTCATTCCCTACTTGTTAGTTTTTCTCGGTATCAGTTCACTGAATGCTCAAGACATTGTGATAGAAAATAAATTACAGACGATTGCTATTGGCTCATGTAATCGACAAGAAGCGCCACAAACCTATTGGTCAACAATAGCGGCAACGAGACCTGATCTATGGATTTGGCTAGGGGACAATATCTATGGTGATACTGATGATATGACAGTGCTGAAGTCTAAATACGAAATGCAGAAGAGCAATTCGTACTATCAAAAGCTCTTAAATAGTACCCCGGTCATCGGAATTTGGGACGACCATGACTATGGTAAAAACGATGCGGGAAAGGAATATCCTTTTAAAGTGGCTAGCCGCGATTTGATGTTTGACTTTTTAGACGTGCCAAAGAAGAGCCCCGCTTGGAAAAGGACTGGTGGATATCAATCTTATGTTTATGGAACTGGCAAACAGAAAGTTAAAATTCTTCTCCTTGATGCACGATATTTTCGGGGAGACCTCAATAGAGTTGATGGAGTTTATCAGAAGAACATGAGTGGGAGTGTTTTAGGGGATGCGCAGTGGCTATGGCTCGAAAGAGAATTGACCAATAGTGATGCCGCTATCCATATTTTAGCTTCTGGAATTCAATTTATAGCAGATGAACACCGCTTTGAAAAGTGGGATAACTATCCAAAAGAGCGGCAGAGAATGATAGATTTAATCGCTAAGACAAAACCCCAAAATGCCTTTTTCTTAAGTGGTGATAGACATATTTCTGAGATTGCGAGCATCGAAATACCAGGTTATGGACAATTTTATGATTTTACTTCAAGTGGTTTAACACATAGTTATGCATCAAGCACTGAGACGAATTCCCATAGAATGGGTAAATTGGTTACCACAAAGAGTTTTGGCTTGATAAAAATTGATTGGACTAACGAAAAGCCAAGAGTAAGCTTAGAGATGAGAGGAACCAATGGGAAATTGTTAGATGCACCCGAAATGATATTTGATAAATAGCTTTTTCAACTAAACTGTCCTGAGTATTTATAACCAGATGACCATCTAAATGAGACTAATAACCGTATTAACTTTTCTTTCTTTATCTCAATTTGCGTATGCGCAGTCCTTAGATATTCAAGGGCACAGGGGAGCAAGGGGGCTTTTACCAGAGAATACCATTCCAGCATTTATCAGAGCAATTGATGAAGGTGTACAAACACTAGAGCTTGATGTTGTAATCACAAAGGACAAAAAGGTATTGGTTTCTCATGAGCCATACATGTCGTCCTCAATTTGTTCAAAGCCCGATGGCAGTGGTATATCGAGTGAAGAATCTAATGCACTCAACATATATCAAATGACGTATGAGCAAATCAAGTCCTATGATTGTGGGTCAAAAGGGAACCCGAGATTTCCGAAACAGGAAAAGATGGCTGTTTCTAAGCCTTTATTGATTGATTTGATTTCTCAAGTTGAGGCTTACTTAAAGAAAAACGGACTGTCGAAAGTTGCTTATAACATTGAATTGAAGAGTTCTCCAAAAGGTGATAATGTCTATCATCCTGGTGTAGAAGAGTTTTCAACAATCGTTTATGATTTGTTAGCGGCTAGTTTACCGATGGATAGGTTTAACATACAGAGCTTTGATTTCCGTATTTTAAAATACTGGCACACCACTTACCCTAAAGTTCGATTGGCAGCCTTGATTGAAAATGGTAAAGGTGTTGAAGCTAATTTGAGAGACTTGGGTTTTACGCCTAACATTTACAGCCCATATCATATACTGCTAAATAAAGAAATGATATCTTTTTGCCAGCAAAAGAATATGAAAGTCATTCCTTGGACAGTAAATGAGCGTAGTGCCATGGAAAGGCTAGTGGAAATGGGTGTTGATGGTATCATCACAGACTTCCCCGATCGCGCTAAAGATTTACGTTAGTTTGGATAAAGTGACTCATTAATGCTACTCAGATTTCTTTGTTGTTGAGAAGTCTTTATTTTTGGCTTTCCATTTTATAGATGCACCTTCTAGAAGTTACAGACAGACATACAGAGAAAGAGTTTATTCAGATGGCCGCTAGGCTATACAAGGATGAAGAAAACTGGATAAGACCACTCGATAAAGACATCAAAGCAGTTTTTGATCCTGAAAAGAATAAAAATTTCAAAAATGGAGAGGCCATTCGCTGGATTCTCAAAGATGATAATGGTCAGACGATAGGTCGGATTGCCGCTTTCGTTAATAATAAGATAGCTAATAGTTATGATCAGCCTACAGGAGGAATGGGTTTCTTCGAATCTATTAACGATCAAAAAGCTGCCTTTACCCTCTTCGATGCTGCTAAAGGATGGCTCAAAGACCGAGGCATGGAAGCCATGGACGGCCCAATCAATTTCGGTGATAGAAATAATTGGTGGGGGCTATTGGTTGATGGATTTTCTGAGCCAAACTATCAAATGCCTTATAACTTCAAGTATTACCAAGACTTGATGGAGGCTTATGGTTTTGGTGTTTTCTTTAAGCAATACACCTACCAAAGACCAATGGGGAGCCATGTTGATTTTGCCCCTAGGTTTTATGAAAAGGCTCAAAAAACATTAGATAATCCGGACTACGAATTCAGGCATATCACAAAGAAAGAGTTTGGTAAGTCACATGAGTATTTTCACGAAGTGTATAATAAGGCATGGGCTGGTCATAGTGGTGTAAAACCGATGAGTATACATCAGGCCAAGGCTACCTTTAAAATGTTAAAGCCAGTCGCAGATGTCCGACTTATATGGTTTGCTTTCCATAAAGGAGTACCCGTAGCCTTTTTTATATCTATTCCTGAATTGAATCAGCTCTACAAGCACCTAAATGGGAAATGGAACCTGTTGAGTAAGCTAAGGTTCATGTATTTACTCAAGACTGGAGCTTGTAAAAAGGGATTAGGAATTGTGTTTGGGGTTGTTCCTGAACATCAAAAAAAGGGTGTAGAAGGAGGACTTGTTGTTTCTTATGTCCAAAAAATGGCATGGAAAAAGGGTTTTCCTTACAAAGATATTGAGATGAACTGGATTGGAGATTTCAATCCGAAAATGATGAATGTCGTTGAGCAGATTGGTGGCGAAATTTTAAAGACACACATCACCTACCGAAAGCTATTTGACGAGAGTAAAACCTTCGAAAGAGAAGCAATAATATAGACAGTTATGAGCAAGAAGTATGACGTATATGGCATTGGAAATGCCTTAGTAGACCTTGAATTCAAAGTAAATGATCAGTTTTTATATGATCATAAAGTGCAAAAAGGACTGATGACGCTAGTGGATGAGGATACTCAGTTTAGACTCATTGGTGCTATTGATAGTGGTGACTTAAATAGAAAATCAGGAGGCTCTGCAGCCAACTCAATCATAGCCGTAAGCCAATTTGGGGGTAAGTCTTTCTATTCATGTAAGGTTTCGAGTGATGAGTATGGTGATTTCTACCTGAAAGACATGAACGATGCAGGTGTTGATACCAACCTAGACGGTAAAGAAAGAGAAGGCGGGGTTACAGGTAAATGCCTTGTGATGATTACGCCTGATGCAGACCGTACAATGAATACGTTTCTGGGAGCGACTACTAATTTATCAGTAAACGAAATTGATGAGAATGCGCTGAAGGATTCTCAATATCTATACCTAGAAGGATATTTGACCACTTCTGAAACAGGAGTAGAGGCCATGAAACTTGGAAAGAAACTAGCTGAGGCGAATGGCGTAAAAACTGCGATTACCTTGTCTGACCCAAGTATTGTTCAGTTTTTCAAAGAGAAATTCGTGGATGTAATTGGTGCTTCTGTGGATTTACTCTTTTGTAACGAAGACGAGGCAATGTCATTTACGGGTAAAGATAATTTGATGGATGCTCGTGAAGCTATGAAAAGCGAAGCACACAAATTTGTTATCACCCAAGGTAGCAATGGTGCAATGATATGGGATGGAGACACCTTCATTGACATAGAGCCGTACAAAGTAAAGGCAGTTGACACCAATGGTGCTGGTGATATGTTTGCAGGTGCATTTCTTTATGGCATTACAAATGGCATGACCTATGCTTCTGCTGGAAAGCTGGCGAGTATGGCGAGTTCAAAAGTAGTATCACAATTTGGTCCTCGACTTAAATGGCCAGAGGTTCAGGCAATGCTGCACGATTTAAAATAGCAGCTATTAAGAATAGCTTCTTGGGAGCGCAAATGAAAGTTCTTTATAGCCTCTCGTTAGCGCCTAAGGTTTTTGTGAGAGACCTCCGAGCCAGGCAAGGAGGTTTTCTCTTTCAACCAAGCTAGGCTGTTCGTTAATCTTTATTTTTTCAATTGGGAAGTAATATTGGTCTGAGGCTTTGGTGGCGAGCCGAACGGTAATCGGTCTACCGAAACGATTGATTTCAAGTGATAGTGATGTCTCATCTACTAAGTTGGCTTCCCCAATTGGCCTTCCATTGATGGATACAATTTTATCCTTCAAGCTTAGTTGTTTATAAGCAGGGCTGCCGTTTGCAATTTGCACAACAATACCTTCTATTAATTTGAAACCAAAAACTCGTTCTTCATGACTTTCTGGGTACTCCTGATCTATATTCAATCCAAAAGATGGAGCCAGGCGCTTTAAAATATCAATGTGCTTAGCTTTGCCATTGATTTGATGATCGAAGTAATGACCGAAACTTAGTGTTTCATTTTCATAAGCCAACTTGACGACTGGGTTGTTGACTTCCATATTTCCAAAAGTCTCTTCTACTGCTAGCTGATAATCTTCATAAGTGTATCCAGATTGGTTAGCACCATGCCTCGTCCACATGAGTCGCATGACATCGATCAAGGACCTCTTATTTCTCCATTGCAGTCGTATCATCCAATCTAGCACCCATGCAGCAAGTGCCCCCGCAGTGTAAATGGAGACTTTCCTGTCTGGAATCCCTGCTTCATAACCATCTAGCCACAAGTCATAAGACGATTCGGCAACTGACATGTTCTCCCAGCCACCAGCAAAGTGCTTTTGAAAGATAATGTTCAGCTCATTGAAGTATTCATCAGTGTTAAAGACACCACTTTGCGCTAAAAAAAGGTCGCCATAATAGGTAGTAACCCCTTCTGTAACGAATCCAGTTTTGTGGTAATTTTCATTTTGAAAGTCATAAGGCGTCATTTCCTTCGGACGAAGTCTAATGACATTCCAAGTATGAAATAGCTCATGAGAACTAACACCCAGAAAGTCTTTGTACTTATCTCGCTCACTGAGTTCGCTTGAGGGTCCGATAGTGATTACCGTTGAATTCCAGTGTTCTACACCATGATAGTGCTTGTAAGGGAGGCATTGAAAGAGGAAGTGATACTCGGGGCAAGGGAATCCACCCATTAGATCAACTTGTAGTGTTGTAAATCTTTTGAAGTCGTGAATAAGCTCTTCGTCAGTTCTTGGTAACTCGCCCTGTATCCAAAGATTGAACTTATAGGAATTTACAGCGTACGTTATTTTTCTTAAACTATCGCTAGCGAACATAGGACTGTCAACTAAACGATAGTAGTCGGGTGCAGTATATTCGTGAGCTTGGGTGTGCTCCAGTCCACAAGCGATTTCATAGTTATCGGGTAAATCAAAATTTATCCTACACTTATTAGTTAGACTACTTTCAGTATATATACAGCAGTTCACAAAGTTAATATAGAGTTGTTCCTCATCTAGCCATGTGTTGCCAGCATCCATATCAAAGGCATAATATTCATAGACAATAGTTATCTGTCCTGGTTGATTGGCAATTCTCCATGAGCTCTTCGATGTTTTTGCAATGCCTAATTGTTTACCCTCTTGACTGAAGGCGGAAATATTCTTTATACGTTTTGCAAAATTTTGGATTTGATATCGACCAGGTCTCCAATTAGGTAGGTATATTTGCGTATCAACTTCAGAAGCTTGAAAAGTCGCTTTGATGGTGATGAGATGAGTATTTGGGTTTTGAAACGAGAAGTAATAGTCCATGAAGATTTGCTGAGTGGATTAAAGCTAAACAATTTCTAACACACGTTGGTAAAAAAGAAAAAGGTGTCTATCTTTGCATTCCTTTTTGAGAGAAAGATAAAGAAACGATGAAAAGAACATTTCAACCTTCGCAGAGAAAGAGAAAAAATAAGCACGGATTCAGATCTAGAATGGAGACTGCTAACGGTAGGAGCGTTATTGCGAGACGTAGAGCCAAAGGAAGACATAAACTTACTGTTTCTGACGAAGGAAAGCACGGTAAATAATACCGTGTAAGCTGAGGTTTCTCTAAATTGAGCCTCGTGTCAGATCCAAAAACAGCTAATTTGAAATACACTTTCCCTAAGTCGGAAAGACTGCATAGCAAAAAATTGATTCAGGAGCTTTTTGATAAAGGCTCCTCTTTTTATTTATACCCCTTCAAAGTAATTTTCCTAACACAAGCCGATCATGAGCAGAATGAGGTACTCATATCTGTATCCAAGCGGAAATTCAAAAACGCGGTTACGCGTAACCTCCTAAAGAGAAAGGTAAAAGAAGCATACCGCCTAAATAAGAATCTCCTAACAACTGAATCACAGACTTTCCCAAAAGCATTGATTGGTTATATTTATACAGGAAACGATATTTTGCCCTATCAAACTATTGAGGCTAAACTAAAGAAATCGCTTCTCCGTTTGAAGAAAGAACTAACCGAGCTTTCTAACAAAGATCAATCATGAGGAAATTAAAGAGGAAGAAGATTCAAATTGCCATTCTTGGTGTATCAGCATTTTTACTTTGGTCGTTCACAGCACCGCAAAATGACAAGTACTTCGAGATATTAAAGAACCTCGATATTTTCGCTACCATGTATAAGGAAGTCAATGCGAATTACGTAGATGACATTAACCCCAATACCATTATGGAGACAGGTATTGACGCCATGCTGTCAACCCTTGATCCTTACACTGTTTACTATCCAGAAGATCAGATCGAAGACGTGAGAACTGAAAATACAGGTCAGTATGGTGGGATAGGTGCAGTTGTGGGCGAGAAATATGATAAACGAGTAATGATCGTCATGCCGAACGAAGGTTTTGCTGCGGATAGAGCTGGACTGAAGAGGGGGGATGAAATCATATCAATTAACGGGATTGATGTTAGACAAGATTATGATAAGGCAAGTCAATACCTAAGAGGGCAGGCATCTTCGACACTTATGCTAAAGCTCGAAAGACCTGGAGAAGGTCAGTTAGACATTGAAGTGGAGTTAGAAACAATCGATTTACCCAACGTTCCTTATTACGGAATGATCAGTGAAGACATCGGTTTAATCAAATTAACAGGTTTTAGAGAAAACGCATCAAAAGAAGTCAAATCTGCGCTAAGGCAATTAAAGAAAGAGGGTGCTGTAAAAGTGGTGCTTGATTTAAGGGGTAACGGAGGTGGGTTGCTCAATGAAGCGGTCAACATATCGAATATTTTTATTGACAAGGGAGAGCTTGTTGTAACAACGAAGGGTAAGTTGAAAGAAATGAATGCTACCTACAAAACTTTAAACACCAGTACAGATATAGATATTCCGCTAGCAGTGTTAATTAATAGTTCAAGCGCTTCGGCTTCTGAGATTGTTGCGGGTACAATGCAAGATTATGACCGTGGCGTTGTAATAGGTAGAAAGTCCTTTGGTAAGGGGCTCGTTCAGCGAACCATGCCATTGTCTTACAATTCGCAAATGAAGGTGACCATCGCGAAATACTATACGCCAAGTGGAAGGTGTATTCAGGCCATTGATTATAGTAATCGAAATGAGGACGGTAGCGTAGGTAAAATAGCGGACTCATTGCAAACAGCTTTCAAGACTACTAATGGTAGAACCGTATTTGATGGAGGTGGAGTCGCCCCAGATTTCGCTGTTGATCAAAGTAAGTTGGCACCAATTACAATGTCTCTTATGCAGGCAGATCTCTTCTTTAGATTTGCTAATGAATATACTGGTACCAAGCCAACGGGTGAAGTTGCTAGTGAGATTGTTGTCAGCGATCAAATGTTAACCGATTTTCAGATATGGTTAGCGGACCAAGAGCTCAATTATACCTCAGAATTGCAAGAAGAAGTGGTCAAGTTAAGAGAGTCGGCCAAGGCAATGGGTGAGTTAAATAAAATCGAAATGCAGCTAGCAGACCTTGAAGCTATAATTGCCAACAATCTTGAAGTCGACCTGGAAAAGAGTAAGGATGAAATTCGTTATTTCATTAAAGAAGAGTTTGTCTCTCGAATTCTATTAGAGGATGGTGCGCTCGAAGCCTCTTTTGAAGTTGATCAGGATGTTAAGAAAGCAATTGAAATATTGTCTGACCAATCTCAATATGCGCAAATATTAAAAGGTAATTAGCCATTTAATGACTGACTTTTTACTGCTCTTCATCATGGGCCTAGTTGGAGGCCTCCTGGCGGGATTAATCGGTATTGGTGGAGGTGTAATGTATATTCTGGTGTTACCCTATCTCTTGATTGGGATGGGCTTTCCAGAGCAAGAAATAGTTCAGTATACCATTGCAAACTCAATTTTCGGAACCATGTTTGCCGCCCTATCAGGGACAACTGCGTTAGTTAGGAAAGGTAATTTCTTCTGGAAAGAGGTGCTGATTATTGGTGTTTGGGGAACAGTTTCCTCGCTATTGGTGCTTCACTTCATTGTAAATACATCGCTTTATAACAAGACACAGTTCAATTACGTGGTCATAGTAATAATGGCCTTCATCGCGATTCGGACGCTTATTCAAGTGAAGAGGGAATCTGGAGGCGAGCACGAGGTTAAGCCAAAGTCACTGGGTTTAGGTTTGGTAGGGGTTGCTGCAGGCTCTGTTTCAGCGCTCTCAGGCCTAGGAGGAGGGACAGTAATTATCCCCATTCTAAATAGTGGAATAAAAATGTCAATGCAAAAAGCTAAAGGGATCTCTTTAGGGGTAATCTTTATTACGGCATTTTCTCTGACCGTGTTCAACTTGTTTGAAAATCCAAAGACAGATTTTGTTAATCAAAGCACGGGTTACATTGTCTGGCCACTTGCACTAATGATCTCTTTTGGTGTGATTATAGGTTCTCCACTTGGGGTAATAATCGGAAGGCGGCTATCAAATAGAACAATCAGTTATATCTTTGTACTCTTTGTATTGGTGGTGATTGCAGACAAGGTGATTCAGCTGATTTGAAATACAATAACTAATTCATGGCACTAATTCTTAGTATAGAAACATCTACTACGGTATGTTCTGTTGCGATAACGGAAGGAAACAATGTCCTTGCCACGCAGAAGCTTTTCTTAGAGAAGTCTCATTCTAACTTGCTTACCATTATTATTCAGGATTTACTGAAAGCATGTGGACTCAGTCTAAAGGAAATAAGTGCTATAGCAGTTTCTAAAGGGCCAGGTTCTTATACTGGCCTTAGGATAGGGGTATCTACTGCGAAAGGCTTGGCCTACTCATTGGATAAGCCTATCGTATCTGTCAGCACGCTGAAAGCGATGGCGCATGAAGTGAGCCAATATAACACCGAAGGAAGTTTATTCATCCCAATGCTAGATGCGAGAAGGATGGAGGTATATACAGCTACTTATAATGATTCCTTGGAGCCGCTTAATGAGGTTGAGGCGTTGATTCTCGATGAAGAGAGTTTTAGAGAAACTCTTACCCATAGAAAAGCGTTGTTTCACGGAGACGGGGCTGCTAAGTTTAAGCCACTTATTGAATCAAACAAGAATGCAAGGTTTATCGAAGGACTAACACCTTCTGCTTGGGCAATTGGGCAGCTAGCTTTCAATAAATATCAGAAAGAAGAATTTGAGGATATAGCATATTTCGAACCCTTCTATTTAAAAGAATTTAGAGCAACTACGCCAAAGGCATTGTTATGAGTGAAGAGATTGTAAATAGAGTATTGAATAGTCCGATCGTTTCAATCGATCTAGAGGAACACTATCATCATGGAGAGAGGGTAGTATATGACATCTCAGATAATCTTTTTCAAGGTATGGTCCTGAGAGAAAAGGATTTTAGACTCTTTGTAAAAGAGCATGATTGGATGCAATACCAAGGAAAGAATGTATCTCTAATTTGTTCTGAAGATGCTATTGTCCCTACATGGGCCTACATGTTGCTAATGACAAAGCTCGAAGGAATCGCGAATATGGTTGTAATGGGTTCTTTGGAAACCCTTGAGTACGCACTCTTTCAGCAGGCCTTGTCCCATATTGATGTTAAAGAAGTACAAGATCGCCCAGTTGTCATTAAAGGTTGTGGCGAATTACCAGTACCAGAATCTGCATATGTTGAAATCACAAGGTTATTAAAACCGCATGTAAAGAGTCTAATGTATGGCGAACCATGTAGTACAGTGCCCTTATATAAGAGACCGAAAGCACCTAAAAACTAGGTCTTCAACTAGTTAGAAAATACTTTAAAAAATCTCTTCATAAAGCTTGGTCAGATGCAATTAAGCGTATTACATTTGCATCCCGTTTGAATGAGACGGTAACAAGTTTTGAAGTGTCAAAAAAAGAATTGAAATATTTTCCACAAGTATTGTTTCAGTTTGGATTTAATTTTTACCTTTGCATCCGCTTTGGGAATGAGAGTTGCTAAGGTTATAAAAAAGGG